>Ga0102832_1002334_pt1 | contig 11810 bp, 10 predicted proteins | sample EBPBio282013_DNA_FD_88942 | JGI IMG/M metagenome (GOLD analysis project Ga0102832, IMG submission 88942) | Wastewater treatment Type I Accumulibacter community from EBPR Bioreactor in Madison, WI, USA - Reactor 2_5/28/2013_ DNA (Illumina Assembly) | ecosystem: Engineered > Bioreactor > EBPR >...
GCCATTGCCGAAGCCGTCGCCACGCGGCGTCGCGGCCAGGATCTCCCGGAACCGCAGCACGGCACCGTCCGACAGGTCGTAATCGTTCTTGGCCGCCAGGGACTTCAGGATGTCGGTGATCTCCTCGTCGGAGTAGTCCTCGAACGTGATCGTCGTGCGGAACCTGCTGGCCAGGCCCGGGTTCTGGGCGATGAACTCGGCCATCGGTTCGGGATAGCCGGCCACGATGACGACCAGGTCGTCCCGGTGGTCCTCCATCTCCTTGACGATGGTGTCGACGGCCTCCTGGGCGTACTGGTCGCCCTTCAAGGTGTACGCCTCGTCGATGAACAGCACCCCCCCGAGCGCCGACTTCGTGATCTCCACGGTCTTCTGGGCGGTCTGGCCGAGGTAACCGGCGACCAGCTCGGACCGGTCGACCTCGACGAGCTGCCCCTTGGCCAACAACCCGAGCGCCCGGTAGATGCCGCCCACCAGCCGCGCGACCGTGGTCTTGCCGGTGCCGGGGTTGCCGACGAACACCAGGTGCCGCGTCAACGCCGCCGACTTCAGTCCGGCCTGCTCGCGCTTGGCCTCGACCTTGAGCAGCGCGACCTGCCGGTGGATCTCCTTCTTCACCGCGGCCAGGCCGATGAGCTCGTCCAGCTCGGCCATCAGCTCGTCCAGGGACTTCTCCGGCGCGGGCGGCTCCGCGACGGCCGAGGTCGCGTCCCCGTCCGCGGGCTGCGTCGCGGTCGGGGCCGGTACGCCGGGTGCCGTGCCCGCCTGAGGATCGGGACCGTTCGCCCGCTCGTCGAATACCACGGTATGAGGGGCGGCGGGACCGTTCGCCCGCTCGTCGAATACCACGGTATGAGGGGCGGCGGGACCGGTCGCCTCGCCGCTGGGGTCACCGCCGAACGGGCTGGGGAAGCCGCGGCGCAGCACCTCGCGGGTGGCTTCCTGCAGGGCGCTGAGCTGGCCGATCACCGATCGTGCATCCAGCTGGGCCCGGTCCAGGCCCGGGACCGCTCCGGCGTTGGGCAGGCCCGACAGGTCGAACGGGTCGCCCCCGGGGAAGTGCGCGGCGCCCCCGGCCCCGCCGGGGCGCTGCTGTGTCGAGTTCCCCACCGAACTCGGTGGGGAACTCGACACAGCATCGGGGGGGGACGCCCCGGACGCGAACCGCCGACCACGTGGCGCGTTGTCGAAGAAGTCGGTGACCGTGCGCCCCACCGCCTTGGCCCAGCCGGCCGGCGCGCCGCTCGGGCCGCCGGACTCCAGGACCGCGGCCGACAGCGCGAGCCCCTCCGCCCGGGCCGCGGGGCCGTCGAGGCCCGCGCGCTCGCCCGCGACCACCAGCTCGGCCAGGGCTTCGGCGAGCCGGTTGGCGGGAATTGCGCCGGTCATCGGGGGTCCTTCCAGACGGTCATGGCCACGACGGCGGCGTAAGTCGCGCCGGCTCGTCGGTGCCCGGGGGCGCGGCGTCGAGGTCCAGCATCGACCGCGTCGGTGGGGGTAGGGGTGGGGGTGCGGAGTCGGGGCTCGACGGGGTGGGTGGCTCTCCCGCGGGCTGAGGGTTCGACGTGGCGTGGGGGTCCTGGTTCGCCGTCTCGGGCGCTGGGACGTCCGTCTCGGGCGCTGGGACGTCCGCCTCTGGGGCGGGTGCTGGCGCTGGCGCGGTAGACATCACGGGCGGGGGTGGCACGGCGTAGGACGTCCCGACGTCGAGTTGACCACCCGTTGAGGAGTGGCCGAACTTCTCCTCCAGGAACCGCCCGTGCGCGACCAAAGCGGTGGCGTCGTCGCGGCACACGGCGTCGAAGACCTGGTCCATCGTCGCGCCGAGCAGGTCCAGCTGGTCGACGAGCACCATCAGCGAGGTGCGCCCCGCGTCGACCGGCCGGCTGTCCGCGAACCGCCGCGGCAACCGCAGATATCCGCCCAGCGCCTCGGGCAGGTAGTCGGTCGCCGTGGCCATCACCGAATAGGCGTTGGCGCTGCCCTTGATCGCGCCCAGCCGGGGGATCATGTCGCGCACCACGTGGGTGACCCGCTCGACGCGGGCGGTGACGCAGCTGGGTACGGCGCCGTCGGTCACCATCGCCTCCACCCGGTCCAGGGCGGCGCCCAGGTCGTCGCGGTTCGGCGCGGCCGGGGTCGGCGTCGGCGGGGGCTCCGGCGCGGCGTTTCCGCCGCCGCCCAGCCTGGCCAGGAAGTCCCCGAGTGCCATCGCTACCTACCCTCTCCCGTTCGCCCCGTGGCCCGAACCAGCGCTGGCTTCCATGCCGGCCGTGGTCGCGCTGCCGGCCCTGCCGCTCGTCTCAACGCGGGGCGCGGCCACCCAGGTCGAGGGCCCCGCTGCCGACCCGCATGTCGTGCTTCTGGGCCCGCTCCAGATAGGTCTGGGACTTGGCCACCTCGGTCTCGAGCACCCCGATCGTCTGGGCCATCGAGTCCAGCGCCTGCACCCGGAAGGTGTCGATGGCGTCCATCGTCTGGTAGATGTTCGCGAAGGCCGCCTGCAGCTGCGGCAACCCGATCGTCGCCGAGGCCGCCTGCTCCTGGATCTTCACCGAGTTGTCCCGCAGCATCACCGAGGTCGACTCGATCAGGTTGCTGGTCGTGACGTTGAGCGCGGTGATCTGCTCCAGCACGAGCTGCTGGTTGTTCAGCGCCTGGGCCACGATGATCGCGGTGCGCAGGGCCGAAACGGTGGTCGTGGTGGCCCGATCCACGCCCTTGATGAGCTCCAGATTGTTCTTGATAACGATGTCGATGGCCAGGTAGTTCTGGATCGACACGGCCAGCTGGGTGAGCAGGTCCTGGTGCTTCTGTCGCACGTAGAAGAGCACGTCCTCGCGCAGCGCCTTGGCCTTGTCCGGATCGGTGAGGTCCAGCTCGGCGGCCTGCGCCGCGAGCCGCGCGTCGAGTCGCTCGGCGATGTAGACGTATTGGTTCAGCCGCCCCATCGTCGTCCAGAGCTGCTGCTTCTCCATGTTCAGCGCGGCATTGTCCTTGGCCAGCTCGTCCTGGCCGCTGCGCAGTGCGTGCAGGATCCCGTCGAGGTGGGACTGGGCCGATTCGTACTTGCGGAAGTAGTCCGTCAGCTTGTCGCCCATCGGGATCATGCCCAGGATCTTGCGAGCGCCCTTGGCCTTGCCCGGGTCGAGGTTCTCGACCGTACGCCGTAGGTCGACCAGCGTCTTGCCGACCTTGCTCTCCTTGCTGACGCCGCCCTCCTGCAGGGCCTTGACCGGCGACTTCAGCAGCCGGTTCGAACTCTCCGCGGCCTGGCGGATGTCACCGTCGCCCATCGTGCGGATGTCGGCGGCCCGCGCCTCGAACTCCGGCGACTTGGTCGCGGCCCCATTCAGCCCGGTCAGGAACGCCTCGACCTTCTGGTCCAGCTGCGGGGCCACCGCGGGGTCCACCGCGGGCGCCATCTTCGGCGCGGCGGTCGCGGCGACGGGCTGCGTCGGTGCGGGCGCCTCCAGGGTGAGCAGCGGTGCGGCGGCGGCCATGCCAGGCGGCGGCTGCAGCGGTTGGGTCATCAAGGTCTCCGTCCTCGTCAGGCGTCCTGGCGGGACCCCGAGCCAGCCCGCACGTCATTGCGGACGCCTCCCACATTCAAACCGTTCCCCGCTCCCGGGTCCACCGAGACTCCCCGATTTATCCACACCCCGGCCTCCGCTGGGGGCCGGCAGGGCCCGGCTGTGGACACTCCCCGAGGACCTCGTACGCCGGGGCACGCTGGCGTCATGTCGATTCTGCCCGCCCCCGCGTCGGCCCCCGATGTCCTGCAGAACCTCACCGCCGGGCTGCTCGATCCCCTGGCCGAACTGCGCCGCGGTGCCGCCGCAGAGGCCGTCGCGGCCGCCGCCGGTCTGGCGGCCGCGGCGACGGATCTCGACGCCGTCCGCAGTCGCGTCGCGGCCGCCCTGGCCGCGGTGCGGTGGCACTCGGCGGCGGCCGAGGCCGGCCGTCGCGAGGGCGCCGAACTGGTCGCGGCGCTGGCCGGGGCGGTCGCCGACTGCCGGACGGCCGCCGCCGCGCTGCGCGACATGGCGGCCGGGACGGGTGCGCGGTGAGTGCGGCATCGCTGCAGGCCCGGCCCTCGGACGCCGAGGTCGGGGGGACCTGGCAGGTGAGCGGGGGTATCGGGGTCGATGTCGATGACATTCATGCCCTGGCCACGACATGCCGCTGCGCCGCCCAGGCGACGGACCGAATCGCCGCCTCGGTGCTGGCGGCCGGCGTGCGCGCCGAGGCGGCCCTGGCGGTGCTCGCCGGCTGCAGCGGGCCGCCCCGGCCGCAGGGCGTCGTCGCCGCGGGTCTGGTCGCCGGGGCCGGTCGGCGGCTGCCGGCCGCCACGGTCGGTCTCGCTGGGCTGGGGCTGCGGATGGCGCTGGCCGCGGACGAATACGCCGGCACCGAGAACTCCATCACCACGCGCGTGGCGACGCTGGCACGGGACCAGATCGCACTTCGGTTCTGGGCCCCGACGCACCTGCTGACCGAGTCAGACGTGCGCCGGGCCGGCACCGTCGCGGGCTACCTGGACCGGCTCGCCAACCGCAAGACCACCGCCACCGACCCGGTCAGCGGCCAGCCGACCGCCGTCGATCCCGACTCGCTGACCGATGTCCTCGGCGGCCCCGTCGCCGCGCTCTACCCGCGCCGCGAAGCCATCGTGGGGGAGCCGACCGACCTGGGACCGGGGACGCCGCCGGCCGGGGTCGCCGGCCTGCTCACCCTGGTCGCCGGCCGTTCGGGTGGCGCCGCCCGGGCTCCCGGGGCCGGCGGCCGACCCGACGGCGATCCGCCCCCAGGGCGCGTCGACGTCGCCGCGGTCACCTCGCCCGACGCCGAGGGGAGGCCCCGAACGTCGTACGTCGTGGCGCTGCCCGGCACCAGCGATTGGTCCCGGCCCAACGAGTCGCCCAAACCCGACATCCGCAACGTCCGCGGCAATGCCGAGCTGATCTCCGGCAACCGCACCGCCGAACTGGCTGCCCTGCCCGCCGCCCTCGCGGCGGCGGGGGTGCCGCCCGGGGCCAGGGTGGCGTTCGTCGGGCACAGCCAGGGCGGGATGACCGCCTACGCCGCCGCGTCGACCGCGGGGATCGCGGACCGCTACCGGGTCACCCACGTCATCACGGCCGGATCGCCGATCGGCGCGATGGCGGCGCCCGCTCGCGACGTACGGACCCTGTCCCTGGAGAACCGCAATGACTTCGTGCCCGGGCTCGACGGACGGCCGAACCCGAACGCCGAGCGCCGGGTCACCGTCGCCTTCGACGGATCGCTGCCGAAGAGCCCGCACGATCTGGACCAGTACGTCGCGGCGGGCCGGCGCGTCGACGACGATGCCGATCCGCGCCTGGCCGAGTTCACCGCGTCGTTGCGCGAGGAGGGTTTCGTCGCCGCACCCGGCGCACCGGCGACGGTGACGCTGACCCGGGTGGACCTGCGCCTGCCGACCTCGTGAGAGTCTGGTGGGGCCGAGGCGTGCTCGGCACCGTTCGTTCGTCGATGGCTGAGGAGTAGTCCGGGTGAGCATCGCGCCGCCGACCGTTCTGGCCCGCCGTGGCCTCGTGGTGGGGACCTGCGTGGCCCTGTTCGCCGCGGTGGCCGCCTGTTCCTCGGAGGATGGCTCCCGCACCGGCGCCAGCACCGCGACGACCGAGGCAACCGCGACCACCGGGGCCACCGGCACGGGGACCACCGCCGGGAAGGCCACCACGAGCGTCCCACCGGAGGGGTCCGGAGCGACCGTGCCCGGCATCACGGCCACGACGTTGCCGCCGATCGTGCCGTCCGGAGCCACCAAGACGAATGTCGCCTGTCGAAAGATGTACCCGGTCGTCACCGACGCGATCACGGCCTGGAACGCGGCGGGCGCCAGCGATGCCGCGCTGGGCACGGCGACCGCGGCGATGTCCAAGGCCGCCACCGACATCGTCCCGATCGCCAAGGACAGCGGCGATGCCCGGCTCGGGCAGCTCACCGACGCCACCGCCGCGCAGCTCAAGGCCGTCGTGGCCGACTACGGCGCCGGGCGGGACGTCGACGGTTCGGCTCTGACCAAGGCCGAGAACGACCTGTGGGGCTACTGCCAGACGGCCCGGTAGCGCTCCCGGCACAGCCTCCGCGTCGCCCAGGGGGTGTGTGTCGTCGGGGGTACGACGTACGGTAGCCCCGTGGATGCGCCGGAACCGAGCGACAAGAGCCGAGGCCTGCGGCTGCCCAGGTTCCTGCGCCCCCGTGAGGAGCACACCCCGCCGCCGCACGACGGCCCGGCCACCGCCCCGGAGGACGCCCTGCGCGTCGCCGCGGCGATCGCCGGCCGATTGCTGATCGTCATCGCGTTCTGTTATGTCCTGCTCTGGCTGCTGAACCAGATCAGTCTGGTCACCATCACGATCACCGTGGCGGTCATGCTCAGCGCGATCCTGCGGCCGCTGGTCAACTCGGCGGTGCACGCGGGCGTCCCCCGGGCGCTCGCCGCGCCGGTGGTGTTCCTCCTCGGCGTCGGCTCCATCGGGATCGCGATGTGGTTCGTGGTGACCCAGGTGACCGGCAACATGGACACCATCACGACCCGGCTCAACGAGGCCGGCTTCTCGATCCTGGGCTGGTTGCAGAACGGTCCCGCGAAGATGTCGCAGGAGCAGGTGAACAACCTCTCCACCGACCTGGCCGGCCGGCTGACCAATGCGCGCGGCGATCTTGCCTCCGGGGCGCTGGCGACCGCGACGAGCGTCGTCAGCATCCTCACGGGTTCGATCCTGTGCCTGTTCGCGCTGCTGTTCCTGCTGCTGGACAACGGCACGATCTGGAACTGGGTCGTCGGGCTGTTCCCCAACCGGGAGCAGCCGCGCATCCTGGTCGCCGGCGCGGTCGCCTGGAAGACCCTGGTCGCCTATATGCGCAGCACGATCCTGTTGGCGCTGATCAACGCGTTGACCATGGTCCCGATCATGATGTTCGCGGAGATGGACCTGGTGGTCCCGCTCGGCGTCCTGCTCTTCCTCGGATCGCTGATCCCGATGATCGGCATGCTCGTCGCCGGCGCGGTGCTGATGCTCGTGGCCCTGGTCATGCAGGGGCCGGTGACGGCCTTCGCGATGGGGATCGCGCTGTTCCTGGTCATTCAGCTCGAGGGCAACCTGCTCAACCCCTACATCCTGGGCAAGGCCGTCAGCATCCACCCGCTGGCCATTCTCGCCACGGTCACCGGCGGGGCGCTGGTCGGCGGCGCGTTCGGGGCGTTCGTGGCGGTCCCCTTCGTGGCCATCGTCAACAACGTGATCACGGCCGTACGCCGGGCCGCGGCCGGACCCGAGCACCAGGCGGCGCCCGAGATGGTCCGCGCGGGCAGCGTCGTCGACGACGTGATGGCCGATCCGGCCGGACCCGGGCCGGCGGCGGCGAGCGGGTCGGCCGCGACTGGCTCGGTGGCGAACGGGGCGGCCAGGGCCGGCGCGGCTTCGGGGGGCACGTCGGCCGGTACAGCGGCCGGGACCACAGCCGGTGGCGCGGCGGGTGGCGCTGGCGGCCCGGGCGCCCCAGCGGCACGCCCCGGGCAGCAGCCGGGCCCCGTGCCCGGCGGCGGCCGACCGGGCCCTGACCTGGGTGTGATCGGCGAGGTCGCGCGCTGACGACAGCGGCCCCGGACCACCCGGCGGAGTAATCCGGATGGCGGGCTACAGGTCCGTGCCGGGATGCCGATGTGGGGGGCGAAGGGGCGTCACCCCCCCGGCCCTGAAGGAGAACCGCGATGTCGACGTACGGATTGTCCCCCCTACTCCGCGCGGCGTCCGCCGCCCTCGGTGCGCCGGTCACGGGTGACCTGCGCTGGCTGTACGCCGGGCCGCACGACCTCGACGCGCTGACCACCTCCGACCGCGATCTCATCGCCGTCGTGACCGGCGAGCTCTTCCCCGAGCACGTCGAGGGCGTGGGCGTGCGGGTCAGCTTCTTCACGCTTCAGCTGGCCCTGGACCGGATCGCCGGCGCGCTGCGCGAGGGTGGCGACGCGAGCATCGAATACCTGGAAGACGTCTACACGGCGTACGAGGACCACTGCCCCGAGGGCAACCCGTTCTCGGGCGATCTGCTGGATCTGGCGTTGGCCTACCTCGTGGGCAAGGACCTCGCCCGGCAGGACGCCGCGGGGCTGGCGGCGGAGTCGCTGGTCGCCTGATCCCACCATCGACCGCGGCGTCGGGTGTCCACTCGGGGGGTACACCCGGCGCCGCAGTCTGTCCAGGAGCGGGACCCGGCCGGAGCAGCCCCGGGCTCGACCAGCACGGTCAGTCGGGCTCGACCACCACGACGTGCACGCGGCGGACCCCGAGCACCGAGCGGGCGATCGCGTTCGCCACGTCCCGTTCCATGGCGCTGCCGGCGCCCACGACCTCGACCACGCCGTGCTCGACCGAGATGTGCCAATGATCCTGGCCGTAGTCGTGGAACGCCGCGATCAGGTCGTCGTGCAGCTCTTCGTCGGTGCGCCACAGGGCCCGGACGACGTCGCTGCGGCTGACCACGCCGACCAGCTTGTCGCCGCGGACCACCGGCAGGCTCTTGAACGAGGTGGTCATGAACAGGTCGATGAGGTCCGCGACGTCGGCGCCCTCGGTGGTGGTGCGCGGTTCCCGCGTCATGATCTCGCCGATGGTCTTGGGCAGCGGCGGGCTGTCGTGCACCGGAGTGGCGTGCGCCCGCGTGTCCGGCTCGACGGCCCGGCGCAGCAGGTCGACCTCGGAGAGCACCCCGATGACCTCATGGGCATCGTTGACGACCGGGACCGAGGTGATCCTGCGCTCGGCGAGCAGGCCCAACGCCGCATCGAGATCGTCGCCCTCGTGGACGCTGTAAGCCGGCGCGGTCATGATCTCGCGGACGAGCATGGGGGTCTCTCCTGGATCGAAGCGATGCGGTCCGGCCCAGTCTGTCAGGAAGCCTGCGGTGGCGTCAGGGGTTGTGCTCGACGGGCCGCGCCGCACGTCGTGCGCAGCCGGGATCTCGCGGTGCTTGGCCGATTCAGTCCTGCGGGACGGCCCGGCCGGCGCGCCGCCGACGAGACGGTTCGGGCTCCGGCGGCACCGGCGGGCCGGCGTCGGGGTCGGGCGGGAATTCGATCAGGCAGCAACCGGGCAGGGCGAACGGGGTGATGCGCATCGCCCGTTCGCCGACTCCGTGGGCCTCGTAGATTCCGGTCAGCACCCCTTGGTGCAGCGCGCAGACGACCTCGGTGTGGGCGCGGGCGAGGTCCAGCACCGGGCACTGCCGCAGCCGGATCGTGCCGTCGGCGGCGTCGACCGGGTCGAAGTGGTGCCGTGTCAGGATCTCGCGGGCCGCGGCCTCGGCGGCGGTCACGCCGGGCTCCGTGGGGGTCACCAGGCCCCGACCGCGGCGGATGCCCGCGGAGCGGCCCCAGGCCGCCGGGTCGTCCTGGCTGGCCTCGATCTCCAGGATCATGGCGGTGGCCAGCACGGCGTACTCGCGCACCTGCGGTCGGCGCGCGTCCAGCGGCTCGGCCTGGTAGAGGATCGCGGGGCGACCACGACCGCGCGCCGCCGCGGTCGTCCGGGTCACCAGGTCGGCGCGGATGAGCGCGTCGAGGTGCTCGCGGACCGTGTTGGGATGCTGGTCGCAGGCCTCGGAGAGTTCGACCACGGTGGTCGGGTTCGAGAATTGCCCCAGCTTCTCCAGGACAAACGCCCGGGGAACCGACAGGTGCGTCAGGGGGTCGCGGCGCGGCGTTGCTGGTCGTGGCCCCAGCGCCGTATCACCATCGGGTCCTACACTCATCTCACCCAGCCCCTTTTTTCACGGTTTAAGTCTAGTTATTTCCGGTCGATACGTCCATCCTTCGTCGCGGACCGGTACGATGCCTCCAGCGGTTTGTGCCGGATCAACAGCCTTGTGTGAAGGGATATCACGATGTCGGACGTCGCAGGGCGCAAGTCCAGTGAATCATCGGACACTTCTGCAGCCCCCGACGCCGCCGCAGAGAGCTGCGGGACGGTGCCCGGCTGCGACGGCCACGGCGGATGTGGCGGTCACGGAGGGGGCGGCTGCGGCGGACACGGCGCGACGGAGCCGCCGATCCTGGATGCCCGGGTGATCGATCCGCTGATCCGGCAGTCGGCGATTTTCGGGGTATTGGTGGGCCTACCACCGACCGGAAAGGTGACCATTGTCACGGACCAGGATCCAGCCCCGATCGCGGATCTGCTCCACGAGCGGCTGCCCGGCGAATACGCGGTGACGACCGACGCCGCCGCAGACGATGCGTTCCGGGTCACCTTCGCCCGGGCCTGATCTCGCACTCCGGTTCGAGTTTTTCCCTGGTTCAGCGGGCTCCGGTCCTGGGCGAGCCTTCCGATGACCGTACGGTTGTCCACCCGCCAAGCCGCCCCGGGGATGGCGCACCAGGTGAGTCTTCACGGTGGCCGTCGCCGTGGCTGACGTGCGCAGTCATCACGTCGGGCCCAGGCAGTCCAGCCGCGCCAGGCCGGACCGTCGCGTGGCGACCAGAAGCGCCTCGCCTCGGGCTGTCAGTCGCGCCGGCTCGGTGTCCGCCGGGGCCAGGCCGGTGGGCGCGGAAGACCAGGCCTGCGCGCCGTCGACCAACCGCGTCGCGGTGACGCCGCCGGATCCGCCCGCTCCGCTGGTCAGCACCGTCCCAGCGGTGCACGCCGCCGAGGTCGGCGGCCGGCCGGCCAGCGGGGTCCGCCAGGCGATGGCCCCCGTGGCCGGCTCGAGGGCGGCGACCTCCGAGTCCGCGGACGCGTCGGTCGCCGCTGCGCCGCCGCTTCCCCCCGAGGGGGCGATCGCGACCACCAACCGGCCCGCGCAGGCCGCCAACGGCCGCGCGCCGGGAACGGTCCAGGTCGGTCGGCCCGAGGCCGGGTCGGCGTACCCGACCAGCTCGCCCGCGGCGCCCTCGCCGTACCGCATCGCGAGCAGCGGGATCGGCGTCGCGCCGTCCCGGGCCGCCGGCCGCACCGGGTTGCCGGTCAGCGGCGCACCGCCCGGGAGGGCGACGAACCGGCCCTGTCCGGTGCGGACCGGTCGACGTCCGTCGCCGGGGCTCAGCGCCGCGCCGGGCCGACGGTCCGCGAGGGGGCTGCCGTCCCCGGCGGCGACCAGGAACTCCCGGCCCTGCACGGACACCTCGGTGACCCCGACGGCCGACGGGCCGGTCAGGATCGGCCCCGGGACGCTGCCCAGCGGGGCCAGCTCGGTGTGCGTCCAGGTCACGGCCCCGGTCGCGGCGACCCGGTCAGCGTCCAGCCGGGTCAGGTCCAGGCGGGTCGCGCCGTCCTGCGGGGTCGCGGACACGACGTACGCCGTCCCGTTGTCGACACTCACGTGCGTCGCGCGGCCGGGCACGGCCACCCGGCCGAGCTCGCGCCCGTCCCGCGGATCGAGCAGAACGACGCGGCCGGCGTCGGCGGTGCGTTCGGCGCAGGCCACCAGGTCCGCGGCGGCCGCGCACTCGGGGACGTCGCCGAGGATCGGGCCGCGCCAGCGTACGGCGCCGCTGACGGCGTCGACGGCGACCACGCGCGCCGTGGCATAGCCCGAGGCTCCGGAGCCGACCACGCCGCCGGCCAGCGTCAGCACCGGCCCGGCCGGGGCGGCCGCGGGGCCGGCGTCGATGACCTCGAGGTGCGGGGCCGTCACCGCCGTGTCCAGCAGGTCCTCCGCGGTCCAGCTCCAGCGCAGCCGCAGGGGAGTGTCGGCGCCGGTCAGCACGCCGTATGTCGACGGCTCCGGGCCGGGGGCCGCGCCGGCGGAGACACCCGCGGTCT
>Ga0102832_1002336_pt1 | contig 11803 bp, 11 predicted proteins | sample EBPBio282013_DNA_FD_88942 | JGI IMG/M metagenome (GOLD analysis project Ga0102832, IMG submission 88942) | Wastewater treatment Type I Accumulibacter community from EBPR Bioreactor in Madison, WI, USA - Reactor 2_5/28/2013_ DNA (Illumina Assembly) | ecosystem: Engineered > Bioreactor > EBPR >...
GGAAGGGGACAGAGCCGGATCCAATACCGAGCCGCGAGGAAATGCCCATGTCCGTGATCGCCGCGCCGTCGAGCTTTGCGCCCGCCGCTTCGGGCCGAGACACCTGGTTGGTGCCGAAGCGCCAGGCCTGGTTCGCCTTCGTCATGGCGTTCCTGCTGATGACGCTCGACTTCGTCGACCGCCAGATCGTCGTCTCGATGTTCCCGGTGCTGAAGAGCGAGTGGCAGCTGACCGACAAGCAGCTGGGCGCGCTGGTGTCCTCGGTCTCGATCACCATCGCCCTCTTTTCCTTCCCGATCGCGATCCTGTCCGATCGCTGGAGCCGGGTGAAGAGCATCGCGGTGATGGCCGGCGTCTGGAGCCTCGCCACGATCGCCTGCGGCCTGACGCGCAACTACGCGCAGCTGCTGGCGGCGCGCGCGGCGATCGGCCTCGGCGAGGCGGGCTACGGCGCCGCCGGCGGCGCGCTGCTCACCAGCATGTTCCCCGCCAACCGCCGCGCCACCGTCGTCTCGGGCTTCCTCGCCGCGGCGTCGATCGGCTCGGTGCTGGGCGTCGTGCTGGGCGGCGTGATCACGGCGCGCTGGGGCTGGCAGACGGCCTTCGGCATCGTCGGCATTCCGGGCCTGGTCCTCGCCATCGGCTTCCTGTGGGTGCGTGACTATCGCACCGTGCCGCTGGTCGACCGCGACGCCACCCGCATGGGCGCCCGCGCCGCCTTCCTGTCCTTGTTCCGGCCGCGCTCGGCGGTAGCGGCCTACTTCGGCGGCGCCCTGCAGCTGGTCGCGGTGTCGACCCTGCTGGTCTGGCTGCCGAGCTACCTCAACCGCAGCCACGGCCTGTCGGTCGAGCAGTCGGGCCTGCGCGCCGCGGTCGTCGTGCTGCTGGGCAGCGTCGGCGTCGTGTTCTGGGGTTACGTCGCCGACCGGCGCGCCGCCGCCGACCCGCGCGCCAAGATGCTGGTGCCGGCCGCCGCGCTGGTGATCGGCGGCCTGGTCCTGTCGTTCGCCTTCGGCTTCGTGGCCGACGCCTCCACCCAGTTCGCCCTCGTCGCCGTCGGCGGCTTCCTGGTCACCGCCGCGTCGGGCTCGGTGCCGTCGGTCGCCATCGACGTCATCCATCCCGGCCTGCGCGCCACCGCGGCCGCCATGGTGGCGGTCGTGCAGAACCTGTTCGGCCTCGCGGCCGGCCCGCTGATCGCCGGCGCGCTGTCGGATGCCTTCGGCCTCGGCGTCGCGCTGGCGATCATGCCGCTCTTCTGCCTCGCGTCGGCCGCCGTGCTGGCGCTCGGCGCCCGCGCCTATCCCGCCGATCTTGCCCGCGCCGAGGCCCTGCCGGCCGCGGTGCGGGCCGCCTGAGGAGACGATCATGACCGACACGACCATCGCGACCCCGGTCACCGACCGGCTGCGCGCCACCGGCAACTTCAACCCGGCCTGGAAGGAAATGGCCGAGCTCGACCCGGTGTGGCTCGAGAAGTTCCTCGACATGGGCATCAAGCCGATGGCGTCGGGCGTGCTCGATCCCAAGACGCTGGAGTTCCTGGCCATCGCCGTCGACGCGTCGTGCACCCACCTCTACGCGCCGGGCGTGCGCCGCCACATCCGCCGCGCCCTCGAGCTCGGCGCGACCCGCGAGGAGATCCTCGCCGTCCTCCAGTGCGTCGCCGTGCTGGGCATCCATTCCTGCGCCCTCGGCGTGCCGATCCTCGTCGAGGAACTGGCCGCGCACGAGGCGAAGAAGGCGTCCGCGTAACCCCGTCCCGTTCCCGAAAGACACAGGAGACAACCATGAACTTCCTCGACGATTCGCTGCTGCCCGAGAACCAGGAGAAGCTGGTCATCCAGGTCGCACCCTACGGCCCCGAGTTCCTGCCGGGCGATTCCGACGACATCCCGGTGACCATGGACGAGCAGGTCCAGAAGGCGGTCGACTGCTACAACGCCGGCGCCTCGGTGCTGCACGTCCATTGCCGCGAGGCCGATGGCAAGGGCTCCAAGCGCCTGTCGATGTTCAACGAGATGCTGGCCCGGCTGCGCGCCGCGGTGCCGAAGATGGTGCTGCAGGTCGGCGGCTCGATCTCCTTCGCGCCGGAGAGCGAGGGCGCCGAGGCGAAGTGGCTGAACGACGATACCCGCCACATGCTGGCCGAGCTGGATCCCAAGCCGGACCAGGTGACGATCGCCATCAACACCAACCAGATGAACGTCTGCGAGCTGCTGACCGCCGACGACGTGGCCGGCACCTCGCTCGCCCTGCCGCCGTACCAGGAAGCGTTCCGCGAGATGTGGATCCCGTCGGGCCCCGCCTTCGTCGAGGAACACCTGAAGCGCCTGCAGGCGGCCGGCATCCAGGTCCACTTCATGCTGGGCGACGCCGGCCAGCTCGAGACCGTCGAGCGCCTGGTCCGCCGCGGTGTCTACAAGGGCCCGCTCGTGCTGAACTGGGTGGCGATCGGCGGCGGTGCCGACGGCCCGAGCCCCTACAACATGATGGAGTTCATCCGCCGCGTGCCGGATGGCGCCGTGCTGACGCTCGAGGCCCTGATGCGCAACGTCCTGCCGATCAACACCATGGCGATCGCCATGGGCCTGCACGTGCGGGTCGGCATCGAGGACAACCTGTGGGGCCGCAAGGGCGAGCGCATCACCTCGGTCCAGCAGGTCGAGCAGATGGTCCGCATCTCGCGCGAGCTGCACCGCGAGGTCGCCTCGGGCGAGGATGCGCATCGCATCTACCAGATCGGCACGCAGTACAAGACCGTCGACGAGACGCTGGCGAAGCTGGGCTGGGCGCCAAACCGCCGCCCCGGCGAGCGCGGCGTGCCGCTGGCGGTGCCGGCATCGACCAAGCCGGTGCGCCGCGCGGCCTAGAGGCCCTCGAGCACGGAATCGGCCTCGGCGAGGCAGGCCGCCTGGCGTTCCTTCGACCAGGCGGCCAGCGTGCGATAGGGCATGGCCAGCCGCGGGTTGCCTTCGAGCACCCCGCGGTTGCGGATCAGGAACGCCCAGTAGAGGCGATTGAACGGACAGGCCTTCGGGCCTGTCTTCTGCTTCACGTCGTAGGCGCAGCCGCGGCAGAAGTCGGACATGCGGTCGATGTAGGCACCCGACGCGGCGTAGGGCTTCGACGCCATGCGGCCGCCGTCGGCGAAGGTCGCCATGCCGAGCGTGTTGGGCATCTCGACCCACTCCAGCGCATCGGCATAGACCGCGAGGTACCAGCGCTCGATCTGTTCGGGCGCGACGCCTGCCAGCAGCGCAAAGTTGCCGGTCACCATCAGGCGCTGGATGTGGTGCGAGTAGGCGTGGTCGCGGGTCATCGCGACCGCTTGCGCGACGCAGCGCATGTCGGTGGCGCCGGTCCAGTAGAAGTCGGGCAGGGGACGCGACGCCGACAGCCGGTTGGACGTGGCGTAGTCCGGCATCAGCGTCCAGTAGACGCCGCGCACGTATTCCCGCCAGCCGAGGATCTGCCGCACGAAACCCTCGACGGCGTTGATCGGCGCGCGGCCGTCGCGCCACGCCGCTTCGGCAGCGGCGCAGACCTCGCGCGCCGACAGCAGGCCGAGGTTGAGCGCCGGCGCCAGCAGCGAGTGGAACAGGAAGGGGGCCTCGGCCTTCATCGCGTCCTGGTAGTCGCCGAACCGCGGCAACGCGGTGTCGATGAAGTCGGCGAGTGCGGTCAGCGCCTCGGTGCGCGTGACCGGCCAGCCGAACGCGTCGAGGGTGCCGAAGTGGTCGGGGAAGCGCGTCTCGACCAGCGCCATCACCTCCCGCGTCACGCCATCCGGCGCGAAGCGGCGCCGCGTCGGCACGGGCAGGTCCGCCGGCAGCCGCTTGCGGTTCTCCGGGTCGAAGTTCCAGGCGCCGCCGGCCGGCTGGTCGCCGTCCATCAGCACGCCGTGCTCGCGGCGCAGCTCGCGGTAGAAGTGTTCGAGCCGCCAGGCGCGGCGGCCGCGGGCCCATTTCTCGAAGCGGGCGCGGCTGGCGTAGAAGCGCGTGTCGGCCCGGATCTCGACCGGTCGCCCCAGCCGGGTCGACCAGGTCTCGATGGCCTGCTGCACCCGCCATTCGCCGGGCTCGGTGACGACGACCCTCTCGACCCGGTGCCGCTGCAGGGCGCGGGCCACCTCGCCATCGAAGCTGCCCGTGTTGGCGGGATCGTCGAGCCGCACGTAGTCGACGCGGATCCCGGCCGCCGCCAGGTCGGCCGCGAAGTGCCGCATCGCCGACAGGAACAGGACCAGCTTCTGCTTGTGATGGCGGACGTAGGTCGCTTCCTGCGCGACCTCCATCATCAGCACGACGTCGTGCTCGCGATCGAGATCGGCCAGCGTCGGCAGGTCCGCGGAGAGCTGGTCGCCGAGGACGACGCGCAGGACGCTCATCGCGCGACCGCCGTCGCCGGCGCCTTGCGCGCCGCGCCGCGGCAGCGGTCGGAGCAGTACTTCACGGACTCCCAGTCGCGCGTCCACTTGCGCCGCCACGCGAAGGGCCGCTGGCAGGTAGCGCAGGTCCTGGTCGGCAGGTCGGCCTTCTTGCGCATCTTCGCCATGGGCTCACCACGGGACCGGCGCACCGCGCCAGTCGAAGAAGCCGCCGCTGTCGCCCGGCGCGAGACCGTCCAGCACGGCCAGCAGGTGGCGCGCCGCGTCGGCCGGGGCGTGGACCTCGGCGCCGGTGCGCGTGAAGGGGGCCGAGAGCGGGGTGGCGACGGTGCCGGGGTGCAGCGCCACGCAGAGGGCTTGCGGCGCGCGGCGCGCCAACTCGATCGAGGCGGTGCGCACCAGCTGGTTCAGCGCCGCCTTCGATGCCCGGTAGGCGTACCAGCCGCCCAGCCGGTTGTCGCCGATCGAGCCGACCCGTGCCGACAGCGTGGCGAAGGCCGCCTTGCCGCTGCGCGGCAGGCGCGGCAGCAGGTGCTTCATCAGGAGTGCCGGACCGATCGCGTTGACGGCGAAGGCGCGGGCCAGCGTCGCCGCGTCGAGGTCGCGCCAGCTCTTCTCCGGCTGAGCGCCCAGCCAGCCGGTGGCGTCGAGCGCCAGCCGGATTTCGCCCGCCGCGGTGGCGTGGTCGACGGCGCGGGCAAGGCTCGCCTCGTCGGTGAGGTCGATCGCCGGATCGGTGGCGCGGCCGAAGCCGAGAACGGCGCGGAAGTGACCGGCCTGCTCGAGCGCGGCGACCAGCGCCGCGCCGATGCCGCCGGTCGCGCCGAACACGACGGCGACCCCGGCCCGGTCGAACGACGCGACCATCAGCCCAGGTTGAACGTGACGCAGGTCACGAAGATGGCGGCGTTGGCGGTCGGTTCCGGCATGCTCGGCGTCGCGTGTCCCTTCGACGGGGTCTTACGCGGCGCGCGGATCGACGGATCAGGCCAGGATCAGCAGCCAGGCGGCGGCGATCGCCATCGTCGCCAGCGACACCGGCAGGCCGGCGATCGAGAATTCCGACAGCGAGATCGGCGCGCCGGCCTTGGCGGCTTCCTCGGAGGCGATGATGCCGGCCAGGCTGCCGAACACCACGACGTTGCTGGCGAGGCCGGTGCCCAGCGCCAGCGCGGCGCCGGCCAGTTCCGGGTTGGCGCCGGTGACGTAGGGCACCACCAGCATGACGGCCGGGTTGTTGCCGACGATGTCGCTCAGCACGCCGATCACGACCAGCAGCGTCATCGGGTGCAGCAGGTCGACGCCGGCCGCGACCAGGTCGGTCATCGCGCGCTGCGGCAGGCCGGTGGTGGCGAAAGCCGCGTTCACGACGAACAGCCCGCCGAGCAGGATCAGCAGGTCGCCGTCGACGTGCTTCATCACGTTGGACGCGGCGATGCGCCGGTTGAGCAGCAGTACCGCGGCCGCCGCCAGCGCCACGAGGTGACGGGGCCAATCGGTCAGGCTGAAGGCCGCGACCACGGCGACCGTGACCAGCGCGGCCTTGGCGGTCTCGGCCATGTCGAGCGGCGGCGGCGCCTCCGCCGGACCGGCCGCGCCGGCCGGCCCGCCGTTGGCCTGCCAGCGATGCCGGTACAGCACGATCAGCACGGCCCAGATCACCGGCAGCGACAGGATGGCGGGGACCAGCGCGCCTTTCATGAAGCCGACGAACGACAGGTGCAGCCCCTCGGCGATGATCATGTTCTGCGGACTGCCGATGATCGTGCCGGCCGAGCCGGCGTTGGCGGCGAAGGCGAAGCCCAGCAGGAACGGCGTCGGGTTCAGCCCGCGGGCCTGGCAGAGGCTGACCAGCAGCGGCACCATGGCGACCACGACGACGTCGTTGGTCAGCAGCGACGACAGCACGCCGGACGTCACGATCATGACCGCCAGCAGGGCCCGCGGGCTGAGGTCGAGCGTGGCGGCGCGGACGGCCACCCAGGCGTAGAAGCCCGACACCGAGAAGGCGCCCGACACGATCATCAGGCCGAACAGCAGGGCGATGGTCGGAAAGTCGATCGCCGCCCACGCGGCCTGGCTGCTGATCTTGCCGAACACCAGCATGGCGATTCCGCCCAGCAGGGCGGCGCCGGTGCGGTCGACGCGGAAGCCCGGCAGGCGGCCGAGTGCCATCGCGAGGTAGGTCGCGAGGAAGATGCCCAGGGTGATGGCCACGACGAGGCTCCTCGAACGGTCGGTCGACGCTCCCTCACCTATAGCATCAACGCTCCCGAAAGGATGGCCAGAAGGCAGGGCTCGATGTAGCCTCCGGGCCGGGGAGAGACGTCGAGACTTGGGAGGCATCAAGGTGATCAGCCGTCGTTCGCTGATCGGCACTGTCGCGGCGGCCAGCGTGCTGCCGCAGGCGAGCCGGGCGCAATCCTTCCCGTCGAAGCAGGTTCGCCTGATCGTCGGCTTCGCCGCCGGCGGTGGCGGCGACATCGTGGCCCGCGTGCTGGCGCAGGAGCTGACGCGCGGCGGCCTGTCGGTGCTGGTCGACAACAAGCCGGGGGCCGGCGGCAACGTCGCCACCCGCGAGGCGCTGCGCGCGCCGGCCGACGGCCACACCATCCTGCTGGCCAACGTCGGCATGCTGGCGGTCAATCCCTACGCCATGAAGGATGTCGGCTACGACCCGCAGACCGACATCGCGCCGGTCTGCCTCGCGGTCGATTTCTCGAACGTGCTGGTGGTCCATCCCAGCGTGCCGGCCAAGACGCTGGCCGAGTACCTCGCGCTCGCCAGGCGCCCCGAGGGCATGGACTACGGCACTTCCGGCGTCGGCGGCGCCGGCCATCTCGCCGGCGAACTGCTGAAGGCGCGCAGCGGCGCGCGGCTCAACCACGTGCCGTTCCGCGGCGGCGGCCCGGCGATGAACGACCTCGTGGCGGGCCACGTGCCGTCGCTGATCGCCAGCGCGCCGACCTCGACCGGGTTCATGCGCGAGGGCCGCATCCGCGCCCTCGCCGTCACCGGGCCCAAGCGCTCGCCGTTCGATCCCGACATCCCGACGATCGCCGAGCAGGGCTTCCCGGGCTACGCCGCGACCAACTGGTACTGCGTCGTGGTGTCGTCGAAGACGCCGCCCGACCTAGTCGTGGCCCTCAACGGCCTCTTCAACAAGGCGCTGGCCGCGCCGGAGGTGCGCGCGGCCTATGCCCAGCAGGGCATGGAGACGCTGGGCGGCACCCAGGCCGAGGCCGCCGCGCACATCGCGCGCGAGACCGAGGTCTGGAAGAAGGTCATCGCCGACGCCAACATCCGGATGGAATAGAGAGTTCGAGGAGTAGAGAGATGTCCCGCCCCATGCCGGCCTGGCGTTCGCTGATGTTCGTCCCGGTGCTGTCGGAACGGTTCCTGGCCAAGGCCCACACCCGCGGCGCCGACGCGATCATCCTCGACCTCGAGGATTCGATCCTGCCGACCCACAAGGACGCCGCGCGCGCCGCCCTGGCGGCGGCCGTGCCGCGCGTCGCGCAGGCGGGCGCCGATGTCACGGTCCGCATCAATCGGCCGCTCGAGCTGGCGGTGCCCGATATCGCTGCCGCCGTGATGCCCGGCGTCGCGGCGCTGATGCTGCCCAAGGTGATGGGGCCGGAACACGTGCGGCTGCTGGCCGAGGTGGTGGCCGAGCGCGAGCGCGTGCTCGGCATGGAGATCGGCCATACCCGCTTCCTGGTGCTGATCGAATCGCCCGCCGCCCTGCCGCACCTGTTCGCCATCGCCGCCGAGCCGCGCATGGCCGGCATGTCGGTCGGCGGCGAGGACATGGCCACCGAGCTCGGCGCCATCCCGTCGGCCGACAGCAACTACGTCTTCGCGATGCACGGGCTGGCGGCCTGCCGCGCCGCCGGCATCCTGCCGATGGGCTCGATGGGCCAGCTGGCCAAGATCGACGACCTCGACTCGTACCGCGCCGGGCTGAAGCGCGGCCGGGCGCTCGGTTTCACCTCGGCGTCCTGCATCCATCCCGCGCACGTGCCGATCATCAACGAGGAATACGGCGCCTCCGACGCCGAGATCGACCGCGCCCGCCGGTTGATCGCCGCCTTCGACGCCGCGGTGGCGGCCGGGGAGGGCGCGGTCGCCTTCGAGGGCAGCATGATCGACCTGCCGATCGTCATCCGCGCCGAGCGGCTGCTCGCGCGCGCGGCGTCGTGGAAAAAGACGGGCTGAACGGGGAAAGACCAGAAATGTCGCTCGCGATCTACGGCCACCTCTTCTCGTCCTACACCCAGAAGGTGCTGATGGCGCTCTACGAGAACGGCACACCGTTCGAGTTCCGCGCTCTCGGGCAGGAAGAGCACGAGCATGTCGGCGAATGGCTGAAGCGCTGGCCGCTCGCGAAGTTCCCGCTGCTGGTCGAGGGCGGTCGCACCATCGTCGAGACCAGTATCATCATCGAGTACCTGCAGCTCGCCCACCCAGGCCCGGTGCAGCTCATTCCCGCCGATCCGATGGCGGCCCTCGACGTGCGCTTCCTCGATCGCTTCTTCGACCTGCATGTGATGAACATGATGCAGATCGCGGTGAACGGCGCGCTGAGCGGCGATCCGGTCAAGCGCAAGGACGGTCACGACGAGTCGATCAAGAAGCTCGATCTCGCCTACGCCTGGCTGGAAGGCGAACTCGCCGGCCGACCCTGGGCCGCCGGCGACGCCTTCACGCTGGCCGACTGCGCCGCCGCACCGTCGCTGTTCTATGCCGACTGGGTCCACCGGATTCCGGAGTCGTTTCCAGTGCTGCGGGCCTATCGCACGCGCCTGCTGGCAAGACCGTCCTTCGCGCGTTGTGTCGAGGATGCCCGCCCGTTCCGCCCCCTCTTCCCGCTGGGCGCCCCGGACCGGGATTGATCATTGGAGCGCGCAACTCCAGTTGCGCTCGGATCATTGACAGGCGAGCCATGAGCGCCACTGGAGTGGCGCGCTCCCAGCCATGAGGGCCTTGCCATGAGCCGCACCTTCGATGCCATCGAACTGGAACTGCTGTGGCGGCGGCTGATCTCGCTGGTCGACGAGGCGGCGGCGGCCATGGTGCGCACCTCCTTCTCGACGCTGGTGCGCGAGAGCTACGACTTTTCCTGCGTCGTGACCGACGCCTCCGGCCAGTCGCTGGTGCAGGCGAGCGAGAGCATCCCGAGCTTCATCGGTACCCTGCCCGAGACGGTGAAGCACTTCCTGCGCCACTTCCCGGAAGACCAGCTTTCGCCCGGCGACGTGCTGATCACCAACGACATCTGGCTTGGCACCGGCCATCTGCCGGACGTCACGCTGGCCAAGCCGATCTTCCGCAACGGCAGGCTGATCGCCTTCAGCGCCACGACGGCGCACGTGCCCGACATCGGCGGCAAGATCAGGAGCCCCGAGCCGCGCGAGGTGTTCGAGGAGGGGCTGCAGATCCCGCCAATGAAGATGATCGCCGCCGGCAAGACCGACGAGACGCTGGTGGCGCTGATCCGCAAGAACGTGCGCACGCCCGACCAGACCATGGGCGATCTCTATGCGCAGATCGTGGCGCTCGACCTGATGGAAGACCGCCTGCTGGTGTTGATGGAAAACTATGGCCTGCCCGATCTCACAGACCTCGCGCGCGAGATCCAGGGACGCTGTGAGGCGGCGATGCGCGCCGCCATCCTCGAACTGCCGGACGGGACCTATCGCAGCGAGCTCAAGACCGACGGCATCATGGACAAGCCGATCACGATCAAAATGGCGCTCACCATCAGGGGCGACGAGATCCTGATCGATTTCGCTGGCACCGACTCCCAGGTCGACCGGGCGATCAATTGCGCCATGTGCTACACCAACGCCATGTGCATGTATGGGGTGAAGGTCTGCACCAACTCCAACCTGCCCAATAACGAAGGCGCGTGGCGGCCGATCACGCTCACCGCGCCGCCGGGCTGCATCGTCAATCCGCAATTCCCCGCGCCGGGCGGCTCGCGCATGCTGATCGGCCACTACATCCCGATGCTGGTGTTCGGCTGCCTGGGCCAGATCGTGCCGGAGCGCGTGATGGCGGCCTGCGGCTCGCCGATGTGGGGCATGAACCAGTCCGGGGTTCGCGAAGGCGGCAAGCCCTACGCCAACATGTTCTTCTACAACGGCGGCATGGGCGGCAACACGCAGCGCGATGGTGTCACGTGTCTGTCGTGGCCGTCCAATGTCAGCTCGACCTCGATCGAGATCAGCGAGCACATCGCGCCGCTGCGCTTCCATCACAAGAAGCTGCGGCCCGATTCCGGCGGCGCCGGCCGTCATCGCGGAGGGCTGGGGCAGGAGATCCTGATCGAGAGCCGCAGCGAGACCCCGATCGCCGTCTCATTCCTCGCCGAACGCACGCTATTTCCCGCCTTCGGCATCGAGGGCGGCAAGGACGGTGCACCCGGCGAGCTGCGCATCAACGGCGAGAAGACCGATCCCAAGAAGCAATACGTACTGAACAAGGGCGACACGGTCTCGCTCGGCACACCCGGCGGTGGCGGGCACGGCGATCCCCGGTTGAGGTCCGAAGCAGCCCTCGCGGCGGATATTGCCGCGGGATATGTGACGGCCGTGTCAGCCTACCAGGGCGACGACTAACAGCGCGATTGAACCTCCGGGCAGCGGTCGCTACGCTCGCTGCAACCAAGAATGGCTCGGAGGAAACAATGAAGCTGATCGCTGCCGCGTCTGCGGCTCTGTACGCTGTCGCCTGGGCTGTTGCGTCGCCGGCTCAGGCGCAGACTCCACAACCCAAAGTCTGCGACAATCCCAGGCAGATGGAGGGCTTCAAGACCTGCGCCAACATCGACAAGGCGAAGGCCGAGGGTGCGTTCACGCTTTACTCGACCGACCCCGAGGCCGGGCAGGTGAAGCTGCTGGCGGCCTTCAACAAGCTGTTTCCCGAGATCAAGACCAGCTACGTCCGCCTCCAGGCCGGCGCCCTCTACGCCAAGATACTTTCAGAGAGGCAGGCCAAGTCGTACCTGGTCGACGTCATCCAGATCTCCGACATGGGCATGATCCTGGATTTCCAGCGCAAGGGCGGCTTCCGCCAGTACGTCTCGCCCGAGATGCAGTTCTTCCCGAAGGAGGCCAAGAGCCAGCCGGAGGGATTCTGGACCTGGGGCTCGGTCATCATGGCCGGTATCGCCTACAACCCGAACAATGTCCCCGCGGCCGACGCGCCGAAGAAGTGGGAAGATCTGCTTGATCCGAAGTGGAAGGATGCGATCAACGTGAAGGTGTCCAACTCCGGACTCCAGCACGGCGTCTGGTACATGCTGCTGCCGATCCTCGGGATGGACTACTTCAAGAAGTTCGGGGACCAGAAGCCACGCGCCTTCGACTCCTACGTCCAGCAGTACGGCCGTCTGGTCGACGGCCAGGA
>Ga0102832_1002337_pt1 | contig 11796 bp, 8 predicted proteins | sample EBPBio282013_DNA_FD_88942 | JGI IMG/M metagenome (GOLD analysis project Ga0102832, IMG submission 88942) | Wastewater treatment Type I Accumulibacter community from EBPR Bioreactor in Madison, WI, USA - Reactor 2_5/28/2013_ DNA (Illumina Assembly) | ecosystem: Engineered > Bioreactor > EBPR >...
GCACCAGCGTGACGGCGGGCGTGAGCTGATAGTAGCCACCGACGGTGAGGTTGGCGTTGGACTCCAGCCCGCCGGTGGCCGGGGTCTCGTCGCGGTTCTTGCTGATGCCGTAGTTGGCGCCGAGCTTGAACTTGTCGGTGGCGGCGAACGTGCCCTGGACCAGCCAGTTGGTCGACTTCGTGTCCTGCTGGTCGCCGTCGGAGAGGATGCCCAGGCCCTTGCCCGACTGCACGTTCGCCAGCGCCGAGAACTTGCCCGCGGTGAACGAGGCGCCGACTTCCGCGCCGGACATCGAGAAGTCGTCGAGCCCGCTGCCCTCGAACGCCTCGAACTTCTGGTGCTTGCCGCCGAGCCAGACCTTGAAGCCTTCGCCTCTCCACGCGTACTGCGCCTGCAGCTGCGGCGCGGAGCCGGAGTCGTGCGTGGCGCCGTTGTCGACCGGGCTCATCACCGCGAGGGTGACGTTGCCGCCGCCGAACGCCGGCGAGGTCCACGCCATCTGCCCGTAGTGGCCGAGGTAGCTGTAGCCGGCGCCGATGTGGCCCAGGGTCACGCGGCCGCGCTGGGTGGCCTGGATCGGCATGCCGACGCCGAGCAGGGTCATGTCGGTGAGGATCGCGTTCGATCCGAACACGCCGTAGTCGCGGCCGAGCTTGAAGCTGCCGATGCGGTCGTTGCCGATGGTGAAGAACGCCTGGCGCACGTCGACGCCGCTGTTGGGCGCGATCGCGCTCGAGGTGGCGGTGTGGGCCATGATCGCGATCGTGCCGCCGATGTCGTAGCCGGCCTGCTCGGTCGAGAACTTGGTCACCAGCGCGTTGGGCAGCAGGCCGTTGCCGATCGTGCTGCGCGCGTCCTTGCCGCCGCAGCCGAGCGCCTGGCTGGCGAGCGCGAGGCCGCCGACGATCTCGTCGCCGCAGTCGGTGTAGGTGTAGTAGGCGTTGATGAAGCCGCCGACATCGATGGTCCAGTCGCCGGCCTCGAACTCGACGGCGTGCGCGGCGGGGATGCACAGCAGGGGCAGCAGCAGGATGGAGCGGTGCCGGCGTGTCCGGCGGACGGGTGGCGAAGTGGCGCGCATCGGGTGTTTCCCTCCCAGGAAGAATGTTGGACGGCTCGTGCCTGCGTCTGCGCGCAGTTGGATCAAGGGTGGAACCTCGACCGGCGGCGGAGCGCCGCGGTCACCAGTCGGTCGGGCAGCCTCGACAGCTGCCGAACGCGACCTGGTCGAACAGGGCGAAGCGGATCTTGGTGCCGTACATGACGGCCCCGTCGAAGTTGGAGGCGCTGAACTTGGTTTCCTGCGCATCGACGTCGCGCAGCGTCGCGCCGGCGAAGTTGCAGCCGGTGGCCCACGCGCCGGAGACGTCGGTGCCGAACAGCCGGGCGCCAGAGAAGTCGGACTTGCTCATGCGCGCCGACGCCATCAGCGCGCCGGTGAGGTCGGTGCGCACGAAAATCGCGGTGGCCAGGTAGGACTTCGAGAAGTTGGTGCCGACCGCGATCGCGTCGGTGAAATCGGCGCCGACGAGGTTGGCGCCGCGCAGGTCGGCGCGCGAGAGGTCGGCGCCGCGGAAATTGGCGTTGCGCAGGTCCTTGCCGATCAGGTCCTGGAAGCGCAGGTCCGCGTTCGCGCAGTCCGCGTCCGGCGCCGGCGTGCAGGTGCGCAGCGGCGGGCGGTCGGGCGGGTCGGGCGTGATCGCGCGCGCTGGCGCGGACGCGATCAGGGCCATCGCCGCCAGCGCGGGGCCGGCGACACGGATCAGGGCAATCATCGGGGCTCTCCTCGAAGGCGGCACGACGCGCGAAGCGCCGTGCCGCGGCGGATGCATCAACGCATCAGCGCCTGGGCAGCTTGAACACCCAGTACGAGCCGCCCTGGGTCACGGTCTTGGTCAGTTCGGCCATGTCGCCGCCCCACAGCGGCACCGCGCCGCCGTAGCCGGAGGCCAGGCCGATGTACTGCTCGCCGTCGAGCTCCCAGGTGATCGGGATCGAGATGATCCCGCTGCCGGTCTGGAACTTCCACAGTTCGCTGCCGTTCTTCGCGTCGAAGATCTTGACGTAGCCATCCGAGGTGCCGGTGACGACGAGGTCGCCCGCGGTCGCCAGCGTGCCCGACCACAGCGGATAGACCTCCTTCTTCTCCCACGCGATCTTGCCGGTCTGCGGATCGAGCGCGCGCAGGATGCCGACATGGTCCTCGTGCAGGCGCTTGATGCGGAAGCCCATGCCCAGGTACGCCGAGCCCGGGTTGTAGGCCAGGTGTTCGGCCCAGTAGTCCATGCCCCAGTGGTTCGCGGCGATGTAGAACAGGCCGGTCTTCGGGCTGTAGCTCATCGGGTTCCAGTTCTTGCCGCCCAGGAAGGGCGGCGAGACGAAGATCTGCGGGCCCTTCTGCTCGCCTTCCTTCGGCTGCTGCGGACGCTGGCCCTCGTTCTCGATCGGACGCCCGGTCTTGAGGTCGAAGCCCTTGGCCCAGGTGATGCCGTCGACGAACGGATACGCGGCCAGCAGCGCGGTCGGCTTGTTCGGGTAGCCGGCGCCGGTGGCGAGCTTGTCGACGTCGGTGACGAAGAAGAAGCCGTTGCGGTCGGCGTGAGCGCCGGCCTTGATGGTCTTGCCGTCCTTCTTGAAGTCGAACAGCACGATCTCGTTGTTGCCGGAGAAATCCCAGGTGTCGTTGGGCGTGTGCTGGAAGAAGCCCTTCAGCTCGCCGGTGGTGGCATCGACGTAGGCCTGGCCGGAGGTGAACAGGCTGTCGAACTTGTGCGGATCGCCGCCGACCGGCGTGCGCAGGTTGCCGTTCCACGGCGCCGGATTGCCGGCGCCGATGACGATGGTGTTGGTGTCCGGGTCATAGGTGGCGCTCTGCCACGGCGCGCCGCCGCCCTGGCTCCAGGGTTCGATCTTGCCGGTCGGGCGCGAGGGATCGTCCGGCCACGACGGCGCCTTCGGATCGCCGGTGGGCGTGCTGTCCTTGCCGTCGAGCCGGCCGACGTGGCCCTCGACCAGCGGCCGCGCCCAGACTTCGTCGCCGGTTTCCGGATCGCGCGCGAACAGCCAGCCGACCACGCCGAACTCGTCGCCGGAGCTGCCGTGGATCAGCAGCACGCGACCGTTCTTCTCCTTCACCAGGGTCGGCGCGCCGGTCATGGTGTAGCCGACCTTGTGGTCGCCGAACTTCTTGTTCCACACGACCTTGCCGGTGTCCTTGTTCAGGGCCACCACGCGCGCGTCGAGCGTGCCGAAGTAGATCTTGTCGCCGTAGATCGCGGCGCCGCGGTTGACCACGTCGCAGCAGGGGCGGATGTCGTCGGGCAGGCGGTGCTCGTAGCTCCACAGCTGCTTGCCGGTCTTGGCATCGAGCGCGAACAGGCGCGAGTACGAGGCGGTGACGTAGATCTTGCCATCGTGCACCAGCGCCTGCGCCTCCTGGCCGCGCTGTTTCTCGCCGCCGAAGCTGAAGCTCCACACCGGCTGCAGCGTGGCGACGTTCTTTGCGTTGATCTTGTCGAGTGGCGAGAAGCGCTGCGCCTTCAGGCCGAAGCCGTAGCTGAGCACGTCGCCGGGCGTGGTGTCGTCCCTGGCGATGTCCTCCCAGGTCACCGGCGCGGCATGGGCGCCGGCCGACAGCAGGGTTCCGGTGATCGCGGTGGCGATCGCGCAATGCAGGATGGTCTTCATGGTCCCTCCCCGGGAGTGGTGGTGGCGTGTCGTGGTGGTGGTTCTTGTGATGGGTGGGGCGGTGTGTGTTCAGTCATTCCTTCTCCCGTTGGCGGGAGAAGGTGGCGCGCCGCGCCGGATGAGGGCGCTATTGCGCGCCTGCGGCGCGCCCCCATCCGCCTTCGGCGCCTTCCACCCGTGAAGGGCGCAATGCCCCGCGGGCGGGGGAAGGGAAGGCAGGGCCTATTCCGGCGGCGGCCGCGAATCGATGTAGGTGCGGATCGCCCACATCGCTTCCTGGCTCAGGATTCCCTCGAACGGCGGCATGTACACGCGGCCGTCGCGCGAGCGGCCATGGCGCACGGTGTCGACGAAGTACTGGTCCATGTCCTTGATGCAGCCGTCGTCGCCGGCGCAGTCGGCGTTGAGCTTGCGCACGTCCGGCGCGATGCCGCCGGAGATTGCCTCCAGCCCATGGCAGCGCGCGCAGTTCGCGTTGTAGCCGCGTGCGCCGACCTCGAGCGCCTCGTCGCGGTGTTCGCCGGTACGGAACGGATCGCTGGCCAGCCAGGTCTCGGTGCCGAGCTTGGGCAGCTTGCCGGTGTCGACCGGCTGCGGCGCGGTATCGCCGTGGCCCCAGGCGCTGCCGGTGAGCCAGGCAGTGCCAAGGACGAGCGGCAACGACAGCGCGAACAGCACGGGGCGCAGGCGTCGTGGGGTGCTGGCGGTGGAAGCGGGCATGGTGGTTGAACTCCGGTTGTGCACGGAAGGCAGAACACGCGGCCCGCGCGTTGGGGGAGACGGCCGAGGAACGCGCGGGCCGCGCGAAGCGGTCAGAAGAAGCCGAGCGCCTTGGGCGAGTAGCTCACCAGCAAGTTCTTGGTCTGCTGGTAGTGGTTGAGCATGTCCAGGTGGTTCTCGCGGCCGATACCCGACTGCTTGTAGCCACCGAACGCGGCGTGCGCCGGATAGGCGTGGTAGCAGTTGGTCCACACGCGGCCGGCCTGGATCGCGCGGCCCATGCGGTACAGGCGCGACGCGTCGCGGCTCCACACGCCGGCGCCCAGGCCGTAGAGCGTGTCGTTGGCGATCGCGAGCGCCTCGGCCTCGTCCTTGAAGGTCGTCACCGACACCACCGGCCCGAAGATCTCCTCCTGGAACACGCGCATCTTGTTGTGGCCCTTGAGCACGGTCGGCTTGACGTAGTAGCCGCCGGCCAGGTCGCCATCGAGCTTGTTCTGGCCGCCGCCGATCAACACCTCGGCGCCTTCCTGCTTGCCGATGTCGATGTAGCTGAGGATCTTCTCGAGCTGCTCGTTGCTGGCCTGCGCGCCGATCATGGTGTTCGGATCGAGCGGATTGCCCTGCTTGATCGCGGCCACGCGCTTGAGCACGCGCTCCATGAAGGCGTCGTAGATCGACTCGTGCACCAGCGCGCGCGACGGGCAGGTGCACACTTCGCCCTGGTTGAAGGCGAACAGCACGAAGCCCTCGATCGCCTTGTCGAGGAAATCGTCGTCCTGCGCCATCACGTCTTCGAAGAAGATGTTCGGCGACTTGCCGCCCAGTTCCAGCGTCACCGGGATCAGGTTCTGCGAGGCGTACTGCATGATCAGGCGGCCGGTGGTGGTCTCGCCGGTGAACGCGATCTTGGCGATGCGCGGGCTCGACGCCAGCGGCTTGCCGGCTTCCAGGCCGAAACCGTTGACGACGTTGAGCACGCCCGGCGGCAGCAGGTCGCCGATCACTTCCATCAGCACCAGGATCGAGGCCGGCGTCTGCTCGGCCGGCTTCATCACCACGCAGTTGCCGGCGGCCAGGGCCGGTGCCAGCTTCCACACCGCCATCAGCAGCGGGAAGTTCCACGGGATGATCTGGCCGACCACGCCCAGCGGCTCGTGGAAGTGGTAGGCGATGGTGTTCTCGTCGATCTCGGAGATGCCGCCTTCCTGCGCGCGGATCGCGCCGGCGAAGTAGCGGAAGTGGTCCACGCACAGCGGCACGTCGGCGTTGAGCGTCTCGCGGATCGGCTTGCCGTTGTCCCAGGTTTCGGCGTGCGCGAGCAGTTCGAGGTTCTGCTCGATGCGGTCGGCGATGCGGTTGAGGATGTTCGCGCGCTCGGTGCTGCTGGTCTTGCCCCAGGCGGCCCTGGCGGCGTGGGCGGCGTCGAGCGCGGCGTCGATGTCCTCGGCGTTGGAGCGCGGGATGCTGGTGAACACCTTGCCGTTGACCGGCGAGAGGTTGTCGAAGTACTGGCCCGACTTCGGCTCCACCCACTTGCCGCCGATGAAGTTGGCGTAGCGCTTCTTGAAGATGGACTGCGGATCGGTGGCTTGCGGACGGGGTGCGCTGACGGCGTTCATCGAGGGTCTCCTGTGTCGATGGCGGTGCCCGGGTGGGTGCAAAGCCCTGGCGCAAGCGCGATGCCAACTTTCGATGCTGCGATGCGCCACGGGCGCAGCCCGCGCGGTTTCAGGAAACCCGGCCGAAACGTGTTGCGACGCGGCATGATTCGCATTTGCGCGTCGCGCGGACTTGTGGTCTGTATGGCGACAGGCGCCCGACGCGGTGTCGCAAATTGCGACAGGCGCGGCCGGGCGGGGAGGAGACACATGGGACGCAGGGTCGATGGTGACTTGGCGCAGGCGCGGCGTACCTTCTTCGAATGGGGCGGCGCGCCCGTGGGGCAGGTATCGAGCACGATCCTGCAGTCATGGCGCCGCTGCCGGCAGCACGGGCTCGACGCGCAGGGCCGGCCGACGTTCGAGCCGGTCGATGCCGGGCGCCTGCGCGAGATGCGCGAGCGCCACGAGAAGCTGTGGCGACTGGCGCGCGCCGAACTGGAACTGCTGGCGCGCGACGCCGCGGCCACCGACAGCATCGTGATCCTGACCGATGCCGACGGCTGGATCCTCGATGCCGAGGGCAGCACCGGATTCCTCGACAAGGCCGGCCGCGTCGCGCTGATGCCCGGCGTGTGCTGGGGCGAATCGTCGGTCGGCACGAATGCCGTCGGCACCGCGATCCACGAACAACGCGCGGTGGAAGTGCGCGGCGGTGAACACTACCTGCAGGCCAACCGCATCATCAGCTGCTCGGCCGCGCCGATCTTCGATCCCTACGGACAGGTGGTCGGCGTGCTCGACATCTCCGGCGAGTCCAGCGTGCCGCACGTGCACGCGCTGGGACTGGCGCGGCTGGCGGTGGCCAGCATCGAGCATCGCTACTTCGAATCCGGCCTGCCCGACTGCGAACTGCTGCGCGTGCACCGTGATCCGTCGATGCTCGGCACCGCGCGCGAAGGGCTGCTGGCGTTCCGCGACGGCCGGCTGATCGCCGCCAACCAGGGCGGGCTGGAGCTGTTCGGCCTCGACCGCAGCGAGCTTGGCCGCGCGTCCTACGAATCGCTGTTCTCCGGCAAGCTGTCGCAACTGCAGGACGAGGGCGAACTGCTCTCGCGCGTCGGCGAACGCCTGTTCGGCCACATCGACACGCCGGAAAAACCGCGCCGCGCACGTCGCGACAGCGCGATCCGGGTCACCCGCAATGCCAGCCAGTCGCCGTCCGACGCGCCGATCTTCGACGCCGCGCTCGATGCCGACATGCAGCGCACGCTGCGCGTGCTCGCGGCGGGCATGTCGGTGATCGTCAACGGCGAAACCGGCTGCGGCAAGGAAGTGTTCGCGCGCGAACTGCACCGCCGCGGCGACCGCGCCGACAAGCCCTTCGTCGCGGTGAACTGCGCCGCGCTGCCGGAAGGTCTGATCGAATCGGAACTGTTCGGCTACGAGGATGGCGCCTTCACCGGCGCGCGCAAGCAGGGCAGTCCGGGCTTGATGCGCCAGGCCGATGGTGGCGTGCTGTTCCTCGACGAGATCGGCGACATGCCGCTGTCGCTGCAGCCGCGGCTGCTGCGCGTCCTGCAGGAACGCGAACTCACGCCGCTCGGTGGCGGCAAGCCGGTGAAGCTCGACTTCGCGCTGGTCTGCGCCACCCACTGCAACCTGGAGGAAGCGGTTGGCGACGGCCGCTTCCGCGCCGACCTGTTCTATCGCATCTCGCACCACAGCGTGCACCTGCGCCCGCTGCGCGAACGCGCCGACCTGCCGGGCCTGGTGGCCGAACTGTGGTCGCGCATCGGCCGCGGCAAGGCGTTGAGCGGCGAGGCGATGGAACGCCTGGTCGGCTACGCCTGGCCGGGCAACCTGCGCCAGCTGGTGTCGTGCCTGCGCACGATGGATGCGCTCGGCGAACCGGGCCAGGCGATCGCGGTCGGCGACCTGCCGGGCTACCTGCAGAAGGGGCCGCGCCTCGCCGCATCGCCCTCGGCCCTGGCGCGCGAGAGCGCGATCGCGTTCGATCCCGACGCGGGCCTCGACGAGGTGGCCGAGGCGACGATGCGCGCGGCGGTCGAATCCTGTGGCGGCAACATCGCGCGCGCGGCGCGCAAGCTCGGCGTCAGCCGCAGCACCCTCTATCGCCGCCTCGGCAGCGACCCGCGCATCGTGTCCTGACGCGCAACCGGCGCGCGACTACACGTCGCCGTCATTCGCCCAGCCGTCGCCGCTGCCGCGCTGGACCACCGCATCGGTGTCCAGCACATCGCCTGCGGGGATCGAGGCCTGCGACGCCAGCCGCGCATAGATCGGCGTGAAATCCGGTTCGGTCGCATCCATCAGCTGCTGGAAGCTGTCGATGACGAAGTAGGTCTTCTGGAAAGTGTCGATGCGGTAGCGCGTGCGCATGATGCGTTCGGCGTCGAAGCCGATGCGGTTGGGCGCCGCGCTTTCCAGCGCGTGGATGCTCTCGCCGGTCGAGGACACGATGCCCGCGCCGTAGATGCGCAGCCCGTCGTGCTGGCGGATCAGGCCGAACTCGACCGTGTACCAGTACAGCCGCGTCAGGTTCTGCAGCGCCTCCGGGCCGATGCCGTGCGCCTTCACCCCGCCGGCGCCATAGGCCTGCATGTAGTCGGCGAACACCGGGTTCATCAGCAGCGGCACATGGCCGAACAGGTCGTGGAAGAGGTCGGGTTCCTCGATGTAGTCGATCTGGTCGGGGCGGCGGATCCACCACGTCACCGGGAAGCGGCGGTGGGCGAGATGGTCGAAGAAGTCGAGCTCGGGCAGCAGGCCCTCCACGCCGATCAGGGTCCAGCCGGTGGCGGCGCCGAGCGCGGCGTTGAGCTCGTCGAACTTCGGGATCGCGTGCGGCGTCATGCCCATCGCGTCCTGCGCCTGCAGGAACTCGTCGCAGGCGCGGCCGACGAGGATCTCGCGCTGGCGGCGGAACAGGGTGGCCCAGGTGGCGTGGTCGTCGGCGCTGTAGCCGTCCCACGGCTGCGCGACGATGCCGGTGGCATAGACCGGCACCTTGCCCTTGTCGGTGTGCAGGTTCTCGACCCGGCGCGGCTGTGGTTGTGCGGACATGGCGTGGCTCCCGTGCGTGGCGACCCGGCGACGGCCGGGAACAACCAAGCCAGCATAGGCGCGAGGACGCGCAACAGGCTTGCAAAGTTGCGCGATACTGGCAGATCAGCGCAATATCATTGCGCTGAAATAGATACAGGCGCAGGAAATGCCCGCCATCGACCTCGACCGCATCGACCTGCAGTTGCTGGCCCAGCTCCAGCAAGCGGGCCGCCAGACCAACGCGGAACTGGCCGAACGCGTGCATCTCTCGCCCTCGGCCTGCCTGCGGCGCGTGCAGCGGCTGGAGCGAGAGGGCGTGATCGCCGGCTATCGCGCCGAAGTCGATCCCGAACGGCTCGGCCTCGGCCTGCAGGCCTTCGTGCGCGTGCAGCTCAAGCAGCATGACGCCGGATCGGTCGCCACCTTCGCGCGCAGCGTCAACGACTGGCCCGAGGTGGTGGCCTGCCATGCGCTGACCGGCGACATGGACTATCTGCTGCAGGTCGCGGTGCGCGACCTCGAGCACTTCTCGCGCTTCCTGCTCGACAAGCTGCTCGCCGACGCGGGCGTGGCCGACGTCAACTCCAGCTTCGTGCTGCGCACGGTGAAGGCCTTCCGCGGCATGCCGCTGCCCGCGTCGTGAACGGCATCAGCGATCGAGCGGACTGAGCACGCCGCCGGCGCCGCGGTTGAGCACGTGGGTGTAGATCTGCGTGGTCGCCACGTCCTTGTGTCCGAGCAGTTCCTGGATCGTGCGGATGTCCGCACCGGATTCAAGCAGGTGCGTGGCGAAACTGTGCCGCAACGTGTGCGGCGTCACCGGCTTGTCGATTCCCGCCAGCTTCCCCGCACGCTTGACGGCCCGCTGGACGACGTTCTCGTCGAGGTGGTGGCGCTTGATGCGGCCGTCGCGGGGATCGACGCCGCGGCGCGAGGCGGGGAACAGGTACTGCCACGCCAGCACGCGCGCGGCATTCGGATACTTCCGCGCCAGCGCATGCGGCAGCGCGCACTCGCCGAACCCGCGTGACAATTCCTCCGCATGCAGCACGCGCACGGCGTCGCACTGCAGCCGCAAGGCCTCGTGCAGGCGCGCCGGCAGTACCGTGCGGCGATCCTTGCCACCCTTGCCGTCGCGCACCGTGATCTCGTTGCGGCCGAAGTCGACATCCTTCACGCGCAGGCGCAGGCATTCCAGCAGGCGCATCCCGCAGCCATAGAGCAGGCCGGCCAGCAGCCAGTCGCGACCGGACAACTGCTCCAGCAGGCGCTCGGTCTCCGCACGCGACAACACCACGGGCAACCGCGGCGGCCGTTTCGCGCGGACCACGTCCGCCATCCACGGCAGGTCGAGCGCCAGTACCTCGCGATAGAGGAACAGGATCGCCGACAGCGCCTGGTTCTGGGTGCTGGGCGCGACGTCGTCATCGGCGGCCAACCGCGTGAGGAAGGCCTCGACGACCTTGCCGTCCAGCAATCGCGGATGGCGCATCCCGTTCGCCCGGATATACCGGCGAATCCAGTACAGGTAGGCCTGTTCCGTCCGCAAACTGTAGTGTCGAAGCCGCATCCGGTCGCGAACTTCGTCCAACAGCCGCGGCCTGCCGTGCGCATCCTGCGCGCCGGATACGCCGGCGCGGCTGCCTTCATATCCCATAGATCGGCCTCCATGCCGGATATTGCCTGATCGTCCGGTCAGCCAAGGGCGACGGCCATCGGTATAAGGCGTTGAGTCGTGTAGGGAAAACCTGATTGACCGCGAAGCGGGCAGAGATCAAAGTCTGCGCTATGCCCCGGGGTGGGGTCTAAACGGCGTTAGGCCCCTTTATGAGCCTTCAAGTTGTTCTAGCACTTGCACTCTCTGTCGGAACGGCTTCGGAGCCTTTGCTATGCACTAGCGTCGAGAGCAAGATCGAGCCGGACATACAAATCCGTGAGTCTGACCTTGATCGTGCAGCAGCAGCCGACGCCATAGGCAAGCTTCAAGGCATGATTTCTCGCGGAGAGCTAAACGGTGAGTTCCGGTTCGGCGTCCTGAACCAACTCAAGATTGTTCAGGGTCACGTACTGCTCCAACAGGCGCGACCTGATCGGATCGAATTTGGGCCTGATTCGCCAGAGGCGGTAGATTCAACAATGGCCCTGTGCCGCTGGCTTGGCAACGAGGGATTTTGGTATGACTAGTTCTCGGCGGCCGGGGCCTAACAATTCATTCAAGCCGACCTTGCTTCGCAAGGCGGCTTAATTCAGGCGTTAGGCCGCACATGGAGCAAGTCGCAATCGTGTTGATAGCGGTAGGGGCTCTCTGTACGCCCCTCTACTTTCATTCGCTCAGCCGCTTCTGGCGCATTCTCCAATCTGAGCGCCCAGATTTTGCTGAGAGACGGGGCTCCAATAGCCTCTTCTATACGGGGATGCCAAAAATACTCGATCCAAACGTCAGCTTGGTCGTTGTTGGCACAGCTTTTAGCTCCACCCCTGGCGAGCTACAAGATCCACTCGCCATGCGGTACGCTCGCCGCATTCGGGCATGCCTTCTGGTGGGTGTTCCCGCCTATCTGGCAGGCCTCCTCATCTTAGTGACGGGTGCGGACTAACAATTCATTCAAGCCGACCTTGCTTCGCAAGGCGGCTTAATTCAGGCGTTAGGCGGCTCAGAGACAATGATGCGAATTGACGCAAACAACATCGTAGACGTTGATTCCTTCCACTCCGTATT
>Ga0102832_1002339_pt1 | contig 11790 bp, 6 predicted proteins | sample EBPBio282013_DNA_FD_88942 | JGI IMG/M metagenome (GOLD analysis project Ga0102832, IMG submission 88942) | Wastewater treatment Type I Accumulibacter community from EBPR Bioreactor in Madison, WI, USA - Reactor 2_5/28/2013_ DNA (Illumina Assembly) | ecosystem: Engineered > Bioreactor > EBPR >...
TACCCTGCTACCGGCTTTATCCTGCGCGCTTGTGGTTTCGTAAAAAGCCTTCCGTGACTCCGAAAAATCGGAAAGTGCACAAGCTGCCGCATCCAGACGTCACCGCGCCACTCGTATGCCACCCCACCCAGCAGCGACTCCTGACCGTGCGCTAATGGCTTTGACAAAAACAAAAAGCCGAACCGGAAATCTCCGGTTCGGCTTGGATAAACTCAGGATAAATCAGCCTTCGATGAACTTGATCGAGCGGCTCTTCTCGTTGCGCTTGCGTTTGTTTTCGTCGAGTTCCTTTTTGCGGAGGCGCAGATTCTTCGGCGTGGCTTCGACATACTCGTCCACGTCAATGTATTCCAACGCGCGTTCCAGCGAGAGCTTGAGCGGCGGCGCAAGCTGGATGCCTTTGCCGTCACCTTGCGAGCGCATGTTGGTCAGGCGCTTTTCCTTCACCGGATTGACCGGGATGTCGTTTTCACGGGCGTTTTCACCCACGATCATGCCGGTGTAAATCATGTCCCCGGGTTCGATCATCAACCGCCCGCGCTCTTGCACCATGTTCAACGCGTAGCTGGTGGCCTCGCCGTTGTCCATGGAGACAAGCGAGCCGTTCTTACGCGCCGCGATTTCACCGCGATCCGGGCCATATTCATGGAACAAGTGGCTCATCACGCCCATGCCCTTCGTCGAGTTGACGAGGTCGGTTTCAAAGCCGATCAAGCCGCGCATCGGCACGAGCGCTTCGACGGAAACCTGGTTGCCGACGTGATTCATGTTTGTGATCTGCGCTTTGCGATTGGAAAGATTTTCCATGATCGTGCCGAGGTTTTCGCTCGGGACTTCCACGAACAACTTCTCGATCGGTTCGAGCGGATTGCCGTTCTCGTCCTTCTTCCACAACACTTCCGGGCGCGACACGAGAACTTCGTAGCCTTCCCGGCGCATCTGCTCAACGAGAATCGCGATCTGCATTTCGCCACGACCGCTGACCGCGAAAATCTTCGGGTCGCTGGTCTGCGCCACGCGGAGCGCGACGTTGGTGCGGATTTCCTTCACCAAACGATCCCAGATGTGGCGCGCGGTGACGAGTTTGCCGTCCTGACCGGCGAGCGGGCCGTCGTTCACAGCGAATTCCATCTGAATCGTCGGCGGATCAATCGGGATATACGGCAACGCCGGACGCGCTTCGCTATCGCAAATGGATTCACCGATGAAGACTTCTTCGAAGCCCGCGACACCGACGATGTCGCCCGCGTGCGCTTCCTGAATCTCGATCCGCTTCATGCCCTCGAATTGATAGAGCATCGTAATCTTGTTCTTAGTAATCTTGCCATTGCCGTGACGGCAGATAGCCGCATCACCGACCTTGACCTTGCCTTCGTGAATCTTGCCGAACGCGATACGACCGTCGCCCGCATGAGCGCGCGGCGGCGGAATGTGCTTCACGATCGCATCAAACAACGGCTCCATCGTGCCGCTGGTGTGATCAAGTTCCACCTTGGCATAACCCTGCTTCGCCGAACAATAAATGAACGGGAAATCCAACTGTTCATCCGTCGCGTTGAGCGACATGAATAATTCAAACACTTGATCCAGCACCTTCTTGGGATTCGCGTTGTCGCGGTCAATCTTGTTGATGACCACGATCGGCTTCGCGCCGGCTTCGAGCGCCTTGCGAAGCACGAAACGCGTCTGCGCCTGCGGACCTTCGGCGGAATCCACCACGAGCAGCACGCCGTCAATCATGTTCATGATGCGCTCGACCTCGCCGCCGAAATCGGCGTGGCCGGGAGTGTCCACGATGTTGATGTGGTAATTGTGATATTTGAACGCGGCGTTCTTCGCGCGGATGGTGATGCCCTTCTCCTTTTCGAGGTCCATCGAGTCCATGAGGCGTTCGACCTGGGTCTCGGCCTGATTGGAACGGAACGTCCCGGATTGCTTGAGAAGACAGTCCACGAGCGTGGTCTTGCCGTGGTCAACGTGCGCGATGATCGCGATGTTTCGGATGTGCTGCATATCGTAAATGACCGGTTCGCCCATAATTCAATGTAACAGCCGCATGATTAACTCCTACCGGGAATCGCTGGCCGAAAGCCAGCGGTTGCGCTGCGACGGGTTCTACCGGGCTGCGTAGGATGGAGATTTGCGGCCAAAGGTCAAGCCGTCGTTCTGGGCAAGTCGGTCGGTTCTAAAGCCTATTTGGCCCGGATTTCCGCCGGGGTTTCCGCGACCATCCATTCAAATACGAGCCCGACATCGTCGCGGCTGGATTTTATGTCCGGCAAGAAATTGCCCCGACCATCTTTGAGGTCGCGCAGAACATAAGGTTCTAATTGATAATCTGATAACAGCACCGTCGCGCTCCCGGAGAGCTTCAACCGCCGCTCAGCCAGAATTTCGATCCGCACGGGCAGCGAAATCTTATTGGTTACGCCAGCAATGGTCAGTGTGCCGGTGGTGTCTGCTTCGTAAAAGGTCTGGCCCGGTGCCGCGAGAGTCTTCAAGCGCATTTCCTCCAGGTGGTACCGGATGACGGGATGTTTTTCCACCTGCAACAAGCTCCGCGCCCAGCGAGCCTCAGTGGGACTTCCGTTGGTCAGTGAATGAACCGGCATGGCAACTTCGCCCCGTACTTGCGCCTTGCCGGCTTTGAACGGCTGGCTCGGTTGCGTGGGGAAATCCGGTCCGGCTTCCAGTGAGCCATGGACCACGGTGCTGTAAATTTTCCAGTCATGCAACGTGCCGCCACCGTTAAACTCCACCTTGCTCTCCGGCTGCGAAATAAACTTCACCCACTCCTCCGCAGCACTGGTCCGAAATGCCGCCAGAACTATTCCCACGTGGATCATGACTCTGGTGAAACGGATGAAGCTATATCTCATAATCAATCCTCGTCGGTTTGAGTGCCACCGCTGCAATCCGCCACCACGCCGCGTTTTGAGTTCGCGATGAATTCCAGCATGATTTTCGCAGGTTCACCAGTGAATTTGCCCTGCGCTTCCGCCACGGCGGCCCGGAGATTCTTGCCGCTGCGAAATAACTCGCGATACAGTTTCTTCACTTCCAGCCGGTCGGCGGACGAAACTCCCGCGCGCCGCATCCCGACGATGTTCAGGCCGCACATCTCATTCATGGCCTTGGACACGGCGAACGGCGGCAAATCCTGCGTCACGCCGGAGAGTCCCTGCATCATCGCCAGCGTGCCGACGCGGACGAACTGATGCACCGCGGCGTTGCCGGACAGGAAGACGCGATCAAAAATGGTGACGTGGCCCGCCAGCAAAACGCCGCTGGCCATGATGACGTGATCGTGCACGTGCGAATTGTGGCCGATATGGACATTCGTCATGAGCAGGTTGTGCGAGCCGATGATGGTTTCGCCATCCACCTTGGCGGAACGATGCACCGTAACGTGTTCGCGAAAGGTATTGCTCTCGCCGATCCGGACACGCGTCGGCGAACCGTCATACTTCAAATCCTGCGGCGCATCACCGATGACGCACCCGGCGTGAAAGCGATTTCCCGCGCCCACCGTCAACACCCCGGTGAGATAAACATGGGGACCAACAATGCAATCAGCGCCGAGTTCCACATCGGCATCAATGATCGCGTACGGCCCGACCTGCACGGTGGAATGGAGCTTGGCTTTGGGAGAAATGATCGCCGTCGGATGAATCATGCGGGCGCAGGATGGCAAAGGCGGGGGCGGGATTCACGCAGAATCATGAGGAAATGTCGTTGACAGCCGCGCGGCAGATAAGGTGTATTGCAGCGCATTACCGCCGCCCAAACCGCCCGACCGGTTCGTGTGACGGGAGGCAATTTCGGGTTGGGGAACGGACAAACCAAAACAACGACCTGATTTGCCGGACAACCAAACGCGGAGCGGAGCAGTTATTGCAAGACAACTATGAACATCAAACAAGACGGGATCGCACCAAACTCAGGCCGGCTTTTGTGGGCCGGATTCATGGCCATTCTGGCGGCGGGCGCAGGCTTTGCGCTGCGCGGCGGCATCTTCGACAACTGGGGCAGTGAATTCGGGTTCACCGCCACGCAACTTGGCGCCATCGGCGGCGCAGGTTTCACGGGATTTTGTTTCGGCATCATCATCGGGGGCGTGGTGTGCGACAAGATCGGTTACAGCAAGCTGGTCATTGTGGCTTTTGCGCTGCACGTCATCTCGGCCATTGTGACGTTCACCGCCAGCACGCCGGAGAATGCCTATAAGATTCTCACCATCGGCATGTTCATCTTCGCTTACGCGAACGGCACGCTGGAAGCCGTTTCCAATCCACTCGTCGCGACGTTGTTCCCCAACAACCGCACGCATTACCTGAACATCCTGCACGCCTCCTGGCCGCTGGGGATGATCTTCGGCGCCATCGTCGGTTGGGTGCTCGACGACAAGATGCAAATTCACTGGAAATATCAACTCGCGCTCTATCTGATCCCGACCGCGATTTATGGATTCATGTTCCTCGGCCAACACATGCCGAAATCCGAAGCCTCCGCCAAGGGCAGCAGCTTGGGTGAAATGTTCAAGGACGTGGGCCTCCTCGGCGCAGCGATTGTGTGCTATCTGCTCTCCCTGTTTTTTGCGGGTAATCTCGGCTTGAACCCAGCGGTATCGTACGGCATCGCGGGCGCCTTGCTGGTCGCCGTCGGCATCATGACCAAATTCTCCATCGGATCATTCCTGCTCTTTTTCCTGTTCATTACGCACGCCATGGTTGGCGCCGTGGAACTCGGCACGGACGGCTGGATCCAAAACATCACAGGCAATCTGTTCACTTCGGAGCAAGGCAAGATGTTGTTCCTGTGGACCTCGCTGATCATGTTCGCGCTGCGCTTCTGTGCTGATTTCATCGAGAAAAAACTCAAGCTGTCTCCGATCGGTCTGCTGCTGATTTGCGCCGCACTGGCCTGCCTCGGCTTGAATCTCGCCAGCAACATGCACTCCTTCGGCATGGCACTGGTGGCGCTGGGCATTTATGCCGTCGGCAAAACCTTCTTCTGGCCCACGATGTTGGCGGTGGCTTCTGATCGTTTCCCGCGCACTGGTGCGGTCGCCATTTCCATCATGGGTGGTATCGGAATGTTGTCTGCCGGCCTAATCGGCGGCCCGGGCTTGGGTTACGCCAAGGATCGTTTTTCCGCTGAAACTTTGAAAACCACCGACGCTGCGACTTATGAACAAGTGAAAGTAGCCGCGCCCTCAAAATTTCTGTTCTTCGGCGAAGTCAACGCGATTGACGGCACCAAGCTGTCGGAAGCGCAAAAGCTCAAACCGGAAGAACGCACGTCCGCCCAAAAAGCTATCGTGGACTCCAGCATCACGGGTGATCGGCGCACTTTGAAAGCGGACTCGTTCATTCCCGCAACCATGGCGCTCATTTATCTGTTGATGCTGATTTATTTCAAGACCATCGGCGGTTACAAAACCGTTCACTTGGAAGGAACGGCTGGCGCCAAGCAGCATTAAAGATTGATCCACTCAATTCAGGGCGGCTCTGCGGAGCCGCCCTTTTCTTTTATTCAATCAGTCGTTGTGGCCCAAAAAGGCCACAGACAAACACTTTGCCTGAAGATTGGAATTAGCCTTAAATAGCGGAAACATTACAGCGAACTAAAAGACCGAACCAATTATGCCGAATCCCTGGACTGGAAAAGGAAATCCTTACACCCGCAAAGAAGTCGTCGAGCGCCTGCGCGCCACTTTGAAAAAGGGCGACTCGATCATCGCCGCCGGGGCCGGCACCGGCATCAGCGCCAAGTTCATCGAGAAAGGCGGCGCCGATCTGATCATCATCTACAACTCCGGTCGTTTTCGCATGATGGGTCACGGCTCGACCTGCGGCATGATGGCCTACGGCGACGCCAACGCCATCGCCATGGAGATCGGCGAGTACGAAGTGTTGCCGGTCGTCGAAGAAGTGCCGGTGATCTGCGGCGTTCACGCCACGGATCCGCGCCGTCGCATGTGGCATTGGCTCGGCAAGGTGAAGGAGATGGGTTTCAGCGGCGTGAACAATTTCCCCACGCACACCATTGTGGACGGACACTTCCGCGGCGTGCTCGAAGAAACCGGCATGAGCGTGAAGAAGGAATACGAAATGGTCGCGCTCGCCCGGAAGATGGATTTGTTCTCCGTAGTTTATGTCGGCTCGGCGGAAGAAGCCGTGCAAATGGCCAAGGCTGGCGCAGACGCCATTATCGCGCACGTCGGCACCACCGTTGGCGGCTCGATCGGTGTCACCAAGGCGGTCGTCAGTTGGGATTTCACCATCAAGCGCACGCAGGAAATCATTGATGCCGCGAGCCGCGTGCGGAGAGACATTTTCTTCCTCTGCCACGGCGGCCCGATCAACACGCCGCAGGATGCGGATCGCGTGATGAAGAATACGGACGCGGTCGGTTTCGTCGGCGCCAGCTCGCTCGAACGCATGGGCGTCGAGGCGTCGTTGACCAATCTCACGAAAGAATTCAAGCAGCTGAAAGCGCCGGCCGCGAAGTCGTTCGGCAAAGCGAAAAGAAAGTAGATCTGGACCTCTTCCGCATTCCCCTGACAAACATTTGTCTGACTAAACTGGACGGAACTGTCAGGGGAATGATGGTGAGCGTAATGGAACATTGGAATTTTGCATGAGCATTGAACAACGCCGCTTTGTGACCGCCGCCGAAAAGGTGGACGTGATTTCGCCTTGGACGCTGGAGGAATGGTTGTGTCGCGCGGATGTCGTGCCGAACAAGGAACTGCTCATGGTGCGCGCCAACATGGAGGCGGGCCGCGCGCATCCATTCCACACACACCCGACGCGTGAGGAGATCATTTACATCATTTCTGGTCGCGCCGAACAATGGATCGGCCAGACGCATCGCATCCTTGGACCGGGCGAAATGGTGCTGATTCCCAAAGGCGAAGTGCACGGCACTTACAATCCCTTTCGCGAACGTCTGGTGTTTTTGGCGATCTTGTCGCCGGCCAACGCCCCCGAACCGGGCATTGTGGATGTTTCGCTTGAAGAACCCTGGGCCTCACTCCGTCAGAAACACGGTTTGCCCAAGTGTGATTGAAGCAAGGTTTGCCGGCTCTGGAAGCGGCCGATAAATTTCTTCCGCGATCCGATACATTTTAGCAACATGGCGCATCGCCAGACCGATGCTCACCAACGCCCTTGTGCGGCCCTGTGCTGGTAACCGGCGCTAACAATTTTAATTATCCGAATGAAAAAACATCTGAGTCTTTTGGTGGCGATCCTGTTTGCCAGTGTCGCCTTTGCCTCCCTCCAAGCCGCTGAACCGTTGCGCGTCTTCATTCGCGCCGGCGCAAAAACCCACGGCCCGAACCAACACGACCATCCGCGCTTCCTCAAGGAGTGGACGCAATTGCTCAATGAGCGCGGCGTGAAGACCACCGGCGCGATGGAATTCCCCACCGCCGCCCAACTCGCCGACACCGATGTGCTCGTCATCCATGCTCCGGACGGCATGAAGATCGTCGGCGAAGACCGCGCGAATTTTGAGAACTTCCTCCGGCGCGGGGGTGGCGTCGTCGTCCTGCACGCCGGCATCGTCAGCGGTGATCAAAACGAATGGTGCAAATCCATCATCGGCGGCGCCTGGCGCTGGCCTTCGGCGAATGTCCCCCGGGAACGCGCCACCAAATATCTCGAAGGCGATGTCAGCTTGTGCTGGCTCGATGAAACGCATCCCATCAGCCGTGGCTTGTCGAACTTCGACTGGAAGGATGAAATCTATTACGACCTCGATCTCGCGCCGGACATCGGTGTGCTGGCCTCCAGTTTTCACAACATCCACATCATCGCGCCCCAGCTTTGGACTTACGAAAAAACTCTGAGCGGCGGTGCCAAACCCTATCGCGCCTTCGTCAGCATTCCGGGCCATGAATACGACAGCTTCAACACGCTGCCCTATCGCACGGTGTTGTTGCGCGGCATCGCATGGGCCGGCAAGCGCACCAACGCGGATGAATTCTGCAAAGCCGAGGAACTGGCTTCCTTGCGCTATCCGCCCGGCGGTCCCCTGCCCGCCCGCGACGAAATGAAAACATTCAACCTCCATCCAGAGTTCAACCTCTCGCTGACGGTTGATGAAAATGTTGCCGAGAAAATCATGTCGCTCGATTGGGATCCGCGCGGCCGCCTGTGGGTGGTGGAAACGCCCGAGTATCCCGGCGGGCGCGACATCCATCGCAACGACAGTCGCATCGCCCCGTGGCGCCTGCTGAATCCTGACAAGTATCCCACCGACGGCAAAGAACCCCGCCCCGCCCGCGATCGCGTGTCCACGTTGGAAGACACCAATGGCGACGGCCTCATGGACAAAAAAACAGTTTTCGTGGACGGGCTTGAACTGCCGACCTCCGTGGTGTTCTACAAAGACGGCATCATCGTCACGCAAGCGCCGGACATTCTTTGGATTCGCGATACAAACGGCGACGGCAAAGCAGACAAGATCGAAGTGTTGTTCACCGGCTGGGGCACGTTCGACACGCACGCCGTCACGAGCAATCTGCGGTGGGGCCCGGACGGCTGGATTTACGGCTCGGTGGGCTACAGTTCCGGCGATGTCACTTCCGCCAACGGCGCGAAAAAATTCGGCCGCATCTCCGCAGGCTTGTATCGCTTCCGCCCCGACGGTTCGGCGTTGGAACAAGTGGCCGCCGGCTCCTGCAATACTTGGGGCTGCGAAATTGCGCCCGACGGCGAAATCTTCTTCAGCACCGCCACCTGCGGTGAACCGATCCTGCACGTCGTGATGCCGGAAAAAACCATCAGCCGCGCCGGTGTTCCTGGCATCCGCGCCGCCAAACCCATCATGGAGGAAAACAAAGTTTTCCCGGCGCGCAAAGAAACCCGCCAGCCGTATGTGCAGATTGACTGGGTCGGCGCGTGGACGGCGGCGACCGGCGCGACCATCTACGACGGCGGCGCGTGGCCCGCACGTTGGCAGGGACCATCTTGGTCGTTCTTCCTGCACGAACCAACGGTCTGGCTTTCGCATCACGAATTTCTCGATCCCACCGGCGTGACGTATCAAGGCCGCCGCGAAGCCGGTCGCGCGGACACCCACTTCCTGACCAGCACGGATTATTGGTTCAAGCCGATTCACAGTCGCGTCGGCCCGGATGGCGCGCTTTACATCGTGGATTTCTACAATCAAATCGCGGCGCACAACGACACGCGCGGCACTCCTCACGGCGCGCGCAATGCCTCCACCCGCCCCGATCGCAATCATCTTTTCACCCGCCTCTTCCGCGTCCAACACAAGGAAGCCCAGAAGTTGCCGGCGTTTGATCTCAATCCCAAGGACGCGAAAAAACTCGTCACCATGCTGGATCATCCCAACGGTTGGGTACGCACCACGGCGAACCGTTTGTTGAGCGAAGGTTCCGGCGCATCAGTGGTTGCTGCGTTAAAAACGCAAACCACCAAGGCCACCACCGGCTATGGCCGGATGCAAGCGCTCTGGGTTTTGCACAACCTCAACCAGCTCGATGCCAAAACGCTTACCGCTGCCGCGCGCGACACCGATCCGGTCGTCCGCAAAAACGTCATGCGCATCGCAGCAGAGCAACCCGCCGGCGCCAGCCAGTTGCCGCTGGAAACTTTCCGCGCTTCGCTCGCCGATACCAATCAACGCGTGCGCCTCGAAACCTTGATCGCCGGGGCAAACCTCAAGCCTTCACGCGAACTTGCGGAGGCGGTCGCCACGGCGTGGCCCACATTGCAAGATCCTCAACTCGAAACCGCCGCGCTCGCCATCAGCGCTGCCGATCCCCTGCTCTTCCTGGACGCCGCGTTTGCTGCGCCCAATCCCAACGTGCTGGCCGATATGATCTCCGCCCTCGCGCGGCAAGTGGCCATCAAGAACGATCCAGCCTTGGCTCGCTCGCTCGTGGTCACCGTGGCCAAGCAACCCGCGAGCACCGATGCGCTCAAAGCCTCGGCGCTTCAGACTTTGGCCGCCAATCTACGCCCGGATGTGAAGCCCACCGCCGATGCTGCGCTCGGCTCGGCATTGAAACAATTGCTCGCCACCGATTACACCGCCGGCGCCGTGCTGCCATTGCTGGCACGTTGGGATTATGTGAATCAAGCCGGGGATGCCGCCAAAGCTGCGATCACCCGCACGGAAGCTCGCCTTGCGGATAAATCCTTGTCGGATGCCGAACGCGGCCAGATCGCTGCCAACCTGCTGGGCGTTCGCGCCGTGGATGCCAGCATCGTTCCCGCCGTGGCCAAATTGGTTGCCGGCGACGCCAGCCCTGCCTTGCAACGCCGCGTGATCGAAGCGCTCGGCACCACCGGCGATAAAGCCGCCGGAGACGCATTGCTGGCCGCGCTGCCGAAACTGGATTTTGATTTACGCGAAATCGCCTTTGGCCAACTGATCCAACGCGATGACTGGTCACGCTCCGTTCTCACCGCTCTTGACGAGCGCAAACTGGAACTGACGGTTCTCGGTCTCGCGAATCTGCATCGCCTGCGCACTCACGCCAATGTCGGCGTTGCGGAACAGGCGCAAACGGTGCTCGCCAAATTGCAAGGCTCCGAGCAAAAGGAAAAGGATGTCATCATCGCACAGTTGCGCCCGGAAGTGATCAAGCCCGGCAACGCCGAAAACGGTGCGAAGGTCTTCACGCAGAATTGCGCACCGTGCCATAAGTTCAAGAACGTCGGCGCGGAGTTCGCCCCCAACCTCACCGGCATGGGCGCGCATGGCCCGGAAGATTTGTTGCTGCACATCCTCGACCCGAATCGCGTCGTTGAACCGAACTACACGGCCACCAGCATCGAGACGAAAGATGAACTCACCTACGACGGCATCGTCTTGCGCGAAAACCGGGCCGTGGTCGTGATGCGCACCCAATCGGCGGAAGTCGAAATCCGCAAGGACAACATCGCTTCGCGGCGCGGCAGCAGCCGTTCCATGATGCCGGAAGGTTTTGAACAATTAGGCGTCGAGGGATTACGCGACCTGCTGACCTTCCTCTGCGCGGGTGATCAACATTATCGCATCATTGATCTGACTGCTGCTGCCACCGCCAACACGGCGCGGGGCATCTACGTCAGCCCCGAATCTCGGGATCAATCGTTGCGCTTCCGCAAGTGGGGTACGATCACGCATCGTGACATCCCATTCGACATCGTCAATCCATTGCGAACCGCCTCGGGTAACAATGTCATTGTGTTGAAAGGCGGCCAGGGCATATCGCGGGATTATCCCCGCGAGGTCGAGGTCAAAGTCGGCCAACCGGCAACCAAGCTGCATTTCCTGGCCGCGGCAGGTTGGGCGTATCCATTGATCGCGGAAACCAAGCCGGCGGCCAAGATCACCGTGCATTTCGCCGGCGGCGCAACCGAGGAGATCGTTTTGCGTAACGGCGTGGAGATCGCTGATTGTGCCAATCGCACTGATGTGCCGGGATCGGAGGCGCTTCAGGACATCGAGAGCTTGTTGATGGGAGGCCGGCAGATTCGTTACTTCTCCAAGCCACTGAGCAAACAAGGTGTCGTCGAAAAACTGACGCTCGCGAGTTATGACAATGAACTGGCGACGACTTTTGTCAGCATCACGGTGGAAACTGGCGACGGTCACAGCCCCGTAAAATCAGCGGCAGTCACTCCCCCAGCGTTGTCCTTCGCGTGGGGCGATGGCGTCAAAGTCCTCATCACCGGCGGTGGCGATGCGCATGATTACAATCGCTGGTTCAAGGAAGCCGATGTCAAAACGCTCAATGAAACCGGTGGCATCAGCGCCAATTAC
>Ga0102832_1002341_pt1 | contig 11784 bp, 13 predicted proteins | sample EBPBio282013_DNA_FD_88942 | JGI IMG/M metagenome (GOLD analysis project Ga0102832, IMG submission 88942) | Wastewater treatment Type I Accumulibacter community from EBPR Bioreactor in Madison, WI, USA - Reactor 2_5/28/2013_ DNA (Illumina Assembly) | ecosystem: Engineered > Bioreactor > EBPR >...
GACTTGAACCTCCACGCCCGATAAAGGGCACTAGCACCTCAAGCTAGCGCGTCTACCTATTCCGCCACCCGGACAGGTGGTGTTGCCCGGTCTCCCGGACAGCCAGAGAAGCATACCCACAAGGGGGCTTCGTTGGCGAAACGGTGGCGCAAGGTCGTGTCCGGGCAGTGGCAGGATGGCCCCATGAACTCCGTCCCCGCCGCGACCGAGGAGGTCGCGAGCCTGTGCAGCGACCTCATCCGCTTCGACACCTCCAACTTCGGCCCCGCGGGGTCCAAGGGGGAGCGGGAGGCGGCCGAGTACGTCGCTGCCCGGCTCGACGAGGTGGGCATCTCCAGCACCCTGCTGGAGTCCGCCCCGCGTCGGACCTCGCTGGTCGCGGAGTGGGCGCCCGAGGGGTGCGACACGTCCCTGCCGCCACTGCTGATCCACGGCCACACCGACGTCGTGCCCGCCGTGGCGTCCGACTGGCAGGTCGACCCCTTCGCCGGGGAGATCGTCGACGGCCACGTCTGGGGCCGCGGCGCCGTGGACATGAAGGACTTCGACGCGATCATCCTCGCCGTCGTCCGGGAGCGGATGCGTGCCGGCCGCGCCCCGCGACGCCCCGTCCGCCTGGTGTTCACCGCGGACGAGGAGGCCGGCGGCCCGCTCGGTGCCACCTGGCTGGCCAACACCCACCCGGAGCTCGTCGCGGACTGCAGCGAGGCCATCGGCGAGGTCGGCGGGTTCTCCCTCAGCGTGAACGACAAGCGGCTCTACCTCATCCAGACCGCGGAGAAGGGCCTGGCCTGGCTCGACCTGATCGCGGACGGGACAGCCGGCCACGGGTCGATGCGCAACGACGACAACGCGATCACCTCGCTCGCGCAGGCCGTGAGCGCTGTCGGGTCGTACACCTGGCCGGTGCGCCTGCACCCGGCCCAGCGCCAGTTCCTGGACGCCGTCGAGGACGCCCTTGGCGTCGAGGTGAACGCCGGGGACGCGGAGACCACCCTCGCCCGCCTGGGGTCGATCGCCCGCATGGTCGGCGCCACCATGTCGAACACGGCCAACCCGACGATGCTCGAGGCCGGCTACAAGCACAACGTGATCCCCGGACGGGCCACCGCCGGGATCGACGGCCGCTTCCTGCCCGGCTACGAACAGGAGTTCTACGACACGGTCTCCCGCCTCATCGGGGACAGGGTGCGCTACGAGGTGTCGATCTCCGAGGTCGCCGTGGAGACCACCTTCGACGGCGACCTGGTGGACGCGATGTCGGCGAGCCTGCGCACCCAGGACCCCGACGCGGTCCCCGTGCCGTTCATCATGAGCGGCGGCACCGACGCCAAGGCGTGGTCGCGCCTGGGCGTGCGCTGTTTCGGCTTCGCGCCGCTCCGGCTCCCTCCGGAACTCGACTTCGTCGCGCTCTTCCACGGCATCGACGAGCGCGTGCCCGTCGAGTCGCTGCAGTTCGGCTGCCGGGTGCTCGACGACTTCCTCGACCGCGCCTGAGGCGGATCGGGCTCAGGCGGGACGTTCCCCGCGCGCGGCACGGTCCACGATCGACGCGATCCGTGCCGCCTTCGTCTCCGGCCTCCGGGCGAGGGCGATCGAGGCGAGCCCCATCTTCCGCGCGCTCCTCGGGAACGCGTCCCAGGCAGCGCGGGCGGCGGGCACGGCGTCCAGGGCCTCGGTGAGTTCCACGGGCTCCTCCAGCGCGTCCACCGAGTCGTAGACCGTCCACATCCCGTTGGCCTTCGCCCGCTCGATCTCGGCCAGCCCGGACGGCTGGAGCCGGCCCTCGCGCGCCAGCTGGGCGACCCGCGCCTTGTTCGTCGCGGCCCAGGGGCTGTTCGGCTTGCGCCGGGTGAACCACAGCATGGACCGGCGCTCGTCGAGGGGGCTCGACTGGCCGTCCACCCAGCCCCAGCACAGCGCCTCGCGGATGAGTTCCTCGTAGGTCAGCTGCGTCTCGCCGGACGACGCCCGCCAGATCACCACCCACACGCCCGCCCCGCGGTCGTGGTGCGCGGCCAGCCAGTCGTGCCACTCGCCCAGGGAGGCGGGCTGGAACCGCTCCGCGTCAGCCATGGCCATCGGGTGCCTCCTCGCGGCCGTTAGGGGGTGAGCGTGGGCTCGTAGCCCTCGCGCATGGCGTTGGGCCCGCCGGAGACGTCGTCGAGCGCGGCGACGATCTCCGCGGGCAGGTCGGCGTCCTCGCAGGCCAGGTAGGGCTCGAGCTGGGCGACCGTCCGCGCGCCGAGCAGGGGGGCGGTGACCCCGGGGGCGTCCCGCACCCACAGCAGCGCCACCTGTCCGGGGGTCAGGTCGAGGCCGGCGGCAGCGGTCGTCACCGCGTCCACGACCGCCCGCGAGCGCGTCTCCAGGTACGGCTCGACGAACCACGAGAAGTGCTGGGACGCCCCGCGCGAGCCGCGCGGCCGTCCGGTGCGGTACTTGCCGGTGAGGACGCCGCGCCCGATCGGCGACCAGGGGAACAGGCCCATCCCGAACGCCCGGGCGGCCGGGATCACCTCCACCTCGGCCCTGCGGGCGAGCAGGGAGTACTCGACCTGGACAGAACTCAGCGGCGTGCGTCCGGGGAACGCCGCCTGCCAGGTGGCCGCCTGCGCGGTCTGCCAGCCCACGAAGTTGCACACCCCGGCGTAGCGGACGTCCCCGGCGGCGACAGCGGTGTCGATCGCGGCCAGCGACTCCTCCAGGGGCGCCTGGCCCCAGGCGTGGAGCTGCCACAGGTCGAGGTGCTCGGTGCCGAGGCGGCGCAGCGAGCCGCGCAGGTCGGAGAGCAACGCGGTGCGCGAGGTGTCGACGACCCGCTGGCCGTCCCGGATGCCGAAGCCGGCCTTGCTGGCCAGTACGAGGTCGTCGCGCTGCACGTCGCCGGCGCGCAGCATCCGTCCGATCATGCGCTCGGCGTCCCCCGCGGCGTACGCGGCGGCGGTGTCCACCAGGCTCCCACCCGCGGCGACGAAGGACCGCAGCAGGGGACGGGCGTCCTCGAGCCGGGTCTCGCGACCCCAGGTGAGGGTGCCCAGGCCGAGCCTGGACACCTGCAGGCCGCTGTGGCCGACCGACCGTCGCTGCATCCGCGCGTCCCCTACGGTTGCAGGACCCCGCCCAGCAGCAGCCCGGCGACGAGCGCCGCCAGCCCCAGCCGGTACCAGACGAAGATCGAGAAACTGTGCTTGCTGACGTACTTCAGCAGCCAGTGGATGACGGCCAGGCCGATCCCGAAGGCGATCACGGTGGCCACGATCGTGGGCCCCCAGGAGAGGTTCGGGTCGTCGGGGATGTCCTTGAGCTTGAACAGCCCGGAGATGAAGACCGCCGGGACGGCGAGCAGGAACGCGTACCGGGTGGCCGCCTCGCGCTTGTAGCCGAGGAACAGTCCGCCGGCGATGGTGGCGCCCGAGCGGGAGACGCCGGGGATCAGGGCCAGCGCCTGGGCGAAGCCGAGCGCGATGCCGTCCAGCCAGGTGAGCTGGGTGAGCTCGTACCGGTTCCGGGCGACGCGGTCGGCGATCCAGAGCACGATGCCCACGCCGGCGAGCATGGCGACGGTGATCCACAGGTTGCGCAGGCTGGTGCCGATCGCGTCCTCGAACAACAGGCCCAGGATGCCGATCGGGATCGAACCGATGATCACCAGCCAGCCGATCCGGGCGTCGGGGTCTTCGCGCGGGACGCGTCCCACCAGCGACCCCGACCAGCGGGCGATGATGCGTCCGATGTCCTTGGCGAAGTAGACGATGACGGCCGTTTCCGTACCCAGCTGGCTCACCGCAGTGAACGCCGCACCGGGGTCGTGCCCGCCGAAGAACAGCTGTCCGACGATCGACTGGTGCGCACTGGAGGAGATCGGGAGAAACTCGGTCAAACCCTGGACGATGCCCAGCACGATCGCTTCCAACCAACCCATTCGGTTCCCCTTCCGGCTCGCAGCACACCCTAACCGGTGCCCGGTAGGCTGCGGCCCATGCGTGCGTGGGTGACCCCCGAACCGCCGGTGCTGCCCGGCTCCGGAAGCGGTCGCGTCCTGCTCCACGACAGCGTGACCGGGATGCTGCAACCGGCCGGCCCGCTGACCGGAGAGGCACGGCTGTACGCCTGCGGGATCACCCCCTACGACGCGACACACCTCGGCCATGCCGCGACCTACGTGGCGGTGGACCTGCTCAACCGCGCCTGGCGGGACACGGGGCTGCGGGTGCGCTTCGCGCAGAACGTCACCGACGTGGACGACCCGCTCCTGGAGCGTGCCGCGGAGACCGGCGTCGACTGGGTCGGGTTGGCCGAGGAGCAGATCGAGCTGTACCGCACGGACATGGCGGCCCTGCGGGTGCTGCCGCCGGACCAGCTCACCGGGGTGGTGGAGAGCCTGGAGACGGTCACCGACCTGATCGCCGTGCTCCGGGACGAACAGGCCGTCTACCAGGTGCCCGATCCGGTGTACCCGGACTGGTACTTCTCGGTGACGCGGGCGAGCAACCTGATGGCCGGCACCGGGATCTCGGTGCTGGAGGCCGAGCAGGTGTTCGCCGAGCGCGGCGGCGACCCGCAGCGTCCGGGCAAGCGACACCGGCTCGACTGCCTCGTGTGGCGGCAGGCGCGTCCCGGTGAGCCCGCGTGGGACTCCTGGCTCGGGCGTGGACGACCGGGGTGGCACGTCGAGTGCACAGCAATCTCGCTCGACGCGCTCGGCCCCGAGTTCGACGTGCAGGCCGGCGGCCGCGACCTCGCCTTCCCGCACCACCCGATGTGCGCGGCGGAGGCCCGGGTGGCCACCGGGCGGCCGATGGCGAAGGTCTTCCTGCACACCGGGATGGTGGGCCTGGACGGCGAGAAGATGAGCAAGTCGCTGGGCAACCTGGTGTTCGTCCGGCGCCTCCTGGACGACGGGGTGGACCCCATGGCCGTCCGGCTCGTGCTGCTCGCCCACCACTACCGCGCCGACTGGGAGTACACGCCGGAGGTGCTCGCCGTGGCACTGGAGCGCCTGCACCGCTGGCGCAGCGCAACGTCCGCGTCCGCCGGAGCCGACGCGACCGCGACGCTGGACGCCGTCCGTGCCGCGCTCCGCAATGACCTCAATGCCCCGGCCGCCCTGGCCGCCATCGACGCCTGGGCCGCAGCCGGCGGCGACGACCCGTCCGCGCCGGCGTTGGTCGCCGAGGTCGCCGAGGCGCTCCTCGGCATCCGCCTCTGACGCGGCGCCGCAGCGCTCTGCACCCTCGTCCCCGGTCTCCGTCCGCGTGCAGGGCTGGCGCGTCCCGAGGCCCGGCGCCTGACGCCGCGGGCCCGCCGTCCGTGCCGAGGGCCAGCTCTCCGTGCCGAGGGGGCCAGCTCTCCGTGCCGAGGGCCAGCGTTGGTGCCGAGGGCCAGCCCCTGTGTGCTGGCTCTCGGCCGTAAGGCTGGTCCTCGGTGGGACGTGGGCGGTTAGGGCGATCCGGCCACGCCCTGGAGCGAGGGAGGCGGGCGCGCGAGCAGCGGCCTCGCCTCAGGAGCCCGCCTCCGTTCGCCGTCGCAGGTGTCGGGACGCCCGACCGCCCGTTTGGAGGGCCAGCCCTCCGCGTTGAGGGCCAGCGTTGATGCCGAGGGCCAGCCCCTGTGTGCTGGCCCTCGAACGTAAGGCTGGCCCTCGACGCTGGCGGGCATGAGGCGCTGCGGACGTGAGGCGCCGGCGGACGGGGAGGGGCGGTCCGGGGCCTGCGGCGCTGGACCCGGGCGCCTGCCGTGGTGGACCCGGCCGCCGTGGTGGACCCGGCCGCCGTGGTGGACCCGGCCGCCGTGGTGGACCCGGCCGCCGTGGTGGACCCGGCCGCCGTGCTGGACCCGGCCGCCGTGCTGGACCCGGGGGCCCGCCGCGCTGGGTCTGGGCGGCTCGCCGCGCCGGCCCAAGCCGCCCGCCGTGCTGGACCGCGGCTGCCTCACCCACGTGGGCACCGGTAGGCTGACCGGTCGTGAGCAAAACCTTCGATGACCTGTTCGCCGAGTTGCGGCACCGGGCGGCGACCCGCCCCGAGGGCTCCGGGACGGTCCGCGCCCTCGACGCGGGCGTCCATGCGATCGGCAAGAAGGTCGTCGAGGAGGCCGCGGAGGTCTGGATGGCGGCCGAGTACCAGGGCAAGGCCGAGGCCGCGGAGGAGATCAGCCAGCTGCTGTACCACCTCCAGGTGCTGATGATCGCGCTCGGCCTCGACCTCGAAGACGTCTACGAATACCTGTGAACGGAACAGCGGTGAACGGATCCGACCTGCTCAAGATCGCGGTGCCCAACAAGGGCTCCCTCGCCGAGGCTGCCACCGGCATGCTCCGCGAGGCGGGCTACCGGCAGCGCCACGACGCCAAGGAACTGGTGCTCGTCGACGACGCCAACGGCGTCGAGTTCTACTACCTGCGTCCCCGTGACATCGCCGTGTACGTGGGGGAGGGCACCCTCGACCTCGGCATCACCGGACGCGACATGCTGCTCGACTCCGGCGCGGAGGCCGAAGAGGTGATGGCCCTGGGCTTCGGCGGCACCCGGTTCCGGTTCGCCGCCCCCGGAGGCTCGGGGATGCAGGTCGCCGACCTCGCCGGGCTGCGCATCGCCACCTCCTACCCGGGACTGGTCCGCACCTACCTGGAGAGCCACGGCGTGTCGGCGCGGCTGATCCACCTCGACGGCGCCGTGGAGAGCTCGGTGCGGCTGGGTGTCGCCGACGTCGTGGCCGATGTCGTCGAGACGGGGACGACGCTGAAGCGCGCCGGGCTGGAGCTCTTCGGCGACGCGATCCTGGAGTCCGAGGCGATCCTGATCCACCGCAGCGGCGGCGTCCCCCCGGCCGGGCTCGACCTGCTCCAGCGCCGCCTGAACGGCGTGATCACGGCCCGCGACTACCTGATGGTCGACTACAACGTGCCCCGCGAGCTGCTGGACGCCGCGTGCCGCGTCACCCCCGGGCTGGACGCGCCGACGGTCTCCCCGCTGGCCAAGGACGGCTGGGTCGCCGTGCGCGCGATGATCCCGGCGAAGGAGGCCCAGCAGATCATGGACTCCCTGTGGGACACCGGCGCGGACGCCATCCTGGTCACCAGCATCCACGCCTGCCGCCTGTAGCCGTGTCCACGCTCGGCCGCCCCAGCGCGGCGTACTCCGGTGACCGGGGGGACCCGGATCCGCAGCTCCGCGCGCTGCTGGCCGGCGCCGGCGACCACGAGGGGTACCTCACCGCCGTGGCCGCGCTGTGCACGGCCCGCTTCCTGCTCCCGGTGGTCGCCGTCGGCGACGACGGCGGGGACGGGCCCGACCCCACCCGGCACGCCCAGCTCCAGGCCGCGCAGCTCGTCGCGGCCGACGGACGGACGGCGCTGCCGGCGTTCACCGGGCTGGACTCGCTGACCGCCTGGAAGGCCGACGCCCGGCCGGTGCCGTGTCGCCTGGACGAACTCGCCGCGTCCGCGGTCGAGCAGGGCTCGGTCGCCGTGCTGGTCGACGTCGCCGGGCCGCACCCGCTGGTGATCGAGGGCGAGCTGCTGGCAGAACTGGCACGCGGGCGGCGCGTCGTCCGCCTCGACGACGGTGGCTGGGGGTGGCTGTACGCCGCCGATTCGTCGCCCGAGGCCTCCAACGGCTAGACTGGCCCGGATCGACTGCGCCGTGAGGTGGCAGTCCGCACAAGTGGAGTCCTGAACTCCCACCTGATCGCCCCCGGTGACAGGTCGGTACGCGCGAGGCGGTGCCACGGCACCGTCCGTCCTTCAGGGTCTCCGCATGCGCGGGGGCCCTTCTTCGTGTGCAGCCGGTCGGCAGACGAACACCAGCCTTGGAGGACACATCAGCACTGAACCGCGGATCAACGATCGCATCCACGTCAACGAGGTGCGCCTGGTCGGCCCTGCCGGCGAGCAGGTGGGCATCGTGCGGATCGAGGACGCCCTGCGCCTGGCGCGGGAGGCCGATCTCGACCTGGTCGAGGTGGCCCCGATGGCCCGCCCGCCGGTCGCGAAGTTGATGGACTACGGCAAGTTCAAGTACGAGGCGGCCCAAAAGGCCCGCGAGTCGCGGCGCAACCAGACCAACACGGTGATCAAGGAGATGAAGCTCCGCCCCAAGATCGACTCCCACGACTACGAGACCAAGAAGGGTCACGTCGTGCGGTTCCTGAAGGCCGGGGACAAGGTGAAGATCACCATCATGTTCCGCGGACGCGAGCAGAGCAGGCCCGAACTGGGCTTCAACCTGCTGAAGAAGCTCGCCGACGACGTCGCCGAGGACGGCTTCATCGAGTCGGCCCCGAAGCAGGACGGCCGCAACATGCTGATGGTGCTCTCGCCGACGCGGAAGAAGACCGAGGCCAAGGTCGAGGTCGAGGCGGCGAAGGCCGCGAAGGCGGCCACCCGGGCCGCCGCCGCCGAGGCCGAGCGCCAGCAGGAGGCGGAACTGAGGGCGGCCGCAGCTGCGGCGGCCCAGCCGAAGAAGAAGCGGGGTCCGGCGGACAACATGGACCCGGACATCGACCTGTAGGAAGAAAGAGTAAGGACACACGCTATGCCGAAGATGAAGACCCACTCGGGTGCCAAGAAGCGCTTCCGGCTCACCGGCTCGGGCAAGGTCATGCACCGCCAGGCCGGCAAGATGCACCTCAACGAGCACAAGCCGACCAGCCAGACCCGTCGTCTCGGCGGTGACAAGGTGGTGGCCAAGGGCGACGCCAAGAAGGCGCGTCGTCTCCTCGGCAGCTACAAGGCCAAGTGACGTCCAACCCCGATACGAAGACTGAGGAGTAACCCTTATGGCACGCGTGAAGCGTTCCGTCAACGCGCAGAAGAAGCGTCGTGAGGTCCTGGACGCCGCCTCCGGCTACCGGGGCCAGCGTTCCCGGCTGTACCGCAAGGCCAAGGAACAGCTGCTGCATTCCTACACCTACGCCTACCGTGACCGCCGCGCCCGCAAGGGCGACTTCCGGTCGCTGTGGATCCAGCGGATCAACGCGGCCTGCCGCGCCGAGGGCATGACCTACAACCGCTTCATCAGCGGCCTGAAGACCGCCGGCGTCGAGGTGGACCGCAAGATCCTCGCCGAGCTGGCCGTGAACGACAGCGGGGCGTTCGCCGCGCTCGTCGAGATCGCCAAGGCCAACCAGCCGGCCCAGGCCGCCTGAGCCAACCCTTTCGGACGGCCGGGCCCCCTTCGGGCCCGGCCGATCCACTCCCCACTCGCCGAGGTGGAAGACGATGAGCGTCGCACCGATTGAACTCCCCGAGCCCTCACAGGCCGTCCTGAGGGCCGCCCGGGCGCTGCAGCGCCGGCAGGAGCGCAAGGAGACCGGCATGTTCCTGGTGGAGGGCCGGCAGGCCGTCCGCGAGGCCCTGCGGCTCCCGGGGGTGGTGGACGCCGTGTTCTTCCGCTGGGCATCGGCGATGGACAACATCGACCTGTTCGAGATGGCCAGGGACGCCGGCGTCGCGTACTACGGCGTGAGCGAGCAGAACCTCGCCACGCTGACCGACACCGTGACCCCGCAGGGCGTGGTCGCGGTCGCGCGGGCGATCGACGTGCCGCTGAGGACCGTCCTGGGCAAGAAGCCCAGGAAGGAAGACAAGCCGAAGAAGAAGCACCGTCGCAAGGACGTGTCGCTGGTCGTGATCTGCGCCCAGGTGCGCGACCCGGGCAATGCCGGGACGGTGATCCGCTGCGCCGACGCGTTCGGGGCGGACGCCGTCATCCTCAGTTCCGACTCGGTCGAGGTGTACAACCCCAAGGTCGTCCGGGCGAGCGTGGGCAGCATCTTCCACCTGCCGATCGTGGTGGGTGCCGACCTGGGCGAGGCGATCGAGGCCTGCCGCGCGGCGGGGATGCAGATCTTCGCCACCGACGGTGCCGCGGGCACGGACCTGACCGACCTGGACGCCGAGCTGGACAAGCCGACCGCCTGGGTGATGGGCAACGAGTCCTGGGGCCTGCCCGTCGAACACCTGGCCCTGGCCGACCACACCGTGGCCGTGCCCATCTACGGACAGGCGGAGAGCCTTAATCTGGCCACGGCGGCGGCAGTGTGCCTGTACGCCAGTGCCAGCGCGCAGCGCGCGTCCAACTGACCCGAAGGGGAAACCGATCACCGTGCCTGGAGACCAACCGGCCGACCTCTCCCAGACCGCGATCGACGCCGTGGTCGCCGACGCCCTGGCGGCCTTCGCCGCCGCGTCCACGAGCGCGGAGCTGAAGGAGGCGAGGCTCGCCCACGCCGGCGAACGCTCGCCGCTCGCCCTGGCCAACCGCGCCATCGGGACGCTGCCCGGCCCCGAGCGCAAGGACGCCGGCCAGCGACTGGGCGCGGCCCGCGCCGCGGTGAACGCTGCCCTCGCCGAACGCGAGGCGGGGATCGGCGCCGCTGAGCTCACGCAGCGCCTGGCGGCGGAGCGGATGGACGTCACGCTGCCGGTCGAGCTCGCCCCCGAGGGTGCCCCGCACCCGATCACCGCCCTGATGGACCTGATGGGCGACGTGTTCGTCGCGATGGGCTGGGAGATCGCCGAGGGCCCGGAGGCCGAGGGGGAGTGGCTGAACTTCGACGCGCTCAACATCGGTCCCGACCACCCGGCGCGCGGCACCACCGACACCCTGTTCGTCGCACCGCTGGAGAACCACATCGTGCTGCGCACGCACACGTCACCGGTTCAGATCCGCTCGATGCTCGACCGTCCCCTGCCGATCTACGTCGTCTGCCCGGGCAAGGTGTACCGGGCCGACGAGTTCGACGCCACCCACGTGCCGGTGTTCCACCAGATCGAGGGCCTGGTGGTCGACAAGGGCATCTCGCTGGCCCACCTGAAGGGCACGCTCGACCATCTCGCCCGCTCGATGTTCGGCGACGGCATCGAGACGAGGATGCGCCCGCACTACTTCCCGTTCACGGAGCCGTCGGCCGAGGTCGACCTGAAGTGCTTCGTGTGCCGGGGCGAGTCGGTCGGCAACCCGGACGCACCGTGCCGCACCTGCAAGTCGCAGGGCTGGATCGAGTGGGGCGGCTGCGGCGTGGTCAACCCGCGGGTGCTGCGCGCCTGCGGCATCGACACCGACCGCTACACCGGCTTCGCGTTCGGGATGGGCATCGACCGGTCCTTCATGTTCCGGCACGGCGCCGCCGACCTGCGGGCGTTCTTCGAGGGCGACGCGCGGTTCTCCGCCGCGTTCGGAACGGAGCTGTGACATGAAGGCCCCCGTCTCCTGGATCCGCGAGTACGTCGACCTGCCGGCCGACCTCGCCACCGAGGACCTCACGCACCGGCTCACCATGCTCGGGCTCAAGCTCGAGGGCGTCGAGGGCGGCGAGATCACCGGCCCGCTCGTCGTCGGCCGGGTGCTCACGATGCAGCCCGAGCCGCAGCGCAACGGCAAGACGATCAACTGGTGCACGGTTGATGTGGGCGACTCGAACGGCACCGGGGAGCCGCAAGGGATCGTCTGCGGCGCCCACAACTTCTCCCCGGGCGACCTGGTCGTGGTGATCCTGCCCGGCGGCGTGCTGCCCGGCGACTTCGCGATCTCCGCGCGCAAGACCTACGGCCACGTCAGCGCCGGCATGATCTGCTCCTCGCGCGAGCTCGGGATCGGCGACGACCACGACGGCATCATCGTGCTGCCCGCCGACGCCGGGGAGCCGGGCGACGATGCGATCGGCCTGCTCGGCCTCGACGACGAGGTGATCGAGTTCGAGATCAACCCCGACCGCGCCTACGCGCTGTCCCTGCGGGGGATCGCCCGCGAGGCCGCGCTGGGCTTCGGCGGCGCCTTCC
>Ga0102832_1002342_pt1 | contig 11783 bp, 8 predicted proteins | sample EBPBio282013_DNA_FD_88942 | JGI IMG/M metagenome (GOLD analysis project Ga0102832, IMG submission 88942) | Wastewater treatment Type I Accumulibacter community from EBPR Bioreactor in Madison, WI, USA - Reactor 2_5/28/2013_ DNA (Illumina Assembly) | ecosystem: Engineered > Bioreactor > EBPR >...
ATTGACCATCTTTCAGAGTTAATGTCTCATCATATATGCTGATCATTGCAGCGAATTGACCATCAGTCCAGCAATAACCCATCTGACCAACCGATCGAGACGCAAGTTGTTTTAGTACATAGTCTTGGCCTAAGAACACACTTAACAAAAATCCCAAACTCATTACTTAACGCCTATCACTATTCCTAACTTCCATTATAAATATCTCCTCTTTGTCAAGTTAAGACCCTGGGATGGGAAGTCACTTTAAGGGTTGTAAAAGAAACTCTATGCACTGACAAGAAGTTATTTATAAGTTTTTTAACTGAGAAAAATAAGAACTTTTACTGTATTAGAACCTGATATATGTTTGGGAATTCATTACAGTGTCTTTTGCTAAACTTTAAAGAAAGCATTCACTGAATATTGTAAACACATTAAGAAGGTAGTAATTTTGTTTAATTCACCTGAATCTATTTCTTATTTTACTTAAAACCTAAAAAAGTATAGATAAAGAAACGTTAATAAGTCTAAATAAAACATTTAAAAGCCTATTTAATAAATTGATAACCCAGAATCTAATACAGTTAGCATTAAAAAGAAAAGGAGAAATAAGGAATCAAATGAGAAGAAGAGACTTTTAAAACAAGAGAGTTAAATCATTTTTTGAATCTAATAAAAAGATTAACTATTCTTTCATTGGAATTGGAAAGAATCCCTTCCCAGTTGTAAAGATAATTCATTTTAAGAAAAAAGTTGTTTAAGTAAAACTAAGACAACCTGTGATAATTTATCGATGTATTTTCAATTTATATCAATTTTAAAGTCATATGGGGACTAATAATTATTCATTTCATTTATTCATTTTGTTAATTTATTATTTTTTTAAGAGTAAAAAACAAATAAAAAGATAAAAAATAAGAAGACAATATATTTAATTTAAATATTTGACAAAAGTATAAAGGTAATAAGAACAGAAAGAAATACAGTTTAATTATAATTTAAAAACCACTTAAAAACTTAATAAAAAACATCCCAAACACTAACAACTTGCGATAAAACACTACCAAATACACAATGACTTCTCAATAAACTAATCTCATTAAGTTTAAATCCACTAATACTTCGCACGAAATTCTTTAGTTGGAGTATGATTAAAACAAATCCATCCTCGAATATAAATAACAAATTGCAGAGTTGTTAGACTACGATGTCTGGAATATTAAGTTTGTCTTCAAAGGGAAAGTCTTAGCAGATAAAGAAAAAGCTGGAGGATTGAGTCTAAAAGCAGCCACTGTCATGATGGTATTGACCAAACCCAAACAATAAAAAGAAAAACCCACTTTACCATCCAGTGCCCAAACCATTCCCAAAAGTAATCTTTCAACAGGACTCGGTTCATCCTCTCCTGTCGGATTCGGAAACTACGGTTTAGTCAACCATCCACAGTACATGAGCGCTATCTCATCAGCTGTTGATCCATAAAAAATGAACGAAATGTTGGATGACCCATTTTATCAGTCAATGATTTAGCAAATGTTAGACGACCCATAAACTCTTAAGCAAATGATGTAATAAAACCCCATGACCAAACAATTAATCGATCAAAATCCTATGATGAAAATGGTCATGAGTAATCCTGCCATGATGAAAATGGTTTTCAGTAAATTTTTATTCATAATCAAGATAAATAAACAATCAAAATGGCACAAGAAATGCAAAAAAATGGCAATATTACTCCTTAAACTTTACAACAAAACCCTATGGCTGCCAACAATATGATGCAAAATATGTTTGGTAGTGGTTTAGGACAAAATACCGGACAGAATCCCAATACTAACAATATGTTTGGGGGTATGCCTTACGGTGGTGGTAATCCATTTTTCCCAATGATGGGTTCAGGTTTCGGAAGTAATCCTCAGGCTCAGCAAGGTATGAATTTCCCAGCCAATAATAATAACGGTATGCCATTTGGGATGTTGGGAAATCCCTTCCTTATGCAGCAGAGCATGTTCAATAACAATCAACCTCAACAGCCTCAAACCACTCAACAACAACAGTCAAGTTCTTAATCTGCTGCAAATAACAATAGTTTCCCATCTTTGTTCCAAAACTTGCAATCTGTGATGCAAAAAGCAAACTAAGAAGTACAATATTCGAGTCAACTTAAAGAGTTGAACAGTATGGGTTTTAATAACAAGGAAAAGAACATAAAGTTCTTGAAGTAATCTGAGGGTGATATCGATAAAGCCTTAGAAAAATTGTGTTTAGATGATGATCAGCAAGAATAAAGTCAACAAAATAAAAGCTAAAAAACTAACAACTGATTTATTCTCTCTTAAAACAAAAATTATTGTCATTTTTAGATATCAAAATGCCAAATTTTATTGAGGATCATTGTAAGAAAGTCTCATGAATTTAAACATAATTAAAATTGATCTCAACGTTTATCTTATTATTCCAATCATTTTGTTGTTAAACTCAAAAAGTTACTAAAAAATTATAAAAGTCGAGCTTCAAATTTAAAAAAAGGAATCAATAATTTTTATTTGTAATTTATTTCCCATCATCTTTAAAAGTCACCCTTAATAATATAACTTTGATAAATAATAACAATCTTACTCATAATTTATCTTTTCTTAATAAAATGGGTAACGAATAATCACGCAAGGCAAACACATCAGCCAATGTCGAAATCGAACTTAATCATTCCAGAATGCATTTCGTAAGAGTCATCAACGACTCCAGGCAAAGACATATGCAAGCAGTTTTCTCCACTTAAAAGAACGATTACATCAAATGGGCCACCTTATTAATGACCAAAAAACTCAACTCCAATCATTTATTGATCCCAATTTCATATTAATATTAAGCTGGAGAGTTTTGTGGAACTTCAGGACAAGCAAAAGTATTTTTCTTTACTAATGTGTTTTTAGATTAATTATTAAAATTATCCCTACCTTTTGCAATAATAAATAGAAAACAGAAGACATAAAAAGCGTCGCTTTGATGAAACTTAACTTTGGTTGCTCTTGTATTGTTTGTTAGAAGCTCAAAAATAAATGAGAACTTTTACTTAAGGGCAGCAAGGAGTTGGAGATGTCAGACCTTAAAATATATTTTTGAACGAAGAAGGGTTAATGAAAGTAGCCTGTGGCTGGTCCTGGCCAAAGGAGTCAAATAATTATCAGAAATTCCTAGAAAATTAGGTCACTTATCTTGCACCTTAGGACTTACCATTACTAGAACAACAGAAAGTCGATAACTCTTAAAACACTCAATCTGAAACATTTTCAATTGGTTTGACCATTTTGAGTGCAGCTAATCTCACAAGTTATAATAGTCTGTACAGTTTGTCATCAAAGAGATTCAATATTGAGGAGTTTACTCACGTTCTTAATGAATGGCGTCTTAATGAGTTTTATTCTGATATTTTCAAAGCAACTTTAGGAAGCATGTTAGAAATCGACTTGGCGAAAAGAATTGACGAAAAAGCTATGTTCTCATGGATTGAAAAATACAGAGAGAATATTCTTACTCGAAAAGATTTTGTTATCAACGACCCTCCACAGGCAATAATTGACGAAGTACAGACAATTAAGGGATTGTATGAGACTGTTACGGGAAGCAGGTTCGGTGGAATGAGCAGGTTAGAAGGGTCAAGAAGAGTCGTAGTGGGTGAAAGCAGACAGTTTGTCCCATCGTACATACCACCACCATTGGTTAATCAGCAACAACCATCTTTCATCAACCCTGGAACAGAATCAGCTTACACATCAGTCGACAACAGAAACACAACTCATTTATCAAATTATTTGCTTCAAGGAGCACCAATCACTACCAACGCACCTGTATTCATTAACCGTACAAGTGTTCCCGTCCTTTATTCATAAACTAAAAATCTAACAGAGTCAGTTTACACTAAAAACTATAACTCTACACAACAAAATCAGCTCCAGCAATAAAAAGGAAATTCAATACTTTCAATGGGGAAAATGAACTTTTAGTACAATACTTTCGGTCAACCACAACAAAGTCAACAATCCCCTTAAAAAAATGAAGTTCAACCTGGTCAATTAAAAAGTCAAAAAGGCACAGAAAAAAAGATTCCGAATGAACAATAATAAAAAGTTAACCAGCCAGAAGTCATTTAGGATGCAAGAGGCCAGCAATAAGCTTAAGGACAATAATGATCAAACTGATTAAAATTATTTTTAAAGTCAATCTTGATAAGATAATGTATATTTTCTTTCTCACATCTTTTTCAATCAATTCTTATCTCTTTAAATTTTTATAATCATGGATAAATTGTTTTGTTTCATTTAAAAAATTCATAATAAAAAGGTCTGTGATAAAGTAATCAATCATTATTGTGTCCATATCAAACGAGTTCCAAGTTTCTGATCTTAGATTGGGACAATTAACTGATCATATGAACCATGAACTTCGTTGCCGTTTTCTAATCTCCAAACTCCATGTCCTTTTGGTTTGTTACTTTGGAATTCACCTTCAAAACATGTACCGTTGGGATATGTCCATTTTCCTTTTAAAAATTTATTTTCATACCACTCTCCAATATATTTCATTCCTGTGGCAGCGAATACATAAGTTCCATGACCATGTTTTTTTCCGTTTTTCCATTCGCCTGAATACACATCTTTATTGACGTAAATATACATGCCTTCACCTTCTTTTTTTCCCTCGACCCATTGTCCATAATATTAACTTTTATCTCCATAAATTAATCTTCCTATGCCGTGCTTTTTATTATTAGCAAACTCTCCGGTGTAGACATCACCATTGGTGAAAGTGTATTTTCCTTCCCCATGTCTTTGTCCGTCTACATATTGACCTTCATAGATTTCTCCATTTGGATAGGTAGCAGTACCTCTTCCAGTGTAAGATTTGGAAGAATTTGTTGGTTATTGTCCTTCAGGTACGAATTGATAGGGTTGTTATTATTTACGTTCTTATTCAGACATTTCTTTCTAAGTTTTCTCTAAAGTTTGAATAATATAAGTTATACAAATATCTTATTGCCAATTTTATAGTTATTAAAGCAACTTTATTATTAAGTAAATCTTCCCAAAAATAAAATATCATTTAGTCAGGTTTATGAAATAATAGAAAACTTAAATAAATCTGATTTAATATTCGTCATTTACATATTAAATTAGATTCTATAGAATAATTGAGATTGAAATTTCAAAAAAATATTATTTAATTTTTAACTTCCATTAAACCATGGATACACTCAAATCTAATCGTTTTATGAATGTTTATTAATTGAGGCTGGTGGAAATTTACCGAGGAGAAGGCTCAGATTCCATTTTTTTTTTCACTTTTATTTTTTATCGGTATTGAAAAATACATAGATGTTTATAAAATTGGATATCACAAATTTTTACTAAGAAAAGTATATAATCATTTCAATTCCCCCTTAGGAGATACCCTTGAGAAAAATTGAACACTTCATGAATCAGGTACTTCTCCTTCTATCTAAATAGATTGACAATTTGATGTTACCAGATAACAACAATCCTTTAGATTTAGAGGAAGTATACTTGACCGGACTGCTTGAAGTAAATTTGAATTTTCAAAAAGGGACAATCGTTTGAGATTGAAGTCCTTTTTTGTTCATTTATTGACTGTACGTTATCCTTAGTTTTTTGATGGACTGGGAATAAAAAAGAATGTCCAATATAAGTTGCTGTCAGTGTTACTGAAACTTATCCAATACTACCCAAACTATTTCGCACCTTAAAAGCTTTATATCCACACAGCGGCATGCATAAAAGTAATTTTAAACAAAGAGGTATAAAAAATGTTATGTTTTAGGATATTTGGACTGGTATGAATATAAATCACCAAGTTATAAGCAATAGTTTTCATTAATTATTGCTAAATCAAAATCCACAACAACTCGCTGATCCATAAATTGGTACCATGACAATTATTGTGGATATATTGGTGGCCAATGGAGTTGGAATGGGAACCACTCCTTATGATTTACTTAATTAAATTAAAAACACCTATGGATTAAGTCAATCTACTGTCTCATCCTTGAATGCCCTCTTGGATTATACAATCATCATGAAATAAACCTTCTTGACCAAACCCTAAAATGCTCTTATTGCCTGTATCATCATATACTAAAACCATAAAAACACCAACTAATTATGGGTAGCATAAGTTTTATTAAACCTCACTTAAGATGCAATTATCTTAAAAGAAAAAATTGAAACAAGCTTAGCTAGTGAAATGATGCATTGAAATATTTCAGATTGTTTCACTCAAATTTGAGTGTTTTAACATGGATTTGATTTCAATTGAGTTTTAATTTAACAAAATAAATCCCTGAAAGTATTAACAAGTAATTTGCCTTAAACACCGATATTTTCTTTTATCTTTTTTTTCCTTATAAAATTTTCTTTCTTTATAGAAAACCATAGTCATATAAATAATTTAAACCTTAAAAGTGAAATAATTACTAACGAATGCAGCTCCTCATTCAATAAATAAAATCCTTAAACTAAGAAGTACTCAAGGAAAATACCCATCTGGCATCTTTGTTATAAAAACAAATTCGTTATAACCGTAACTTAGAAAGGAAAAAAACTCTCAGTAAAAACAATGATGTCAAAAGTATTGCCATCCATAAATAACTTGACCAATAAAATATTGTTCCTCAAAGATAAAATGGGTTTATTCGATAATTGGCTAAATCTAAGGTCAGTACAACTAAAGAACAGAGTTTTCTAAAACAAAAAAAGGATGCTTTTAAATCAAGTAATAAAAACTCATCATTTTGCAATAACTCTTCTCATTTTAGTCGCTAATAAAAAAGGTCAAACCGCTGTCCATCTTGTAAGTCACTTAATAAAAGTCGTAAATCAACCAGTAACTAAACAGCCATTACTCACTCTAAAATAATAAACACAAAACATTAATCTAACATGATGAAACTGTAAAAATTATCTCAAAAAATACTTCCAAAAGTTTCCAAAAACTGGCTTTATAAGAAAAAAGCAAAAGTTTTTCATTTTTAGTGAAGATATCGTTAAAACGTTACATGTAAAGACAAAAAGAATAACTTTCAATATTTATTTTATCATTAAGAAAAGAATCAGCTATTATCAATTCAGCAAGACAATTTTTTTTTTATCTAACTAAGATAAAAAGAATCGAATGTATATTTATTAAGAAAAAATATTCTCTTTACCCTTGATAAACTTTACTGAAATTTTTCTCTTACTATTTTTTTGCTTTATTTTATTTTATCTGCTTTATGTTGAATTAAAAATGAAGTTTCAAAATTATCGATACGCTTTTAAATAATACTGACAAAAATAATGAAGGATAAATGTTAAATTATAATTTCTAAATTTTCAAAAGTTTATCTTACATTCATTTGTCAATAAATCTCAAGATAAGCAAATCAAAAGATGAGACTACTTTTTCACCCATTAAATGAAATATTCTTTACTCGACTGCCTACTAATCAAATGTAGGGTTTTGTCGAAATGAGTAACCCTACGAGTGACACTATCTTTGCCTACAAAGTAAATATTTCTTAAAAATAAAGATAAAATGCACCAATCCTTAATTATTTACTGTGTAACCAATCAAGGGGATAATAAAACCAGGTCAAAAGCTTTCAATTTAGTTTAAAACAACAGATCCAATATCACTTTAATCAGCCAGATAGCTTGTCTCAAAGCATAAATTCTTAATATAATTTGTTCCAATCATATCATAACTGTCAATACCAAATTTTAAATCTCAATAAAGCGATAGGAAAAAATATTACATAAATATGGATTCGATAAGAGGATCAAGGCTCGCTAAAGATCAAGAAAGAATGTCTGTACAAAGTGGGGTCTCAAATAGGTTGTCCTATATTTCCATGAAAGATAAAAATAAAGAGGATCTGGCTCAAGATAACAAGTTCTTAACACCTAAAAAATTTATGTAAGAAAAGGTCTCAACAAGTTCGTTCGGAAAATTCAACACCAATAACAATAATGACTAATTAAACTAAAAATACTCCAGACTCAAAGATGAATTAGAAGATCTTCATAGACAGCGACAGTAAGTTATCAACAGAATGTCTTCCACTTCCAAGTCTCCAACTATAAACCTTAAAAAATTAATTGTCTTTATCATCTTTCTTGTTATTGGAATGTTCTTTGGTGACTGGGGTGAAAAATTTGTTATGAGAAGAAAGCTTTAAGCCTAGTTAGAAAGACAAAAGAAAGAGTAATCTAAACCCTGGAGAATATTTGGATTTTTAGATTTCTTGTATGATGAAGTTGACCCTTAAAATCTTTGAACAAAGAATCTCGAATAAAAACTTTTCATATTTTGAAAAAGATTTACAAAATCGATATTAATCTTTCAGTCAGAAAGATATGATATTCTCTCTTTTTCAAACTTTGTTGAAAATTTAAAAATCTTAAATGAATTTTACAGACATTTAATTCATAAAATTTAAATAAAGATTTAAATAACCAAAATACAAAAAAAAAGATTTAAAAATTATAACATTTCTTTTTCTTATTTAACCACTTTCAAAATAGAAACAAAAATGAACAGCTCGACAGGTTTTAAAAAGCGCAGTTTATTACGACCACCTTCAGGTATGCGTGAGCGAGAACGTGAGTTTTTGAAGTCGATTGATATTAGTCAGTCAGAAACAATGATACTGAATCAGTTAAAGACTGAGATTGGCAGAATTCAGTAAGAGATAAATATTTTGGATCAGGACAGAAAGATACGTACGGGTGAGGGGTCATCTTTGCAAAAATCTTACGTTTTAACATTGAGAAAGTGGTTGCGTGACAATAGTTTTTCAACCTCTGAAAAATAAGATGACGATTTCAGAGTTATGAAATCATTGAATGTTTAATCGTATGAAAATGGGTTTAAAAAATTATGGCGACTTTTAGTAGGATTGGATCAGATATTATGCAAGGCCACAGAGTTATAAATTGTTCAGATGTTAAAGTATGACGATGCTTTTATCTCATTATCATAAGATTCGTAAAAGTCAGCAAATATTTTATCGACAATGGGTAAGACCGGATTCAGTCCATCAACATTCCAGCTTACTCATGTTTTATTGGAAAGAAACAAGGATTTATTTTCTTTACTTTTGTAAGGTAAGCATCAATCAAGCAAGTAAAAAAGAGGATCTTTGCTAGGCGAGACAATGACAAAGTAAGCGTCAAAGAAATAAACTAATGAGTTGATTGAGCAACTTAGAAAATAAAATGAAAAGTTGAACGATCTTTTGGCTTAATTGGATAAAGAGAAAGAAACCAATCGCAAACTGAAAAAGGAACTCTAACTTAAATAACAAATCATCGCTTAAAAATAAAAATCAAGCACTAGTAATACTCAATCAGTTTTAATAAGCGCCTCTAACAAATCATCAAGTTCCCCTTCAAGTTCCGGTTAAGCTTTTGCTATGTTAGAAGACAGATACACTGAGCGCATGGCTTATCTTTCGCAACAGATCGCTAAATTATAATCTCAACTTACTTAACAGAAAGTTACCATTACAACTTTATAAAAGAGAGCTAAAATGGCTTAAGACGAATTAAAATAAACAGACAAATCGAAATCTTTCAGACCCAAGTAAGGAAGTTATGAGTAAGCGTTGATGTAAGAGATGGAGAAGATGAGACGAGGTTTTGAGAAGAAGATAAAGAACTTGTTATAGGAACATGGTCAGAAGGAGAAGTAGATGCGTGCCAAGTAAATATAATATCGGGCATAAAATGACAAGATAAGATGGTAGAAAGGATTGTTGTTGAAGAAATTCTAAGCAATTGAGATTGCTCAAAAAGGAGCAAAGTGAGTAATCACACCATAAAATAGAATGGATATTGATTTTTATTGATGAATTGATGATAATACATTTAAAATTTTATTTAATCTAATCTTTTATTAAAATTTGACTAATTGTTTTAAGTAAAAAATTTTTTGATTTATGTATATTGATTGATCGATTGATTGTTTTAAGTAATTTGTATTGAATAGAAATAATTGACAAAATTTAAGTACTGAGTATTGTTCTGGAATAAAACAAAAATAGTAAAAAATGACAAATACTTTTGAATCACTTTATACGGGTTGAATATAAATCAATAGAAGGTTTTTTGATAGGGACTGTTATTCAGTTTTCTTGGTTGTTTGGCTTACTGTTATTTCTCAATGAACTATTGTCTTAATTGACGCTTCTACTGTTATGTCACTTTAGACTGTTGAGAAAATGGACAGTAAATGCCCTTCATTTACTCATTGTGACTCTAATGGCTGTTATGGAATACATTAGTCACTGGATGGATATATTACTCATTTATTTAGTCTCTACTATTTTTATTAGCTTTAAATTAAGATGAAGCTTTATGTTAAACTCTTTAATTCCTCCTGCCTAAAGCATGTTCTCTCACGATATCTCCCTCAACAGAGTAAAATATTTCTTTCACTTACCTTATCAACCCATCCCCAACTTTATAGAACCTCATGGCAGTTTATAAAGTTTACCATGTGACATCAAACTCAGTCTAAGTAATCCTGTATGGACAATGTGCTGCTTTCATGTCTTTGCCTTTGTATACCATAGGGCCACCAGTGACCATAGATAAAAATTATAATTGGCTGTTTCTCTGTATTTTCATATCTGTGTTTGTAAAGTAAAAATTCACTCTAGGATTTAACAACAATAAATCATAAAATTTGTTCACCACTAAATTCAATGCTCCATTACCTCCCAACCTCTCATATAAGGATTGCTAATGGTTACTCTATTCTTTCATGGATTAATTGATGAATGGACATTTTTAGTTTTATTTTTATTTGGTAGATTAATGGGAAGAGGCATTGACAATATCACCTTAAACAGAATAGAATACCTCTTTTAATTAATTAATCAAATTAATAGGCACATTATATGTATTTAAGGATTTGTTAAGATTTTCCCATGTAGCATCGAATTCTTTCTATGAAATTTTGTATGGACAATGGGCTGTCTTCATGTCCTTGCCTTTATACACTACAGGACCACCAGTGACCATACTAATGAACTAAACTTGACTACTTCTTTGTTTTTCCATGTTGGTATTTGAGAAATAAAAGTTCACTCTACTGTCCTTAAGCATAAAGTCATAAAATTTATTCACGACAAGTTTTATAGCTGCCTAACCTCCCAATTTTTCATAAAGACACTTTTATTATTCTAATTAGGATCTTGTTTATTGTTGGGAGTTTCATGATTGTTTGTTTTGATTTCTATGATTTCCTCTTCAACAGAGTAGAAAATATCTTTTAGCTCATTGATTTATTTTTGTGGGACATTGAAATGGGTCAATGATTTGAGTAAATTTTACCATGTGGCATCATACTCTAAATGTCCGATTCCCATGCCTTTATGTGCAGTCTTCATGTCTTTACCTTGGTACTCATTTGGGCCTCCACAAACCAAAGTGATAAACTGTTTTTGTCTTTGTCTTTGTTTGGTCATATCTGTGTTGTTAAAGTAATGTGCGACTCTTTTGTCAGTGAGCATGAATTCATAGAATTTGTCGACAACTAAAGAGATAGCTTCACGGCCACCGAGTCTGTCATACAATAAAGCCATATATTTTTGCTTGAAAAGAGGGTTAGTTTTGAGAAGTTTAAATTAATTTGAGGAATTGAAGTTTTAAAATAATAGAATGATATTAATGAGTAAATAAATCAGTCTATGATCTAGATTTGAAGATTGATAATTTTATTGAAAGCAGCAAAGATTAATAAAT
>Ga0102832_1002345_pt1 | contig 11777 bp, 7 predicted proteins | sample EBPBio282013_DNA_FD_88942 | JGI IMG/M metagenome (GOLD analysis project Ga0102832, IMG submission 88942) | Wastewater treatment Type I Accumulibacter community from EBPR Bioreactor in Madison, WI, USA - Reactor 2_5/28/2013_ DNA (Illumina Assembly) | ecosystem: Engineered > Bioreactor > EBPR >...
TTGGGTGTAAACGTCGCGCCGCGCGAGCAGGGCGGAACCCTGTACCCAATCAATGGCGCTGATATCTTCATCAGCAAGATCAGCCGCGTAATAATGCTGGAGCAGGTTTTTGGGGGCAAGGGGTTGCAGCCATGTGCTTTCGATGAAGCCGACAGCCAATGATGGGAAACGCCTACGTGTGGATTGGGTTGTGCCATCGGTGTTGAGCGTGTGGGGGCCGATGATGCCGACCGTTAGATGTGCGTCCATGTAAGTGAGCAGTTGTACCAGTACATCACCAACTAACTCGGTATCGGGATTGAGTAGGAACAGGTAGCGACCCGACGCTAGTTCTAAGCCGACGTTGTTACTACGCGAGAAGCCGATGTTTTCGACCTGAGGTACAAGTTTAACCTGTGGGAATTCCGAGCGCACCAACGCTACACTATCGTCACTACTGGCTGAGTCGATGACAATCACTTCGAGCGTATAAGACCCGATGGGAGAACTATAGATGCTTCGCAAACAAGCCCGCAAAAGGCTGGCTACATTCCAACTGACAATGATAATCGAGAGATCAACCACTTCGCTCACCTTTGTTTCAAGCGCCAGTGGATTATAACAGAATTTACAACCTGTCTACCCGCCGATTACACTTCGATAACATATTGGCTCGATGATCGTAGTTATAAGGGAAAGAACAGCTACAGAGGTGATAGAGATGAAACGGTTGATCGTTATGACAACAATGCTGGTTATTTTCTTGCTGGGAGTTGGGGTGGTTGGCGCACAGGAAACGCCGACAGCACCCATACCAAACGGGCAGGGTGGGCGACCGAATATCGTACGTTCGATACTGACAATCGTGGGAGATGAAACAGGTTTACAGCCTAGAGACATTGTTCGCGCGTTCATGAAGGGGCAATCTCTAGCGGAGATTATTGAGGCGAACGGCGGGAATGTGCAGTCGGTGATCGATCAAGCAATTGAGACGGTCACTACGGGGATTAATCAGGCGGTGGCAGACGGGCGCATCACTCAAGAACGGGCAGATCGGTTACTCGCTAATTTGCCTGAGCGGATTAGCCAAGCGATTAATGGGGAATGGGGAGCGAACAGTGGGCGTAGTCAACGGGCGGTTGTTAGCCGTGCAGTTTTACGACTGGCAGCCGACGAAACCGGTTTAACAGTACGGGACATCGTTCAGGAGATACGTGCTGGGGCATCATTGGCGGATGTTTTGACTGCACATGATGTTAACGTCGAAGCGTTTATTGATACGGCTGTAGAGGCGGCTCAGGTGCGGCTTGAACGCGCGGTGACGAATGGACGGCTGACACAGGTGGAAGCGGATACACGCCTTGAGCAGTTCGAGGCACAGTTAACGGAACACATTTACCAAGCGGGTGGCGTGGAAGCGACACCGGAAGCAACCGCTAGCGCGTAATCCAGTATTCGACCGTTTATGGCACAAAATTCGCAATTTGTGCAAAATTTCCGCCGAAATGGCGGGCGGGATGCTCCCTCAGATCCGCTGAATTGACATTTTGTGGCGGCGGAAGTGAGGGAGCAAAGCGCTGAAATGGCACCACTGCGGCGGAATTACGGGAGCAAACTGCCGCCGTGCAATTTGTGTGCTGCCGCTGTGGTTGCTGCACAATAGTTGAAAGTTTAAAGTCAAAAGTTAAAAACGAAATACAAACGCGATTAACCACAGAGGCACAGAGAACCCAGAGAAAAGAATGATCAAACGCAAAGGCGCAAGGAAGCAAAGACGCAAAGGGTTTTGACATAGAAGATAGAGCAAAACGCATTTGAACCGCCAAGTCGCCAAGAGAATACAGAGAAATACAAAAGATATTATAGCACAAAAATTCTTATTTGATGGTTAGAGTTTACAAACTTTGGTCGATGTTTGGAACTAGATAGTCAGTTACGGCTGACTATCTTACAGAAGGTGTGTCGGTTACGGCGTGAAGTAGTGCTTGCAAAGTAAGTGGTATCTCTGGTTTGGTGGCACGGACGCGATGTACCGCGTCCCTACGAATGCGGTTTTGCAGCTTATCGAATGAAATGACCATCTAACCACTATTACGGTGTGATTTGGAAGAGGCGCAGGGCGTTTTCGGTGGTTGCAGCCCCCAGCACTTCGGGGCTGATTTGCTTGATGGTGGCGAGTCGTTCGACAATCAGCGGAATATAGGCGGGTTCGTTGCGTTTGCCACGATGAGGAACGGGTGTGAGAAACGGCCCATCGGTTTCCACCAGCATCCGGTCGAGCGGAATGTTGGCGGCGATATGCCGAAGCTGATCGGCGTTTTTATAGGTGATGGGGCCAGTAAAGCCTAAATAAAAGCCCGCCGCCAACGCCCGTTCAGCGATGGCTTGCGGCGCGGAAAATGAGTGCATTACGCCGGGGCGTTCGCGCAGGGCAGGGGGTAAATCTTTAACCCACGCATCGAGAATAGCCATCACATCATCACTGGCCTCGCGGTTGTGGATGATGACGGGCAGTTCAAGCTGTTTGGCGAGGGCAAGTTGGGCTTCAAAGGCTTTCCACTGGGTTCCTTTGGGGCTTTCGCGCCAATGATAATCCAAGCCGATTTCACCGATGGCGATTACTTTGGGCGATTGAGATGCTGTCGCTATCGCGCCCAGCATGGCATCGGTAAAGGCTGCGGTACTGTTCGGGTGAATACCAACCGCGCCGTAGAGATTGCTGTGTTCTTCGGTCAGCTTTAGGATTTCATCATTGGTTGCCAAATCAACCGATGGGATGATGATGAGTTCAACACCCGCATCGGCAGCACGTCCGAGAATCTCGGCGCGGTCGGAATCATAAGCATCAAAGTTGATATGGCAATGCGTGTCGACGAGCATCACAGGCGATGTTCTTCTTTCAGCAGCTTGAGGTCACTTTCGACCATCATTTGAACCAACTGCTCAAAGCTAACCTGTGGTTCCCATCCAAGTTTTTGTTTCGCCTTCGTGGGGTCGCCTACCAGCAAATCGACTTCCGCTGGACGCATAAACTTCTCGTCCTGTACCGTGTACTGCTTCCAATCCAAATCCACAGTGCTGAACGCGACATTCAACAGCTTTTCGACTGAATGGGTTTGTCCGGTGGCGATCACAAAATCGTCCGGTGTATCCTGTTGCAGCATCAGCCACATGGCTTGAACATAATCGCCAGCGAAGCCCCAGTCACGCTGCGCGTCGTAATTGCCCATGCGGAGTTCATTTGCCAGTCCCAGCTTAATTTTGGCGACGTTGTAGCTGACTTTACGCGGCGCAAATTCAAGGCCGCGGCGGGGTGACTCGTGGTTGAACAGGATGCCGCTGGTCGCGTGGAGGTTATAGCTTTCGCGGTAGTTAACCGTGATCCAATGGCCGTAAACTTTGGCAACGCCGTAAGGACTGCGCGGGTAGAATGGCGTGGTTTCTTTCTGGGGGACTTCCTGCACCTTGCCGAACATCTCGCTGCTCGATGCTTGATAGAAACGGATTCCGGGATCAATTGCGCGAATCGCATCCAAGACGCGCGTCACACCTAGAGCGGTGACATCACTGGTGAAAACGGGTTGATTCCACGACGTTTGGACGAAACTTTGCGCGGCGAGGTTATAGACTTCTTGCGGGCGAATGGTGCTGATCGCCTGAATCACGCTGGTTTGGTCAAGGATGTCGCCGGGGACCAGCGTAATATCATCTTGAATGTGCTTGATGCGTTCGTAGTTGACCGTGCTGCTGCGCCGGACGAGGCCGAATACCTCGTAGTCTTTGCTCAGTAGAAATTCTGCTAAATAGGAACCGTCCTGTCCGGTGATGCCGGTGATGAGGGCGCGTTTCTTCATGTTACTTACGTCTCCGAATTCTTTTTTCAGTGTCGAACCCTGTTGCGTGCTTTAGGGCTGACTATTCCCGATAACTAATTTCGTGATGCGCTTTGAACGCGCACTCGCCAATCGTCCAACACATCCAAGACGGTTGTCTCGAATGGGATGGTTGGCTGCCAGTTGCATAATGCCTGCAAACGGCTGACATCTCCGCGTACGATTGGCACATCAACGGGCAGCATTCGCGCGGGGTCAACCCGTATCTGGATGTTGGCAGCGCTGTATTTTAGCAGAACATCGAGCAAATATTGGATACTGTAGGGTTTGCCAGAGGCCACGTTATACACTTCACCGGGCTGGCCGTGTTCCATGATGAGTGCGTAGGCACGAACAACATCGCGCACATCGGTGAAGTCGCGTTCGGCGGTCAAGTTGCCGACCTCAATGACATTTTCCTGCAAACCCATTTCAATTCGGGCGATCTGCACTGCAAAATCGGTCGCCACAAAACCTTCGCTTTGCCCCGGCCCGAAATGGTTGAAGGGACGCACACGCAGGATGGGCAGTCTGTGGCTTAGATAATATTGCAAGCCGAGCATATCCTGTGCGACCTTGCTTACGCCATAGGGGTTGGTGGGGCGCAAGGGTGCATCTTCGTTGATAGGCTGCTGATCTGGTCGGACTGGGCCGTAAATTTCGGCAGAACTGATGATAAGGATGCGCGGTTGCAGCCGCAGCGCGAGACAGGCTTGAATGATATTGAGCTGTGCTTTGATATTGTTTTCGAGCGTTTCCCACGGGATAGCAAATGATTTGCGCGGGGAGGATTGTGCGGCGAGGTGGTAAATGTGGTCGGGTTGAATTTCGGCGATTAACTCATAAATTTGCGCGTAATTTTTGAGATCAACAACGTGGTACTGTAAACCACCGCCGATTTTTTGAGAGGGCTGCTCTAGGGCTGTACCATGTAGAAAGGCATCGGGGTACTGCGTTGAAAGCGTGTTAAACAGGTGTCGACCGACAAAGCCGCCAACACCTGTGATTAATATCCGCACGTTACCGCCTCGTTCTTGGTCGACCAATATCGGTAACATTATAGCCGATGCCAGATGGATGACTAGGCTGGAGGCCGAGGATACTCCACCACGAACGCCTTAACCCCGCCTGAACTGCCGGGTTGGTAGGCAACCACGTCCAGATGCATATCACCGCTGAATAGAACCGCTGGTAGGGTCAGCAGCATTTGATTATTGGCTGCATTAATGATGTTCATTTCATAGGTTCCGTTAGCCATTAAGATGACGCTTGATGCGCTGCCCGGAAGGAGTTCATTCACCAATTTCTCGACCCCGATTGGTAGGGTGTAAATGATTGCCGGCTGGTTCGGGTCTTGGGTGGCTTCTTCGATGGCAGCGGCTTCGGGTTGTTCCGGTGCGGAATCCTCATTTGGCACTGAGACGGCTAATCCAAGTGGTAGGTCTTCATTGGTGGTAGCGTTGATAAAGCGAATATGCGGCGAACTGCCATCAAAAATCAAATCAGCATCGTTCAGAACGAGCAGCCCGATCTCCCGATTTGCCGTGGTGTAGGCAACGACGGTGTAGGCGCTGTCGGTATCAAAGGTTGTTTCTTGCTGACCGAGCGTGGTGGTTTGTCCAGCGGCATTCACCGCAATCGTGGCATTCGCGGTGGTGACTGGTAAAGGTTGGCTGCCTTCACCCGTGTTCAAGCCGGTTAAGGCCGGTGCGCCGTTCAAGGTGAAGTCGAGGGTTTGCCCTTCGACCGTGTTGATGAAGCGCAGGGTGCTGCCATCGCCGCTTAAGGGTTCTACACCTTCAGGGATTGGGGCAACCGTCTCGATTTTCTCGCTCAGAATAATCGGTTTACTATCCTGCCGCCCGGTGACGAGATACAGATAGCTGTTACCAGCTTCGAGTTGAACATTTTCAGCTAGCTCGGTTGTGACCCGTTGATTTTGCCCATCGACACCGCTCATCAGGAAGTTGTAGCTGCCCGCTTCGACATCCATGACGGTTGGTGGTCGCCCATAGAACAGGGTAGGGATACCGCGAATGGGCTTGGTCGGTGTTTGGACATCGACTTCCTCGAAGTTCGGCAAGGTGTTCAACAACGACAGGCGCAAATTGTTGGCTTCGGCTGGTGCGAGGTTTTCGGCATAGGACAGCACTTGCAAGTTGCTGGCGGTGCCGAGCAGAACGACGGCGAAGTTTTCACCGTCTTGAAGCGTTACCACGCCGCCCGTGAGCGGTTCACCGGTGCTGCGATCCGCACCTGCCGCGTAGACGCGAACCGTGTACTGACCGGAGGCGAAGTTCTGCCGCTCGGTCATGCGCCCGTACTCAACCTGACTGTTCAAGAGTTGATCGTCAAGATAAACATCCACGCCCGGTACTTCAGCCGCCGCGTTCAGGGCATGGACGGCGATGCGGTTTGGCGCACTTGCATCAAAGGCGATGATCGCGGGTGCGCTGGCAGTGCCGGCCACGACAAAGGTGGTGTTCGCTTGCGGCTGCAAGTCAGCGGTGTATTCGGTGGCGCGGTCGCCTATTTGGAAAGTGAAACCCGTTTCGGCGGCTGGAATTATGGCGCTGAATGCATCGCGCCCTACGCCGACAGCGGGTGTTAAGTCATTTTCGGCGCTGCGGAGTGTGACCGCACGCTCGTCGGAGAGCGCGTTGACAAGGTGGATGATGCTTTCGTCGGACTGAAGGGGTGCGAGGGTATCCGGCACGACGGTCAGCGCGAGTTGGTCAGCGCTGCCGGTGATGAGGATCATGATGCGCTGGCCGCTGGGGAAGTTGAGCGTACTGTCTAATAAGGGCGCGTCACTCTGGGCTGCACCGCTAGCTTGGATTTTAATCTCGTAGTCACCCGCTTCAAAAGAGGTTGGTTCGGTGAACTGCTGGTAGGCGAGATTGGTAGCGATGGCCGAGAAGCCGGCAAACACGTTGACCGGGGGGGAGTCGACGACCGTGTTCACAATACGGATGAGGGCGGGGCGTGCTTGCTCCAGCGTCTCGTTGGTGACCGGCTGCGGTGTCGAGGTCGGAATGAAGGTCGCGGTTGGCTCTAACGTGGGAGCCATCGTGGGAAGGGGAACGTTACTTTGCCCACATGCCGTTATCAACAGCAGCACGAATGTCCACAAGAATGTCCTGTAATAGCGGCGCATGAGGCGCTCCTTTATTTCATCCACACTGTTCTGATTCTACTCGCACTTTGGGATTGGCGAAAACAACAAAAAAGTCCTGCGGGGCTTTAACCCTACAGGACTTCCTTTGATTTGGTAGCTGAACCGTTTAGCGGGGTTGTACCGCGCCTGCGGGAACCCAACCGCGAGTGCCATCCGGCAGTTCGATGTAGCTGAACGTGCCGTCGGTGAAGATCAAGATGGCTTCTTGACCAGCCGAAAGACCCGGCAGCCCTTGATTTTCGCCACCCGGCGAACCGGTCATCATCACGAACGCATCGGAGACGCGAACAGGTAGATTGAGCGAAGACGGGTCGGTTGTCGGAGTCACCGGCACGGCGGTTTGTTCAGCGTCACCGGCGGGCGGCAGGGTTGCGTCACCCGTGACCGGAATGTCGTTGACGGTCGCCGGACGGCTGTTGAACGAGATGCTGACGAAGGTAGCAAGGTCAGTCTTAGCGGCGATCCAGCCTTCGGTTTCCTCGAACGTCACTTCCAACCAGTTGCCATCCGCCGTGCGCGAGGTCACGATAACCTGCGTGCCGGAGGGAATTTGCGCCAGCACTTCGGCATCGGGATCAGGCGAGCGGCGCAGGTTCAGGTTTGAACCGGGGTCAAGCGTGACGGTTGCCACGTAGGCATCCTTGGTCGGGTTGACGGTCGGGATGGCGGCGGGGCCGATGTTGTCGGACACGTCACCACGCGCGTCGTCGGGGGTAATCACCACGAGATTGCGTTCTTCCAAGTCTTCCAACTTGAATTCGCGACCGTTGTACGAGTACTGGATGTAGAGAATGTTCACCCAGCCGGTTACGGTGCCGCCAGTGGGCGGGGCGTAACTGACGAATGCCCATTCACCATCTTCCTTGAGGCCGAGCAGTTCCATGACGGTGCCATTCGGGACGCGAGCCAGCACTTCGCCATCGGTATCCGGTGTGCGGCGAATGTTCAGGCTGACATCGGCATCGAGGTTGAACACGGTGGCGGCGACACGGTTGGCCGGTACTGCGGGTGCAGAGACGGCGGTGTTATCGACGCTGCCGGGGAGGTTGCTCGAAACCAACGGCAGATCAGCCAGCTTGACCTTTTCACCACGCGGGTTGCGGATGTCGAGGTACAGCGCGTTTGCCCACGCGGTAATCGAACCACCGTCAGGCGTTGAGTAGGTCACGTTGATCCATGTTTCCTCAGGAACAAGGTCTTGCTTCGGATCAGTGAACAGCGTAACCGGATCGACAAATTCATAATCTTCCGGCGGACGCGGGGTGGAGCTAAACGGAATTTCGGTGATCGCGCCTTCACGCCCGTTGACGATGAGCGTCGTTCCTGACGGCACCGTACCGAGTGACAGCGCGTCGCTATTGGGGTATTGGCGCAGTTGCAGGTTGGCGTTTGCGTCCAGATTGAACACGCGACCGGTTGGGCCAGAGGCGGTGACCGGTGCTTGCGTCGGCGGGAGGGCAGGCGCAGCAGTCGGCTCAACGGGTACGATAGTCGGCTCAACAGTCGGCGGCGGCGCGAGCGTGGCTTCCACAACAGCGGTCGGTTCGACGGCTACAACAGCATCCGCCGCGCCGGGCGCACTGGCGACACCTTGCGCCAAGCTGGTGGGAGCGCCGAGTACCTTGATGGTACCGCCATCGCTCACGACCAAGAGATTGTAATAGACACCACCGTAGAAGGTTTCAGCGGGGATTTCCGCGCTTTCATTCGTGCCGCTGTCACCGGCGGTAACGGTAATAGCTGCCTCTACGGGATCAATGCTCACTGCATCAGCCGCTTGCCCGAACGCCAAGTTACTGGCAATTTCGGTACCGTCATCCAGCGTGGCGGCGACGGTTGTTGTGCCGGGGATGCCATTTGCCAGCGAGATGACCGCTTTGTCTGCGGTAACGCCGCTGATGTTATCGGTAAAGACGTTTACAGTGATCTCGTCCACTGTACCGAGTGCAGCCGCTGTTGAGGCGCTGCCCGCCGTTACCGGTAGGGTCGCGGTTACGAGGTCGGTATCCCCGCCAGCCTCGCGAATGGCGACATCATACGAACCTGCCGGAATAGCGACGTGTTCGGTGAATTCGCCAAATGCCAGCGCGGGAATGACCAGAGTGCCGTTCACATAAACGTCTACGGCGGGTGCGCCGCTTACGCCATGCGCGACACGGACGAAGCCGCTGTTGCTGTCGCCAGCCGTGGCGGCCTTCAACACGAGGGCTTCCGGCGCTTCTAATGTGCCGTAGACCACCAGCATGTACGACGTGCCGGTATCGAGGGCGACACTATCAATGGTGAGCAGGGCTGTATCAACGGTTGAGCCGTTGGCGGCGACTGCGAAGTCATAAGCAAAGGCGGGTACGTCGAGCGTGCCAGCCGCTTGCCCAAATTGCAGACCGGGGATTACCGGGCGACCATCGGAGAGCATGAGGTCAACCGCTGGACCACCGGCGATGGCGTGAACAGCAGTCAGGCGGGCTTTTCCCAAGCCGACGCTGGTCAGGTCTTCAGGATAAGCCACAAAGTTCGGATTGCTGGCTGCCGCTGCAACCAGTGTTGTTGCCGAGCCATCGGCTGCGCTTACGGATTGCTCCCATAACGCATTCGTTGACCCGCTGGCCGTCACCGTCAACTGATGTTCACCAGCACCCACGTTTACATAGGTCGAGGCATCACCGAATGCGAGACCACTAATCGTGAGCTGCCCATCGGTATACACATCAACTGCACTCGCACCGGGGATGACATGCACGAACCGCAGTTTCGCGCTGCCGTCTTGAGCCATCACGCCCGAGGCGGCAACCAGCAAAACAGCAATCGCCACAATCCATGCGAGGCTGTGCTTCATCGAATTCTTCATTCTGCATACTCCTTCGCGTAATCGACCGCGCCAGAGAAACTGTTGAGCTGTAAATTTTGGTTATTTGCAGCTCGTCAAAGACGCAAAACATAATCAGACCAGCTAACAGCCTAAGCTGTCAACCGCCGACTAATCAACGCTTTAGGTACCTTCTTCCCATTGGCTGAGGTAGTCAGCCTGTTCGGGGGTCAGGATGTCAATCTTCACGCCCAATGCTTCGAGCTTGAGGCGGGCGATTTCCTTATCCACGTCTGCCGGAATGGTGTACACGGCAGGAGCCATGTTAGCGGCGTTCTTCACCATGTATTCCGCGCCCAACGCCTGATTGGCGAAGCTCATATCCATCACGCTTGCCGGATGGCCTTCGGCAGCGGCGAGGTTAATCAAGCGGCCTTCGCCCAGCACGTAGATCGGGCGACCGGCAACCATGTATTCTTCAACGAACGGACGCACAATGCGGGGGGCTTTGCCGCTTAAGGCTTCCAGCGCGGGAATGTTGATTTCCACGTTGAAGTGACCGGAGTTGGCAACCATCGCGCCGCGCTTCATGCGTTCGAAGTGGTGACCGTCGATGACGTTCTTGTCGCCGGTGGCGGTGATGAAGATGTCGCCGACTTCCGCCGCATCGATCATCGGCATGACACGGTACCCATCCATAACGGCTTCGAGTGCGCGCAGTGGGTCAATTTCGGTGACGACGACGTTCGCACCCATACCTGCGGCGCGGCTGGCGATACCACGGCTGCACCAGCCGTAACCGGCGACGACGACCGTGCGACCGGCCAAGAGAATGTTGGTGGCGCGGATGATGCCGTCGAGGGTGCTTTGGCCTGTGCCGTAGCGGTTATCGAACAGGTGCTTGGTGTCGCTGTCGTTGACAGCGATGATCGGGAACTTGAGCGCCTTGTCGTTCGCCATCGCGCGGAGGCGGATCACGCCCGTGGTGGTTTCTTCCGTACCGCCGACGATGTCTTGGAGCAGTTCGGTACGGGTCTTGTGGATGACGCTGACCAAATCAGCACCGTCATCCATTGTGATATGCGGCTTGAAGTCCAGCGCGGCCTTGATATGGTCGTAGTAGGTGTTGTTGTCTTCGCCTTTGATGGCGTACACGGGGATTTCGTAGTTGGCGACCAGTGAAGCCGCGACATCATCCTGTGTGGAAAGCGGGTTCGAGGCGCACAGCACGATTTCCGCACCGCCGACCTGAAGCGTATGCATCAAGTTGGCTGTTTCGGTGGTGACATGCAAACACGCCGAAATACGCATCCCTGCCAGTGGCTTTTCCTTTGCAAAGCGTTCACGGATAGCGCGCAGCACAGGCATTTCCTGTTCCGCCCACTCGATACGGTAACGCCCGCCAGTCGCGAGATCAAGTTGTTTTACGTCGTGTTCAACAGTCATTTCTGCTCCTCAAACCTTTATAGATAGCCCATAATAGGGCGGATTGTATCATACACTTTTTCGGCTGTCGCCAGATGAACCCGGCGACTTACCACGCTACTTTGTAACAGGAGCCGCTTGCAGCAAGCTATCAAGCTGGCCTTGATCGTCATGTTCGCTGCGGAAGCGTTCGATAAATTCGGGAATGGTGAAGTGATGCGTCTGCGTACCCACATTTTCCAACACGTAGCTGGCGCACAGCGACCCGACCATCGCGCAGAGGGTGATCGGCCAACCGGCAGCCAACCCGCGCAGCAGCCCGCCACGGAATGCATCGCCCGCGCCGGTCGGGTCTTTAATTTCCTTGCAACCGAAGGCCGGAACCTGTGTGAGTTCGCCCTTCTGGTAAACGTGGCTGCCATTTTTGCCCTGCGTAATAATCAAGAGTTCGAGCCGTCGCTTGAGGTCTTCCAGCGATTGGTTGGTCTTTTTGCAGATGATTTCGGCTTCATAAGCG
>Ga0102832_1002347_pt1 | contig 11770 bp, 10 predicted proteins | sample EBPBio282013_DNA_FD_88942 | JGI IMG/M metagenome (GOLD analysis project Ga0102832, IMG submission 88942) | Wastewater treatment Type I Accumulibacter community from EBPR Bioreactor in Madison, WI, USA - Reactor 2_5/28/2013_ DNA (Illumina Assembly) | ecosystem: Engineered > Bioreactor > EBPR >...
TCGATTCGAGAAAGGTATCGGCCTTGCGGATGCGGAAGGTCTTGGAGACGTGCCGCACCTTGAGAACAGGCGCCTCGGGATTGAAGGTCGCGGTCGGCGCCTGGGCGGGCTTCTCCTTCAGGAGATGGCCGGTCGTGCCCTTGATCTCGCGGATCGGCACCAGCCGCTCGCCCGGCGCCATGTCGAAGCGCGGCACGGCATGCAGCAGGGCCTTGAGATAGGGATGCTGCGGATCGCGGAAGATGTCGTGCAGGTCGCCCGACTCGACGACCTTGCCGCGATACATGACGACGACATCGTCGGCGACGTTGGCGACCACCCCGAGATCGTGGGTGATCATCAGCAGCGCCATGCCGAGTTCCTTCTGCAGGTCCTTGATGAGCCGCAGGATCTGGGCCTGGATGGTGACGTCGAGCGCCGTCGTCGGTTCGTCGGCGATCAGCAGCGCCGGCCGGCAGACCAGCGCCATGGCGATCATCGCGCGCTGACGCAGGCCGCCCGACAGTTCGAAAGGATAGGTCCTGAGCGCACGCTTGGGATCGGGGAAACCGACCATACGCAACATGGCGAGCGTCAGTTCGTCGATTTCGGAACGGCTGAGCTTGCGGCCACTCTGGTCGGGGCCATCCTGACTGCCGATCGGCACACCGTGCAGTTCGACGGCCTCGCCGATCTGGTCGCCCACCGTATGCAGTGCCGACAGCGAGGTCATCGGCTCCTGGAAGATGATCGAGATCTGCCCGCCGCGGATGCGCCGCATGGCCGGGCCGGCGCGGTCGAGCTTGGCGATGTCGACAACGCCTTCCTTGACGCGCGGATCCTGGAACAGGATCGACCCGGAGGGAATCCTGGCGGTACGCGGCAGCAGACCCATGATCGCCTGGCTGCAGACCGACTTGCCGGAACCGGATTCACCGACCAGCGCCACGGTACCGCCAGGCGGGATGGCGAAGGAAACCTTGTCGACCGCCCGCAAGATGCCTTCGTGGACGCCGAATTCGACGGTCAGGTCCTCGACGCGCAGCAGATCCTTCATACCGATTCTTCCTGACCCGCCACCACGATCCCCATCGCCCGCAAATTCGCGCGTGTCGCGTCACTCAACGTCACCCCCGTCGCCTCGGCTGCACGTGCCGCCCGCTCCACAATATCGTGAAAGCCGTCGAGGGAGGAATCGACCTTTATCAGCCGCCCGTTCGTCGAGCCGATGGCGAGCTGCATCCAGCCGTCCGACCGATCGCGTTTGGTCGAGAAATAACTGAGCTTCATCCGGTCGAGACGGCTCCATTCGACCAGCGTGCCGGCGGGGCCGTCGGCGCAGAGCGTGTCCGGTCCCAGCACATAGCGCGTGCGATGTCGAAGCGCCGTGCGCACGAGAAACAACGCGAAGAGCGCGAAACCGGCGCCCAGGGTCGCGGCCAGCCAATAGTTGACTTCGAGCAGCAGAAGCGGCGCACCGCACAGCAGCACGCCGATGCCGGCGCGCGCATAGTCCGCCATGATTGTCGGGCGCGGATAGCGCAGATCGGCAGAACTCACCCGCGCTCCTCCCCTGATTGAACGCTCACGACGCGAAAAGCTCGCGCGCCGCGCGAACGCACAGCCCTTGCGTCGTTTTTGTTGCTTCCAAAACCGACCTTAGGAAATCCCAAGCCCGGCCGTCCATCGCAAGATGATGACTGAGCAGACCTATCGGCTCGCCATCGCCGCGGCGCGAGCGCCCAAGCGCTTCGACCAGGACAGCGAGAGCTGCCTCCTCGCCGACGAAGCCGCCGCCGGCCTTCCAGTCGATCAGGTCGACATGGGTGTTGACCTGAAGAAACCCGCGCACCGGCTGGGCGCGCTTGCGGGGGCCGAAGGTCGACAGACCGCGATAGCCGATCTCCGGCAGGGTCGGCACCAGGATGTCGGCAATGCGGTTCCACGGCGGGACCATGACTGGCAGGGCCTGCGCCGCGAACAGCCGCTCCAAGGCCATCCAGCCGGTGCCGAGTTCGCCCAGCACGATCATGGCGGGGCGCTGCAACCCGAGTTCGATCTTCTTGTCGGGCGGCGCGGCATGGTTCAGGTGGGCATAACCGTGCTGCAACACATCGATGCCCGGCTCGCCGGCGAGCCGTTGCGCCAGCGCCGCCGTGGCCCGCGCCGGCACGACCGCCAGGGCGAGCGGCACGGCCGTATCGCGATGGATAGCCAGCAGGCGATCCAGGGCAGGATCGACATCCGCCGCATCGTCGTCGCGCCACCAGAGGTCGGCCGTGCGCCCGGCGTCGCGCCAACGCGCCGCTTCATCGGACAGGGCCTGCCAGGAGGTCATGGCGACAGCATCTGCTTCAAGGCAGCGACCGTCGCCGGGCCGCCATTTGCATCGACGGCCGGAAAGCTGCGGATCGAGGGGCCGGCCCAGGCGCGCGCAACGGCCGCCGCCAAGCTCTGTGGCGAGAGCGTATCCGGCGGCACCGACGCCACCATGCCGCGTTCGACCAGTACGCGCGCGCGGTCGGCCTGCTCCGTCTCGCGCGCCGTGCCGAACGGCACCAGGACAGCCCGGTCGGCAAGGCAGAGCGTCTCGACCACGGTGTTGTAGCCGGCCTGCGAGATCGAGAGCGCCGCATTGCGCAGCAGGCTCGGAAAGTCGGCCCGCGCGGGCTCGACGACGATGCCCTCGCTGGCTGCAGCGCGCAGCGTCTCCTCCTCCGCCGCAGACACATTCGGCCCCAGCAACAGGCGCCACCTGCGGTCGGCCAGCCCGGTCATCGGGCGCGCCGCGATGGCGGCCTGCAACAGCGGCATGCCGACCGCGCCGCCACCGGCCGAGACGATCACCTCGCCCGCGCCAACCGACCCTTGCAGGGTGCGCGCCGGATCGACCTCGGCGACGTAGCCGGTATAGAGTGCGCGATCCTGGATGTCGGGCCAGGCCGGAAAGCTCTCGTCGAGGCGCACCAGCGCCGGATCGGCATGGATCAGCACCGCATCGAAGGCCTCGAAGGTCATGACCATCTCGTCGACCCGGGCCGGCGAAGCCGAGCGCCGCAGCACGTCGCGCACCGAAGAAACGATCCATGGCGCCGGGGTGCGATCCTGCGCCGCCTGGAGGAGCGGCAACAGCTCGAAGCGAAGCTGCGTGCGGCCGAAGGGAAACTGTTCCGTCAGCAGGATGTCGGGCTGTTCCGCATCGAACAGATCGAGCAGTTGGCGCGTGCGCTCTGCGCGAAAGGCATCGTCGACAGGCGTGCCGTCGAGCTGCGCCAGCTCCTTCAGCCGCGCGTCGGCCGCGCGCAACGGCGGCAGTTGATGGAAACGTGCGCCCCCGAGATCGATTCCCGCGACCGGCGCGCCGCCCGAAACCAGCAGCACGTCGAAACCGCCCGACGCCAGCGCCCGCGCCAGCGTGGCCGCCCGGCGCAGATGGCCGATACCCAGCAGATGCTGCACGTAAAAGAAAACACGTGCCGTCATGGCGCGCTCTCGAACGGCACATTGAGACGGTCGATCGCGACCTTGCCGTCGCCCGACGCCACGAAGAAATGCACCGAACGCCAATCGAGCTTGTGGGGTGGACGTCCCAGCATGTCCCAGCCGGTGGCCAGCGCCAGCAGCGCCCGGGTCGCCGCCTTGTGCGATACGGCAACGACGGGCTCGCGCAACGACGAGGCCCAGCCGGCAAGGCGAACCATGGTCGCGCGCGGCGACTCGCCCCCCGGCGGCTGAAAATCGAGGCCGGCGGCTTCCGCAACGGCAAAGCTCTCGCCGCCGTCGGCCCGCAGGTCGGCCAGCGTCCGGCCCTCCCAGACGCCGAAGCTCATCTCGCGCAGGGCGGAAACGGTGCCGACCGGCATCGCCGGCCGCAGCAGCTCCGCCGTGCGGCGGGCGCGCCGCAGCGGGCTGCACACCCGTTTCCAGCCATCGGCCGGCGGCGGCAGGCGCCAGCGCCGCACCAACGCCTCACCATCGGGGCTGAGATCGGTATCGGTCAGACCCTGCAGGCGGCCCGTCGCGTTCCAGTCGGTCGGCCCATGCCGCAGGATGGCGAAAGGAATACCCGTCATCGCAGGGTCCGGAGCGCCATCGCCAGGGCGCGTGCCGCGGCACGCTCGTCGTGACGGGCCGCCACACGGGCCGCCGCGGCGGCGGCGAGACGCGCACGCTCCTGCGGCGCATCGAGCAGATGCGCCACGGCAGCGGCAAAGGCATCGGCGTCGCCGATCGGTGTCAGCAGGCCGGTGACGCCATCGGCCACGACGGCGGGCACGCCGCCAGTGCGGCCGGCAACCACGGGAAGACCCGACGCCTGCGCTTCGAGGAAAGCCATGCCATAGGCTTCGTTGATCGCCGGCCAAAGGTAAAGGTCGGCCGACCGATAGATCGCCGGCAGTTCCGCATGCGATCGTGCGCCGGCGAACATGACGCGGTCGCCCAGCGGCGCCATCAGCGATTCGATTTCGGGTCGCGCCGGCCCATCGCCCACCAGCAACGCCCGCCAGGAACGGTCCTTCAACTTGCCGAGGGCGCGCGCCAGCACGCGGTAGGAGTCCGCCTTGTCGCGCGTGCGCATCATGCCGACGCTCAGGAGCAGCGGCGGAAGATTCGGGTCGCGGCGCGACGAGCAACGGAACGGTGCAGTATCGATGAACGGCGGCAGCCAGACCTGACGCGCGCCGGGCCGTAGCCGGGTCTTCACGCCGGGCACATCGCGCGGATTCAAGGTCAGCACGAGATCGGCAGCGGCCAGCGCCCGCTCGACGGCGCGATGGCCGAGCCGCGTGGGACCCTGGGCGCGGCGCGGCGCGTGGCTGGCTTCGGCGATCACATAGGGAATGCCCAGCGCATCGGTGACCGCAGGCCCCAGCCAGTCGGGCTTGCGGTAGTAGCAATGGTAGGTGAACCAGAGATCGAAGCGCTGCGGATGATGGGCCGGCAGCGCCTTCCAGTGCGCGATCAGCCGCGCCGCCTGGGCCCGCGCACGCCGCTCCAGGTCGATATGGGCGTCGGCGGCCGGCACGCCCGGCGCGACCCGGCTCGCGGCCGGCATCAGGACTTCATGGCCGAGACGTCGCAGCAGGCGCCATAGGCCGCGCGCCATTTCGCGATCGCCCGACGGCACGGGACTGTCGGGGGGCTTCAACGGCGTGTGCAGGAGCACGCGCATGGCGCTACGCTGCAGCGCGTGCGGCAGCGGATTGCTGTGACGAACGCGGCTCACCGAGCGACGAGGCGATCCAGTCGACACCGGCCTCGAAGGAAAAACGTGTGCGTACGATCTCGCCTGCAGACTCGGCGAGGCGCTGGCGCAGATCGGGAGCGCCGATCATGCGGGCCAACGCGGCACTCAGCGCGTCGGGAGCGCCGGGCGGAACGAGCAAGCCGTTCTCGCCGTCTTCGATGAACTCGCCGATCGCCGCCGCCGAGGTCGAAACCAGCGGCAGGCCCTGATAGGCCGCTTCCATCAATACGTTGGGCAGACCGTCCTGGTCGCCATCGGCCGCTTTCTTCGCGGCCAGGACGAAGAGATCGGCGCGCGCCAGGGCGGCAAACACTTCCTTCTGGGGCTGCGCGCCACGCCAGGTGCAGCGCTCCGCAATGCCCAGGGCCGCAGCCTGCGCCTTCAGCGCGTCGGAGAGCTCGCCCGCGCCGATATGCTCGAACCGCCAGTGCAGGGAACGCGGTAGGCGGGCGAGCGCATCGAGGAGATCGCCGTAGCCCTTCTTCTCGACCTTGCGGCCGACCGACAGCACGGTGACGGGATCCTGCGGATCCGTGCCATCGCGGCGCGGGCGCGCCGGCGGCGGCGGCGGCGGCAGATGCGCAAAGTCGAGCCCGTGATAGACGAGACGCAGCCGCTCCGGATGCGGCGCCAACTCCTTCAGGCGCTGCAGGCCGAGATTCGTGCAGGTCACCAGCCAGGCGCAATCCTCCAGCTTCTCGCTCACATCCCAGGATTCGCTGGTCCAGATGTCCTTGGCGTGGGCCGACACGCTCCACGGCAAACCGCGCATGGTGGCGGCATAGCGGGTCACCGACGCCGGCGTGTGCAGGAAATGCGCGTAGAGCCTTTCGATCGAGGGCGGCAGCTCGGCCGCCAGCACCAAGGCCTGTCCCCAGCGGCGCACCCGGTTCGGCGTGAAGTCGCGCCGCAGATCGGCGAGGAATTTCCGCCGAGCCGCGCCGTAGCCGGGAAGTCGGCGCGCCTTCAGCCAGCCGGCGAAGACGCGGCGCCGATCGTCCTTGAGGTATTCCGGCAGATAGACGACGCGGCCCTGGACCCTGTCGTGCACCGGATGGCGTTCCTTGTCGGTCGGATGGCGCATCGACCAGAGTTCGAGCGCCACGCCGCGCGCCTCCAGGCCCGCAAGCTCCTGGGCGATAAAGGTCTCCGACAGGCGTGGCCACCCCTTGAGGATGACGGCGACGCGCGCGGCCCCTGCTTTCTGACCGGAACTCTGAGACATGAACGACCGGCTGTCAGGTCCTGGCGCGCGACGGCAGCGAGGCGGTGTCTGTCGCCATCGGACTGACCGGCACCTCCGGAGGGTCGAGCGAGGCCGGGCCGCGATGCGGATTCGCGAGCTGCTTGGAGACGAGGCGCCAGACGTTGCCGAGGCCGTCAAGCAGGCCCGGCACTACGACTTCGCTCGGCAGGCCCTGCTGCGGCAACTGGCGCAGCGCGGTTGCCATGTGCTGCGGATCGCGGCCGCGATCGGCATCGAGCATTTCGAGCAGGCCGACGTTGCGTGCCGCCCGCGCGCGAATGAACTGCTCCAGCCGCGGCCGCGTGCGCGGCACGATAATGGCCTTCTTGTCGAAGGACAGGATTTCGCAGAACGTGTTGTAGCCGCCCATCGCGACGACACCCGCCGCGCGCTGCATCAGCGCGCCGAGATTGTTGGTGAAGGTGAGCGTGCGGATGTTGCGGAACTTGGCCGCGCGTTCCTTGAAGGCCTCGCGCGCCGCGGCCGACATGAATGGACCGAACACGATCACCGCCCCGTAGGGGATGTTCGAATCGGTCTCGTAAGCGGACAGAACCCAGTCGACCAGCTCGACGCCATCGCCGCCGCCACCCGGCGTGACCAGGATGAACGGTCCATCAATGTCCTCGCCTTCGTGCGGCACGTCGGTGTGCAACGGCAGCTCGCGGCGCAGGTAGCCGGTATAGATCATCTTGTGGCGCACCGACGGCGGCACCTCGATGCCGGTCAGCGGCTTGTTGATCTGCGGCAGGCCATAGACCCAGATCTCGTCGTAGAGGTCGCGCAGCGCCGGCACGACATTCTTGCGCTCCCACTCCTTGGCGAGCTGGGCGGGGTCGTCCATGACGTCGCGCAGGCCCAACACCAGCGGGGTGCCACGCTGTTTCAGCAAGTGCAGCGCTGGGCCGACCTCGCCACGCAGGCCGAGCGGCTCCTTGTCGACGATGAAAAGGTCCGGCCGATAGATGTCGGCCGTATCGCGGATAATGCGGGTGCGCATCTCGAGTGTATGCTCGACGTTCACCCGCAGATTGGCCGAATCGTACTCGCCGGTGTCGATCTGCTTCACCACGCCGGGAATACGCACGAAGTCGATGCCCGAACGGAATTCGTAGGAACCGATGATCGGCGAGCCCGAAACGATCAGGACGGAGACCGTGTGGTCGGCCTCGACGATCGCATTGGCGATGGTACGGCACCGGCTCACATGGCCGAGACCGAAGGAGTCGTGGCTGTACAGCAGCACACGCTTGGACCGGCCGCTTAACGACATGCAGTGCGTCTCCCGTTGCCGAAGCGCTTCCTGCCCCGACCGGTGAAGTCTAGACAAATTATGCCATAAGGCAGGGTCGCCGCGCACCCCCACCAACTTTCCGGCCACTTCTTGCCCGAAAAAACCGAATGTAATCAAGGGCCTGATCGCCTATACGGGAGACGAGATCGCCGTAGTGCGGGAATCAATGGAACGCAGTCTCTTCGCTTACATCTGGCGCTACAGCCGACCTGAGCAGGTCGTGATCCTGGCGCTCGTCGTATTGGCCCAGGTCTTCTACTTCCTGTCGCTGACTGTCCCGAAGGATGTCATCAACAATGGCATCCAGGGCAACGCCTTCAAGAACCAGCACACCATCCCGTTCCTGGTCTGGGAGTTCGACCTCTCAGCCTTCCTGCCCGGCAAGGTGATTCGCCTCTTCGACGGCTTTCAGGTCGACCAGCTTCAATACCTCGTGGCGATGAGCTTCGTCTTTCTTGGAGCCGTCATCGTCAACGGCCTCTTCAAGAAGACGATCAACACCCAGAAGGGCCGCATGGGCGAGCGCATGCTGCGCCGCCTGCGCTACGAACTTTACGACCGCATCCTGCGCTTTCCGCCGGCTCACTTCCGGAAAGTGAAACAGGCCGAACTCGCGACCATGATCAAGGACGAGGTCGAGCCGCTCGGCGGTTTCATCGGCGATGCCTTCGTGCAGCCGATGTTCCTGGGCGGCCAGGCGTTGACGGCCATCATCTTCATCATGCTGCAGAGCTGGGCCCTCGGAATCATCGTGATCGTGCTGCTGGCGGCGCAGATGATGATCATCCCGCGGCTCCGCAAGCCCGTGCTGGTGCTCGGTCGGGAACGTCAGATCACGGCCCGCCAGCTCGCCGGCCGGATCGCCGAGACCGCCGACGGCATCACCGAAATCCACATTCACGGCGCAGCAAACTACGAGCGCGCCGACATCACGGAACGCCTGGGCCGGATCTTCAAGATCCGCTTCGACCTCTATCAGAAGAAGTTCCTCGCCAAGTTCTGGAACAACATCCTCTCCCAGGCCACGCCATTCGCGATCTACCTGGTGGGTGGCTACTTCGCCATCACCGGCCGCATGGACGTGGGCGCCGTGGTCGGCGTTCTGCTCGCCTACAAAGACCTGCCCTCGCCGATCAAGGAGCTGATCGACTGGGACCAGCAGCGCCAGGACGTCCAGATCAAGTACGAGCAGGTGATCGACCAGTTCCAGCCCGAGGGCATGATGCCGCCGGAGCTGCAGGCAATCCCCGACGGTCCGCCGCCGGCTCTCGGCAAGGAACTGGCTCTGGCCGGCGTCGTGGTTTCAGAAGACGGGCGCGTGAAGCAGCTCGACAGCGTATCGCTCACCCTGTCGACGGCGGCGCGCTGTGCCATTATCGGCGCCGCCAGCTCGGGCAAGGACGTGCTGGGCCAGGTGCTGGCGCGTCAGGCGCTGCCGAGCAGCGGCTCGATCAAGATCGACGGCAAGGATTTCTTCCAGCTTCCCGAATACGTGCTCGGTGCACGCGTGGCCTATATCGGCCAGGACACCTACCTGTTTCCACTAACGGTCCGCGAGAACCTGCTGTTCGGCCTGAAGCTCCGGCCGATTGCGCCGGCCACCTACGACGAGGCCGCCAAGGCCCTGCGCGAGACCTTCTGGAAGGAATCGGAACGCGCCGGCAATCCGTCGCTCGATCCAAATGCCGATTGGGTGGACTATGAGCTGGCCGGCGCCACCGGCCCGGAGGACCTGCTGCCGTGCATCGTCAAGGTGTTGAAGCAGGTCGAGCTCGATGAAGACGTCTATTCGCTGGGCCTGCGTGGCACCGTCGATGCCGCGGCGCGGCCCGACCTCGCGGAGAAGATTTTGAAGGCGCGCCATGCGCTGCACGAGCGATTGAAGGACGGCACCTACGCCGGCCTCGTCGAGCGGTTCGACAAGGACCACTACATCCGCAACCTCTCGGTCGCGGAGAACCTGCTGTTCGGCACGGCGGTCGGCAAGCAGTTCGACGGCGACAATATCGCGGCGGACCCCTACGTCCGGTCGGTCCTGCAGGCCACCGGCCTCGATCTCGACCTGCAGCGCATGGGCCTGTCGATCGCCGAGACCATGGTCGAACTCTTCTCCGGCCTGTCGCCGGACAATCCGTTGTTCGAGCAGTACAGCTTCATCTCGGCCGACGAGCTGCCCAATGTGCGGTTGTTGTTGCAGCGACTGGGCGGCAAGGGCATCGAGGCAGTGCCCGAGGCCGACCGCACGCGCCTGATGACCCTGCCGTTCCGGTACATCGAGGCACGCCATCGCCTCGGCCTGATCGACGCGGCGATGGAAGAGCGCATCCTGCAAGCCCGGCGCAGCTTCGCCGACGGCCTGCCGGAGAGCCTGCACGACGCCGTCGAGTTCTATGATTTCGGCCGCTACAACAGCGCAGCCACCCTGCAGGACAACATCCTGTTCGGCCGCCTGGTCTACGGCCAGGCGCAGGCCGGCGAACGTATCGGCACGCTCATCGCCGAAGTGCTGGACAAGCTCGGCCTGCGCGATTCGGTGATCGAAGTCGGCCTGGAGTACAATGTCGGCGTCGGAGGCAAGCGCCTGCCGGCAACGCAGCGCCAGAAGCTCGGCATCGCCCGTGCACTGATCAAGCGGCCGCAGCTCCTGGTGGTGAACGAAGCGGTCGCCATGTTCGACGGCCGCACGCAGGATCGCATTCGCGACAACATCCTGGCCGCGGCGGCCGAAGAAGGGCGCGGCGTCGTGTGGATCGCGAACCGGGCGAGCCAGGCCGAGCCGTTCGAGCAGGTCGTCGTCATGCAGGGCGGGCGGGTTGCCGTACAGGGCGCACCGGCGGACCTGGCGGCAAAGGGTGGGCTCTATGCTGAGCTGATGGCGTCGGCGTAGCGGATCGAGGAGGACACGATGAACCTCAACGAGGAAGTCGAGCTGTTGAAGGGCGTTCCTATCTTTTCCAAGGTCGAGCAGGCGAAGCTGAAGCTGCTGGCCTTTACCAGCGAGCGCGTGAATTTCGCCGCAGGCCAGGAGGTCTGCCACCAGGGCGACCCCGGCGACACGATGTACGTCATCCTGGGCGGCGTCGCCGACGTGCTGATCGACACCGACAAGGGCCAGATCGTGGTCGCCGAGATGCAGCCCAACAGCTTCTTCGGCGAGATCGCGATCCTGTGCGATGTGCCGCGTACCGCCACCATCAAGGCACGCGAACCGCTCAGCACGCTCAAAATCACCAAGGACATGTTCTACCGCCTGGTCGCGGAGTTCCCGCAGATGGCGGTCGAGATCATGCGCGAGCTGGCGCATCGTCTGGAAGACACCAACGAGAAGCTGCGTGCGGCGACAAGGGCAGCGGCCTGAGCATCACGCATGAGTCGTCTCGATAGTTTCATCGCGCGCATGAAGGCGCAGCGCGATTGCCTCAATTTTCTGAAGCCCGCCATCGACGCCCTGCCCGGACCGATCCTCGAAGTCGGGCTGGGCAACGGCCGCACCTACGACCATTTGCGCGATCTCTTTCCCGGTCGGGACATCTTCGTGTTCGAGCGCAAGGTGGCGGCCCATCCCGACTGCATCCCGCCCGACAACCGGCTGTTTCTCGGCGAAGCGAGCGAATCGATCCCGCGTGCCGCCGCCTCGCTCGGCGCGACGGCGGCGCTGATCCATACCGACCTCGGCACCGGCGATCATCAGGCCAACGTCGCTATGGGGAAATGGCTCGGCCCCGCGCTCGACGCCCTGGCCGCCAAGGGAAGCTATGTTCTCGCCAACCAGGCGCTCGACGTGGCGCGCTGGCAGCGCCAGCCCGATCCCCCCGGCGTGCCGGAGGGCCGGTATTTCCTCTACCGGGTCGGCTAGCGCTGCCGGTCAGTTAACGCTGAATAAGGCGCAGGATCACCAGCAGTACGACCGCGCCGATCACGGAGCCGAAGAAGCCGGCGGGCTCACCGGGCTGATAGAGGTTGAGCGCTTGGCCGCCGTAGGTCGCGATCACCGCGCCGACGA
>Ga0102832_1002348_pt1 | contig 11765 bp, 5 predicted proteins | sample EBPBio282013_DNA_FD_88942 | JGI IMG/M metagenome (GOLD analysis project Ga0102832, IMG submission 88942) | Wastewater treatment Type I Accumulibacter community from EBPR Bioreactor in Madison, WI, USA - Reactor 2_5/28/2013_ DNA (Illumina Assembly) | ecosystem: Engineered > Bioreactor > EBPR >...
AAATTTGGCTTTTTTAAGGGAGTTTATTGAGAGGGTTATTCTTCATTCTCAATTTATTAGTCGGAATCATCAAAACTTAGTTGTTGAGAAATCACTAATTGAGTCTTTTCAACGGATGCAAAATTTCTAAGAACTTGTGGTGTAAGATTCTTAAATAACAAAAAATATTACCTTTTTAAGCTCTAAATACGAAAGTTCATCAGTTTCATTGTAATATTTTAATTTCATTTGATCTTTTGCATATTCAGTGCTCATATCATCGACTAAACGATCAAGATAAGTGTAATTTTCGATTAATTTATTGAAATTCGTGTGTTAATCATGAAATCTTTGTTTGTAGAAAAAGTCAATTTTTTAACTGAGTTTACTTAAGTAAAAATCATGTTTCTACATAATTATTTGGGAAATCCCACCAATTTTTTCCTCTAAAATTGAAAAAATATCAGCAAAGCTGACTTGACTGATGAAGTTCTAAAAAATCATCCTGAAAATCAATATTAATAAGCTTTTTGCCTCTGTTATGTTTTACGTCTCAATATGTTCGTTTTTTATAAATAAGAAAAGAACCCAAAATAGTGCTGAAAATTCTTATTGTGATGATCTGCTAGGTAATAATTTTTAAAAGAGGGTTTAAAATGTTGTTTGATATTTTTTATAAAATCTGTACGATATCTTGATATCTTACACCCTTTTTTTAAGGTTTTATGGAGCTTTTTTGAGTTTTTAGAGTTGCTTCTTGAGAGTGTCAAGGAATTTTTATTTAGAAAGTTTCCCAAGGTGACTCATAACATTTTCGATTTTGATTCCAATTTTAGAGTAACCAGAAAGGGCAACATTCGGTAGTGTTTTTGTTTCTGAGACAATGGCAAGTGCAGCATAGATTTGATAATCGAGTTAAATTTAATTGATGAAACCGATTTAATTGACGAGGAAATTTTAAACATCTTGAACGGTTTGTAAGTCAATGTTAAGATTGATGTTTTTAAGTTGTTAGTGAATGTAAGAAAGGTCCATTTTTATAGTAAAATTTTGAATAAAGTTTGATTATTTTATATTAAAGGGCGCGATATTGTCTGAACTAAAGCTTGGATAAAAATAAAAATTTTATAAGCATGAAATCAATTTTATATCTGAATGAACATCTTATGAGTAAGGCTTGAATTGATGTTATGAAATGGCAAAAAAATAGAGAGAAACTGTTTATTATTCTGTTTAGATGTCAAAAAATAATAAAATTAAATAATGATTTATTTGGATTTGGTTTAGAAAATATCAGCTAAAAAAATGAATAAAAAACTATCAGATAAATCAACATTTAATATTAAAAATTTCTTATATCTAAATCTATACAAATCTTTTTTAAATATCTTTTCAATTTATCCTCATAATTGTTTGTTTTTTAAACCTAAAGAATGACAAATGTATTCAGATCAATTAATTTTCGTTATTTATCCATCTTTTATCACTATCTATTCTTTAAAATAAACAATAAGATTTTTAAATTTCAATAATAAGATAAAAATTCAATCAAAAAGTTATAACTTCTCAGACTAAGAAATAACAAATTATAAAATCAAATAAAAACCAATCATGTCGGATTAACCTGATCAAGATAGTGGAGAGCCTCAAGTCGTCCCTTAAGATCCTGAATATGAACTCTAATAACACATCGTATTCAAACGCAAACAATAAGCAAAAAATCACATGTTCAAAGCTCTCATACATTAGAACCTTTCTTAAGTTTCTCTCGTGATGGATGGCACTAATTTTGCCTTCACCAAACTCAATCTCAATAATAAAGGCCTTCAATAAATTACATAAACAATCGATGCATATCCTCATTTGAGAAACATCGATCTCAGTTTCAACCAAATCCAAGATGTTACTTATCTTTAAAAACTTAAATACCTCACTGAACTTAATCTACAAAATAACCAATTAAGCGACATCAAATTTCTTCAATCAAGCTAAAACTTCCCTTATCTTAAAAAAATTAATCTCCAAGGTAATAAAATCGTCAGTTTGACGTCAATTAATTCAAAAAACTTGATCCATTTAAATTTAAATAACAACAGAATCGTATCTTTGGATGAGTTTTAAGGACATCAAAAACTGGAGATTCTTTAAATGAGAAAAAATAAACTCACAAATTTGAAAGGACTCACTAATTTACCCAATTTAAAGGAACTTTACATTGCTTAGAACTAACTTGTTACCTTAAATGGAATGAATAATCTTCCTAAACTTATAAAAATCCATGCAAGAAAAAACAAAATTTAATCATTGACTTAATTTCCACAACAAATCAATCCAAATTACTTGAATCTGAGATAAAATCAAATTAAATCCCTCAATGATCTGTCAGGAATCGCTCAAAGTGTTTAAATATTGAACATTCTTGGTTGTCCTTTAAGTGAATAGTTGGGAGACAATACAAAGAAATAGGTTTGGATGAGATACAGAAATTATGAAAGGGTAAACAAAAGTGAAATCGGGGCATAATAAAAACAATAGTTTGATAAGGAGTATAAAGATCGTTTAGCATAACAGTAAAGATAACGACTTGAAAAAGAAGTTGCTTAAAGATAAGCAAGAGAGGCAGCATAAAAATAGGCATGATTTTTTAAATATAAAGTTATTTTTTAAAAGTGACTAATTCAAGTTATTGAAAATAAACCCATAAATATCATTTGATATTAAATTAAAACTTTATTGACTTAATTAAAGTCTCATTCATAGTTCCCAAAAAAGGACTCTTCATCCAAAATTGGGTTGAAATTTTCTTTTTCTCTTCCCTTGTCACTGTTTTTCTCACTTAATTTCTCGCTATTGTCTTTGCTTTGATTGCTTTTCAAGTAATCTTTATTCATCTTACTGAAAGATCTTCCTTCTTTATTATTACGAATTGATGAAGCCATGCTGACATTTAAGAATGACATGCTTTCTTACAATCCTGAACGGTCAGTCAAATTATTACCTCCATAGTGTGGTTTATTGACTGAATATCGACTGAGTTGTATTTTGCTTACACTTGCTCTCTTTTCAACTTTCAATTTCTCGTTTTATCTTTGGTACTTTTCCAAATCTCTTTCATACTTGGAAATAGTTTCCTTTAACTCTTAAATTTTCATAGCAAACGATTCTTTTTAGACATTTGTCTTGGCCTTTTCTTTCTCCAACTCATAAAAGTATTCTTGCTTAAGTTTTTATGCAAGTCTCAATTTCTCCTCTTTCTCAAGTAATTTTGACTTTAAATTTTCTTTTTCTTTTTCATAAAGCATAAATGTGTCATTAGATTGAGATTTGGATGAGTTTTTCAATGTCTAAAGTTCTTTCATCAAACGTTTTTCACTTTCTTGTAATTCATTAAGTCTCCTTTATTGGAGGATGTTAGATTCAGAAGTGAATTGACTTGAAGAAGAAACTTTTTATGACAACTTTCTGTTTTAAATTTCTTGATTTTTGAGTCTTTCTTACCATTAAGATTCTCTTTTTTCATAGTTTGCAGTTAATTCTTTGATTTCATCATTGTGCTTCTTTTAAAGTTTTTTTAACTGTTCGTTAACGGCATTCTATGAGGATGCCTTTTATTATTTTCTTTACTTTTAAGATTTTGCTAAAAGCTCTTCATATTTTTTAAGTTTTTAGATTGTTTATTTTCTTGTTTTTTATTTGTTTTCTTCAAGATATTTGATTTTGTTTTCCATCAAAATGACTTCTTTTTCGTATTCGGAGTTGAGAGCTTGTTTTTAAGTTTATGTTTGTGCAACTGATTGTTTGAGAGAGTCGATTTTTTGGAGAAGCGAATTTTTCTCTTCATTAAATGATTGCTTCAAGTTAGAAATTTCAGAAGATAACTTTTATTCGAGTGATAAATTTGTTGACTTATGCTCTGTGAGTCTTGTTTAAAAGTTCATACATTTTTCCTGTTCGATAGCAAGCTACCTTTCTAATGAAGATATTCTTTTAACGTATGATGATTCAGAATCTTTAGATGACTTTTTAAGTTTTTCATATTTTTCTTAAAGTTCACCCAATTATTTTATTCTTTTTTAATCACTTGACTTTGTCATCAGTTGAAGTTATGTTTTGAGTGATTCAATCTTTTATTCATAAGCTTTTGATTTGTTTTCAACGAATTTTTAGAATTATTGGTTTTTTTTTGCCAAGAATTAATTTTCTTGTTTGTTAAGAGCAATCTTCTTTTCATAATTAATGATCTTTTCCATAAACTCATTTTGGAGTTCAGACTCCTTGGCTCTGCTTGATTGTTTAATTTTTTCAATCTCTTTGTTAAGTTCAATAATTTGGTTTTAGAAAGTTGAGATTTTTTAATCTTTTTGTTTGGAAATGTTGGTAATTTCTTCTTTTTGATGAGCAAGTGTAATGATTTGTTTTTCGATCTTAGACTTTTCTTTAAGAACATCATCGATTCTTTTTTGCATGCTTTATCTTTCTTCATTGAGAGATTTTGAAAGGAATTCATTTTTTTGAACGAGTTCAATTTACTTTTTCTCATAAAAAACTTTTTGTTCAGTATACTGTCCTTATAAACTTTCATAAGCTTTGATTTTGACGTCAAGTTCATGTTGCAACATCGAAACAGTTTCTTTTGACTCCATTTCATAAGCCATAAACTCTTACTTAAGGAATTCATACTCTTATTAAAGGTTTCCAGTTTATTATTTGAGTTTTTCTTACTGTTATTGGATCAATTACTGAATTTTCTTTTCATATTTTTATTTTTCCTTCAAATTCTTTTGTTAAAGTTTTTCCTTTTCAAGCTCATAATAATTTTTCAGCTGCATGATGGCTTATTCAGATCGGTTGTTTCTTTCAATTTGATAATTTTCAGCTTCTTACTTGTAGTTTTAGAGTTATATTTCAAGTTCCTTAATGCGATATTAAAATTGTGATGTTTTTTGCTCATATTCAGCCGAAATCTTTTGCTACTGAGTAGCCTTTAATTCTCGGGACTGAGTCAATTCCTTTTCTATAGTTTCTACAAGCATCTTGTACTTTGAAACTTCTGAGTCTCTGTTTTTCTTTTCCATTTCAAGTTCAAATGCCAAATTTTATCTTTATTTCCTGAAGAGTTACAATTAGCTTTCTACTTGATATTTTTATTACTGCAACATTTTTTCCATTGATTTGAATTTCTGTTCAACATCTTTTTGGACTTATCTTACTTTCTATTAACTGAATTTTTATGATGCCTCAGAGTTTAACCTTTAAAGTTAAGCTATTCTTTCTTCATAAAATGCGACATTAGTGTTGTTCTTTTCTTAAATTTATTTAAGCTACATTTCCAAAAATTAGATTTTTTGTTCAAACAAAGCTTTTTCTTTTTTAGACGCAGCAATTTGTTGGGTAAGTTTTTATTGGAGTTAAGTGTTGAATTGAGAAGAATCTTTTTGATGAGAAATTAATTTTTCACTCAATATTTTATATCTTTCTTGTTATTAAGTGAGCTCAGTCTGTAATTGATTAATTAAATCCTCCATTTTATTAATTTTTTATGTATTACTTTCTTTAAGCTTTCCTAACTACTTTTGGGTCGTTAAAGTTAATTGGTGATTTTCTTTTTATAAATTTTCAACTGTCATTTACAATTCCTCAATTTTTTATCTCATTTATTAAGTCTTTGAAGATTACATTTCATACTTTCTTTTGTAGTCGCTCATTTTTGCTTCAACTTAAGTCATCAATTTTTCATATTTTTCTTCTGTTTCTCCTCTGAATTTCATCATTTAAGCCAAGCTTGTGGCTTATTTTCTTTTGTATTCATTAAGCTCCTCAACGTACTGTTGTTACTTAAGTTCAAATAATGCATTAGTTTTTTCAAGTTATTTTTCCATTTCATATTTTTCTTTCTAAACTTATTTCAACAAAACTTTAACTTCGTTGACTTGTTTAAGTAAATCCTGAGATTCTTTTTCATATTTTTCTCTCTTTTGTTTGAGCTCTTGATTGAATTTCTGTTACTGTTAAATTTCTTTCATTTTAATCTTTTCCAACTAAGCTTTGCAAGCTTCTAATGACCCAAGTAATTCAGTATTTTCTTCATCCAACTGATGAAGATGTTATTTTTTCATTGCAATTTAATTAGATAGCTCAGTTTTAAGTTACTAAGCTTTTCTTTGCATATGAGCCTTTTCTTATTCCCACAAAGTTTTCTTGTTTTCGAAGGATTTATGAAAAGATTTAATGAAAAGTTAAGCTCCTTGAATTGCTGCTTTTTTAGTGAAATCAATGAAAATCATTTCTTTATTTGGAAGATTTGGTCCACTTTACACCAATGATGCGTAAAATGAGTTTAATTCTTTGATATAATCCTGATATTTGTTAAATTATCCTGTAGCCATCATTTTTTAAATCGATTGGAAATTTTTAAAGGCATAACTTTTGAGGATAGCAAGAGATTATTTTTAATTTTTCTTTTTTAAATCTTTGATTGAAGATTTGACTTTTTGCTTAAATTATTGGAAGAGTTATTTTCCTTCTTTTTCCATGCCTTTAATGTCTTCAAGATATTTCTTAATGATTTATTCTTCTATTTCATCACAAAGTTGATTAATTTTTTATGATTAAAAAGGAATGGATTCTTAAAGTTATTGAAGCTCCCTTTCAAGATCATTACAACAACTTTCATAAGTTAAATAACATTTTTATTGGCACATGTAACTCCAAGCATTTTCCATGTTGGGAACTGCACCTTAGTTGATGGCGGAGACATATGAGGTCAGAACGTTCAAGTACATTTTTCCATCCAATAGTTGATTTTTAAACTTTTTAGGGTTGAGTCTTTGTAAAATTCTCTTTCTCAATCCCAAAACTTGCTCAACAAACTCAGGTCTTAACTCTTAAAGCTACAATTTTTAAAGTTGTTGAAGTTTAGTTTCATTAACCAAAGGTCTTACCAAAGTAATACATTCTCTGTTTTTGAAAAAAGCAGTCAACAATCGTCGAATTCTATTTTTGTCTTCGATATCATCTGAGAATCCTTTCTGTAAGGCCAACGCTCTTTACAAATATTAATTTGGTGTAATTGTATCTCCATTCCCATTAATCAATTGTAAGGAAAAGTCACGAACTACCCAACAAAATGATGGGAAATATTGACTCAACTCTTCAGGATCGACTTCTTAGTCTTCACTGTGAGCATTTATTTGAATGTTTTTACTCAAATTTACCACCAAACTTAAGTTTTGTAATGCATTTTCATCAATTGAACCAACAGAGTTGTAAATGAATGTGCTTGCTGACAACACAGCCAATGTGAAAATTTTAGTATCATGATTTTGATCTTCATCCAAAGCTCCAATACCTTCACTGTCAACAATGATAACATTGATCTTATCTCCTTCTGGAGTGGTTCCTTTAATGGGTGTCCCCCAACACCACAATCCTTTTGTACAAGCATTTATGGTTGATCCAACACCAAATCCGCTACTTTTATTTAAGAGCATGCGATTGAGTAAATATGACTTTCCTGTTCTGTAAAGACCAGCTACAGATACAACTCCCAAGGGTTTTTATATTTGACTGAGGAAATTAGCGCCTTCTTAGTCGATAGCGTATTCTGGGATAAAAAAAAAGTTTACTTCCATCTTCTGTGACACTGACCAAACGAATTGGTTTTTCTGAGAAGACTTGATTGTTCATCAGGCCAACAGTTAAAATTCAAATTTGATTTAATAAAGTTAAATCTTAAATTTTAAATCAATTAATTTAACTTTAACATTCATGTTTTGCATAGAAATTTAGAAAAAATAATTCAATTGTATCTTATCACTTAATTTTAAAATATAAAAATCATTAATTAAATGAACGGAAAATATTAAAAAGTAATTTTAATTAACGATCAAATAATTGGATTGATCAGATTTCAAATAAACAGAAAAGTGAAATTTCCCAAAAAATTCTGTCCCATTCCAGTTTCTTGTCACTAAAACTCATATTTTACCTTCATAAACCGACTATTCGTTTTAATAGCACTTGAATGGAAAAAATAAATGACAGCAAGTAGCATAACAGACTGAAAATTAAGTATAAAATTCCACATCGATTCTTTTGAAAACCGACTATTTCAACTCTATTAGTCAGAAAAATTCTTTTATCTATAATTATTTTTAAAACAAAATGTCCTAATCAATGCTTCCATTACCATCAACCAATTCTTAAATATTTTCAAACTCTTTGTTTGCTAATGACCATGAAAGTTACTCAGATGAAGAAATCTCATTGTCTATAAAAAGTAACTCCATTGCCACTAAAAACAACAAAAACTTCGCTGGTGCTCAAGACGACTCCGATGAATAAATGGAAGGAGTCTGGAGGACCAATCTGTTCCTCGATGGAGAATAAGAAAGAAGAAGAGTGAGGATCGAGTAATGTATGATAAAGAAAACAAGTTTTGAAACTAACTTTGAAAAGCACTCCTCATTGAACGGCTAATGCTTCAATGACCTGTGATAAAAGACAAAAATAAAAAATGGGGAAAGTAAGCTTGTCTGAGATGGCAAGTTTTTAAAAATTTATGATACTTTATAATTACTATTTTCATTTAATCAATTAGATTGCTCTTTAAAATATGACTTTATCAGATCACTCAATATTATAACACACCAAATATTTTATCTTATTTTTTATTGATAAGAATTTCAGTTCTTGATCAAATGATTCATGAATCTCGTACTAAAAAGTTTTCTTATTTCAAACAAATGATTTAAAAAGAATTTTATCCAGAACTTTGATGCTTTAATGTAAATTTTCATTTGGGTTTTATTATTTTCAGCAACAATTTGAATAAATTAAAACTGTCAACTTTATTTTTCGGTCCAATTTAAAAGATTCCTATAAAATCAAACTTTCAGCATCAGAATACTTTGCTTTTTTCAGATAGTTGATTCTTTTATCACACAGTTTAATTTGAAACGCCAATAATCCCAATAATAATAATTTTACAATTTAAAGCAATTTCCCTCACCAAAGATGTCAGACTCATGCTAAACTCAAGAGTAAATAATAAAGCCTTCTTTTTAAAACAAATACAAAAGGACCCAAAGTTTAAATGACAGTTGGAACTTAGGGGATGAGTTAAAAGATAATAATGAAATAAAACTCAGAAAGTATGAAAGCTTTAATAAAGAAGAAGAGGAAGTATTCACAATTAAGGTATCTTGCAGTCTTTCCAAAGTAGAAATCGAGTAAACTGAGTCTTTACCTGATTGCGATATTGATGAAGAGTAAAAAAACATTGACTAAAAAATCTCTTCCTCAAAGGATACGTCTTCAGAATGAAAAGCAAAAAATGTTAATTTATATTCTTCAATTTTTCTTATTCTTTCTCATTTTAACTTTTTCCAGTCAAGCCATTTTTTAAGTTTGAATTTTTCTTACCTATTTGTTTTTTCTATTAGGTCTTTAGAATTTACCTTAAAAATAGTGTAAAATTTCAAAGTTAATCTTTCTCAATCAAGTCTAAAAGAAAAAAAGGGCAAACTATTTAAGTTTTTGCCACAAATTTGAGGCAGTACTTAAATATTTTACAGGTATCTAAAAATTTTTCTATCAAAATAAACAAATGATTGAAAAAGTTTCAGTCGAAGGATTTAATTTTTAATTATTTAAAAAGACATTTTATTTTATAGATTCTGATAAGCTTGTTATAAATACTCATTTATATGAATCAAGACATTAAAAGGATGCTGACAATGATTGCCAGCTTTATTGGGATCAATTTCACTTACATAGTTTCGGGATTACTATACTAAAAGTTAGCAAAAAATTCGTATTATAACGTTGAAAATAATCATTATGACCGATTTCATTCATCCATCGGGTACAGTATGATCCTGAGAGTGATCGTTTGGATTCTTTCTTAAATATATTGCAAATTTACTCTTAAAAAAGATGAATATGTTGTCATCAATAAAAAATATTCTTTTGTCTGTGGGCTCATTATAGTAGTTGCTTCCATTTCATTTATGGAGGCTTTGTATTTAATTAGTTTTCCTTTCTTAATGATGGTCAAGTCAAGTAGTGTGCTTCAGACCGCTTTAATGGGGGTATTTGGTACTCAGATAAAGGATCAAAAATAAAAAGTAGGCAGAAATAAAATCATTACCTCGTTAATTGCAACCTTTGGTGTTATATTGTTTAAATTATTCGACCCTGAAACATCATTCAAAAGCTAAATTTTAAGACAAACTTAACTGTTGGGATTTCTTCTTTTACTGATAAATCTTTGTGCTGATAATTTTTCGTCTGATTTTTAGGCAGAAATAAAATACAATTCCAATCCAAAGCCAGCTCAATTGTTAGTCGAAGTAAGCAGATGGAGCGTCTTTATTTCTTTGGCATTTTCAATTCTTACAGGAGATTTTTATTACACTTACAACTTCATTTCTTAACACTCAAGTTTTACTTATGAAATACTTGCCTTGGGAATATTGATTTTTGCTGGACAAGCTTTTATTAATAAACTCATACAAAATTTTGAACGTAAAGTAGCTTCTATAATTCTTGGAAGTAAAAAATTCTTTACTGTCTTTTTAAATTTGATTCATTTTGGGCATAGGACAAGTTATGTTCAACTCTTTGGTATTTTTGTTGCCTTTTCAGCCACAATCTGGTAATACTTATAAATTCTTATAAGAAATTTGGGAAAATAAATGGTAAAATAACCTTAAACTCAATTTAACAACTAATTTATTTAATCCTCTTTTGAAGCTTTACCGAACAAAGAATATTAGGGGTAGAATGGTTGTTAAAGACTAGATAATCCTTAGAATTCTTTGAATTCATGCGATTAGTAAAAGTAATTTGTTTTGAGATAAGCTTGAAAAATTTACTAAGAATTATTGAAAAAGAATAATTCTTTTTCTATCTTGATGTGAATGATTTTTAACAAACTTTTATTGAATTTTAAGTATCAAATTTATTTCTGATAAAATGAGTTCATTTCAGATCATTTTTTTTCCTTTAATTTTCTTCTTTACTCCAAAATTCTTCATTTCGAAGATATTTTTAGAGATTGCCAATTACAAAAAGGATATGATTGTTTATTTTTCTCGTACTTAGATCTTTAAATTATTCTTATTGGACTGTCAATATTTACAGAGAGAGTTATTTATTTTCCTTACTTTTTAATTTTTACGTTTCTTAAGTTCATTAAAAGCTCATTTTTCTTTGTTTTAAGTTCCAGAGCCTCGATTTCATAGAGCGCCATTTCATGAGGCACGATGAAATCTTTTATAACGAGGAGAAGATCATCCACATCAAGATGAATAAGTTATTTGAAGCTTGAAATAAGTTCCAATCTACAAACTTCGAGAAAATCTTTAACTTTTTATTTCTTTTTTCTCCTTAATTTCTTTATCATTTCTCCACCCTACCAAAATTGATACTCCAACTCGATCAATTCTTACTTGAGCTGTACTTTATAGTTGAAAAAATTACTTTCTACACTTTTTCCAAGTATTAGGCCTTTAAAATTTACTATAAATTTTAGCCATTGGAATGTTTTCTGGTTTGATCGATTTTGCTTAAATTGCTTTATTTGTTAATGTTTGGATTTTTAGCTACTTTATGTACCTGAGGCTCAAGAAGGTCTTCATCTTCAAAAGAGAGTTGAACTTTTTTCTTCCTAAAATATGAATAATTTTCAATTGTACTTTTTAGGTTCTTATGAAACTTTTGGCCTTTATCTTACAACTTTATCTAATGTCAAAGGATTGTGTTGCCTCAGAGAAAGATTTTCA
>Ga0102832_1002349_pt1 | contig 11763 bp, 7 predicted proteins | sample EBPBio282013_DNA_FD_88942 | JGI IMG/M metagenome (GOLD analysis project Ga0102832, IMG submission 88942) | Wastewater treatment Type I Accumulibacter community from EBPR Bioreactor in Madison, WI, USA - Reactor 2_5/28/2013_ DNA (Illumina Assembly) | ecosystem: Engineered > Bioreactor > EBPR >...
TGTCCCTTTAAGATTTCAAAATGGTATTACACCATAATTATCAACGAGAAGAACATTATAAGATTTTTTAAGATAAAAGAAAATAAATGCAGATGTAAATCTTGGTTATAAAATTCGTAATTTTTCATAAGAGAAATAAAATCTAAAAACTATCGTTTAGTTTCCAAAATCTGGATTTTTTATGAACACAACTCGAAACCTTCAAGCATTCAATTAAACTGAAATTAAATTACCACAAATATCGATAAAAGAGGACTTAAACACAGATTATGATGGAAATATGATTAATATTAAGAAAACATCAAATTTAAAAAAGAAAATGTAAATTTTGAAATTAGTCTGCAAAGTAAAATAGTAAAATCATGAGAAAAATAAGAATGATGTGCAATCAAAATATTTCAGGCCTTAACAGATAAAGTTAAAACCAATTAACAGTCGAAAAGATTCAATAAATTCGAGTGCATTTACAATGAGATTTGAGGCTTAAGACGATATAAAAAGTTTGGTATAAAATGGATTGTATACGAACAGAATAAAATTCCGAGAACAAACATAAAGCCAACATAAATAAATTGAGCCAAGCAACTAAATTCATCAAAAAAGTTGAATAAATGAAAAATAAAAAAATTTTTACAAAAAAATATTTGCCTTAAGTAAAACATAAAGAAATTTGAATTTTGATATTTTGATTGAATTAATTGATAAATTTATTGAAAATTTAGCTAGAAGAATAATATTGATTGATTTATTTGTTGAATTGAATTGAATATTTTTAAATAAGTAGTTTTGGAGAAGCGAATAAAATAAATTTGTTGGATAAAAAAGCATAATAAACTTCGTTTTTTATTTATTTATTCAAAGATTGTCAATCATTTTTTATCTTACTGTTAAATCTTCAATGTTAAATGATAAATCAAGGTAAAATGTTCAGGTGGACCAAGGGTAGAATGTTTTAGTTTAAGATTGAGCGAAAAAGAAGAGGTAGATGGAAATAAAAGTAGTGTATTTTTATAGAATAAGGCAGTTAATTAATAATTTAGTAAATAAATTGAGAGAGAAATCGAAATATAATCCAAATAAAATGACTATGTACCTGGGATAATCAACTGTACTCCAGACACAGCATCTACCCAACACGGTCTCCATAACTAAAAAAATCTCGCACTACATCTTCAGATTTGAGGACCTAATTGGTCAGGGCAACTTCTCCAAAGTTTATAAAGGATTCCATCAACTTACAAGTACATCTTTCACTATCATCCCCAAGATTAACAAGTCGCAATTAAAATCATCGAACTATCATCAGTCAAGTCGGCCAAATTACAATAACTTTTATTCTCTGAAATCTAAGTCATCCAAAGTCTCAATCACCCAAATATTTTAAAATGCCATTAAGTCCTGAAAAGTTAACATAACTGTTACATTATTACCGAACTGTGCAATGGAGGCGATCTCCAATCCTTGCTCAAAAGATAAAAATGTCTCAACTAAATTTCAGCCGCTCCTTACATAAGGGACATCTACAAAGGACTTCTCTATTTGGGCGAAAGAGGTATTGTTCATAGGGACCTCAAAATCGCTAACATTTTTCTTCATAATGGTGTATGTAAAATAGCCGACTTTGGTTTCGCAAAGTATACCAATAAGTAAATTTTATTTTAATTTTTAAGTCAAAACTTTTTCGATCTTGATATTGGCTCACCATTGTACATGTCACCTGAAGGGATGATTGATCACATGTATGGAATGAAAACTGATATCTGGGCTTTTGGAATCATTTTATATGAACTTTTGCATGGAAAAACTCCTTTTTCATATTGTACTTCAGAGTATGAGCTTAAAAGAGCTGTCGTCAGTCCAATTTCTTACAACAGTTTAAGACCTGATTTATCAAACTAACTTAAGCAATTGATGATTAAGTGTTTAATTGTGGATTCAGCCAATCGACCTGATGCATTGGCTTTGAGACTCGACACATGTCTTAAAAGACTTTTATTTTCAGGCCCAAATGACGAATAAAAATTAATGATGAGAACTGAACAAAGTATTCCTCAAATATTAAACGTTAATATAAACGATAGTTTCTACAGACAGAATATGTCTCAACAGATTATTAATCCAGGTGTGTATGTTCATAACGTTCAAAATCCTAATGTCAATCAAAGTTTTTATAGTAATCCAAATTAAACCGTTCATTTACAACAAACTTCAAGTCCCCGAATTGATTATCTTCCTACGAGACAATATTAAAACACGCAAAGTTTACAGTTTAACAATGATTCGCCAAACAGTAGCAAAGGAGGGAAGAAAAAAGATAGCAAAGTTTCGGAAAAGTCTTAAAGAAATGTTTCATAAAAAAACTAAATTCTGAGACCACCCCAACACTCATAGAACCGAATCAATTTGTCACCAAACCCCAAAAATCATTATTCACTCAGTTATGGAAACATCCCTCAAATAAATAACGGTTTTGTCAATACTGTAAATTATATGAATTACCCAAAAAACGAAACTGACAAAATATTAGTCCCTTAATAGCATGTTTATGTCAACAAATCAAATGAAAAAGTAAGATCGAATTCTAAAAACCATTATAATGAACCTTAATGCATTCTCCAATCAAAAACCAAGATTAATGCAAAGTCTAACGACAATCTTAATAAAACTTTCAATTCAGCGTTAAGTTATGACATTCAAAATAAAAAGAAATTCTCAAAAACTTACAGTTATTAAAATGTCAATAAAATCGAAAATAGTCTTTCAAATACTGTTACCAATAAACCTCTAAATACTAATTCTCAACAAAATGCCACTGAATTCTTAAAACCGTTAAAACCCATTCAAAAAAGTTAAACAATGAGCTCGACTTAAAAACTTAACAACCCAATTACGAACAAAGGACTTCATATTACTGTTCATTAAGTTTCAAATGGTAAAAGCACTCAAAATATGCAATTGAACTTAAAATAAGATGCCAACAAATCACCTAAAAAGTTCGGATAATTGATAAAAGGTTAAAAAAAACCAGAAGGTAATGTAAAATCAATAATAAAACTTCAGAAAGGTACATAATCTGAGGCGAATTTTTTAACAGAACGATCCAAAACCAAATCTGAAATCAACATTGATCAAAATTCAATCATTGATGCTTCTGAATCTTTTTCGAGTAAAAAAAGAGCCCCAAGACACAGTTATGGAAATAATTCATAACATGTTGAAATTTAACCAGTGACACAGTCTCTTTCATCAGCCATTATTGGCAATAGAACTCAATTACCTTCTTTTATACAATAAAAAGAACGTATGAAGCAGCAGCTTAAGAAAAACCTTATCTGTACGATCATTTAATTCAAATAAGCAGTAGGATTTTTACATTATTGTCGACTTTACTTTAGATTTGTATCCACATTAAAAAGTATTCGCAGTGCCCCAGAATTGAAAAAACATTAATTTTTAGCACAATTTTTCAAAAATTCTTAACAAAATATCGAAATTTACAGTCGTTTTTTGCTAACAGCATTAAACGAACTTGTTTAAAATATTAAATGCAAGGAAATCATTTATGATGGATAAAATTATAAGAAAAAGAAACTAAAATAAGACAAATTAAAAGAAGTCACATAAGAATATTTGCGAAAATATATGTAAGAAATTAACAAGAATCTTCCAAAAGGACATTAAATTGTACCAGTTTATCTGAAATCTACCTCAATGCCTTTTATTAAAGAGCACAATTAAACTCTCTGGGAATCTTTGGATCGCGAATGGAGTTACATTATTCAAATGAGCCGAAAGACTAGTTAAATGAGTGAAAATTTCATGAAAAATTTCAGAAATCTTTGCTACTTTTCTTTGAGGATCATAGAGGCAAATGAAGTCATAACAAGTTGCATTCATACAAAAAATTACAAGTTACTTTCCGACACATTGATATAAAATTGGTTGGGACAGGAATTTTATGCCTAATAAGCTTATTTCAAGCTCAAAAACTAACATTTCAGGAAATTAAATTAATCAAACGCTCTGCAAAATAGTGAAACAAACGATACATAAACAGAAAACAAATCAAGAGTCAGTAATTCAGCACTTGAATTCTGACTTAAAAATAATAATAACTTATTTATTTTTTAAAAGATTGATATTTTTATGTAATTAATTTTTCAAAATATTTGATCAGATGGAATAAAAAATATGAACAATTTTTTAGCTATGAATTAATGAACGATTTGATGAAATATTTTCATGAAGATTCAGACTATTCGTCATCATCCTTTTTTGACTTCTTTGTCTTTTTTTGTTATTCAACAGCTTTTCTGATTTATCTTTTTATTTCATAAGGAGATTAGTCAGAATTAAGTTTGGTAAGAATTTCTTACCAGTCTGATTAGTCAGCATCTAGTTAATTTTTTATGATCTTTTTAAGTTAAATGACTTATTTATTTTTGGCAATACCAACTTGTTTGATTTCGAGGTTAAAGTAAGTGTAATATCTGTTAAAGAACCCGTCACCAAGGAAAAGTTCAGACATTCCTTTCACACTCTCAATATAAGTGTCACAATACCAAATTCCATTCATTGAATCGTTTTAATGTTGCATTTCACTTGGTCTTCTGTCACATGCTTGAAGGTAGTATTATTTTTAAATTGAGTATGATTTGCCACCCAAATGAATATTTAAAACTGGTAAAGCGTCAAAGTCTCCAACTTTACATCTCAAAACGGAAAACATATCTGCATGATTTTATACTGAAAAGAAACATTTATTTTGGTTTTTGCCTTCACCTCGGTTGAATTGTTTTAAAATATCATCTTCGAATTTATGTGGAATTGAAATGCATGTATTTCCCGTATCAAATAAAGCAGATCGTATTGTTAAAATGTCACTGTCTCCAATACTGAAACCTTCACTTTTTATGTAATAAAATAAACTGCTGGTCAATGGAAAGTAGTCAAGATCGCCTTAAAAAAACTTATCATCATAATGACCGAAGGTAATGAAACTCCTTGAATCGTCTTGAAAGTTAAGATTGACACCAAAAGCATAGACATCAATGATTTTTTCGTTTTTGAGTGTTTGTAAAAAAGTTGGATTAGGATTGGTCGCTAATTAAGGAAATGACAACCCAATAAGTCCTTAATTCTACTAAAAGTTGTGATCGACCTTGTATGCGACGAGAATGGATTCGTTGAATTTATGATCCCCAATTTATACTTATAGTTTCGTCTCATAGGTTTCAAGTCTACCGTCAAGGTATCCGATTTTGTAATGATCATGGGTATCAATGCATACCTGGCCACAATGGTATCTGCGTTTGGGTTTGCCAGTTGCGTTTTCACCCTTAATGAAAATATCACTTGAACCTGAATCGATGCTCATTTTGTATTTCAAACCATCAATTTTCATCGGTAAAGAAAATGCGTATGCACTGGGTTAAAGATTAAATGTTTCGATTCTAAGGTGTGAACCATCAATTTCAGTTTTTAATTGATGATTCCTAGTCTTATTTGTGGCTTAAAGGTTGGCAAAATGTTTTTTAATGAACTCAATATTATGTGACAATCTCGACCTAACTTTATGTTCCATATTTTTTTCCTATCTTAACATGTGATGTCTATAACTTTTTTGATCTGATGGTTAGTCATTTCTACTGTACTCTAAAGGAATAGCAATCTGCCCTAATACAAAATGAATAATAAAAAAGACAATGACTACTGTAGATAAGCTGTGTTTCATCGAAATTTTGTATTTAAAATTAAACTTATATTCGATGCTACTTTATTAATATTTTCAACTATAAAATATTTCGTCAAATAAAATAAAAATTTATTTTATCAGCAAAAGTTTTAAGATTTTGGTTAACTTTTTTTTAGTTTTTTTAATTAATAAAAGGAATTTTTGATATTTTTTTACACAAAGTTATTAAAGAATTAAACATGACAGAACCTATTTTCGAAATTCTTTCCAAAAAAAGAAACGTTCCATAAAAATCTAAACATTAAACTCATGATTCTTACAAATTACTTCTTCAAGACTACCTTTCTCGATCATATGGTTATTATTCAGAAATTTTTATTAAAAAAGTATCTGAAAAGGCCCAAGAACAGCATGAAAAACTAAAAAAATTTCAGTTGAGAAAACTGATCAGAGAAATCGTTCAAAAATACTTAATGACAGATCTCTAAATAATATTTTTAGAATACTTCGCAAATTTACACCAATGGAATTTTCAATCTCCTCTTATTTAGCAGTCTGTCTTTTAAAAGAACAATACAAATTAAATTAATGAATCAAACTGTCTCAAGTTGTTTTTGAATTTTATTTCATTTTTTGTTAAAACTTATGTTGGCTCAAAAGAAGAAGTAATTGCATTGATAGATTTTCTCAATTAAAATTTCCCATCTTTCACTTAAATCTATAAGCTTTGGACTTCTAATTCCCCATAAAATTGCTTTAAAATTTCACCAAGAGAACTCAATCAAATTTACACTGATTATTCCCGAAATTGTGGAGAAAAAGTCGTAAAAAAAGATTTTAATCAAATGGTAGATAAAATTTTAGATCTCTCCACTACTTATTCTATTATGCCAGTAAAAGAAAAATAATCAAAATCTAAAAAAAGCTCTTCAAAAGGCTCGAAATAAATAATTTCAGTCTTTTCTAAAAAGAACAGTATGAGAAATGGAGACTCACAAATTTGGCAACAAAACAGTTTCAGGTTAGATTTCAGTGACCTGAGATCCAATAAAAAAGAGACAGTTTTTCATGGAAATTCAAGTTTTATGAGTGCAAATCAGTAGAAAGTTTAAGCTTCTCAAGAGGATAAAAAAAATGAGCCTTCAGTTCCTAAAAAAATAAGCTTAAATAAGAAAAAGAAAATTGAAAAGGATGAAGTCAACACAGTAGCAAAAGCCTTTTTCATAGGAAAAGACTTAAATTCTTCAGTGGAGGACATAAAAAAGAGTGAGAATAATCTTAGGGATTATATTCCCAATAGTTTTTTAGACTTGAATGCCCATTCAAGTAGAATATAAAATCTTCCTTTACCCTATAGAAATAATTCGAATCTTTACGGTTTTTCAAAGTTATTTTGATTTTTATTCGTAAAAAATTGTCTTTTCATGTTCTTAACCTTTTATTTATAACTTAAATTTTTTACCTACTTAAAATCTCTTAAACTTTATTGTTGCTTTTAAATTAGTTTCAAAAAGATTATGTAAAAAATATTTAATCCTTTAAAACAAAAAATGTTTTTTTTCACTCGATAAATTGTTCAGCATCACATAATTTAACAGCACATATTATTTATTTTGGCTTTATTAATAAAAATCTTACATCTCCACTACAAATATTAAAATAAAAATTCAACTTAGAAAGATTTAAAAATAATAATAAAAAATCGATTTCGTTCTAAATAAAAAAGTTTGAAAGTATAAAAAATCAAAGCAAATAAAAACTAGTATCCTAAAATAATAACAATCGAATAAAAATGAATTTTGCAGTGGATAGTAACATGATCTTTAACATAGCAAGTATATGCGAATCTCAATCACAAGTATCAAGCTCAGTTTAATTTTCATTTCTCAAAATGTATCAATGAAATCATTTTCAATCAAACAACTGCTGTAAGTACCATCTCGTTCAAAGATGCTGTCATTTATGCTGACACCATTGAGTATTTGAGACGACATTACTTTATCATCAATGACGTTGGTGTTGAGGAAATATTTTAAAGAATCGGAATGTTAGCAGGTATTTTTCAATTAATTCAGGATTTTATGCAAATGCAGTTTTGTTACGTTATGAATATCCAATGATGATCGTCACAAAAACAAAGGAAATATTTTTGAAACGATTGAAAAGAAACAAAAAAATGCTAACTTAAGAAGGATCATCAGATGAGTCTCGTAGCAATACTCTGTCGAGATCAATTTAACTTCATACGAGTAAATTCCTCGATTCTGTCGAAAGCAGCTAATTATCTAAAAAAACTACTTAATTAAGGGATTAACTCTTTCCCGAGTTCAAGTAAAAAGATAACAGGGATAAAAGTTATGACTCCTCGATACATGATATCCATAATCCTTCAACTATTGAAGAAAATTCATAAATAATCAAAAAGTAGAAAATAAAACCTGAAGATACTTTTACTGATAAGTTATTAAAACTTTCTAAAAATATTTCCTTGACAGAAATGGTTGATAATGAAGCTGTTAAGGTCAATCTTTCACCGTCTTAAGGTGATGTAAATTTCTTAATCTGCGACTTTGATGAAATCGATCGTTAAAAAATAATCAAAGACTTTTAAAAACTACAAAAGAAGTAAAAAAGAACATTAAACTCACAAAGTTCTAATGAATAACTGAACAGGTTTAAGAAAAAATCTCAAATGAATATTTAACCAATCTAGTTTAATGATCAGAATCTGAATCATGAAAAAACTCTTCAAAATCCAAAATATCGTAGTAAAATTCCCAAATAAATGCAATTCAGTGCAATGGAAAAGTAACTAAAAAATAGACAATCTTACAATGTTTAAAATAGCAAAAGTCCAAAACATTATACTCATTATCCTACAAGAAATTCACTTTTCATAAATCCATCACAATAAGCATATGAATAGTTGGAAGAAAGTTACAAAACTCTTTAGCGTTTTAGACCTGAAAGCTTTACAAAACCAACTGGTCAAGAAATTAGACATATTTATACTAACTAATAGTATAGAAATCGACAGAAGACAAATTCTTACAGATAAAACCTATTGCCAAGACAAAAAAGTAGTAGTAACATTTTTCAATACAGACGAAATCCAAACGAGATTGAAGAAAATGAGCAAGTATAAAGGAAAAGAAAATCACAAAATTATGAACAAACGAATCCTTACCTTCAAAATTAACAATCAAAATATCCACATGTCAGAACATCTCAGATGTTAGAAGAAAGATATCATCATCAAAGGTATGAATCTAACCGACTTGAATAAAAATATGTTCATGAATTCATCGTCGATGATTAAAATAAATTGAAAATGAACAGTCCCAAGTTTAAGAACTTAAGATAGTACGAAAGAAGTAACTCTCAATATTAACAAGTACAAACAAGATACACAAGGCCAAAACCATAATAAAAGATAAGCCATCTTCCGGTATCCACTTAAAAAATAATCAAAAATTAACAGTTCGTAAAAGTTTAAGAACCAAAAGTGCAGCACTCAATCATTGAATAACTTCCTTCAACGTCTTACCTTCAATCAACTTATTAATAAAAACAAGAAAAAAAGAAAAGAATTCGGTAAAAAGCTGCCCAATTGCTCTCCAGAGTAAAGAGTCATTAATATTTAACCACCAAACATCAAGCACCCTATCAACACAGATATTGAACTTTTAGTCCCAAAGTGTAACCTAAATTTCTCTCAATTTTTCATTTTACCCATTTAATAAAAATTAATTAATTAATCAAAGATTTGTATTGGATTGATTTTAGTTTCAAAGTAAAGATTGTTTTTCTAATCTGTGTACAAACATGTAAAATAAATCAATTGTTTCATACAAGATTGTGTCTTTTCATTTCTTCATACATGTGTTTTCCGATCAAAGATGGTGACTTTGAAACAACGATTCCAGCTTCTTCCAAGGCTTTAATTTTGCTTTGAGCATCTCCTTTTCCTTTTTGGACAATGGCACCAGCGTGACCCATTCTTCTTTCTGGTGGAGCGGTAAGACCAGCAATAAATCCGACGACTGGTTTGTTCTTTTTGTTGTTCTTCTTGAGCCAATCAGCAGCCATTTCTTCAGCTTCACCACCGATTTCTCCGATCATGACGATACCTTCAGTTTCAGGATCAACGACGAATTTTTCCAAGACATCAATGAAGTTGGTTCCGTTGAATGGATCACCTCCAATACCAACGACAGTTGATTGTCCGAGACCAGCTTTAGTGGTTTGATCAACAGCTTCATAAGTTAAAGTTCCTGATCTTGAGACAATACCGATTTTACCGGTTTTATGGATGTAACCTGGCATGATACCGATTTTGCATTCGTTTGGTTTAATGATACCTGGACAGTTTGGACCAATAACTCTGGTTTTATTTTGAGATCTCAATGCGTGTTTAACTTTGATCATATCATGTTGTGGGATACCTTTTTTAATATAAAAATGTACCATCAGTGATAACAACGACAAGATCGATTTCAGCATTAATGGCTTCTAAGATGGCATCAGCAGCCCCTGGTGGTGGAACGTAGATAACTGAGGCAGTGCAGCCGGTTTGCTTTTTAGCTTCTAAACAATCTTTAAAGACTGGGAGACCGAGATGAGTGGTTCCAGCTTTTTTTGGGGAAACACCACCAACCATTTGAGTACCATATTCAAGAGCTTGTTGGGTTTGGAAAGTTCCTTGATTTCCAGTCATACCTTGACAGATGACTTTGGTATATTTGTTAATCCAGACGTTGGGTACGGTACTGAAGCAGCTTTTGATGACTTTTGACAACATATGAAAAGTTAAAATCTTATTATTAGACCTTAGAGTAAAGATTCTTTATATTTATTGAACGAATAATACGCTTTTATTTCTATCGTATAAATCTATTTTAATTTTACTAATTAAATAGCTTAAAAAACTTTACCTTTTTTTGCGATTTTAGGTTTCAATGCTCTTTGATTTAAATCAAAACCATATTTTTTTGTCAATTTCAATCGATACTCTCTCAGATAAAGGTTAAATTAATGATATTGACCATACTTGAATCAATTTTATTGATCGTCAACGCAATCGCGATTCTCAATTAGAAGAGATTTCTCAAAAAATGTAAACTTTATACGAAAAGTAGACGGTTTTGACACTTCATCGACACACTCTGGATCAGTAAATTAAAAAATATCTTCTAAAAATCAAGTCATTATGATGATCTTCACTTTGAGATCAATAGGAAAATGTAAATTTTTAACCAACTTTTTTTAGATGTTCTTATACCTTTGAATCTCATAGCAATTTTATTTGAGGTTCTGGGTTGATTATAGCTACCTAGAAACAAATGGAATTAAATTTGATAGTTGGAATTTCTCCATTAAGTGATTTTTTTTATCATTTTTACTAAATAAACTGATATTTTTTAAGATTTTGAGAGAAATTTAAAAGAGTCAATAGAAGTTTAGTTAAATGAAAAATGAAAACGGACAAATTTAATGAATCAAGAAATCTCTTTAAGTTACTTCTTACATTTTTTTGTTAATAAAATATTCTTTTCAGTCTATTAGGCAGAATAAAATAGCAATTAGAAATCTTAGAATTAGTTAATAGATTTCGATTATAAAAATCAAATTTCTTACAGTAAAAAAAACTTCAATCTTAATCGAAACAAATGAAACCGAAGGAACGTTATGATTTCATGTCAAAACTTATCGTGATTGGAGATTCAGGTGTGGGTAAGACAAATATCATAATAAAATTCACTGAATAATATTTTAAAGAAAATTATGTCGCAACTATCGGGGTTGACTTTAAAGTTAAAACTATCCAAGTGGATGATAAGAAAATTCGTCTCCAAATCTGGGATACTGCTGGTCAGTAAAGATACAAAAATATCACTGAAACTTACTACAAAGGTGCAGCGGGAATCGTTTTAGTATACGCTGTCAATGATAGGAACACTTTTATAAATCTGGAAAAATGGATCATTCAAATGCAATAGAAAACAGATAAAAACATTAAAAAGATTATTGTCTGCAATAAATGTGATACTGATCAATCTTAAAGGCAA
>Ga0102832_1002351_pt1 | contig 11726 bp, 11 predicted proteins | sample EBPBio282013_DNA_FD_88942 | JGI IMG/M metagenome (GOLD analysis project Ga0102832, IMG submission 88942) | Wastewater treatment Type I Accumulibacter community from EBPR Bioreactor in Madison, WI, USA - Reactor 2_5/28/2013_ DNA (Illumina Assembly) | ecosystem: Engineered > Bioreactor > EBPR >...
CGGTGCGCGTGACGACGCCCAGCGGGATCACCGACAGCGCGATGGTCGGCAGCACCATGTGCGACAGGTGGGCCAGGTCGGGGCGCCAGCCGGTCGAGTTCTCGGGCCCGATGCCCATCGGCGGCAGCACGCCCCATTCGACGGCGAAGATGATGACCAGCACGATCGCCAGCCAGAAGTGCGGGACGCTGACGCCGACCAGCGAGATCAGCGTGACCAGGCGGTCGACGATGCGCGACTTGGCGTAGGCCGCCGCGGTGCCCAGCACGACCGCCAGCGAGAAGGCGAGCGTGGTCGCGGCGATGGCCAGGATGATGGTGTTGCCGAAGGCGCGGCCGACCTCGCTGGCGACCGGGCGACCGGTGCCGATCGAGGTGCCGAAGTCGCCGGTCAGGGTGACACCGAGCCAGCGGAAGTACTGGACCGGCAGCGGCTTGTCGAAGCCGTAGTACTCCTTGAGCTTGTCGACCACCTCCTTGGGCGCGTCGGGCGGCACGATCGCCGAGATCGGGTCGCCCGGCGCGAGGTGGACCAGCGCGAAGACGAGCAGCGACACGCCGAGCGCCACCGGTACGAGGTAGATCAGTCGCCGCAGGGCGTAGAGGAGCATCGGTCGGCCTTTCGCGGCTACTTCATCGACACGGGCGTGAGGTCCTGGAACCAGCTCTGGGCCTGCACGAAGCCCTGGACCTTGGGATTCATGGCGCGCGGGTTGAGGTCGTGCGCGATGTAGACCCAGTAGGCCTGGTCGACGATGTAGGTGTGGACGTCGGCCAGCGCCTTGGTCTGCGCGGCGCGGTCGAACGACGAATGAGCGGTGTCGATCAGGGCATCGAGCTTGGGATCCTTGAGCAGGCCCCAGTTGGCGCCCTTCGGCGGCACGAACTCGGAGTGGTAGAGCCGCATGAAGGCCGAGTAGGGATCGACCGTGGCGCGGCTGATGTTGATGCCGTTGGTGCCGGCCTTCTTCGAGGCGTCGCCGGTCACCGGCTGGAATGAGAAGGTGACCAGCGCGTTCCACTCCATGACCTCGAACGAGGTGTCGAAGCCGACCGCGTTCAGGTTCTCCTGCACGTACTCGTTCATCGGCAGCGGCAGCATCTGGCCCGAGCCCGAGGTCGAGATCGCGATCTTGATCTTGGGCTTCTTGTTCGGGCCGTAGCCGGCCTCGGCCAGCAGCTTCTTGGCCGCCTCGGGGTCGTACTTGATGTCGAAGGCGGGCGAGCCGAACCACGGGTGGCCCGGGTAGACCACGCCCTTGGACTCGATCATCAGCCCGCCCAGCAGCTTGGCCAGCCCGGCGCGGTCGATCGCGAGGTTGGCGGCCTTGCGGACGCGGATGTCGGCCCACGGCGAGCCCTCCGCCATGCTCGGCTGGTAGGCCCAGTTGTGCGGGTACTTGTTGGTGACGATGCTCATGCCGCCCTGCTTGAGGCGCGGGATCGCGTCGGGCGCCGGCACCTCGATCCAGTCGACCTGGCCGGCCAGCAGCGCCGCCGTGCGGGTCGCCGCTTCCGGCATCGGGAACAGCAGCACCTTGTCGAGCTTCGGCACGCGCGCCTTTTCCCAGTAGCCGTCGAAGCGCGACAGCTCGAGGCGCTCGCGCGGCACCACGCGGTCGACCTTGAACGGGCCGGTGCCCGACGGCTGCAGCGCGACTTTGACCCAGTCGCGGCCGAGTTCCTCCCAGCGCTTGGGGCTGGAATAGAAGATGTAGCTCATGTCGTATGGGAACAGCGCGTTGGCGACGCGCGTGGTGAGCTCGACCGTGTTCTTGTCGATCGCCTTCCAGCCGACCAGCGTCGGCACGCGGGCACGCGCCTGCGCGGCCTGCTTGGGATCGAACTGCGGCGACTTGTCGTTCAGGATCTTCTCGAGGTTCCAGACCACGACATCGGCGTCGAAGTCGCTGCCGTCGTGGAACTTCACGCCCTGGCGCAGCTTGAAGATCCACTTGGTCGGGTCGCCCGGCACCGGCGCCCACTCGGTGGCGAGGCCGGGCCGGATGTCGGCCAGCACGTCGGCCTTCGACAGGTCCCAGTTCACCAGCGCGTCGTAGATCGTGTAGCCGGCGAAGCGGAAACCCTCGAAGCCCTGGTCGGGCTGACCGGTCGTCTGCGGCACGTCGGCCGCTGTCATGCCGATGCGCAGAGTGCCTTGCGAGAAGGCAGGCGCGACGCTGGCGACGGAGAGACCGATGCCGATCGCGGCGAGGCGAAGTCCCTTGATCATCACGTACTCCATCGTTCGTCGCCCGTCGTGGGCGCGTCCGAGCACACGTCATGCAAGGGCCAAGCCAAGCCTCCGGAACACGGCGCCGTGAGCGGACGGGGCACGGCATGTCGCTTGCATGACGGTGCCGGAAGGAATCGACATGCCCCCAGAGAAGACACCGCCAACGCTCGACGAGTTCCGGGCGCAGGCCGCCGCGACCGGACTGCCGCTGACGGCGGAGGACCTCGAACTGCTGCACAAGGGCTATGTCGGCCTGCTCGAGCTGATGAAGCGCATCCCGTCGACCTGGGCGTGGGCCGCCGAACCGCCCCAAGTCTTCCGCGCCGACGAGTAGGACGATGACCGACCTCACGACGCTGACCATCGCCGAGGCCGGCGCGCTGCTGGCGCGCGGCGCGCTCACCTCGACCGCGCTCACCGAGGCGTTCCTGTCCCGCATCGCCACCATCGACGGCAAGCTCGGCAGCTTCGTCACGCTGACCGCCGAGCGCGCGCGCAACGCCGCGCGCCAGGCCGACATGGAGATCTCCGGCGGTCTCTACCGCGGGCCGCTGCACGGCATCCCGCTGGCCCTCAAGGACATCTACGAGACCGAGGGCGTGCTGACGACGGGCCATTCGTACCTGAAGGCCGACTACGTGCCGGCGGTCGATGCCGAGACCGTGCGCCTGCTCAAGGCCGGCGGCGCGGTGCTGCTGGGCAAGCTCGCGACGCACGAGTTCGCCAATGGCGCGATGACGCCCGACCAGCCGTTCCCGCCGGCGCGCAACCCGTGGAACCCGAAGTACCAGCCGGGCGGCTCGTCGAGCGGCTCGGGCGCGGCGATCGCCGCGGCGCTGTGCATGGGCGCGATGGGCTCCGACACCGGCGGCTCGATCCGCAACCCCGCGGGCTTCTGCGGCACCGCCGGCATCAAGCCGACCTACGGCCTGGTCAGCCGTTGCGGCATCTTCCCGCTGTCGTTCAGCCTCGATACCGCCGGCCCGATGGCCTGGACGGTCGAGGACAACGCGCTGATGCTGGAAGTGCTGGCCGGCCACGATCCCAACGACCAGGCCTCGGCGAAGGCGCCGAAGGTCGCCTACGGCGCGGCGGCGCACCGCTCGATCAAGGGCCTGCGCATCGCGCTGGCCCGAACCTGGTACGAGGGTGGCCTGAGCGCCGACATGGCGAAGGGCATGGACGAGGCGGTGCGCGTTCTGCGCGACCAGGGCGCCACGGTCGACGAGGTCGTGTTCCCCGACATCCGCGACTACCACATCTGCGGCCGCGTCATCATCACGACCGAGGCGCACGCCATCCACCGCCAGGAAGTGATCGAGACGCCGGAGAAGTTCGGCTACACGACGCGCCGCCGCTTCCAGCTCGGCGCCTTCATCTCGGCCGAGCAGTACCTGTCGGCGCTGCGCTTCCGGCGCAAGCTGACGGTCGACACGCGCGCCGCGATGCGCGGCTACGACCTCGTGATGACGGCCAACCAGTGGGGCCCGCCGGAGATCTTCGAGGAGCCGCAGGCGATCTTCCACTTCCTCGGCAAGCCCTCGCTCACCATGCCGTTCAACGTCACCGGCCAGCCGGCACTGACGGTGTGCTGCGGCTACGGCAGCGACGGCTTCCCGCTGGCCTTCCAGTTGGCCGGCCGGGCGTTCGACGAGGCGAGCGTGTTCGCCGCCGGCGCGGCCTACGAGCGCGCCACGCCGTGGCGGGAGCGCCGCCCGACTCTTTGACAGAAGTCAAGAACAAGGGAGCTTTCATGTTCAGCAAGACCCGTGTCTCGCGCCGTGCCCTGCTGGCCGGCGCCGGCGCGTCGCTCGCCCTGCCCGCGGGAGTCGGGTTGGGCCTCGCGCCCACCGCCGCCCAGGCCCAGGAAAAGACCGTGCGCTACGGCATCTCGATGGCCGACATCCCGCTGACCTCCGGCCAGCCGGACCGCGGCGCCGGCGCCTACCAGTTCACCGGCCTCACGATCTACGACCCGCTGGTGGCGTGGGAACTCGACGTCGCCGACCGCCCCGGCAAGCTGATCCCCGGCCTCGCCACCGAGTGGAAGGTCGACGACGCCGACAAGACGCTGTGGTCGTTCAAGCTGCGGCCCGGCGTGAAGTTCCACGACGGCTCGGCGTTCAACGCCGACGCGGTGATCTGGAACCTCGAGAAGGTGTTCAACAAGGACGCCGCGCAGTTCGACCAGCGCCAGGCCTCGCAGGTCCGGCCGCGCCTGCCGTCGATCGCGAGCTATCGCAAGGTCGACGACATGACGGTCGAGATCAAGACCAAGGTCGTCGATGCGCTGTTCCCCTACCAGATGCTCTGGTTCCTGGTCGCCAGCCCGGCCAACTGGGAAGCCCAGGGCAAGGACTGGAACAAGGTCGCGTCGTCGCCATCGGGCACCGGCCCGTTCAAGCTGGCCCGCCTGGTGCCGCGCGAGCGCGCCGAGCTGGTCAAGAACGACGGCTACTGGAACCCCAAGCGGATCCCGAAGTCGGACCGGCTGGTGCTGGTCTGCGCGCCGGAGGATTCCAGCCGCACCGCCGCGCTGCTGTCGGGCCAGGTCGACATGATCGAGACGCCGCCGCCCGACGCGGTCGGCCGCCTCAAGCAGTCGGGCATGCGGATCGAGCAGAACATCACGCCGCACGTCTGGAACTACCACCCGTCGCTGCTGCCCGGTTCGCCGTGGACCGACATCCGCCTGCGCAAGGCCGCCAACCTGGCGATCGACCGCGACGCCATCGTCAAGCTGCTGGGCGGGCTGGCCAAGCCGGCGCTGGGCCAGGTCGACCCGAGCAGCCCGTGGTTCGGCAAGCCGAACTTCGTGCTGAAGTATGCCCCCGACGAGGCGCGGATGCTGATGAGCGCCGCCGGCTTCAGCAAGGCGCAGCCGCTCAAGACCAAGTTCGTGGTGGCGAGCGGCGGCACCGGCCAGATGCTGTCGCTGCCGATGAACGAGGCGATCCAGGAGATGTTCAAGGAGGTCTGGATCGACCTCGAGTTCAAGGTGGTCGAGCTCGAGGCGCTCTACACGGCGTGGCGCGCCGGCGCCAAGGCCGACCTCAACAAGGACATCACGGCCAACAACATTGCCTACGTGACCTCCGACCCGGTCTACGCCTTCACGCGCTTCTTCGCCTCGAACCAGGGGGCTCCGACGGGGGTCAACTGGAGCTACTACGCGAGCCCCGAGGTCGACGGGCTGATCGACGAGGCGCTGAAGACCTTCGACGCGGCCAAGCAGGACCAGCTGATGGCCAAGGTGCACGAGAAGGTGGTCGACGACGCGGTGCTGATCTGGGTGGTGCACGACACCAACCCGCACGCCCTGTCGCCCAAGATCAAGTCGTACGTCCAGGCCCAGCACTGGTTCCAGGACCTGACGACGCTGGGGGTGTAGCGGCGCAGCGAAAGGTCCCTCGCTGCGCTCGGGATGACAGCTCCGACTTGTCATCCCGAGCGTGAGCGAGGGACCTATCCCGCGAGCGCCGCCTCGAAGCGTGGCGACTGAAGGTTGGCGAGAAAGCCAGCCAGCGCCATCTTGCCGACCAACCGCTGGGCCTCGGCCGAGCCGGGCGCCCAGCCGTTGCGCTGGAGCAGGACGAGAAACGCCTCGGGGGTCGGGGCGTCGAGATCGGTTTCGACCGCCATCGGCCCGCCGATCCGCGCCGCGTTGAGAGTGGCCGCGCAGCCAAAGAACAGCCGGACCAGCAACCGCGCCAGGAAGAGACGGTCCGCCAGCCGCGAGTCCGGCGGCCGCCCGTACCAGGCCTCCAGCAGGACCTCTTCCTGCCCGGGCGCGCGGGCAAAGAACAGCAGGAGCGTGGCGACGTCGACCAGCGGGTCGTTGGCGTAGGCGGTCTCCCAATCGACCAGCCACAACCGCTCGCCGTCGAACAGGATGTTGTGGGGATTGAGGTCGTTGTGGCTCGACACGAGCGGCGGGGCATGGCGCGGCCACGCCTCGCGGATGCGGGCGAGGCCGTTGCGGTGCGGGCCCAGCAGGTCAGGCGCGTACCGTCCCGAGTCGATCAGCAGCCCCAGCAGGCTGCCGACGATATCGGGGTAGGCGCGCACCGCCGGGAAGACCGGAAGGGCCTGCAGGCGCGCGGCCAGGTGGCCGAGATCGCGCAGCAGGGCCGGGGCCCCGCCGTCGTAGCTGTCGAGCGGGCGCGCCGGCACGAAGTCCGTGATGCTGACGCCCGCGGCGCCGTCGGCATGGCGCACGGCCGGCGCGATCCCGGCGGCGGCCGCGACCTGCATGCAGGCATAGGCCCGCGGCGGGTCGCGCACCTCGTCGCGGCGGGCCTTCTCCAGCCGCAGCATGTAGGGCCGCCCCGCGACCTCGATCCGGAAATTCAGCGCCGACGCGCCGACGGCGACCGGCTGGAGGCCGGTCACCGGCGCGCGGCCGAACGCCGCCGCCAAGGCGACCCGCGCCCGCTCGCGGTCGCCTTCGTCGATAACAGCGAGCGGGTCGCTCAGCACCCCAGCTTCTTCGCGAGGTCGATCATGTTGCTGCCGACGGCGTTCCAGTCGCCGTCGGGGGCGAGGTCGATCTTCTGGCCGGGGCCGTGCTCGGTCGGCCGCGTCACGAAGCCGGTCGACAGGCCGCATTTCTGGGCCGCCCGCAGGTCGTTGTTGTGCGCCGCGACCAGCATCACCTGGTGAGGCTGCAGGTACATCGTCCGGACGACGCCGAGGTAGGCCTCGGGATCGGGCTTGTAGTGGCGGAAGGTCTCGCCCGAGAAGCAGTGGTCCCACGGGATGCCGCCGTTCTTGGCCATGTTGATCAGCAGCGCGACGTTGCCGTTGCTGAGCGTCGCCACGACGAACTTCTTCTTCATCAGGCCGATGCCCTCGACCGAGTCGGGCCACGGCCTGAGCTTGTGCCACAGCCGCGTGAACTCCCACGCGCCGTCCTCGCCCGGATGCTTGAGGCCGCGCCGCGTCAGCAGCGTCTCGAAGGCTTCCTTGTGCAGTTCGTCGATGTTGGTCCACGGGATCTCACCCTTGCGCACCCGGCTCATCTGCGGCTGGTAGAGGCCACGCCAGTCGTCGGCGAAGCTGGTCCAGTCGGTATCGAGCCCGTACTTGGCGCCCAGCTTGGGCAGGTCCTGCGCGAGGCTGCCGCGCCAGTCGACCACCGTGCCGAACACGTCGAAGATGCAGACCCGGAGATCCGCGGGAACTTGAGCCATGATGTTTCCTCCGTCGCCGGCAGTGTGGCGTCCGACGGCGCGCTTGGGTAGGGTCCCGCGCATGGCGGGACGACAGGACATCGTGGTCGGCACGGACGGCAAGCCGCGATGCGGCTGGACCTCGGCCGATCCCCTCTACGAGAAATACCATGACCGCGAGTGGGGTCGTCCGTTGCGCGACGACCGCGCGCTGTTCGAGCTCCTGACGCTGGAAGGCTGCCAGGCCGGCCTGTCGTGGATCACCGTGCTGCGCAAGCGCGAGCACTACCGCCGCGTCTACGACGGCTTCGACCCCGCGAAGATCGCGCGCTACACGCCGGCCAAGCTGGAGAAGCTGCTGGCCGATCCCGGCATCATCCGCCACCGCGGCAAGATCGCGGCGAGCGTCGGCAACGCCCGGGCCTACCTTTCGGTGGTCGAGCGCGAGGGCTCGTTCGCGCGCTTCCTGTGGCGCTTCGTCGATGGCAAGCCGCGGCGCAACGCGCCGAAGACGCTGGCCCACGTGCCGGCCCGCACGCCCGAGAGCGACGCGCTGTCGAAGGCGTTGCAGAAGGAAGGCTTCAAGTTCGTCGGCTCGACCATCTGCTACGCCTTCATGCAGGCCTCCGGCATGGTCGACGACCATGTCGCCGGCTGCCACTGCCACAAGACCTGACGGGAACCGGATCGTGACCAAGCGCCTCTACATCGCCGCCCTCGGCACCGAGACCAACCAGTTCGTGCCCTTCCCGACCGGGATGCGCGGCTACGAGCAGCACGGAATCTGGCGCGGCGACGCGACGAAGGCCGAGCCGACCAACTTCACCGCGCCGCTGCACACCTGGCGGAAGGAAGCCGAGAAGAAGGGCTGGACCGTGATCGAGGGGCTGGCGACCTTCGCCGGCCCGTCGGGCACCACGGTGCGGTCGGTCTACGAGGGCTTCCGCGACGAGATCCTGGCCGGCGTCAAGGCGGCGCTGCCGCTCGACGCCGTGCTGATCAACGTCCACGGCGCGATGGTCGCCGACGGCTACGACGACTGCGAGGGCGACCTGCTGTCGAGGATTCGCGCGATTGTCGGGCCGAAGGTCGCGATCGGCGCCGAGTTCGACCTGCACTGCCACCTCAGCGCCCTGATGCTCGACAGCGCCGACGTGCTGGTCGGCTACAAGGAATACCCGCACACCGACACGATGGAGCGCGCGGCCGAGCTGTTCGCCATCATCGCCGACACGGTCGAGGGCAAGGTGAAGCCGGTGATGGCGCGGCACGACTGCCGCATGATCGCCCAGTACCGCACCTCGGTGCCGCCGATCAGCGACTTCGTGAAGCGCATGAAGGGGCTGGAAGGCAAGGGCGGCATCCTGTCGGTGTCGCTGAGCCACGGCTTCTCGTTCGCCGACGTCGAGGATGTCGGCACCCGCACCCTGGTCGTGGCCGACGGCGACAAGGCCAAGGCCGAGGCGCTGGCGAAGCAGCTCGGCCAGGAGCTGTGGGACAACCGCGAGCGCTACGCCACCAAGTACCTCACGATCGACGAGGCGATGGACCGCGCCGCCTCGCACAACCAGGGTCCGCTGGTGCTGGCCGACCGCGCCGACAATCCCGGCTCGGGGGCGCCCGGCGATTCGACCTTCCTGCTGCGCGCGCTGGTCGACCGCGAGATCGGCCCGGCGCTGTTCGGCGTGATGTGGGACCCGATGGCCTTCCGCGTCGCCGAGGAAGCCGGCGAGGGCGCGAAGCTGCGCATGCGGCTGGGCGGCAAGTCGGGCGAGGTCTCGGGCGCGCCGGTCGACCTCGACGTCACGGTGAAGAAGATCGCCCGCGGGGTGAAGCAGCCCTACGGGCCGGTGATGTCGCCGCTGGGCGACATGGCGCTGCTGTCGTCGGAGCACGTCGACATCGCGATCTGCACGCTGCGCAACCAGACCTTCCACGCCGACGCCTTCCGCGCGGTCGGCGCCGAGCCCGCCGACTACCGCGTCGTGATCGTGAAGTCGGCGCAGCACTTCTACAACGGCTTCGTCGGGCTGGCGAAGGAGATCCTCTACGTCGCCTCGCCGGGCGCCGCCGATCCCGACGTCACGCGCTGGCCCTACACCAAGCGCAAGACGCCGTTCTGGCCGAAAACGGCCGACCCCTGGAAATAGCTACAGCAAGGGTTGTAGCGCCGCGCGGGTGTCCTTGCCCTCGACCACCGGCACGACCTCGAACTCGACGACGGCCTGCCAGTCGGCGATCCAGCGCTGGAACAGCGTGACGTCGTCGGTCTCCATCAGCTGGAAGCAGCGGCCGAGGTCGGCCGAGACGTAGCTGGCGACGAACTTCAGCCCGTCGGGCAGGGCGCGGCCCTCGTCGCGCAGCTTGCGGTAGACCGCCTTGCCATCCTGGTTGCGGAACTTCTCGACGACCATGAAGAGCATGCGCGACCCCCTTGCGGTCGGCTAGTGTAGCGCACCGATGAAAGGGGAAACGAGATGAAGATCGCCGTGGTCGGCGCCGCCGGGCGCATGGGTCAGATGCTGGTGCGCCGCATCGCGGCCACCGAGGGCGTGACGCTGGCCGGGGCGAGCGAGTCGCCGAACAGCAACGCCATCGGCCGCGACGCCGGCGAGGTCGCGGGCCTCGAGGCGCTGGGCGTGAAGATCTCGGGCGACAGCGCCGCCGCCATCGCCGCCGCCAACGCGGTGATCGACTTCACCGTGCCCGCCGCCACCGTGGCGCATGCCGCCATCGCGGCGGCCAGGGGCGTGGCGATGGTGATCGGCACCACCGGCCTCGACCCGACGCAGACCCAGGCGATCCACGCCGCGGCGCAGAAGGTGCCGGTCATGTGGGCAGCCAACATGGCGCTCGGCGTCAACATCCTGCTGGCGCTGGTCGAGAAGACCGCGTCGATGCTCGACCCGAGCTACGACATCGAGGTGCTGGAGATGCACCATCGCCACAAGATCGACGCGCCTTCGGGCACGGCGCTGGCGCTCGGCCGCGCCGCCGCGGATGGCCGCAAGGTCAAGCTGGAGGAGGTCTGGCGCAAGAGCCGCGACGGCCACACCGGGGCCCGCCCGGCCGGCGAGATCGGCTTCGCCACGCTGCGCGGCGGCGAGGAGGTCGGCGTCCACACCGTGATGTTCGCGGCGGCCGGCGAGCGTCTTGAACTCAGCCACCGCTCGTTCAGCCGCGAGACCTATGCCGCGGGCGCGGTGCGCGCCGCGCAGTGGCTCGAGGGCAGGAAGCCCGGGCTGTACGGCATGAAGGACGTGCTCGGTCTCTGACGGGACCGCGCGCGTCCCGCGCGCTCATGAGCGGGCCGGAGGCCCGCGGTCCCAACTACGCGTCATCCCACGAATGCCGGTAGCGCGGGGCGCGCATCGCGGCCAGCGCGGCCTTGAGCTGGTCGGCGACGCGGCGGCGCTCCACCGGCGGCAGGAAACGCCCGATCACGGCGCGGCTGCGGCGCGACGACACGATCAGCCGCTCGTCGGCCTCGTCCCAGTGGACCTTCAGCCAGTAGGCCTCGAGCCGGATCTGCTCCTCCTCGCCCTCGGGCGAGACGCGGCGGATCACCAGGTCGTGGTCGTCGAGCACCAGCGTCTCGCGCCGGCGGGCGTCGACGTAGTTGCGCTGGAACAGGAACCACAGCAGCCAGACGTCCAGCCCCATGAAGCCCAGCACCGGCCAGGCGCCGAGGACCAGGAGCGGCAGGCCGATCACCAGGTTGCCGGCGATCGCCGCGGCGATGACCCACCGGAATCCCCGGGGCGACAGGCTGCGGTAGGGCCTCAGGGTGGCCGTGTAGTGGATGGCCGGGCCATCGATGGCCGGGACGGGGGGCTCGGTCATGCTAGAAAGCTATATGGCCCTGATGAAACCAGCCGTCATCCCGGAATTCTTTGCACGCCTCGCGAAATCGATGCCCGAGCCGGAGACCGAGCTCGAGTACGAGAACGTCTACCAGCTGCTGGTCGCGGTCGTGCTGTCGGCCCAGGCGACCGACGCCGGGGTCAACCGGGCCACCGGGCCCCTGTTCAAGAAGGTCAAGACGCCGGCCCAGATGGTGGCGCTGGGCGAGAAGGGCCTGGTCGAGCACATCAAGACGATCGGGCTGTTCCGCAACAAGGCGAAGAACACGATCGCGCTCAGCCAGCTGCTGATCGAGCGCCACGGCGGCGAGGTGCCGCGCGACCACGCCGCCCTGCAGGACCTGCCGGGGGTCGGCCGCAAGACCGCCAACGTGGTGATGAACGTGGCGTTCGGCGAGCCGACCATCGCCGTCGACACCCACATCTTCCGGGTCGGCAACCGCACCGGCCTCGCGCC
>Ga0102832_1002354_pt1 | contig 11711 bp, 7 predicted proteins | sample EBPBio282013_DNA_FD_88942 | JGI IMG/M metagenome (GOLD analysis project Ga0102832, IMG submission 88942) | Wastewater treatment Type I Accumulibacter community from EBPR Bioreactor in Madison, WI, USA - Reactor 2_5/28/2013_ DNA (Illumina Assembly) | ecosystem: Engineered > Bioreactor > EBPR >...
TGTCGCGGGTTACGGCTCGCCGATTGGTGTTAAGAACGCGCTGGTTGTTGTCGATGACCTCATTCCGCAGTCGCCAAACTTGGCCGCGGGGGCGAATGAAGCGGGTTATCACTATACCAACGTCAACTATGGTCGCGACTATACCGCATCCGTCGTCGCGGATATTGTTGCAGCCCGTGAAGGCGACCTTGACCCAATTAAAGGCAAACCACTAAATGCAGTTCGGGGTGTGGAAGTCGGGAACATTTTCAAGCTGGGTACGCGCTACAGCGACAGCTTGAACTGCACCTACTTGGATAAAGATGGCAAAGCCCAGCCAGTGGTGATGGGTTCATACGGCATCGGTGTCGGTCGCTTGTTAGCGTGTATTGCCGAAGAACACAACGATGATAAAGGGCTGAAGTGGCCGATTTCGATTGCGCCGTATGCGGTTCATCTGCTCATGCTGCCGGATACTTTTACCACTGAACCCGCCGAACGGCTGTACACTGACTTGCGGAACGCGGGTGTAGAAGTGCTTTTCGATGACCGTGATGCACGGCTGGGTGTTAAGTTCAATGACGCTGACCTGATTGGCTTACCGCTACGGCTTACCCTGACCAAGAAATCGCTCGAAAATGGGGGTGCCGAACTCAAACGCCGTGATCGTGACGAGGCAAGTATCGTTCCGCTCGACAAAGCGGTTGACCGTGTGCAGCAAGTCATCGTCGATTTGTGGTCGGAGCTTAATCAAACCGTTCGGAGCAACGTCACGCTCTAGGTTCAGCAAGCAATTCCACCCCGTATGTGACGGTTAACATTCGGGGTGGTATCTGCTATACTGATTCTATGAGACGCAAACGCGATCACCATCTGATTCTCTCCCTATTTCGGACGTTGTGTCTACCCCGTCCCGGCCCATTTTAGATTCCTCGAAGTCATCACTGGTTTCAACCTCTATTCCTCGCTAGCCGAGTGAATATGTTTTTGCATCTATTCAACTGAGATTGAGGAACAAAATGTCGTTCATGTCCGAGGGTCGCCAGACGGGCGCATCCCTATTGAAGTTATCGATCCTTGCTGCATTGATCGGTGCGATTGGCGGGGTCACTGCCGAGTTACTGCACCGCCTCATCGGTTTCGTGACCAACCTCGCCTTCTACCAGCGCGTTGGAACCGAAATTGTTAGTCCGCTCGAAAGTCCATTGGGCGCGGGTATTATTCTCATTCCGGCGCTGGGTGGCCTATTGATCGGTTTGATGGCTCGCTACGGCAGTCCACTCGTACGTCGGCATGGCATCCCCGAAGCGATGGAAGCCGTGCTGACCAAAAGCAGCCGGATACCGCCTAAAGTTGCCCTCCTTAAACCGATTAGTGCGGCGATCTCCATTGGTTCTGGTCAACCATTCGGTGCGGAAGGGCCGATTATCCAAACCGGTGCAGCCATCGGTTCCATACTCGGTCAAGCACTGCATACGACGGCTGCGGAACGGAAAGTGCTGCTGGCCTGTGGCGCGGCGGCTGGCTTGGCGGCGACCTTTGGCACGCCACTTGCAGCCATTATCTTCGCGATTGAGCTGCTGCTCTTTGAGTTCCGTGCGCGTTCGTTCATTCCGCTGACCATCGCCAGCTCGATTGCGACCGGTATCCACATCGTCTTGTTTGGGGCGGGACCAGTGTTTTTGGTTGGGACTGCTGATTTCGGCAGCCCGATTAATCTGATGTTTTTCCTCGCGCTGGGGGTGTTGTGCGGCCTCCTAGCTACCGGACTTACACGGATGCTGTATATCATCGAGGATGGGTTTCACCGCCTCAAAGTGAATACCTATTTATGGCCTGCCCTCGGCGGATTGTTCGTTGGCGTGGTCGGTTATATCGTGCCGATGTACATCTATCCTAACGTCGATGTTTTCGGCCCGGGCTACGAAGTGATTGGTGGCATTCTGAATAACCACTTTGCCATCGGTTTTCTGCTCGTGCTGTTGTTTAGTAAAGCGGCGGTATGGCTCGTCTCGTTGGGGTCAGGTACTTCCGGCGGTGTGCTTGCGCCCGTATTCATGATCGGTGCGGCGTTTGGGGCGATCTTCGGTCTGGTCATGAAGCAGCTTTTTCCCGGTATGGATGCCGCGCCGGTTGCTTTTGCGATGGCTGGGATGGCGGCAGTGTTTGGCAGCTCGACGCGGGCGACGTTCGCTTCGATTGTGTTCGCCTTCGAAATGACCCAGAACTACCATGCGATTTTACCTGTCATGTTAGCGAGTGTCATCGCGGATGCCGTCGTCAATGCCTTGATGACCAGCAGTATCTTAACCGAGCAGTTGCAGCGTAAAGGGGTTCTGGTACACCACGAGTACGAAGCGGATGTACTCGATATGATCCCCGTCCGTTCCGTGATGACCAAAGATGTAGTGACAGTTCCACAAACCATGACCGTTGGTCAGTTGATTGAACGGATTAATCTCCACGACCCCCGTTTAACCCGCCATCAAGCCTTGTTGATTGTTGACGAACAGGAACACCTCAAAGGGTTAATTACCCGCCATGACCTGCTCGCTGCTGCTCGTGTTGAAGGGTTGGATAATACGGTCCTCGAAGCCGGTTCGACGGACTTGATTGTTGCGTATCCCGATGAAACGGTGCGTCAGGCGCTCATTCGGATGATGCACAGTAATATCGGGCGCTTGCCTGTGGTCAATCAGCAAGAACCAACCAAAATCGTTGGCTATCTCTCACGCAGCAACATCATGTCCGCTTATCTCCAGCGGGTACGCGAAGAAGCCCATGTGGAAAAAGGTTGGCTGCCTTACCTGAGCCGCAAGTCACGCGGGTCGTCGTAGAACGAATCTCTCCCGCGACCCGCGTGACCAAGTTAGCCAACGCGGGTCGCCAAATTCAGGCACTTCTCCGCTATAATAGGCTGTTGTTGCCTGAATACAGTTTATAAAAGGATAGCGACCGATGGCACAGCAGGCTGTTACGCCGCAATCAGTAGATTTTAGCAAGTGGTATAACGAGATTGTTTATAAGGCCGATTTGTGCGAATTGTCGCCCGTGCGCGGCTGCCTTATCATCAAACCTTATGGTTACGAGTTGTGGGAAGCTGTGAAGAGTGGGCTGGATCGCCGCTTTAAAGCGACCGGACACCAGAATGCCTACTTCCCACTTTTTATCCCGGAGAGCTTCCTCAAGCGCGAAGCCCAGCATGTCGAAGGCTTTAGCCCCGAATTGGCGGTCGTAACCATCGCGGGCGGGAAGGAACTGGAAGAGCCGCTGGTCGTTCGTCCAACTTCCGAAACGATTATTATGGACTCGTTCAAGAATTGGATTCAGTCCTACCGCGATCTGCCGCTGCTCATTAACCAATGGGCGAACGTGGTACGCTGGGAAATGCGGACGCGCCCTTTCCTCCGCACCACCGAATTTTTGTGGCAAGAAGGGCATACCGCCCATGCGACCGCCGATGAGGCCGAAGCGGAAACCATGCAAATGCTGGACGTTTATGCGGACTTCGCCATTACTGATGCCGCGATTCCGGTGATTAAGGGGCGTAAGACCGAGCGCGAAAAGTTTGCTGGCGCTGCCCATACCTACACCATTGAAGCTATGATGGGCGATAAGAAGGCGCTGCAATCCGGCACAAGCCACAACTTGGGGCAGAACTTCGCCAAGGCGTTTGAGATCAAGTTCCTTGACCAGAACAACGAATCGCAGCACCCGTGGACGACCTCTTGGGGTTTAAGTACCCGCATGATCGGTGCGATTGTGATGGCGCATGGCGACGATAAAGGCTTGCGCCTGCCGCCGAAGGTCGCTCCTATTCAGGTTGTCTTGGTTCCCATCTTCAAGAATGACGATGAAAAAACCCCGGTCATGGAAGCAGTCGCTCGCCTGTCGAAAGAACTGCTCGATGCAAACATCCGCATTCATGTGGATAAGCGCGAAGGGATGTCACCGGGTTTCAAGTACAACGACTGGGAAATGCGCGGCGTTCCCGTGCGTATGGAAATCGGCCCCAAAGATGTTCAGAACAACACCGTTGCCCTCGCGCGGCGGGATGTTCCCGGCAAAGAAGGGAAGCAGTTTGTGCCACAGGCTGGCCTCGCGAACGTGGTTCAGGAACTGCTTAAGACCATTCAAGCGAATATGCTCCAGCAGGCCACCGAGTTCCGCGACGCGAATATCAAGGATGTTTCCCGCTACGACGAACTTAAAACTCTGATGGACGAGGGCGGTTGGGCGCGTGTGTGGTGGGCAGGCTCAGGCGATGACGAAGGACGTATTAAGGACGAGACAGGCGCGACGGTGCGCTGTATTCCGTTCGAGCAGCCCGGCGGTTCGGGAACGTGTTTCTACACCGGGAAACCTGCCGATACGATTGCGCTGTTTGCTAAGGCTTATTAAGACTGCTTCGTTTTAATCCTTCTACATTGTTTGATGTAACATATTCACCTTGAATATAGTCTGTAGTTAAAGAGGCGCAACTTCGCGCCTCTTTGACTTCACAATCTTCTGTAATTCTAATGCTTCATGTACGATTTGATTACACAGCCTTAACAACATCGTGATATAATGCTCAATTATGGAAACGTTTCACAATCACCCCTTTGTCGTTAATTCCATAATTTGTCTGAATGTTATAGATCGGCTGTGAATGGGTAGAGCATATCCACAAAGGATGTAGTAGATTCAATAACGCATGAGATTTCAGCGTGGGATTTAGCTACTTTAACCGTTGTGGAGGTTATACACGTTTGCTAAATTGGGATAGAAAACTATTTTTATTATGGGTAGTTTGGGTTTTAGTGGGATGCAAAATAAATAGTGCTCCTCGAACTACCACCGTTCTCATATGATCCGGTGGTAATGCGTTTTTAGGATTGAGAAGAGATGGCCGCTTATTTAATTGTTGATGTTGATGATTTACTCCAGCGTTTTACGAGCAAAGGGATTTCGCTCGATTTGCAAGAGCTGGCTGTTGGGCTGCGCGGTGGTGCGGCGCTTGCGGCTGGTTTATTTAGCGCGGACAGCCTAAAGGCGGTCGCGGTTGCAAATTGGGGCGCACACGGTTCGACAGGGACGAACTTCCAGCGGATCTTTCGTTCGGCTGGCTACGATGTGTTTGATATGCCCCGCCGCGAAACATTGGCGGATGCGCTGATCGTTCACTATTTCTCGTTCGACCCTGAACCGGTTGACGAACTCATTCTGGCGACGACCAACCCTGACCTTGTGCCGTTGGTGCGCCGTGTCAAGACGACCCGCAACGCTCGCATCCGCATCTGGGGGGCTGAAAACATTCTCGCGGGAACCGAACTCGCGAATCAGGTCATTTTCCAGCCGCTGGAATCGCTGCCGGGTATTCAAACCAAGAATGTCGCGGTTTATATCGACTTTGAGAATATCGCCATTAGCCTGAATGAACAAGGTTTTGTCGTCAATCTCGATCACCTCATTGACCGTTTTGTGATGCAAGCTAAAGCTCATGGGCAAGTCGTCAGTATGGCGGCTTATGCACCGTGGGGGCAGCGTGGCAGCTTACCGCCGCTGGTGGATAACACCGGACGCGAAATTGCCGATGACGCGCCCAGCCGGTTGATGCTGGCGAACATCGATCCTGTATTCAACCTCCCCGGTAAAAACAGCGCGGATATGCGTATCGCCCGTGACGTGATTACTGACGGTGGACAAAAGAATGCCGCCGACGTGTTCATCATGGCATCTGGCGACCGCGACTTTAACCAAGTGTTGAACTCGCTGCGTGCTGCGAACAAGACGGTGATTGTCTGGGGTGTACGTGGCAGCACCAGCCGTCAGCTTGAAAACAATCCCGGCATTACGGTTGAGTACATCGAAGATTTCACGAACCTTCAAACACACCAATCCTTGAGCGTCGCCGCCGTGAATGATGGGGCGGATGTCGCGTTGTTTACGCCTTCGCAGTGGTCGAGTGTCATTATCCAGTTCGACCGTTTGGCGACCGTGATGGGAACCGAAGTGATGTCGGTTCACCAATTAGTCGAGCAGCTTCAAGGGGTCGGTGCGGTGATTTCGCGCCCGCGTGGCGAGGACTTGGTTTCTCAAGCCATGTCACTTGGCATCTTGAAGGCTATCTCGGCGAATGGGATGATCTCGCTGAATCCCGGCCATCCGATTGTCGAAAAGACACGTCTGATCCGTGATCGGGTTGTCGTGCGTGTTATGAACACGCTGGGTGTCCGTGGTTGGGAATATGTCAACTACGGCTTCTTGCTCAAGGGCTTGGCGATGGATCGCGACTTGGATCGTCCCGGTTGTAACGTGAGCGACCAATGGCGCAGCGAGTGGATTGACTGCCTTGTACGTGAACAAATCCTTGTCCGTGAACTGCTGCCACATCGGCATAACCCTGAAGACTTGGTTCCGGTTATCAAACTGCAACCGGATGTCATCCTGCCCGCGATGCACACGCTCCCAATGGATGAGGACATGGAGGAGCAGGAAGCGCCCAATTGGGCGGGTATCTCGCTGAGTGACCTCGATACGCTGAACCCTGAAACGGCGGATATGGTGCGCCGCGTGATCGTGAGCGTTGAGCAGTTTACGAGCTTCCGCAACTTTACATGGTGTCCACTCGGCAGCCTCCACAAGCGGCTGCGGGTGTTCGATACGGGCATGTCGTTCCAGAAGTCGGTGGAATACCTGAAAGAAAATGACGCGGCGACCGTAGGCGAGTACAGTAACCCGCAGAGCGATTTCCTGACCAAAGGGATTTCGCTGCATATGAACTCGGAAATCTGCCGGAACATTTTGAACCAGCGTGATATTTTCTTACGGCTGCTGCTGATGATGTACGAACGGAATATCCCGATTTCAGAAGCGAACCTTAAAACGGCTGACCCGAACTCCAATTGGGATGCGGACTTCTGGTTCTCACTCATGGAAACCGAGAACATCTTGAACGCGGTTCCCGGTCGGGCAGGGCAGTACAGCCTTTTCCGAACGCACCACACCGTCAACCTCGTCGCCGAGGCTGCAAAGACCAAATAAGCGCATGATCGTTGATCCAAAGGTGGCGAGAGCCACTTTTTTGTTTACAGGTTAGCCCCCAATTCTTGAGGATTGTCGCCTAATATTGGCTCTGCTATAATGCCTTACATCGGAATTAGACCATTGGGCTAACTGTCCAGCCTATTTGGTGACTATGTAAGGACGGGAACAGACATGGCTCTCGAAAAAGAAGCAAAATCGCTGCTCATTCAGGATTACTCGCGGCACGAAAAAGATACCGGTTCGCCGGAAGTCCAAATCGCGCTCTTGAGCAATCGTATCAACTATTTGACGGAACACCTGCGTACGCATATTCATGATGAACATTCGCGTCGTGGTCTGCTCAAATTGGTCGGTCAACGCCGCCGTCATCTGCGGTATCTTAGCAAGACAAAGCCTGATGCTTATCGCGAAATTATTGCCAAGCTGGGGCTGCGTCGTTAACCTGTTCGAGGTTCAACCCAATATGCCAAGCCTAGGATGCTCTGCTGGGGCATCCTTTTCGATTATGCCTGACAGAGCAGGTATTGGAACGTGGAGCTAAACCTGAGGTTTTTAGCTGCATTTTCCAGTTCCTGGCTGCCGGGCTTTTGTTTTTAAGGAGCAAAAAATGGAAAGCATTACAAGTCCTATGGGGACGGTGCATCGCTTCACCGCGAAATTCGGTGATCGCGAAATCATCCTCGAAACCGGCAAGCTAGCAGAACAAGCTGGTGGTGCTGTTACCGTTCGCGATGGCGATACTGTTGTATTCGCGACCGCAACGATGAGCAAGAAGGCTCGCGCGGGGATTGATTTTTTCCCGTTGAGCGTCGACTTTGAAGAAAAGATGTATGCCGCCGGTCGTATTCCCGGCAGCTTCTTCCGCCGCGAAGGTCGTCCGTCTGAACAAGCTATCTTAGCTTCGCGCGTCGTTGACCGCACCCTGCGCCCGTTGTTTCCTGATGATCTCCGCAACGATGTGCAAATTATCCTCAGCGCCTTTAGCCATGACCAAGAACATCAAATTGATATGTTGGGTATTGTGGCGGCGAGCGCTGCGCTCGCAATCTCCGATGCGCCGTGGGATGGGCCAGTTGCGGGTGTACGCATTGGCTTGATTAACGGCGAATTGGTGGTGAACCCAACCCTTAGCCAAATGCCCAAGAGTGCGTTGGACTTGCGTTTAGCCGGTACCGCCGAGGCCATTAACATGGTTGAATGCGGTGCTGCCGAAGTTGATGAAGAGACGATGCTCAAGGCGCTCAAGCTGGCACATGACTCGTTGCAACCGGTGATCGCGGTCATCAAAGAGATGCGTTCAGCGGTGGGTAAGGCGAAGTCGAGCTACACGCCCGCTGCAACGAAAGCCAATGTGTCCGCTGCGGTAGAGGCAAAGAGTGGTGCGCGTATTCGCCAGATTATTGCCGAGCAAACCGAACGTAGTGGTCGTAACGAAGCCCTCGATATTCTCAAGTCTGAATTGGTGGGTTACCTCCAAGAACAGAACTTAACCGACCCCGATGAACAAATCGAGATTGGGGATGCCAGCGATGCCTTTGGTGAAATTGTCGCGAAGGAAGTTCGCCGTCGCATCGTGGATGAAGGGGTTCGCCCGGATGGACGCGGACTGACGGATATTCGTCCGCTGGCCGCCGAAGTTGGCGTGGTTCCTCGCGTGCATGGCTCCGGTTTGTTCAAGCGTGGACAAACACAGGTACTGACGATTGCGACGCTCGGTACCCCCGGTGACGCACAAGAGATTGATACCCTCAGCCCGGAAAAGCCGCGTCGTTACATGCACCACTACAACTTCCCGCCCTACAGCACTGGCGAAGCCTCGCCGCTGCGTGGCCCGAAGCGCCGCGAAATCGGTCACGGTGCGTTGGCCGAAACCGCTCTGCGTTACATCCTGCCGTCCGAGACGGAATTCCCGTACACTATTCGCCTCGTCAGCGAAGTACTGAGTTCAAATGGCAGCACCTCGATGGCAAGCGTATGCGGCAGCACCCTCGCGTTGATGGATGCCGGTGTGCCTATTCCGCGTCCGGTCGGTGGTATCGCGATGGGTCTCATTCAGGAAAATGGTAAGACTGCTGTCCTGACGGACATTCAAGGTCTCGAAGACCATATCGGTGACATGGACTTCAAGGTCGCGGGTACGGTCAAGGGTATTACCGCTCTCCAGATGGACATCAAGATCAACGGTGTCTCTGGCGAGATTATGGAGAAAGCGCTGGCGCAAGCGCGTGAAGCCCGTTTGAAGATTATTGATGTAATCACCGGCGCACTACCTGCCGCCCGTGCTGACCTCAGCAGTACCGCACCGCGTATCCTCACCATCAAGGTTAATCCGTCGAAGATCGGCGCGATCATTGGCCCCGGCGGTAAGACCGTTCGTGGCATCCAAGAACGTACTGGCGCGAAGATCGACATCGAGGAAGACGGTACGGTTTATGTGTCCAGCCTCGATGCTGGCGCGGCGGCGGCTGCCGAAGAAATTCGCGGCCTGACCGAAGAAGCCGAGATCGGCAAAATCTATACCGGTAAGGTGACCCGCATCGAATCATTCGGCGCGTTTGTCGAGTTCCTGCCCGGTAAAGAAGGTATGGTGCATATCTCGCAGCTCGCCGACTACCGTGTTGAGTCGGTCGAAAGCGAAGTGAGCCTCGGTGACGAGATCATGGTGATGGTCACCAACATCGACGACGGCGGTAAAGTACGCTTGAGCCGTCAAGCGGTTCTTGAAGGTTGGACACCGGAAGAAGCCCGCGCCCGTGACAGCCGCGGTGGTGGTGGTAACCGCAGCAGCGGCGGTGGCGACCGTCGTGGGGGAGGCGGTGGCTACAATCGCGGTGGTAACGACAACCGTGGTGGTGGCGATAACCGTGGCGGCGGGAACTACAACCGCAGCTAGTTCTAACCCCAACCGAATTCATTGTCTATCGATCAGGGAGAGCATATGCTCTCCCTGATATTTTTAGAACCGCTTTGAACCCTTCTTAATCCTTTTCTCTGACCAATATAGCAACTAATTCCCTTAAGAAGTGTATATATTAAATAGACGCTGATTCGATGTTACACTGAAATCAAGTAGCTATGCGGGGTTTGTTGAAGTGACAGTTCTCCCTCCCTCAATGTCATCACCCCCGTGGACGGGGCGTACCAAACGTGTCGTAGCGATTATCGCGGCTGGCGCTGTGCTGCTGGCTATTTTTCGCCTGAGCGAATTGGTGCCGATTGTTTCAGTCGCGGTCATTCTGGCCTATCTGCTCACACCGATTGTCAACTTTTTTGAAAAACGTATCCTGACGATTGGTCCTCTAAAAGCGAGGTCGTACCGTGGGGCGGCGGTAGGTTTAACCTATCTAGTTATCTTAGCCACGGTTGTGGTTGTTATCTTGGTGGTCGTGCCTGTATTAGTGGCACAGCTAGAGGAGTTTGCCCGCCGCATTCCAGCCATGTTTCGCGATGTCGAGCAGAGTATCGAGCATTCGCTGAACGAGCCGGTCATGTTTAACGGCGAGCCGATCTTGATTAATAACGAGCCGTTCATTCCGCTTGAGCGTTTACAGCAAGCAACCGGCATGAAGCACATCACGGACATTATTAACCTCAAGGATTTTGACCCCGTTCGTACCACCCAGTCTTTCATCCAATCGTTTACCGGCCCGGCTGTTGATGTGGTTGGTGGCGCGTTAGCCGCGATTATCAACCTCATCTTTTTACTGTCGGTGATGTTCTTCCTTATGCGTGATGGGTCGATTTTCGCTGACAGGGGTGTTCAGTTGTTACCCGCGTTGTATCAAGGGGATGCACGCCGCCTGTTGTATGAGTTGGGGCAGGTGTGGAATGCGTATTTACGCGGGCAGTTGTCGCTGGCGTTGTTCATGGGCGTGGTCGTTTTTACGATTGCCACCATCATCGGTATGCCGAACCCCCTTATTCTGGGTATGATTTCCGCCATCCTAGAGTTTATTCCCAGCATCGGCTCCGGCTTGGCGATTTTCCCGGCGGCGCTGCTGGCGTTGACCGGACATTCAACCACCATTCCCGGTTTACAGGGTTTACCCTTTGCGGTGGCTGTTGCGATCATCTGGGCGGTGCTTCAAAATATCGAAGCGTATATCCTTGTCCCGCGTGTGATGGGCGGCAGCTTGAACCTGCATCCGATTGCGGTCATTCTGGGGATTATCGCGGGGGCGAGCCTCGCGGGTGTTCTTGGTATCATTCTGGCTGCACCAACCGTTGCAAGCCTGCGGATTTTCGGGCAATATATCTATGGTAAGTTGATGGATCGCGACCCGTTCCCTGTGACCATGCGGAAGAAACGACCTTCACCCATGAGCGATTGGCTTAGGCGCAAGGTGGCTTTTGCACAAGGCGAGGTTGGGACGCGAATCACCCCTCAAATTCGCGCGTGGTTGGATGCAAGGAGAAATTAAACCATGTCGGAAGAAGTACAAACCGAGAGCCTTTCTGTTACCGAGAATTATGCCGCTTGGATTTCTCATGAACCGGATGGTGAGGTCGTTTACCATCTTGAGTTGGGCGCGGTAACGGTTCATTTCTTTGAAGAAGAATGGGTTGAAGTCATCGAACTGGTTCATGCAGCCGCCCAACAGGCGAACAAACGCCGCTAATGTCCAGCACGCCGCGAGTCGACCAATTACTGATTGAGGCTATGGCGAAGCAGCTCCCCCCCAGTGGGGCAGCGCTTCGCTTAG
>Ga0102832_1002356_pt1 | contig 11709 bp, 7 predicted proteins | sample EBPBio282013_DNA_FD_88942 | JGI IMG/M metagenome (GOLD analysis project Ga0102832, IMG submission 88942) | Wastewater treatment Type I Accumulibacter community from EBPR Bioreactor in Madison, WI, USA - Reactor 2_5/28/2013_ DNA (Illumina Assembly) | ecosystem: Engineered > Bioreactor > EBPR >...
AGCGGGGCAGTTGGAATAATTTTTATAATTGCTTTAATATCAGCCTTATTTCCAAGTGTTGATGGTGCTATAACTTCAATAACATCTTGTTTTTGTATAGATATTTTAAATTTTAACAAACAAACTATTTCTGATGTAGAAAAAAAGAAAAAAAGATTTATAAATTGACCCGAAAAATTTGTTTTAGTTTGCCAAATAATAAAATGAATAGAAAATGACCAGAATTTTATTTATTACGTACATAACATTAAATACTTATCAAACTTATTAAATCATAAAAGTCATCAATTTATTCAATTTTCATACATTGATAATCAATCATATACGCAGTATTCAAACAAAAAAAATCATTCTACATTAGTGAATTGAGTCTAGAACTTCTTCAACAGTCTTTCCCTACATTCTCCTCTTAAATCTTCATCAAGTCGTCGTTTCATCTTTTGAATTTGATCCATTGATAAAAGTTCTTAAAATTGTGTTAAGGTAGATTCATCAAGATACTTGTTGTAGGAAAGTAGACTTGAAATGGAGAAAGGTTATTGGACATTTTGTAGTTCAGTTAAGGATTTTTATGAGTTGACATTAGCTTGTGGTTGATTGTCATTAAAAGCATGTGATCCCTTTCGCTCACCGATTCCTAATGAGTCATACTTGATTTGTTCAGTGAACCTTTGTTCTTATTTTTCATGCTAAAACTCAGGTTTCAACATTATACTTTCACGATCAACACTGAATTATTTTAATAACTTTTGTTATTTTTCTTTTATTTCATTTCTTTTAGCATCAGTAAAAAACTAAATTTCATTAGCAACCTTAATCATATCAGCATTGAATTAATGGGTAAGTAATTTTCTTCTGAGCTCGTAATTTTCAGGATCTTTCAAGTTTGTTATCAAGAATTTATATTGACTCTTGTAATCTTTAGACAAGGGTTGCTTTGATCTTTGATGGAAATGGACAAACAGTTAAATATCTGTCTCCAATACTAAATTCCTGCAATATTTGAACATGCCGAAATCATAAGCTTGCTTTATGACAGATTCGTTGATTTCCCTTACTTTATCCAAAACTTATTGTTATAACTCAGATAGCAAAACTTTTTGTCTCATCTCCTCAATTCCGATACATAATTGTTAAAAGAACTGTTCACGAAGTTTATATCGTTACTTTTGCCAATCTGGGTCAAAGACTGATGAGCGATATTGGATTTTGTATTGAAGAACTAAATCCCTAATAATTTGTGATGACAAAATCAAAAAGTATTGACTGTTCGTTTGGGTGATTTTACCTATATCTTTGAATGAAGTTACTCGATGCAATGCTGTAAGGGAATCTTAAGGAGCTTCTCGCTTTTTGCTGGTTAAAGCTTAGTCTTGGGCTTGTTATTTTTTTGATGACTGTAAACCAGATGAAGTCTTTCTATCCCCTTTAGTTGTACTCAAACCTGCACTGACTGACGATTTCTTTTTCTCTTTGGTGAACTCATCTCTTTTAGCCTTTTTCTTTTCTTACTATTCTCTGAACATTCTCAAAATTTCATCCTGATCAATTTAATTGTTATCTTTTTTGACTTTTTGCAACTCTTATACTTGCTATTATTACTGTTGTTTTTAAAGCTATTTTATTGATGGCTAATTTAGCGACTTTCCACTTTGCCCGATTTATTCATTAGCAATTTATTGATTGTTCTGTTAATCCCCATAGTTGATTGAGGCAAATGAATAATTTTGTTGTAAAGGTTAATTGAACTAACTTGTAGATGGGAAACGATCCATACTTGGTGGGACTTGTTATTACTAGATAGGTTGATTATTGAATGGAATCGGCTATGGTTAAGATGTTTGTGGATAGGTGGATGACATCTTTATTTATTTGTTTTTTATATAAATTTTACAATTGATTTGACTTTAAAGATTGTGATGATATTGTCAAATCCTAAAAATAGCTAATTTATAGCAAGCTAAAAAAATATGATTAAAAAATTGTAAATTCTTTGAAAAAATTAATAAATTTTATTTGAATTTTAATAAAATCTTTTTTATCAATAAAAAAATAAAACTTTTTTCATCAATTTACTTTCGAAAAGTTATATTTCATCATCCACATAATATCTTTATTTAACAGACTTATTTTCACTTTCAATGAGCTACAAATCAAGACAATAATCAGATACTATTGCCAGAGATTGCTTCTATCAAGCTGATTCCGATAGATCGGGTACCATTACAATTTACGAATTTTATACTTTTTTGCAAGCTGTTTATCAAAGATTGGGAATTTATCGTCAACTTAACCAACCTGAATGTGAACAATTGTTCAGATTTTATGATGATGATCGAAATGGGTTCCTTACACCAAATGAGCTTGTCGATATTGTATGGGATCTTTATACTGCTGATGTTCAAAATGATAGAGTTGCTATCCAACAAATGCTTGAAAAAATTATCATTGAAAAATATTACAACAGACCTTACAATCAGTTCAATAATCAATATTTATATGGACATTGGGGTCAAACCAATACAAAAGGTGATTGGAGAAATTATAGATTCAATCCTTATCAAATGCATAAAATGCAAAAGTTTGGTTATGAGTTTCAAAGACCTACTAATAATTTCCAAAATGTTGGAATGTCTTCTGATTTCAGTCAAGGTGGATTCGGACAACAAGGAGGATTTGGACAACAACAATCATCATTAGGAAACTTCGGTCAAGGAGGATATGGAGGCCAAGGAGGGTTTGGTGGCCAAGGAATGATGATGCAATCTGGACAAGGAAGCTTCGGTAATGGAGTTGTTCAAATGGGAGGAGTCATTAATTTATCAGGTGGCATGGGAACGGGAATGGGTATGAATCAAGGAATGGGAATGGGTCAACAAAACATGGGTATGGGGATGGGAATGGGTATGGGAATGGGTCAACAAAATATGGGCATGGGAATGGGTCAACAAAACATGGGAGGTAATATATTTGTTTATAAACATAGGTTATGGCGGTCAACGTTCATTCCACTCAGTAAACATAGAATCACAATGGGGCCAACAACAAATGCTTGTCGACCCATTCTGTTGGAACCAAATCCCTTCATACAACACTGACCCTCAGTACATTGTGTTACCATCACCATGCCAATTACAAGAGAATGAAAAAATGATCGACTTGAATTCATTCGCTCAAATGACTGGTTATATCCAACCACAATAAATCTCCCTTGTTACTCCCATCAAAGCAAGACAGGTTACTCAATATCAATGTTTTGAGGCTGTTAAACAATTGCCATATATGTTGCAAAATAAGGGTTACGGTGGGCAGATTCATTTCAAAATTTATTTCGCTTAATTTGTTAACTTGTTGGAACAAAATCAGTTCAAATGGTGAGAGAGAATATTCGCATTTAAACTTCATATGATTTTTAAGTGACTCATCATATTTTTTGTTAATTTTTTAAACCACAAACATAAATTTGTCACAAATCAATATCACAACAAAAAGTTAAAAATCATTTATTTACATTTTTCTTTTCTCCTGTCTTTGACTTCATTGCTTGTTTTCTTATTGGCTTCTTTATTAGAATTGGTTTAATTTTGAGTTTATGTACTTATCTCTTAATCTGGCTGTGTGAGGTCAATTTCCATCTCACTTTCTTATGGTTTTTTATTTTTTGGTTTTGATTTCTTCTTTGTGACTTTTTTGAAAAGAGACAAAGGCATTTTGAATAATGTTGACTCCTCAGTTTATTGTGTTTAAGAGTCGATAATGACATCAGGTGTCAATGTTTTCTTTTAAGAGGTTTCTTATTTTTATAACTCTTTAAGTTGATTTTATAGTAATTGCTTTCCTTCATTGATTTTTTTTTCAAAATGCTGCAATAATTTGTTATCAAATCTTGACAACTAAAAGAATGCCATCATATTTTCCACCTAAAGTTCTCTTTTCTTAAACTCCTCAATAACAACCTCCCCAACCGCCTTTCTGAACGATCTCCTCTTGATTGGAAACGCTGACAATACATTAACAAACTCTAACAATTGCTAATTAGTCGCCTTTGACAATAACAACTTTTCTTAAACCATTTTCGTCACTTAATAGTAGTAAAAATGTTGTAACTTGTAAATATTCTTGACCGATCTATGTGTGTACTTATTCTATTTGTTCTTTGACGTGGACAATGTGGATTGGTATTCTGTCATGTAGAGTTGTAACATGTTTATTGTCAGTCTAGTATAGAGTAGAAGACTTTCAGGTGTTAATGATTTCTACTAATTATTGCCATTCTCCCCACCTTTCTTTTCCACCAACGCAGCCTAGTCCATTCTCGTTGTATGAACCTCTAACAACAGCTTATTGAACTCTATATTTTTGGAATTAGTATCAACAAATATTTTGGTGATTCTGTTCAATATTTATGGAGTAATCTTTTTTGCCTTGTTTTTTCTCGAACCAGCATTGTAGATTGGTTTGTTCTTTATCTTTTGCTTTTGTAATGATGGGGACTACTTTTTGTCTGTTTATTGTTATTAATCTTTTTGTTCGTCTTATTACCTCTACTCTTATTATAGCAATTCTTTAAATTTCTCATCAATGATCTCAAAATGATCCTTGGACATTGCCTCCAACTTCTTATACGTAACATCCAGCTGCTCTTGCATCTTATGATCATACTCTAGCAACTCCTTCTTCATGCCCAAATACACCCTACAATAAATTTCATTAAGAAACTGTTTCTCTAAGATCAAGCTATCAATCTTATACTCAATAGCCAGATCAAACAACATCAATATCTCTTACATTGACAACTTTTATTGGTAGTGGATCAGCCTGCGTAAAGACTCAGTGAAGTAGTCATAGTCAAAGGGTAAGAGCTTGTTGTAGTATAGTGACAGTTGGTGGAGGATTTGTTATTGGGAGTGTTTGCTGTGTGAGAGCTCGTTTAATAGTTGGGTGGACATTTAGGATGGTGTGTATGCGCGTTATGTGTATATGTTGGTTTAGGGTTATTGGAATGAGTTGAAGTCATTGTTATTCTGTATTTCATCAACTGTCATTGAGGTCTTATTAGCTTATGAAAATGACATTTTGTTAGTACTATTATTATAGCTCATGAACATCATCAATTTGTTATCACCATTCATTTTATTAATCTTTTGTCTCAGCATTGCACATCGACCAATGTTCTTAATCAAGTTGTTTATCATTCTTTTTTATATGGGACTGTTTGTTCTTTTGCTCTTTTGTTTATATTATTTATTAGCGACTTTTCAATTTTTTATTTGGTATTATAGATTGTTATGTTATAAAAATGTTAGCATTACTATTGTTATAGGACTCAATTAAAATGGTTGTTATAAATGATTGATTGATTTATTTATTAATTGAATAATAGGAAATAAATAAATTATGTTTGATTATTTGTTTTCAACTTTCAATCTTTTATTATTATCGACAACATCCATATATCTATTAATTCAATAATTCAATAATTATATTTCTTTTATATAACATCACTTCAAGGTCTAACCCTTATCGACTCAAAACAAAATGAAAAGAGATCATCCATAAAGTTAAGATGAATGCCAATAACAACAAAAAGATAACAAACAAATCAAAATCGAAAGAGTCATGCCTAAAAAAGCATAATATCGTATGCGTGCACATATCAACCCACTCAACACAACACCATTCCCTTTCCCACCACATCACTCATACGTTGATTGGAAATCCCACTACCCAGCATTTTACCCCGACACTAAACCAGAAGATAACTTGAAAGTTTACTGTAACACTGTTGAACATCCATCATTTTATGACAATCCAAGAGAGTATGAATTGACAAAAAATGTCACCATAATTGACATCGGTTGTGGATTTGGTGGATTATTGTTCGGACTTTCAACATTGTTCCCTGAAAATTTATGTCTCGGGTTAGAAATTAGAGATAAGTTGGTTAATTATGTTGGTGAAAAAGTTAAAGGACATAGAATCACATATCCTGGCAAGTATAATAACATCTCTGTTGTCAGAACTAACACTATGAGACACTTGTGTCAATATTTCTCTAAAGCTTCACTTTAAAAAATATTCGTCTGCTTCCCAGATCCTCACTTTAAAGCTAAAAACTATCGTCGTCGTATCATCAATACAGGTTATCTCAGTGAATATGCTTACCTTCTTAAACCAGGAGCAAGATTGTACTGTATTACTGATGTTCTTTAACTTCACGAATGGCACATGTAACATTTGAGAAAACATAAAATGTTTGTTGAGATCAAAGACGATAATGACCCATGCATTCAAGTTATGGTCAATAAGACTGAAGAAGGACAAAAAGTTGAAAGAAATCAAGGCAGTAAATATTGGGCAATCTTCGAAAGAGTCAAATAAGAATGAAACCAATCAATCATAATAAGATTGATACTGTATTATTTTATTTTAAAGCCATAAAAATCTTTTAATTAATAAAGATTTACTTATAAAAAAAAAAATCGAATAAATACAAAACAAAAAATCATTTCTCTAATGTTGAATTTTAATACCATTTTTTCATTATTTACTTTAAGAAAAATCATCGGATTCTTTATTACTTTCTGTTGTTTCTTCTACTTGTTGTAGGTTTAGTAGGAGCCATTGTTGGTGTTGGGCCGAATAAGCTGCTTTGGGGTTCGTTCTTTGATGGTGATCTTTGACTGAAAAGGTTTACAGCTGCTTGTGGGTTTATTGAGGGCAAAAGAGTTGGTTGGTTCTGCATGAAAGAAGGTACTTTATTAATGGCTTCAAATTTAGCAGCCTGTGCTGACTGTGCAGCGCTCATAAAACTTCCACTCTGTTGTTGCTGATTACCAAACAATCCTCCTGTAGATGCCTGTGATTGAGCATTACCAAACATTCCACCCGCCTGTCCAGCATTAAAACCTCCAGTATTAAACATTCCACTTGATCCTGTCGTAGGTCCATTAAACAGAGATGCACTATTTCCAGGAAAAGCACTACCAGTATGACTACTGAATGAGGCATTCAAGAAACTTCCATTCAAATTATTTCCTGGGAGAACATTGTTTTGTAAAAGTTGACTGTTTCCTGGGGTAATATTTGATTAGGATTACTCGCACATTGATGAGTCAAGATTTGAGTATTGTGAAGTGTTGTGAATTGGGGATTGGAAGGCGCTGGAGTTAAGTGTTGGTGCTTGGCGTTGAGGTGAGTTCGCTGTGATTGGGGTTGAGGCTGTGACTGTTTTGAATACACTGGCGTCGTCTTTCTTTTCTTTGATTAAGTCTTGCAATAATGTAGAACTTGATTTACCAGTTAATGGCTTAATAGATGCTAAGAATGGGTTATGCTTTGGAGGTTATGGTTTCTTTTGAGGTTCAGTTTCTGAGGGCTTTGAAACAAGCTCAACAGGCTTAGCAACCTACGGTGTTTATTTCACTTTAATCTCCTCAGCTGGCTTTCCTTCAGTAGATGAAGGTTTTTTTGTGAGTTAATCTTATTTAGTTACTACTTTTTCAGTCGATAGTGGTTGTTCAGGTATTTTTTATTGTGACGGTTTCTTTTATGCCAAAGAAAATAATGATGTCTTTGGAGCATCGAAGAGACTGAATGGTTTAGCAGGTTCATTTTATTTGTTTTACTTTTCTTATTATTATTTTGAAGGAATTAATAATCCTCCAGTAATCGTTTTCTAAGCGATTTCTAAAGGCTTCACTTATAATTGTTATTTTTGAGTAATTTAAACCGGCTTATTTTCATCGTTTTGGCCCTCCTCGACCTGACTTTGCTGTCTCTTCATCTATTCTGCTAATTTTAGCTCTTGTTGTTATTTTTATCTTCTCATTCTTTCCTCTTCTTGTTGCCTTCTCATTTCCTCTTCTAACTGCCTTCTTCTCAATTATTCTTCCTCTCTCTTTCTTCTCAGCTCTTACTCCTGTTTTCCTCTAATCTCTTACTCTTGTTTTTTTCTTATTTCTTACAACACACTCTTTTTCAACTATTCGCGAACATTTATTTTACTCTCGCATTATTTGGTAAAACTGTAAAGTTTCTTTCGCTCAATTTATGGATTCATATTGACTAGTTTTAAATATTATGAGAATTTTAACTTTTGAGTTTGCTCTTTGCCATTTTTTCCTTATTTCAATGCTTATTTCTACAGTTATTGTTTGATAACAATTGCAGGTGCGAAATTTTTTTGTATAAACTTTTCATAATCTTACTTTAATGTCAATCTTTGTTATCTATCTTCCTACTTTTACTGATTTAAACTTTCAATAATAATTTTTTCATATCTACTGGCAACAAGTCGATCAAACTATTTTTGTTTTTCTAACATTTAAACAGTAAATTTCTTCCCTTAAGAAACTATTTGCTGTTATTGATTATGTTTTACTCTTTTACGAATTTCAGTCTAATTGGATTTGATAAATGGCGCAGCTATTCTCTTTTTAGGATTATGCTACAAAGGAGGGTAATACAAGCCATCAACATCAATGTAATTGTTTTCGAACTGATCATGTTGCTGTTAAAATGTAGTTGAAATTTTTTACTTACTTTTATTGTTGTTATTTTTATTGTTTTTGCTTTTAGAGTAGTTTACAGAACCTTTCCTGTCGTCATGCCTGCTACTTGTATTTCCACCTTGCTTAGCTCTATAGGACATTCTTGCGGCATGCCCTAAATACGGATACTCTCTCAACTATAACTTGGGTATATTCATCTCCATCCTTCCTTCATCCATGCCATCATCAACCCCATCCTCTTCCTCTTGACCCTATCTCAAAAACCCTCCCCTAAAATGTTAATCTTTGATCAATGATGATGATTAATTCAAATTAAAGTTGTTAAGTATATTAAAGTTACAATCACTATCAATATCGCTGATGTTCAATATCAAAGATTAGTCGGGGTTATTATTTTGCTTGGGTATTTTTTAATGATAATCTGTGGTATTCTTTTGTATGGATGGTTATAATGGTAGTAGTTATGGATATTTTTGTTATTCCCTCTGAACGGACTGCAACGACCTATTCAATGCTTTCTTGATTTAAATATTTTTTCTAATAAATGACTATTTAATCTTTTTTTATTGCTATTTTTCATATTATTCAAATGAAATTATTTTACGCTATTTTTTTTATTTGAGCTTTTATCTTTTTGAGAGGGATTATCTATTTTTATTATGACTTTGTTAATTGGAGTGTGAATTCATTTGGGGCTAAATAACATTATTAGATGGTTTGTTACTATTGGCAATACCCAGCTTAGGCTATTTCACAGCTCCATTCTGACCCTCCAACGCCTACTGGATTGAGCCTTTAACGTCAATGGTCTTAACATAGTTCCACACAAAATTTAAAGAATTCTTCAACACACCACTGAGTTGATCAAACAAAGAGTTTTAGTTTTGTCTTTCTAGTTGGTTAAAGAACTATTTTGGATTTGTGACTCTATAATTAGTCGACATTTTATTTATTTTTATAAACTAAAAAGTTTATTATTATTAATCAAACAAATATTTTATTCATTTATTAATTTGTAAAAATTTATTAATTGTGATTTAGATAAATTCTCAACTAAATAAATATTTAGAGGCTTTTTTTAATGAGTTAAATTTTAGTTATAATTTCAAGAGATGTGAATAAAATTTATTAACGTCTTTAAAAATTAAAAAAAGTAGGCTATTCAATGTTGCTAACAAAAAAAAGAAAAAATAATTAAAGCATTTAGACTAAATAAATATCTTTAACTTCATTTCCATTCTCATCAATTCTATCTATATTTTCACTCCCTTTTCCCACCACAATCCTTATTACTATCCTCAATAACATCATTATAAAAACTCGACATCTGCTAACTCACCTAATCAAAATCATCCATATTAATCTACCCTGATTCGTATTGGATACATAAAGGGATCTCGATACTTAATGATTAGAACTATTCATAATGGTTTTGTTGGTTGCTCTTCTTCATTGATGAGTAATTGGCTGGATTCTTAATTTGTTATTCTAACTTTGTTGTTGACTTTTTTGGTGAGGTGAATTTATGTTCGGTGGTGATTAAGGCGTGGGATAAGTATTATAAGGAGGAGGATGATTAGGATTTGTTTGGCTCGTCTTATGAGACGATGGGTGGTAGGATTTGGTAGTTATAATTAGTGGCTAAATTTTTTAATCCTGTCTTTTTGTGTCCATTTTCTTTTTTAACTCGCTTTGAATCACGCTAAAACTTTTTCTTTTTTACAGGCTTTCTCTAATCTTTCATACCATCACTATTTTTAGCAACTTTATTAGCCTTACTGATATGTTTCTTTTTTTTTTATTCAAACACAGCTTTTTTTTTCTTTGTCTCTTCTTTTTATTAACCTTTTTATCTTAATCTTTATTTTTGTTATTAAACCTTTTTAATTTATTAGGAACATTTCCTGTCTCCAAAAATAGCAGAGATGAACTTTTAATTTTATGATTATTCGATCACTTATTGAGGTAAAGGAGAAGGTAAGTCTTTAATTGGTTATTATTGTGATTTTAAGATTAAACTTTTTATTTAATGGTTAAATTTTTACTCACCCTTTTTTTATATATCTTTTTCAACTAGTACTTAAAACGATTTGATTTTCTAAGCACTACTTTCACTTTAACTTTTACTACTACTTGCATTACTTGCATTGATACTCTAGTTATCATCATCATCACCATCAACCTCAACCACAACCTCCCTCTGATTGAATAACAAACTACTCCTTCGAATTTTATCACTCCTCACTTCGTTATTAACAATATTAACATTTCTCTTCACCATTAACGTCCTTTATAAGTTATGGAATATTACTGACACTTATTTTACAAAAGCCATCTACTTCTTTGACTTCGAATGGTAGTCTCTATGATTATTGTTGTTATGTTGCTGTTACAGTCTATTTTATACAAAAATTGACATGTGTGATTTCTTATTATTCACGGTTTGTTAAATTTCATACAATATCTTCCTCCTTGTAGTCTCAACCCTTTCTATGATGTTTTTATATATGAGCTACAAATAAATCATTCCCTCCACACCAATCCTCCTACTCTCCAATAGAAACTGCTTAATCAAATACTTCTCTTTGGACTAATTAAACCTCTCTGCCTTTTCCAACAAAGCAATAACAAACAGCATCTCATCCTTTAGTTAATCTACAATGTGTTCAAATCTCTCATATATGGAGTAGCATGATTTGCGTAATGCTGAACACATTGACTGTTGGTGTTAGGTGAGTTTTTGACGAACTTTGCTTGTTTAGGATTTGTAGTTTTATAATGTGAACCTTTTTGTGTACTTCTTTCGAAGTTATGAGGAGATTTTCTTTATTTGCTTTGTCTTCTATAACTTAGCTTGGGCTTTTGTTATACTTAAAGGTAATTTCTTACCCTCATTTATATCAGAATTCTCAACCTCCTCCTATTATTGTAATTATTCATCCACCTCATATATCTTTTATACATTTTTCTCATATTTTGACAAATACCTTTAGATTTAATCTTTCAACAATATCCATTACTTCTGGTTTGTGAAAATGTATGATCTGAGGGAAACTAAGAGTAAATTCAGAAAGTTTATTATTTTGTGATTTGTTGAATGGAGTTAGAGCAGGATGTGGACCTTGTCGCGGCTGAATGTCGAGGCGATGAAGGTTGATTTGGTGGAAAAGATTGATAAGTTTGGGGTAGGTATGTT
>Ga0102832_1002360_pt1 | contig 11678 bp, 4 predicted proteins | sample EBPBio282013_DNA_FD_88942 | JGI IMG/M metagenome (GOLD analysis project Ga0102832, IMG submission 88942) | Wastewater treatment Type I Accumulibacter community from EBPR Bioreactor in Madison, WI, USA - Reactor 2_5/28/2013_ DNA (Illumina Assembly) | ecosystem: Engineered > Bioreactor > EBPR >...
ATCGACTGCTTTTTTTAAACTCTTTATTGATAATTTTTAAATAAAACCCAATGATTTTCAACTTATTTTAATTGGAATAAACAGATTTAGTTATATTTATCTACCAAGTGATACCTTTCTAAAAATACTACAGGGTAAAAAAAGACAGAGAAGATGGATGATGATATGAGAAAAGCTTTAATAACTAAAAAAACTGGTGCCTTTGACAAACCTTATGAAGAATGTTTGTTAAAGATCCAGAAGATCAAACAAAAGAATGATTTCATGCAAAAACAGGTCGGAACAGATTCTTAAGATACTGTAAAAAGATAACTGGTCAAGCAAAGGCAGTTTATTTAAGTAAAATTTACCTGAAATTAGAAATAAATAAATGACCTCAAAGCACTCATGGAAAATATGGAAAAAAAGTTCAGAGATCCTGAGTCAAGGAATAAGTTGAAAAACTTAAAAGCTGATGCTCAAAAACAGATTGAAAGAAATAAAAGAATTATGGAAGAATTTATTAACAAGTAAATTTTAAAAATAATTAAGGTCTTTCCTAAGGATTTCTCGTGGAAGCTATGACCCCGATGAAGATAATGATAATTACATGGAAAAAAGTAAGATTTTTTTTATTCAGACTCTAAAAATCAAGGAAAAAATGCAAGAAGAAGGGATGGTCAAGATTAGTTGAAAGGCTAAAAAGGGAAAACTAAACCAGACTCATTATTAACAGACGATCATTATGGAATGGACTTTGAGATTGAACGAAAAATGTTAAATTAAAAGAAAGAACTCCTAAATGAAGTATAACAGGCTACAAATCGTATCAATACAATAATGAATGATATGGCCATTATAGTGGATGAACAAGGATAAAATTTGGACATAATTTCTTAATAAATGATGAAAACCAACAAAAATCTAATTGAAGCCAATAAATAACTCGATTAGGCATCTAAACAACAGAAAAAATCAAGAAAAAAGTACTTAATATGTGCCATGTTACTAATTATTCTTGTGTTGGGTGTGGTAGGTGTGATTTTCTTTGCAACTTGAGTTTATTTCAATAAAACTTGTAAAGATTTTTTATTGATTTATTTTTCTGATATTTTAAATTTCATTTTAAATTGGTATCATTATAAATGGAGCGTATATAAGATTCATTGATTTAGCAAATCAAATAACAATTTAAAAATCCAAACAAAATAATAAGAATGTCCGACGAAGAACAAGATATTTCAAACTAAATTTCCATTGAAGATTTGTAACTTTCATTGTAAGTCTACGAAATCGAAAGTGACCAAAAACTACAAAAGCTCAAAGAGTTATTTGATTAAAAAAAAACACTGGATCTGCGTCAAGTGTTTTATGAATAAAGAAGCTCATTGGAAGTCAAGTTCCAAAACATCGTTGGAGACTTGACAGAGTTCCTGATTAATCAGGAAGTTCCATCAACATAAAAACTAAGAAAGACTTTTTACCGCATACTGTAATCTCCATTGTTACTTTTATTCAAAGTCTCAAAGTTTGAAATTTTCAACTTAAGATTGAATGCTTTTGACATTGAACTTTAACCTATCGAGGCCATTACTGAACTTGGTAAGCAACTTTATAAAAGTATTGACGAGTACAATAAATTCCAGAAAAACGTAAAGCAATAATATATTGGATCAGTTTATGAATCTTTTTAACAGTTTCTCGAACATGCTAAAATCAATCTTATTCAAGATTAAATATTTACTCTTTACAGCTATCTTAGGAAGGGATCTGCAATTTTGAAAAAGAAAATAGAAGATAAAATTAAGATTGTTTAAATCTTCAGTAATGTGTAGTAAAAACTAATTCTTTCTCTTCTCAAAAATTAAGATGCCAAAACTTTGAAATAATTATCGACTCTTAACTACGAAATTTACTTGCTTGAAAACAATTTTGATGTCCTCTGTTTTTACCTTAAAGTACCTTTAAGAAGTATTTATAAAGAAGTTTTCAAAGAACTTTAAATTCTTGGAGCAAAATCCAAACAAACATGCAATTATGACATGTTTATCAATGTTTTTGTCAAATTCAACCAATAAATTCTTCGTAAACTTCAAGTTGAAAAAATTGATGAAGTTTACGTGGAATATTTATAAAGTGTTGCCATTATCTTGTTAGAACTATGGGGTTGCAGAATCTGTCAGTTTAGATAATTTTTTACTTTCTTTAAATTCTTATTCGAAGTTCACCTGAATAAAAAAAACTTACTTTAAAAATGTCTTAAGCATACACCAAAGCTTTAGAAAGAAGATATTGCTTTGATTCGTGCAAATTATCGTCAGAACGTCGAGAACAAAAATTCAGAATTACTTTCTTTAATGAAAAAAGTCTCTTTAGATGATATTAATTCATAACTTAATTCGATTTACCATCAAATTCTTTACAACTTGGATTTCTCTTCAGAATCGAAATAAACCCTGATCGGATTGTTTACTTTAGTAAACGGTAATTCTAATATTGAAGGATTCCTTTTTACTGTTGAAAGGGCATTAAAATAATGGAATCATACAATCGATTTTGGAAATTCAATCAAATACATTGAAACAGAATTTAGTTTCCCTAAAAACTTGTCACCTTTGCAAGTACTTTAATCTTTGAGACTTTTGACAAATCTTTGCATTATTTAAAGTAAAGGATTTGACAAATAATTTCAATAACTTGTGGCGAAAGGAACCGTCGTCAAAGCTATGACCGGAATTTGCAAATTTTTACTTTCCCAGCAGTAAGACAGAATAAAATTTGTTCAATAAAATTCAATCTGCCAATAATTTATTTTAAAAAGCTTCAGATTTTTACAAAACACTCTTCAACAAAATTCAACCTAATGGGAGGAAATTCTCTTCTCTTTTGCAAGTTCGATTTCTTTAATCAAATAATAACAGAATCAGGTCGAACTCCAATCTTAAATCTGTAAATAAATTGAGAAAAATTTATAAAACTACAAGCTAGGAGGATGCGTAAGGATTTTTAAAAAAATTTATGAATTTAACAATAATGAAGAAATCCTAAAATCAATCGCTGATATTTTCTTGAGATAAACATCTGATAAAATAAATGAAACAAGAAATTTTAGGTTTTTCGGTAAAAATATAAAAAATATTTCAAATGAATTGCTATCGAAAAGTGAGGCTGATTTTCTTAAAAAATATGCTTGCATAAAAGACGATACAATATAAGTAAAAGAGTCATCATGTTTCAAAATTAGTTAACTGTAAGTGATAACGAATCCAATCCAATTTTAAAAGGCAATGGATAATTATTACTTTACTTTGGATTCAAATGCAAAACGTTTCATTCAATTTATTGTTGAGTAATGGGCTGGGGATGAATCTTAAAATCATAGCTTTTTTTCAAGCCTAATTTCATTATTGATTCAAAAATATTCTGTTGGAATTCCAGTTATGTGCAATATAAGAATCAAATCAAGTTAAAATGCCAAGGAAACCGTTCAATTTAGATTTGCTGAATATTTGGTTAACAAATTAACTGGATCCCAAGCTTCTGAAGTTAAAAATATACTAACACTTATCATCAGTTGTTAAACAATAAAATACAGAAACGGAAGAGATTATATTGTTTAATAAGTAATCCCAATGATTACAAAAAGAGCATTGGCTTTGATAAATTCAGGCAATTTATCTGAAAAATCACCAAATTTTTTGACCCTTTAACTTTATTAGATCCTTGCATTGTGTCTTTAAAAATTCAAGTTAACCGATCTAAAAATTGACACTATTCAAAAAGCTTTACTTAAAATCAACTACGAAATCAATTTCTTAGTCTCTGAAAAATCATTAGCAAGGCTCAGTCAATGCTATGATCAAATCATTAAGGTGTTCTTCAGAAAAAAATAACTTGATATCAAAAAGAAAGGTCTTTAAGAAGCTTATCAAAGAATAGTTTGGAATGAGATCAGAACATATAATAGATTACCCAACAGCAATCCTCAAAAGAAACCTCTTGAAAATCAACAACCTATGGTCAATGACCAAATCATGGTTTCGCCATTTACCCTTTCTCAATAATTCAATAATGATTAATACAAAATTAAAAAGCCTATATCTTCATAGACTGAGAAACCTCTTATTTAGGCTCAAAATCTTAAATTTTCATAGGTTCTTCAATCAATTCCAGTTTCTGAAGTTCAAACAAGTTCTTTAAAATCTTTTGAACAAAACTCAGTAAGTCAGACAAAATAAGTTGATCTTACTAAAATGAAATACGACATCGAATTTTATCTTGGACCATAATAACTCCAACATTTATAAGCAAAATAAAACTGGAATATCAGACAGAAATACCAATCAAAGGAGCCATCTTCTCAAGGGTAAGGGACCTAAAAATCAGCGACATTTGTTCAATATTACATGAGAGAAATGTCATTACCCTAAATTCAAGATTAAGTTGTTTTAAAATATATTTTAGGGTACCTTAAAAAAGAAGTTGAAATATCTCTAATTTGGACAAACCCTAAAAACCTTGAAAAACTTTTTGTCCCTCTTATCATTCTTTTTGACTTTTTGACTGATAACTCCAGAAAACCATAATTTATCCCCGATCTTAAGGGCTAATCTGCTGTATGGAAACAAATTATTGAATATTCGAGTTAAAGTTTGATTCCGTCAATAAAAAGAATTTTAAACCTCTTCAGTGAATTAGGTTACAACAATTTATGGAGCGAAAATTACAAAAACTTTCCTTCATATTCAACTCTTTTAAAAACCTTAAATTTGAAAGTTATTGATGAATAATCATTCCTTTCCATCGTCTTAAAAAGAAGTCTTGAGTTCGCTTCTCTGTCATAAATCAAATAAGAACTTGGTATTTTGTTTGATAAAATATTCTCGACTCGACCAGCTGATCAAACTTCATTGATGTACAAGGTGGGAATCGACAAAAACCTCCTCAACTTAATTATGAAATCGTTATAAATTAAAAATCTCAGTAACATTTCATTTTTGTTCCATTCTAACTTCAATAACTTAAGACTTTATACCGATCAACTTCATTAAGGTTTGAAAGCCCTCAATATGGCAAGTAAGACTCGATCATATAATGAATACATTCAGTTGGCCAAATAAATCGATGATTAAGAATTCTTCGGTCCCATGAAACTGTTCCAAGAAAACTTTAGGTTTTTCATTAAAATTTAAAGAGAAGGATATAACTTCAAAAAAGCAGAATAAAGAAAACTTTGTTTGTAAAGATTAACAAACGTCATAAGAGGATATTCGAATTAACAAAAAGAAAATATTTGCAAATAATGTGACAAAATGATTTAACAATATCTTGAAGAAGTCTAAAAACTTTAATTTAGCATCGCCAACAGGGTAAAGTCATTTTATCTTGTTACAAAGTTAAGAGATCTCTCTTATCAAAATTCAATCACTATCAATCTAATCAATGAAATTCTAAGAGAAAAGAAACTTCCAACAGAAGAAATCTTGTAAAAAATAAGAAAAGTTGACATTTTTTCTTTGTTAATGACGTTGCATTGTGAGCTTGTCAGATTCGATGCATCTTGGAACAATTCTTCATTTTTCGAAAATTATAATACAGTTGATCAGACCTTCATATCGAAGCAAATCAATTTTTGCACAACAAGAAGGTTTTCTCATTCAATGAACTCGACATACGAAAAATGTGATCTTGAACTTGATGAGATCATTCAAAGATGTCTCGATCAATTGAAACAATTTTTCTAAACTGCAGAAGGTAAATTTTATCTTGAATCAAATCAATCAAACTTTTACCCTGCATTTTTTGTGAAGAGTTTCATTCAAGCATAAGAAAATAATCGTTCAAACCTTGTAAAATTAATCAGAAGCTCATTGTAAAAAAACAACAGCAAGCCATAACCTTTAACCATCTCCATAAAGAAAGGTTAAACTTTAACTGATTGTATCTCTCAATTAAGGGAAACAAACCGTAAATTATTTTACAGTCCAAAGTTAGTTTCCATAAATTATGAAGGACAATCGACCGGTTTATAAAAATTCTTAGAAACTTTGACTGCATCTCTGATAAAGAGTTAAACTCTCGTTTGGACAAAATCCAAAGACAGTCAATTTTTGACTTTCAACAAATACAAGACTTCATAAGCTACTTTATAAGAGGTCGAACTTCTTGGATATTTGGTTGGATATTGTATTTATCATAAGATTTCTCTTCTCAAAGGCGAACAATAAATCTTGCCACTTCAAAGCTCCATTATCGCTGCATTTACTTTCAACATTATCGATATTTAAGATTTGCTTCATGCTGATTTCAAGATTTGGTAAGATGTGAAGAAGATATTATCGATTGAAGATTCGAAAACTCTTAATTTAAATTTCTCTTACATTTTTGAAAACACCAAAACACTCCAAGAGTAAAGGGTTGAGCTCGTTGATAAAGGGGCTTCTAAAAAAGTTAATAACTTGAATAGGGATGAATTTTGTGACGCTATAGTATGTCACGTCCTCTACAATAATATTAAACCTCAAATTTCAAGATTTATTCAGGGAATTTTGAATGTCGTTCCAAAAGAGTTGCTTTCTAATCTTAAAATCTCTTAAGTTTATCCTATTTTCTACAATAAGTAATTTTAAAATTAATAAAGATAACATTATGGGAAAGTAATGAAAAAGTATATGAGAAAACTTGGAGTAATTACTCCATAAATTGTGATGAGAGATGGAAAAAGAATTTAAAACTTGAGGGATTATCAAAACATTGAATGGGCTTCAGAGTTAATCCTCTAAAATCCAAAGCTTAGAGAAAAAATATGGCCAGATGAGTCGAACATATTTATAGTAACGACAATAGGTCCAAAACCAAGATTGACTTTTAGCTCTCAAACTTTAATTATTGAGCATTTCTAAACCAAAGACTCCATGAGCCAAGCATTCAAAGACTTTTACTGAATGAGTTTAAAATGAGTTTTTAAATCAGCTGAAGAGATTGTTTATAAATTTGCATTTATCTTCTTTTTTAATGAATTTTTATAATAAATCTAAAAGAATATTATTGTGGAGATTTTATAAAAAAAGAAATTTTAATAATAATAAGTTCAGGCGATTTAATTTATTTTTTTTCAAGAACAAAGATCAATGAATCGATTCAAAAACATCATCAGTAAATCTCCAATTCCAATCATTCCCAAATCCACTGTCACTCCAGCAGTATAATCACAAACTTCAGAAATCGTCAATTAAAAAAAATACGAAAGATTATTAAAAGATGGACCATAGTTGATGGTCACTAAAATTCTCATGGTCAACGGACCCCTTCAAAATAAATAAATCTGGAGAATCTACACCAGAATGTTAAAGGAAAACTCTAAACTCGAGAATCCTTAAAAAATAGATGTCTTTAAAAGTTTAACTCATTTAAAAAGAGTTATCAAATTCATGATTGAAAAATAAAAAGTCAAATCAGCAGGTTATGATAGAAAAATTAGAGAACACAAAGGATGGCAAGTTCAAACCGACAGAGCCCTTAAATTCGTTCATCCAGAAGCTATTGAAAACATCCAAAAAGCCATCAGCTCAAAAGATGTCCTCTGAAACTGTTGATTTTATTGTACAACTGCCTTAATTCTAATTTATTTCAATTTATTATCCATATCAAATCATAAAAATAGCAACAATTTAAATCATCTTGTAAATTCATTAGAATTAAAAGAGTGTAAAAAAAATACATAAATTAGAACTAATAAAATTACAATGAAAATCATCCGAATCTTTGCCTAGCCATACCCCCAAGTTGAGTAACGTTTTGTGCATGAACCACATTTGCCTCCACAATGACAGGTTTCGTATCTTCTTGAACAGGCTCTTGTGCCAATTGAATCCTATTGTTGACAATAAAAAGAGGGTTATTGGTTCTTAAAACTTCGTCATTTAGAGAAATACCGTCCAAATATTGTTTGAGGACGGATTTAAGCATCTGATTATCTTTCTCCAAAGCTTATTTTTGTTTTTGAATCGCCAACTTATCCAAAAGAACTTTGTTGTGTCTTTTAAAGAAATTATTGAGGTACTTGAACTCTTCATATTCTTAAGGTGTTAATTCCTGAAATTGATTTCTCATTTCTTCTGAAATCTAATTTTCATCAACTGTGCTTTCATAAAATGGCAATACCTTTTCTTTTTAAGTTTCTAATCTTCGACAGAGTTCTGCTGTTTTTAAAATCCTTTCACCCAGTTCAAGATAATCTTTAAGTCTTTATACTGCATTTCTGGAGTTATTGGTCAGTTATTTCAGTCTTCTTTACTCTTAATCTCTGAATCGATTCATTTTTTATTTCAGTTCTTGATAATTACGCAAAATATTTTATTTTTACTTTTTAAGGGCGTTGTTTCTTGCTTGGCATTATTTTTTATGTTGAAGAATTTTGAGTTTAAGAAGGTCAATTTTAGACTTTTTAGTGCTTATTTTTCTAACCAATTCGTCAATTTTTTGAGTCATATTTTTGTTATCTTCAAATGCTTTTGTATGTTCTTAAGTTCTTTTACCAGTATCAGAGGAGTATTTTTGATGCATTTGCTAAAGTTCAGTGTAATGTTTGGTCTGCTTGGATTCCAAATTGAACTTGAGATGATTTTGTTCTTCTAAATTTTTGTTCTTGATTTCTTCTCTAAAACCTTGTTCTTAAGTTTTATTTTCCTCAAATCTTCTTTTATCCTCTTATTTGACCGTTTAAATCATATCGTTCAATTATTTCAAATGATCATGATGAGTCTTTTCCATTTACTCCCTTTAAGTCAAGTACTCGTTTTATAAAATTTGTATGTCTCGGCGGAATTATTCTTGTAAACCTTTTATACGAGCGTCTTGCACTGACAATAATGTCTCAATATGAATCAAGTGATTTCTGATTGCGATTTGATACTGATTTTCTGCTTCATCCAAATTCTTATCGAGCATCTGAATGAAAGCCTATTTTGAGTCCAGTTACCTTTGATTATTTTGAGAGTAAATGTCAATCTCGTTCTTTAATTATTAAGTCTTTGCAATACGCATGATTTTACGCCAATAAGTGAGTAGTTTTTTCTTGTTAAAATTAACAATTTTGTGTTCGCTTTCGATTTTTGATCGAAGAATGTCTTTTTTCATTTTTGCTAACTTTTTCAACTGATCGAACTCGTCTTGAGTTTTAGCAATTTGTCTGATTTTAATGTTTTGTTTGGGGGGAAGTCCCCCGGGTCTGGCACTTCTTCCTTTCAATGTTTTTCCTAAGAGTCCCATGAGCGATTGTTATATTTTTTAATTTATTAAAAAGGAAACTTAATCATTTTATAAAGAATTCCAAATGTATTTAAAAAGACTGGATTATAATTAAAATTTTAGATCATTAAAAGATGAGAGAATAATAACGTAAACCAGCTCAACCACAAGGAGTTCATGGACAAACTTTGCTTTTAAACGATTAAATTCAGATCGACAATGATTTGTTCCCAATGATAACAACATCTTCAAATCCTGTGGTTGTGGCCATCCATTTATTACTCAAAATTGGTATCTTAGCAATTTATCTTGTCATTCCTCTCTTTACACAGTAAACATCAGCATTGCAATTCGTTGTGATTGCAGCGGCAGTTGATTTTTGGATTGTTAAAAATATCAGTGGGAGAATTCTGGTTGGATTGAGATGGTGGGTTGATTTTGATGAACAGGGTGAATAATCATGGAAATTTGAATGCAAAGTTAATGAGAAAGATCTGAATCCTGCAAACGATAAAGTATTTTGGTGGACATTGGCACTTTTTTCTCTTATTTGGGTGGGTTTGGTCATAATAAATATTTTCAGATTGAATGTAACTCATATCAGCATAACAGTGTTTTGTGCAGCCATGCTTATTTTTAACCTTTACTCATATTATCGATGCAGTAAAGTGCAAAGCTAAAATGTCAAGAAATTGATGTATCAATATGGAAGTGATGTGGCTTCGCAGTTTATGCAAGGTGCCATCGTTGCAAAGTTTTTTTGAACATTTTACTCAAGCTTTAAAAGCTTTTCAAGTCTTTTGATGGTTTATTTTTTATAAATTTTTTTGAAGGATTGAGATTTATAGATATTTGTGATCAATATAATTTTGTCTATAACTAATTTCATGACTTTCTTTCATAATAAGAAGTATTTTTTTATTTATTTAAGTTAATAAATTTTCTCGAAACATTAGAAAAAAAGATTTAATTGAATAGCATTTGAATATTTTAATCAATAAATTTAAGTTTGGAATAAAATCTCGCCTGGATTATTATTTTTTAAATAGAATTTTAATTAATTGAGAACATAATGTATGAATGTTAGAAAAATATATATTTAGATTTTCATTGTATATTTAAAATTTTGATTACAAACTTGTATAATTTGCCAACTTAATAATGCACATATTTTTTAAAATAAATAAAAGTTATAATCATAAATGTTGAGATTTAGACTATTTTAAATTTAAATAAAAGAAAATATGATTTAAATACTTTATAATTGATTATGTAATTTATTTGTAATAGAATTTATCGTCAGTTACTATTCTTTCCCATTAAAGTAAATAAATCTATTAACTAAAAAATCAGATTTAAATCTTTAAAATATTAATATGGTTTTTTGAATTAAATTACAATTTTTTTATTGACAAAAACCATATAATATTTCTTTCCACTATTTCTTCCTATTGAGTTTTCCTCATTTTTCTCTTATCTCCCATTCTTGCATTCTTCGCCATTTTGTTTTCCGCCCTTTTCCTCAGATAATTAACCTTAAAACTACCTTAATCTTTTTGATAATTCCTGACCTAATTCAAATACCGAAATTTTAGTTCAAAAATACTTAAGGTCACACCGATTCATCATTCCTCTGTCAATAAACTTTACAAAATAGATCTTAAATTCAAAAAGAAAAAGATTAAAAATTCTTCAATTATATTCAACAATATGATCCAGTATTTTCTCTAAACTTTTATTTCCTTTTATCATTTTATCCTCAAATTCTAATAAAGGTTCTTCAGGTGATTTTCTTTATTACGACATATTTTTATGAAATAACGAGTTTGAATTTGATATTTCATCAAAGCGAGATCAATCTTATATTTCACACTTTTTTATTTAGAACTGTGAATCATGAAGTTTTTCTTAATCGGTCAAAACTCAACGATTCATGCCTTAAAATCATTCCTTCTTTTCATTTTCAATTTAAGACACTGATTTAAAAATTTCTTGTTACTTCTTGCTTTTATAATTAATAAGTTTTAAGAAACAATCATGACGTTCAATCCTTTTAATCAGAGTTGGATCTACAATCCTTATCTTTCATACTCATTTTTCCAACCCCAATGCTTTTACCCAACAATTGAAAGTTTTTAAGCTCTAAAACCATTGATGCAGCTTGAATTTTCCTAAAACTTGAATGTCAATGAGACTCCTAACATTTTGGGCAGTCAAACTAAAAATTCTGACGTTGAAGATAATTAAGTCGCCGTAACGGGTCCAATAAAAAATGTTTAAGTTAAGAAAGGGAGTTAGAAAAAAATTAAAAAGAAAGGCAGAAACATTCAAAAATAGTTAGAAAGTGCAAAAAAGAACTGCGAATCCAATCTCGTCAACCAGTTTCTTTCTTATTTTTCATCGGTAACTAACAGTTCTGCTGTTATCGTTAATGCTTTGAAAAAAATGTA
>Ga0102832_1002362_pt1 | contig 11677 bp, 10 predicted proteins | sample EBPBio282013_DNA_FD_88942 | JGI IMG/M metagenome (GOLD analysis project Ga0102832, IMG submission 88942) | Wastewater treatment Type I Accumulibacter community from EBPR Bioreactor in Madison, WI, USA - Reactor 2_5/28/2013_ DNA (Illumina Assembly) | ecosystem: Engineered > Bioreactor > EBPR >...
CGTCAATAGAATAGCAGCATCACGGGGAGGGTTCACACCCTCCTCTGTGTTTCATAAACGATATACGGTTGCCAAGTCAGACATTAGGGATACAGCGTGTGTTAGACGACAAAGGCTTAGACCAAAGAACGTTATCAGTTTAAGGCATTGTATTTTGAAGTCCCTTAAGTGGACTTGTCCGGTGGTTAGCTGGATGGCTTTAGCCTCCAGCGACAAAGCAACACATCTTATTTTGATCCGAGTCTATGTCATCTAACCGATACTGCATCTGTATTGTTATCCGTGTATTGATGACATGACCAACAAATTCCTATGACTGGCGCTGCCAAATATGGTAATATGCGCGAAATTTTGTAACCTACAAGGCCAGAGCCGAGCATGAGCAACTATCCCGACAAACTCAACGACATTCTTCAAGACTTCTCGATGATTAGCGACCGCAACGAACGCGCCGAATACCTCATCGAAATCGCCGACCGCTTCCCCGAAGCCAAAGTGCCGCCAGACATCGCCACCGAACCCTACGACGAGTCGCACCGCGTACCCGCCTGTGAGTCCGAGGCGTTCGTCTGGGCGCTGGATAACCCCGATGGGACGATTAAGTATTACTTCGATGTGCTGAACCCGCAGGGGCTTTCCGCCAAGGCCATGTGTGCCGTGCTGGATGAAACCTGCTCCGGTCAGCCGTTGGATAAGGTCGCCTCGCTGCAAACCGACATCGTGTTTAACCTGTTCGGCAAGGAAATCTCGATGGGCAAGGGTCAGGGCTTGATGGGCATCGTCAACATGGTCATGTACGAAGCCAAGAAGCGACTGAATTAATCTCTGATATATGGTGGTATTCAACAAGGGCGAGAAGTTGTTTCTCGCCCTTTTGATTCAAGGAATATGTTATGATTGGAACACATCAGTAATGAACGAGGTGTATTCATGACAACACCAACCGCCGCCTATAATGTGACTGCTGCACACATCACCCGCACCCCGGGCGTACGAGGTGGCAAACCTTGTATCGCGGGGCACGGCATCACCGTTCAAAATGTGTATATCTGGCATGAGCATCTGGGCATGAGCGCGGATGAAATCGCCAGCGCCTACTCCCTCACATTAGCGCAAATTCATGCCGCCCTCACCTATGCCTTTGAGCATCTCGACGAAATCCGCGCCGACATCCTCGAAAGTGAACGCACGGCAGAAACGATAAAGCAGCAAAATCCGTCGAAGCTGCAAGTAAAACTCAACAGCCTGCAAAATCTTGACCAATAAAATAAGCTTTTACCTTGATGAAAATATGCCTAGAGAAGTTGCGGATGGGCTACGCACCCGCAACATCGATGTCATCACAACCCCCGAAGCAGGACATATCGGCTTTAAAGACGAACAGCAAATTGCATATGCACTTCAGGAAAATCGTGTCTTCGTAACCCAAGACGAAGATTTCCTGATCTTGCACAGTAAGCAAGTTCCACACGCAGGTATTGTTTACTACAAACCCAGAACACGTTCTAATAAAGATGTGATACGAGGTCTAGTCCTCATCTACGATGTACTCCAAGCAGATGAAATGACAAATCACGTCGAGTTTCTTTAATCTACTTCCACGGATACGTTGGCTTTGCGCCCGTCGCCACCTCAACAATTTCTTCGATGGTCGTAAACTGCTTGCGGTTCATGAGGAGCGCTTGAGCCATATTGAGCGCGAGACTGCCCGCCACCGCCTTATCATCCGCATTTTCGATGCCGCGAATGTCCTCCACCCCCGCGAGGCCGATCACCCGCCGCATCATCTTGCACGCGCCCATACCCGCCGCGTCTTGTAGGATGTTCAGCATGTAGTTCTGCTGGTAACCCTTCGGCATGTTGATCGGGTCAACCTGATCCCATACCGGCTGGAACTCGCGCACGAACACATGCCACAGTTGGATAATCGTGTCGGTCAGATACTTGCGGAAGTCCGCCCGTTGCGCCAGATCAGCCGTGCGTACCTCGTGCGAGGCGTAGCTCAACAGCAGGTTGGCGATCACCGCCCCCACATCAAAGCCAATCGGCCCATAGAACGCGAACTCCGGGTCGATCACATAGGTATCTGTCTGGTTAACCATGATGCTGCCGGTATGCAGGTCGCCGTGTACCAGCGCCTGCGCCTGTGTCATGAACTTCTCTTTCATCGCCGCCACTTCGACACGCAGCGCCTCATCCGCTTGCAAGGCCAGCACCTGCGGTTCCAGTTCCTTGTGGAACAAGTTGCGCTCGGTAACGCGGTACGGCTCGGTGAAGACTAAATCCTCAGTAATTTTGCAGAGTTCGGGGTTAATGAAACGCGCCACTTCCATTTTCTTCGCACGGTAATCCAGCACGAGGTCGGAGGTACTCCCCAGCGTCCGCGCCATAAACGTCCCGATATGCTCGGCAAAGCGCGGGTACTTGATACCCTGAATCAAGCCCTTCCGCATAATGAGGTGCTTGTTCAGGTTTTGCATCGCCGTCAGGTACATATCAGGGTCATAGAAATAAACATGCGGCGTATGCTCCGGCACGAGGCGCGAGTGAATCTCCAGCGCCTGTGCTTCGATACGCGCACGGTCGGGCGGCAGCGGCCAACTGTCACCCACCAACCGCACATAAGGCAGCGCCTGTTTCAGCACAATCGTCCGGTCGGGATCGGCCTTTGCCCAGATTTTAAACACAAGGTTGAGGTTGCCGTCCCCCACTTCGACGGCTTCCAATTCGTCCGATGGATTGAATATCGCTGTCAGTTCAGGACGTGTGCGAATGTACGCCCCTACCGTTTCGGTAGTGAGAGGACGGTAGATCGATGAGAGATCGCCAAACATTTTTACACCGTTTTATCCCGCGCGGCGCGACCAGAGAAAACTACGTTGACCACGAGCGCAACAACCAGCACCAAGCCGGTAATAAACTCTTTGAGGTAAATGTCGATACCGGGAATATTATCCAATCCATTGCGAAGTGTGCCATAAATCAGCAGACCAATGACCGTCTGCAAAATGCCACCGCGCCCTCCCGTGAGCGCCGTACCACCCAGCACCACCGCGCTGATGGTATCGAGCAGGTAGCTCGGCACAGGGTCAGGCTGTGCGCTGCCGAGCCGCCCCATCCCCACGATACCGGCTAGCCCTGCCGTAAACCCGCTGATCGTCAGCACCGCTACCAAAATTGTATTGGTGTTGACACCCGCCAACCGAGCGGCAGATTTACTCGCACCCGTCATATACACATAACGACCAAAGCGTGTATACCGCAGCACGACATAAGCGATGAACAAGCATATCGCGGCTACGATCACAATGAACGGGAAGCCACCCTTACCCGCCTCATCGGTGAAGATACGCCCACTGCCCAAAAACCGTGCGTAATCCGGCAGCGTGGTCAGCGTGCGCCCTTTGCTAACGTAAGTCGTCAAGCCAGAACCAATAAACGAGATCGCCAGCGTCCCCATAAAGGTGGGTATGCGAAAGCGTGTACAGATAATGCCGCTAAATAAACCTAACAATGTACCCACGAGCAAACCAGCGAACAAGGGAATCGGCTCTTGAAGCTCCAACGTCGCGAACAAGTATGCCGCGAACATGCCGGAAATCGCGGCGGTCGAGGAGATGCCGAGGTCAATTTCGCCCGTCAGCAGCACGAACGTCATCCCCGTGCCGAAGATGGCAAGCGTCGAGACTTGCACCAAGATATTGTTGATGTTCAATGGGCGCAGGAAGGAAGGCGACGCGATGCCGAAGAAAATGAACAGCGCGACCAGCGTCCAGACCGGAGCGAGAGTCGTAACCCAACGCGGCAAACCACGCACACGGGCGGGGGCCGCTGGAGCATCAGAACGGGGTGAAGTCTGTATGGTCATAAAAGCCTCATCAAAACGTCTTTATCAATATTTTTATTCTCAAGTTCCGCCACCACGTTCCCGTGGGACATCACCACAATCCGGTCAGCGACCGTCAGCACGGTTTCTGGCTCGCTGGAAATCACCAATACGCCATAGCCTTCGTTGCGGAAGTTGCGGAGGATCGTCAGCACTTCATTTTTCGCGCCCACGTCCATCCCGCGCGTCGGCTCCGCCATCATAAACACTTTGGGCGGGAATGGCAACCAACGCGCGATAGCCACTTTCTGCTGGTTTCCACCGCTCAACTGCCCCACCGGATTCAGCGGGTCGGACGGATGCACGCCCGTCAGCGCGATTTGGGGTCGCGCCTTTTCCAATTCAAAACTTGGCTGCGGCAAAAACACGCGCCCCAAGCGCTGCAAGTGCGGCATCATTACATTCCGGTAGATGGCTTCTTCCATGAACAGGCTCTTGCGCCGCGACTCGGTGGCATACGCCAAACCGTTCTTAATGGCGTATCGCGCAGAGAAATCTTTCGGGAACGGCTTACCATCGACCTTGATCGTACCGCTGTCGAAGCGATACATGCCGAAGATCGCCCGTGCGAGGTCAAAATGCCCCGCGCCGATTGCCCCGTATAACCCGACGACCTCGCCCTGCTCAACTTTCAGGTTCACATGGCTGAACACATCGGCAGTCAGGTCGCGTACCTCCAGCAGCGTATGATCATCTGTTTGGTGGGTCGCTTCTGGCAGTTTGGCGTTTATTTCACGTCCTAAAATGAATGAGATGACCTCATCCGTGTTGGTCTCTTTTTTGTCGAGAGTCGTTACTTTACGACCATCGCGTAAAACGGTGATGCGGTCAGAAACATACATGACCTCATCCAAAAAGTGCGAGATGTAGATAATGCTGCGGTTGCTCTGGCGCAGCACGTTAATCAACTGCATTAGCCGTTCGACTTCCGGCGGTGAAAGCGCGGTCGTCGGCTCATCCATAATCAACACCTGTGCGCCAGAAAGGATTGCACGCAGCACTTCCACCACCTGCTGCGTCCCCAGCGAATAATTACCCAGCGGATCACGCACGTTGATATGGTCGAAGCCAATCTTCGCCAGTTCTTCTTGCGCGATGCGGTTCATCTTGCGCCAGTCGAGCAAACCGAATGGGGTTGTCAACTGCCGACCCAAAAATACGTTCTCCGCGACCGAAAGTTCCGGCATCACGCTCAACTCTTGGTGGATCATGCCGATACCACGACTGAGCGCCTCACGAGGGGATTGCAACTGTACCGGCTTCCCGTTGAGCAGGTAGTCGCCCTCGTATCCGGTATAAATCCCCGCGAGGATACGCATCAAGGTCGATTTACCCGCACCGTTTTCGCCCACGAGCGCGTGAATTTCACCCTGCCGCAAATCGAAGTCCACAGCGTCCAGCGCTTGAATATTCTCAAATCGTTTGGAGATATGCTTTAGTTCGATGACCAGTGGAGCAGCCATAACGTCCTCATGTTGAAATAGCAAGCAAGGGGCTGGTGTTGCCCCGCCCCTTGCCGTGTATCATCAGTCGTATAGATCAGCCTACACGCTTTAGAAGACGAGCTGTTCTTCTGCCCAGATCAAACCCGCTGCGGGGCTGAGGCCGTAGTTATTGAGCTTCCACGGTTCCGCCGCCAGATCGGGGTTGTTGTCGATGTCGCCGTAAATCGCGGGGCCGTCTGCCAGCACGAAGAACGGAATGTCCTGCCGCGCTTTTTCGATACCGACGCTAGCCGCATACGCACCGGCGATAACCGCCCACCCGTGGATACGGGTCGCCGAGTTACGCGCAGTCGCCACCAGCTTGCCATCCGCCACCGCCTGAATAGCGGGGGTCATCGCGTCCACACCGCCGACGAATACTTGGTCGCCCAAGCCAGCGTTCTCGACCGCTTGGCGGGCAGCCAACGCCATATCGTCGTTATCGGCGAAGATACCCTTAATATCGGGGTGGCTGTTCAGGACGCTCTCGGTGAGAGCAGCAGCCTTCGCCACATCCCAGTCTGCCGGTTGGTCGTCAACCACTTCAATATCCGGGTAACGGGCGACCACGTTCAGGAAGCCCTGCCCGCGTGCCTGAGCGCCGGTGTGACCGGGTGCGCCGCCGATGTGGGCGATCTTACCCGCGCCGCCCATCTTCTCGACGAGCTTATTCACGACCGACTCGGACATAAACACGTTGTTCGGGGCGATCAATGTCACCACGCCCATCGTCTGAAGTTGATCCAGCGGGGCGATCAGGGTATCCATGTCGATGACCGGAATACCCGCGTCAATCATCGCCTGTACAGGCTCGACCAACGTGCCAATCGCACCGGGCTGCATGGCAACAAAGTCCCATGTCTCGGTCGCCATCTGGTCGATCTTACCGCGTTGAATGGCGGGATCGAATTCACCATCGAACCACGTAATGTCGACACCGAGCAGTTCACCCCAGCGCAGCGCGGCTTCCTGCCCTTGCGCGTTCCATGTTCCGGCCAAACCGGCGCTGGACATCGCGGCACGCAGGCGGTCACCTTCTTGGGCGCGTGCGCGGCGGTATTCCATGAATGAGAACAAGTTGGCAGCGACTAAACCGGACGAAGCAAAAAGCGAACCCTTAAGAAAATCACGGCGGCTAAAAGTTTTCTTGCTGGACATGATTAGACCTCTTTCAAATAGGATTTATCAATTAATTACTGACTATTACATAGTTGTGAGTAGAAGTACCCTCCAGACATGATGTGAACGGTCACAAGAGGTTACATAATTTTCTTATCATCGTCAAGGAAATCGTAATACAGAATGCACAAAACGGCGGGAAGAATACAAATAAAAACCGGAGGTGGCTGCCCCATCCCCCGGTTTCGCGAACTTATCCCCTATAAGCGCCCAATGCGCCCCAGATAAGCCGCGACTTAGTGTTCGAGCGTTGCTACATACTATAACACGGTCACGGCAAATGGTTGTGGGAATTCTGTCCCAATTTGTGTCATACAGTGTCCTATCCGCCTTTAGCCGGGGGTACGAACCGCGCTAGTATGCCCCTTTGCTCATGAGGACAGCCGGAATGGTTTGGACAACAATCTGCAAGTCAATCCAAATCGAGTAGTTGCGGATATAATTCATATCCAGCCGCACACGCTCCTCATAGGTCAGCTCACTGCGCCCCGCCACCTGCCACAAGCCGGTGATGCCGGGCTTGACGGTGTGCAGGTTCAGCCCCCACTTGCCGTATTTCTCGACTTCTTCCATCGTAATCATACGCGGCCCGACGATGCTCATCTCGCCGCGCAGCACGTTAATGAGCTGCGGCAGTTCGTCGATGCTCGTCTTACGCAGGAACGCGCCCACTTTGGTGATACGCGGGTCTTCTTTGAGCTTGTAGTACTTGTTGTATTCATCGCGGGCGTGCGGGTCACGCGCCAGCAGTTCTTCCAACACTTCCTTCGAATTAACGACCATCGTGCGGAACTTGAACGCATCAAATTCCTTACCACCCACGCCCACGACACGGCGGCGGTAGACAATTGGCCCCGGATCGGTGAACTTCATCGTAATCGCGATAAACAGGAACAGTGGCGACAGCGCGATCAAGCCGAGGATTGCGCCGAGGTAGTCAATCAGCGCCTTCAACACGATATTCACGCCGGTCAAGCGCACACGGTTAACGCTCACCATCGGCACGCTGCCCACGTCCTGAATTTGCACGCCCGTGGTCAAAATCTCGTACATTCCAGACGACAGCCACATGGTCACGTCCGACGAGTTGACGAACCGGCGGAACAGGTCAACCATGTTCTCGCGGTGGATGCCGCTGGTCGCCACGATCAAACGCTCGATACCAAAGCGCTGCACCAGCGTCTCGGCGCGGCTGGTCGGCCCATGCACCACCACACCCGGCAGCACTTCTTCACCGGGGCTAATGCCGTCGTCAAGGAAGCCAATGATGTTCACACCCGCCGCCGAACTGCTCATCAACTGTTCGGCAATCGCGATGCCTTCCGCGTTCGCGCCGACGATATACGCCGGTGACATGAAGTGACCACGACTCCGCAGCCAGTAGATCAATCGGCGGAAGGTGAAACGCTCGGTCATAATCAGCGCAATCGCGAACACCCACGCGATAATCAGCCACGCACGGGCCAGCACCAGCGATGGGTCAACATACCCCGCGAAAATAACCAGCATGAAGCCAGCCGTACAACCGTTAAAAATGTTGGCGTATTCGCGCAACCCGCCGAACAGCACCGTCGGATCATACAGCCGGAAGATGAAGAACACACCCACCCACACCGGCACGAGGATCACCATGAACCGGATGTAGAAGTTAACATCGTTGACCGCAGTCGGATCGAACAGGGTGGTCGTCGGGGCAATAAACCGGATGTTATAAGCCAACGCGAATGAGAGAATCAGCGACAGAATATCCTGCACCACTAAGGCAGCCTGCACCACGCGGAACTTGGTGTGCATGTTACGGCGGACGATATTGTTAAATAAAGTAGCGGGATTATAATCGGCTACTTTCGGGGTTCCTTCAACGACTCCTGTTCTCATCATCAACCCTTCTACTTGTTGACCGAACGCGAACGTCCAGATTGTGCGGCTTCTGTGTACATGGCTTCAAGAATGGAAACTGAGTGATCCCACGTTTGATAGGTTTCAACATAGCGGCGGGCGTTATCACCCAACCGTTGGCGCTTTTCTGGCGCGCCGAGGAGGTCAACGATGTGGTTGGCAATCGCTTCCGGCGTATCCCCCACCAGCACATCCTCACCTTGACGAACGCCCAGCGCCGAAACGGCTTGCGGTGAGCAAACCACCGGGGTCGCCATCGCCATCGCCTCCAGCACCTTGTTTTGCACGCCCACGCCGTAACGCACCGTACTCAGGGACATCGCCGCCGAAGCGAGGTACGGGCGCATATCCGGCACCGAGCCGGTCACCACCACGTTCGGGATTTGACCAAAGGCTTGCACCGCCTCCGATGGATCTTTGCCCACGATATAAAGCTGCGTTTGCGGCTGCTTCTGCCACACCAGCGGCATCACCTTCTGCACCAAATCCTCAGCCGCCGCGATATTCGCGTGGTAGCTCATCTTCCCCGTGAACACCAAACGCTGCGGTTCGCGCGGGGTCGGCAGCGGGTTGAAGTAATCCAAGTCCACGCCGTTCGAAACCACCTTCACACGTTCAGGGTCGTTCCCCAACTCCACCAACGCCTGCCGGTCTGCCGGACTGGTGACCGCCACCTGCTTGAAGCGCTGCGTGAGCTGCCCCTCGAAACGGCGGGTACGGGCGAGGTCGAGCTTCGCCATCAACTGGCTTTTCAAACTCGGCGCGTCTTGCAGCACCTTGCTAAACAGCAGCGAAATACTGTCCACCGAGTCGAATACCACCGGCAGATCACCCAGCGACTCCGCCAGCACCGCGCCCCGCAAATGCTCGATATGCGCCACATCGAACGATGAACGCCCCAGCAGATCACGGGCAAAGCTCGCAAAAGCCGATGAGCGCGAATAGGCTGCCTGAATGGGGAAGCCCGTTGGCAGTGCAAGCGCCGCGTTCATCAAGGTTTGCGTCCGCGCGTGCGGGATCACATGCACAACCTCGCACCAGCGGCGGAGTTCCGGCAGCGCCTCACCCTCGTCCCCCGGCGGCTGCAAGGCCACCAGTGTCACGTAATGCCCGCGCTTCACCAACGTGTGCAGGATATTGTAAGGTCGCACACGGATGAGTGACGGGATGTAAGGGCTGATGAATAAAATTCGCATAAGGTGCGGTTACTTTTTCTCGTGATGTCCCGACCAATAGGGATATAGGCATAATGTTCCAGACAACCCATACTTAGATTCAATGCGATGCGACTTGCAGCAGACTAAATTTTTGAGTTAGGCGGTTAGCGGTAAATGTCATCCAGCGGTTCGCAAGCCCGTCGGTAATCGTATTTTTGCTCGGCGGTTTGGCGGCCATTCTGCGTCAACTGCTGGTTAAGGGTGGCATCTGTCAGCAGCCGCGCGGATTGTCTCGCGAAGTCTTCCGGTGTGTCCGCCACCAGAATGTCATAGTCGTGCTTCACGTCAATCCCCTCGCAGCCGACCGTCGTACTAACCATCGGCAAACCTTGCGCCAGCGCGTTCAGGATTTTGACGCGCATCCCCCCGCCCGCCCGCAGCGGCACGATCATCATGCTCGAGTCTTGCAGGTAAGGCAGCGGGTCATCCACGTATCCGGTGACTTTCAGCGAAGAGTCAGTCTGTTCGCGGTCTTTAATATCCTGCGGCGGTCGTGCGCCGATCAACGTGCAGCGCACATCCGGCACTTGCTGTTTAATCAGCGGGTAAATCTGGTCGAGGAACCAGCGGATACCGTCAATATTCGCCGGCCAGTACATCGTCCCGACATGGACGATATGCGGGCCTTTCGGGCTGCGCGGGATGAAGGCTTGCTTGTCGGTATCAACCGCAATCGGGATCACCTGAATATCCCCTCGCGCCCCCGCCTCAATCAGCGACTGCTTATCCTCATCACTCACCGCCGTCACCGCGTCGAAGTCACGGCACATCTTCCCTTCGTAGGTTTTCAGCAAGCGCCAATCGCGCATCAGCAGGTACTTCATCGGGTTATGGAGGGGCAGCGCCGCCGCCATCCGCTTGTACAGCACCCACAGCGCGTTATGCAGGTCAAGCACCTTGCGGCTCTTGGTGAACGGCAGCGCATACTGCCCCATGTTCAATTGGTCGGCATGAACCACGTCGAACGTGGTGGTCGCCGCCAACTGGCTGAGTGCCTCGCGCATCTCCGGTCGCTCGTCGCGCAGCATCATCCACGGCTGGTTGGTGAGCAAGCTCTTGAACAGGAACAGCAGATCACAGATCGGTGCGCGTTTGATCGGTACAGTGATCACCCGTTCGCACAGCGTTTCGAGGTGCTGAATATAGTCGGGCTTATCCGTATCCCGCACGAACGATACCAGCGTAACTTGGTGCTTTTCAGCCAGATATTTGAGGACGTGGTACGTTTTGACTTTCGGGCCGCTGTCGGGCGGGTATGGCAGCACTTGTGTGAGCAGCAGGACGCGCATGTTATTAAGTCATTACTCCTACCGGACGTGCCAACCGGATACGGTCAGCAACCAGACGCGCATGGGCAACGGCGGCTTCACTCGTTGGCAACTGCGGGTAAACCTGTGCCGTGTTCGCGAGGAATAAGCCAGCATACGGGGTTTGAATATCGAGCTTATTCTGCAACATATCAATATTATGAATCGGCTCGACATATCGTGAACGGCTGACGGCAAAATGCAAGATATGTTCTTCTTTGAACGCCGGGAAAATCTTCTTCAAGTGCGTAATCCATGCCTCGCGAATGTCGCTGTCCGCCACACCCATCCAGTCGTTGTCCGGTGCGGTGTAGCGCGGCAGATGCACGATGTAACAGTTCGGCTTTTCAGGATGCGGCGTTTGAATAATCGTCGCGAACGGATACGTTGGGTCAGTCAGGTTCAGCGTCCAAAAGTTGGAAAGCGGCGTATCGAGCACCATTACCGGACAAATCAAGCCAAGATAGGTCGACTTTTCCAACCGCGCCAGATAACCCGCATCCGCCGCCGGAATTAAACGGGCGAAGATCGGCGTTGCAACCGCCGCCACCAGCATGTCGAATTCCAACGTTCCGGCATGAGTCCGCACCCGACCAAGCTGCCCATCTTGCAGTTCGATCTCACGCACCCGCGCGTCATATTGGATCTTACCGCCGTACTGTTGCAAAGCATCCGCCAGCGCTTTAATCAGCGAAAAGTGACCAC
>Ga0102832_1002364_pt1 | contig 11666 bp, 8 predicted proteins | sample EBPBio282013_DNA_FD_88942 | JGI IMG/M metagenome (GOLD analysis project Ga0102832, IMG submission 88942) | Wastewater treatment Type I Accumulibacter community from EBPR Bioreactor in Madison, WI, USA - Reactor 2_5/28/2013_ DNA (Illumina Assembly) | ecosystem: Engineered > Bioreactor > EBPR >...
GGGCCACGGGATCATGGCGGTGGTCGCGTGGCCCGACGGCGTGCCCGTCCTGGGCAACCTGCTGGCCGCGTTCCCCCTCACGCAGGCGCTCACCTGGCTGCTGCAGATCATGCCGCTGTTCTTCTTCGCGGGCGGCGCCGCCAACGCCCTGTCGTGGGACCGGCACCGGGCCGACGGGTATGCCTCCTGGCTGTGGGGGAGGGGGCGGCGGCTGCTGCGCCCGGCGTGGATCTATCTCGGCATCATGAGCGCGATCGCGGTCGTGGTGACCGTGGCGGCGTCCCCGCGCACCTCCGAGCCGCTCATGCTGCTCACCACGCAGCTGCTGTGGTTCCTCGGCGCCTACCTCATCGTCACCGCGCTGATGCCCTGGATGCGGCCGACGGGCCGTGCCTGCGGGGCGCTCGTCGCGCTCGGGCTGGTGGCCGCGTGCGGGCTCGTCGACGCGCTCCGGTTCTACCTCGGAGCGCCGGACGCCGTGGGGCTGCTCAACTTCGTGCTGGTGTGGGCGGTGCCGGCGTACCTCGGCACGCTGCGCGCCCGCGGCGTGCTGGGCTCCTACCCGCGCGCCTGGCTGGTGGCCGTCGCCGTCGGCGGCATCGCGCTGGACGCCCTTCTCATCCGCGTCGGCCCGTGGCCGGTCTCGATGGTGGGGATGCCCGGCGAGCCGGTGAGCAACATGGCGCCGCCCACCGTCGTGCTGGCCATCCACTCGGTCGTGCTCGCCGTGGTGCTCACGCTCCTGGACGGGCCGCTGCGCCGGCTCCTCGCGCGCGACGCCGTCTGGAGGCCCGTCACCGGGGTCAACCTCGTCGCCATGACGCTCTATCTCTGGCACCTGCCGGTGCTCATCGCGCTGACGACGGTGCTGCACGTCCTCGGCCTCGACCGTCCGGTGCGCCTCGACGACGGCGGGTGGCCGGTACCCGACGGCTGGGGCTACGCGCCCGGCACGGTCGCCTTCCTGGCGGCGTACGGCGTGTGCGTGTGGGCGGTGGTCCGCCTGCTCTGGCCGCTGGAGCATGCGGCGCTGCCGTGGTGGGACTCGCCGACGTCGGCGCGCAGTCCGGGTCCGCGGGTCGCCGCTGCGACCGCAGGCATCGCGACCTTCGGCGTCGGGGCCAGCACGCTGGTGCTGTCGGCCACCGGCCTGGCCGGGTTCCCGGCACGGACCATCGACTACGCCGGCCTGCCGCTCAACGCGGCCGGAGCCATCGCGGTGCTGCTGCTGTCCGGGGCGGCGCTGCGCTGGGCCGGTGCCGACCGGAAGGCGCCGGACCGCGAGCCCGCCGTCAGCGCCTGAGCCCTCAGAACCGGAACTGGCGCAGCATGCGCTGCATCTCGGTCGACATCGACACCAGGCCGCCCGCGGCGCGCTCGCTGTCGAGCGCGCACGTGCGGGTGCTGTCGGCGGCGAGCCCGACGGTGCGCAGCCCCTCGGAGATCGACAGCGCCCCGGTCGCGGCGGCCGACACGTTGTAGGCGATCGCGGTGGTCGTCGCGGTCTGCTCCTCGACGGCGCTGGAGATCGCCTCCTGGTGGGAGTTGATCCGCGTGATCACGTCGGCGATCTCCGTGATCGCGTCCATCGCCACCAGCGTGCTCTCCTGGATCGCCGCGATGCGGCGGCTGATCTCCTGGGTGGCGCCGGCCGTCTCCTTGGCCAGCTCCTTGACCTCGTTGGCCACCACGGCGAAGCCCTTGCCCGCATCGCCCGCGCGGGCCGCCTCGATGGTGGCGTTGAGGGCCAGCAGGTTGGTCTGGTCGGCGATCGAGGTGATCGTACGGATCACCTTGCCGATCTCGGCCGACGACTCGTTGAGCATCATCACCGAGTCGTTGGCCTGGCCCGCGACGGCGACGGCCTGGTTCGCCACGCCCGCGGCGGTCGAGGCGCTGGTCGCGATCTCGGCGATCGAGGCCCGCAGCTGGTCGGCGGCGCCGGCCACGCTCTCCACGTTGAGGGCGACGTCGGACGCCGCGAGCGAGAGGTGCTCCACCTGGTCGGACGTCGAGGTCGCGTTCTCGATGAGCAGCGACGACACCGACTCGAGCTCCATCCCCGCGGAGCCGAGCGAGTGGGCCGTCCCGGCGATCTCCGACAGGCTCGCCCGCAGCCGGCCGAAGAACTCGTCCAGGCCGTCGCCCATGATGCGGATGCTCCCGTCGGAGGACACCTCGAGGCGCTGCGTGAGGTCGCCCTCGGCCGCAGCGCGTACGACGGCGAGGATCTCCTCGACGTCGTTCTGCAGACGCCGGCTGACGCTGCGCTCCCGCTCCTCGAGCGCGAGCCGCGAGAACGTCTGCGACAGAAGGCGCGAGATCGTGCGCAGCGTCTCCAGGCGCGCCTCGGTCAGCGCGACGGCACCGGCTGCTGCGAAGTCCATGACCCCGCGCACCTCGCCGTCGACGGTCACGGGGAACGCGACGCCGGACCTGATCCCGGCGGCCTCCGCCGCGGCCCGGCGGGCGACGGCCCGGTCCACCGATGCGTCGTCGAGGGCGACGACGTCGCGGCGCCGCCACGCGGCACCGACGAGCCCCTCGCCCTCGGCGAACAGCTGCTCGTGCGTCGCACGCACGAACTCGGGATGGGCCGTGCCGGAGTCGAGCAGGAACCGCATCCGGTCGGTACCCGCGACCAGGGTCCAGCAGGTCCCGTAGTCGAAGCCGAGGTGCGTGCGGACGACCGAGAGCGCGACCGCGGCGGCCTCCTCGCTGGTCGACACGCCGACGAGCGACGACAGCAGGTCGGCGACGGTCGCCGTGTCCTTGGCGGTCTCGGCGGCCGCCTGCTCCGACAGCATGCGGGAGATGGCGTGCGAGACGAGCTGGGCGAGGTTGCGCAGCGTCGCCCGGCGCTGGTTGCGGATCTCCCGCACCTCGCGCGACACCACCTCGATGACGCCGACGACGTCGGCGGCGACGATCACGGGGAGGCAGACGGCCGAGCGGTAGCCGGCGACGGCGGCGGCGGCCGAGCGCGGGCACTCGGCCTGCGCGAGGTCGTCGACCACGACGAGGTCGCGGGCGGCCCAGGCCTGGCCCACCGGGCCGTGCCCGATGCGGAAGCGGTGGTCGGCGGTGGCGGTGCGCCACGTCTCGTCGGGCACGCCGGTCTCGTCGGCCTGGACGATGGTCGTGCCGTCGTCGGCCAGGACCCAGAAGGCCCCGAGGTCGAAGCGCAGGCTCGAGCGCAGCGACTCGATGGCGCACATGGCGGCGTCGACCGGCGTCCTGGCGCCCTCCAGCGAGCGCAGCAGGAGGTCGACGGCCTGGTTGTCGGCAGCGACGTCGGCGATCACGCGCGCCGTGGTCTTGCGGTCCTCGATGCTCTGCCACGTGGTGAGCGCACCCACCCGCTCGCCGTCCTCGACGATGGCCGAGACCGTCACCTCGAGCAGGTCCTGGCCGTTGTCGACCTCGAAGGTGTAGGGCAGCTCGTGGCGGCGCGGGTCGGCGTCGACGTACCCCGGGGTGCGCGAGAGGATCTCGACCGGCAGGCCGATGAGGTCGTCGGCGGACAGGCCGAGGGAGGCGACGAGCGCGCCCATCTCCTGCTTGGCCGGCGCGTTCATGTAGCGGATGACCTGGTTGCGGTCCTGCGCCATCACCCGCAGCGGGAACGCCTCGACGACCGACGACGGCGAGGTGCGGCGGAACGCGCGCTCCGCCTCGCGCGCCGCGCGGCGGCCGGACCAGGTGCTGTCGTCGGGCCCGGGCAGCGCGGCGGCACGGGAGTGGGCGCCCTCGGCGTCGGGGCGGAGGGCGGGGTCGAGGCCCGGTGTGCTGGTCATGCCGGCTCCGTGGTGGGACGGGTCGTGGGGCGCCGTCCCGACGCCCCACCTCCCCTTCGGTGCGGACGCCGTCCTCCTGAGGCGAAGCGGCGCGCATCCGCCTCCCGGCTCGCTCACCAGGAGAGCGGGAGGAGAGGCGGCCGGCCGGATCAGTAGCGGAACTGCCGCAGCATGCGCAGCATCTCGGTGGACATGCGGGCCAGGCCCTGCGCGGCGACCTGGCTGTCGAGCGCGCCGCTGCGCGTGCGGTCGGCGGCCTGGCCGACCGTGCGGATGCCCTCGGTGATGGCGATGGCGCCGGCGGCGGCCGCGTTGACGTTGTAGGCGATCGCCGACGTGGTGGCCGTCTGCTCCTCGACCGCGGTGGAGATGGCGGCCTGCCGCTCGTCGATGCGCTGGATGACCCCGCTGATCTGGGTGATCGAGTCGATCGCCGAGCGCGTGCTCTCCTGGATCGCGGTGATGCGCCTGCTGATCTCGTCCGTGGCGCGTGCTGTCTCCTTGGCCAGCTCCTTGACCTCGGTGGCCACCACCGCGAAGCCCTTGCCCGCTTCGCCGGCGCGGGCCGCCTCGATGGTGGCGTTGAGGGCCAGCAGGTTGGTCTGGTCGGCGATGTCGGTGATGGTCTTGATGACCTTGCCGATCTCCGACGACGACGCGTCGAGCGCGCGCACCGACTCGTCGGCCTCCATGGCGACGGCGACCGCCTCGCCCGCCACGCGGGCTGCGGTCGTCGCGCTGACGGCGATCTCGGCGATCGACGACTTGAGCTGCTCGGCGGCGCCGGCCACCCCCTCGACGTTGGCGGCCACGTCGCCGGCCGACAAGGTCAGCAGCTCCACCTGGTCGGACGTCGAGCTGGCGTCCTCGATCATGCGGCCCGAGACGGTCTCGAGCTCGGCGCCCGCGCTGCCGAGGGCGTAGGCCGACTCGGAGATCTCCGCGAGGCTCTGGCGCAGGCGGGTCATGAACTCGGCGAGGCCGTCGCTCATCACCTCGAGCGAGCCGTTGCCCGTGACGGCGACGGTCTGCGTGAGGTCGCCGCCGGCGGCTGCGCGAACCGCGGCCAGCAGTTCGTCGACGCCGTCCTGCAGGGCCCGGGCGGCCTCGCGCTCGCGGTCCTCGACGGCGATGCGCCCGAAGGTGTGCGAGAGCAGACGGCCGATGGTGCGCATGGTCTCGACGCGCGTGGCCGAGAGCGCGCCGGTGACGTCGGTGAGGAAGTCCATCGTCGCGACGACCTCGCCCTCCACCACGACGGGGATGGCGATGGAGTTGCGGATGCCGTGGCGTCGCGCGGACTCCGTGCGCGGGCAGTCGAGGAGCTGGCCGAGGTCGTCGGCCGTCACGGCGGTGGCCTGCTGCCAGGCGCGGCCGCACAGCCCTTCGCCCTCGCGGTAGCGCGTGCTGCGCGTGACGGAGACGAACTCGGGGTCCGCGCTGCCGGAGTCGAGCGCGAAGGCCAGACGGTCGCCGGAGTCGGACGACGTGCGGCGCCACAGGCTTCCGTACGACCAGCCGAACAGCGAGCGCACGGTCGAGAGGGCGACGGCGCCGGCCTCGTCGGCCGTGGAGGCGCCCACGAGGGCCGAGAGCAGCTCGGCGACCGCCGCGGTGTTCTGTCCGGCCTCGATCGCCGCGCGCTCCGACAGCAGCCGGGTGACGGCGTGCGAGAGCAGCTGGCCGATGTTGGCGAGGGTCTCGCGACGTGCCTGCACGAGCTCGTGGTCCGACGCGCACCACAGGTCGAAGACGCCGACCACGGCGCCGTCGACCACGATCGGGATGGCGGCGGCGGTGCGGAGGCCGGCGGCCGCCGCAGCCGCGGTGCGCGGGCACGTGTCGCCGGAGAGGTCGTCGACGGCCACCATGCTCGCCGCTGCCCACGCGCGGCCGACCACGCCGGAGCCGACGGCGTGCACGTGCGCCTCGGACTGGTGCAGGAACTCCGGGTAGCCGCCGCCGGAGCCGGCCACCAGCCGCAGGCCCCGCCCGTCGGCGTCGGCCTCCCAGTACGTGCCCACGTCCCAGCCCTGGCCGGTGCGGACCGCCTCGATGGTGGCCAGCGCGGCCTCCACCGGGGTCCGGGCCGGGTCGAGCCCGCGGATGACGCGGCTGACGGTGTCGTTGTCGGCGGCCACGTCGGCGAGCACCTGCTCGGTGCGCAGCCGGTCGCGCATGCTGGTCCACGTCGCGAGCGTGCCGATCTGCTCGCCCTCGTGGCTGATGCTGTCGACGGTCAGCTCGACGACGTCGAACCCGTTGTCGACCACCATGCTGAAGGGCATGTCGCCCGGGCCGGCGGCGCCGCCGGGATAGCCCTCCGTGCCCTCGAGCACGGCGGCGGGCAGCCCGATGAGGTCGTCGGGTGTCAGGCCGAGCCCCGCGGTGACGGGGGCGATGGAGGCACGGGCGGCGGCGTTGAGCCGGCGGATGACGCCGTCGCGGTCGGAGACCACGGCCGAGAGGGGGAGGGCGTCGAGCACGCCCTGCAGGTCGGCGGCGTCGAGCGCCCGCTGCGACTGACGGATCTCCCAGCGCTGCCGCCACCCGGCGGGCGCGGGGGGCGCCTGCTGGGCGGAGCGTGGTGCCGTGCGTCGGGCGTCGTCCTGGGTGAGGGGCATACCGGGCTCCGTCGGGCAGCGTGCGGAGGCGGCCGTACCCGGCCGTCATGGTCCCCCCGTCGGGGGACGTCGGTCGCTGCTGAGCGGAACAACCTCCGCGTTGCCTCTCGAACCCCGGTTCAGGACAGAGGCGAGCACGGGCCGTCACCCGGACGGCCTAGCGGCGGAGGGGCTAGACGACCGTGATCTCGAGGCCGACGCGGCCGGAGTGCCGTCGGGCGAGCTTGCCCGCGGCGCGGAAGAGCTTGAACTGGACGCCGTACTTGTCCGCGAGGAGGCGCTCGACCTTCGCGACGCCCTCGGGGTCGTCGAGGACCCGGGCGCTGGCGTCCACCGGCTCGCCCTGCAGAGCGCCGCGGGCATCGCAGGGGGCGATCCGCACATGGCCGCGGTTGCGGATCCGCTTGACCTTGCCCGCGGTGCCGTCGGTCCAGACGAAGAGCCGTGCGCCGTCGGTGGCCACCCAGACGGGGGTGGCGACGGCGGTGCCGTCCTTCTTGTAGGTCGTCAGCGAGATGTAGGAGCCCGAGGCGAGGCGCTGGGTCTCGGCCAGCGACTGCTCGCCGCCTGGGTGCTGCTCGTCGGTGCTGCCCATGCTCTCGCTCATGCTCCGACCGTACGGGAGAGAACCGGATGGGGCGCGTCGGGGGCGGCCTCCTAGAGTGGGCGCATGCCCGTCGCCGTCCGCGTCATCCCGTGCCTCGACGTCGATGCCGGCAGGGTCGTCAAGGGCGTCAACTTCGTCGACCTGCGCGATGCGGGCGACCCCGTCGAGCTGGCCCGCGCCTACGACGCTCAGGGCGCCGACGAGCTGGTCTTCCTCGACATCACCGCGAGCAGCGGCGACCGCGAGACCACGTACGACGTCGTGCGGCGCACGGCAGAGCAGGTGTTCATCCCGCTGACGGTGGGCGGCGGAGTGCGCACGGTCGACGACGTCGACCGGCTGCTGCGCAACGGCGCCGACAAGGTCGGCGTCAACACCGCGGCCATCGCCCGGCCCGAGCTGCTCAGCGAGGCGGCCCACCGCTTCGGCTCCCAGTGCGTCGTGCTGTCGGTGGACGCCCGTCGCTGCCCCGACGGCGTGACGACCGACTCCGGCTGGGAGGTCACCACGCACGGCGGCCGCCGCTCCACCGGGATCGACGCCGTCGGCTGGGCCGTGCGGGCCGCCGAGCTCGGAGCGGGGGAGATCCTGCTCAACTCCATGGATGCCGACGGCACCAAGGACGGCTACGACCTGCCGCTGCTGCGCGCCGTCCGCGCCGAGGTGGCCGTCCCGGTCATCGCGAGCGGGGGCGCCGGCCGGCTCGAGGACTTCGTGCCCGCCGTCGAGGCCGGTGCCGACGCGGTGCTCGCCGCCAGCGTCTTCCACTTCGGCGACCTCACGATCGGCGAGGTCAAGCGCACGATCGGCGGCGCCGGGTACCCGGTGCGCCTGCCCGTCGCCCGCTGACCGGGGTCAGCGCGGGTACTCCAGGAACGCGCGCACCGACGCCGCGTCGCCCTGCACGTCGAGGCCCTGCGTCGCCCGGCCGTAGAGGGCCAGCACGATCTCGCCCACCGGTCCGGCCAGGGTCACGTGGGGCAGTCCGCCCTTGACCTGCTCGGTGCCGCCGGCCGCGGGGCCGTCGTCGGGCGCGAGCACGATCCCGACCGGCGACCTCCGCCCGACCCACCGGCCGAGGCCCTTGGCCGCCGACCACAGCGACGCCGTGGTGCCGGTGTCGAGCGTGCGGGGCGCCCACTCGGCCTGCGCCCGGCGGACGTCCTCGTGGTGGACGAAGAACTCCACCGTGTTGGTCGCCCCGTCGATCTGCGCGATGCTCGTCGGGCTCCACCCGGGCGGGCCGGAGCGCACCGTCGCGACCAGCTGCTCCCACGGCTGGTCGGCCACCCCGGACTGCACGTGGGCGGTGTAGCCCGCCAGGAACGGCAGCACGATGCCGCCCGCGGCGTCCGGCCGCCGCTCGCGCACCACGAGGTGGGCCGCGAGGTCGCGCGCGGTCCAGCCGCCGCACAGGGTGGGGGCGTCGGGGCCGACCTCGAGGAACAGGTCGCAGAGGGCCGCGCGCTCGGCGCGGGCGACGGCGTTGGCAGCAGGCACGTGATCACCCTAGGTGCGCCCGGGCGGGCCGCACGCCGGGGCGGGCCGCGCTCAAGACGCACTGCAGGATGCCGACAACCTCACCAGGAGCCGCGCCGTCCCGGCGCGCCACCTCGGAGGGCAGGGGCATGGCTGGACCGGAGTACGACTTCTTCGCCACGGGGCCGCGGCAGGCGCCGCAGCCGCCGGCAGCGCCCACCGGCCGCACCGTCTCCGCCGCAGCGCCGTCCGCACCGATGGCTCCTGCCCCGTCGGGCGCCGTCAACCAGTTCGGCCTGCCCGTGGACGAGTACGCGCCCACCGGCCCGTACGCCGCCCCCGGCTACGGCACCGCACCGGTCGCGCACGGCCTCGTCGCGTCGCAGGACCCGGCGTGGCCAGCCCAGCCCGGGCGCCGCCAGGCGGCCCCGCCGGCCGACGTCCGTCCCGGCACGGTGGTCGCGGCCGGTGTCATCTCGATCGTGCTCGGCGCCCTGTCCGCGCTGTTCGCCGGGCTCGGCCTGCTCGGCTACCTGGCGATGAGCGCCCAGCTCGACGAGCTCGCCGCCCAGGCCGGCAGCGACTCCGCGACGGCTGCGGCGTTCGGCAGCGCGATCCTCGGCGTCGTCCTCATCGGCGTCGTCGTGCTCGCTGTCTTCGCGGCCCTCTACCTGGTGCTCGGCATCATGACCGTGCGCGGCCGCCGGCCCTTCGCCTGGGCGCTGCTCGTCGTCTCCGCGCTCAACCTGCTGTGGTCGGCGTACCAGTACGTCAACGGCTCGATGGGCGGCGCGGGCAGCACGGGCGGGACGTTCGGCACGATGATCGGCTTCGGCGTCGTCGTCGCCATCGTGCTGCTGCTGACCGTCGGCAGCGGCGGTGCCTGGCTGCGCCGCAGCTGACCTGCTACGCCAGGTACGACCGGGTCAGCCCGTCGTCGACGTCGGTCTCGACCGTGCACCGGACGGTGCGCTTCTCGGTGCGCCACGTCGCCTCGATCGGGAAGAACATGCCCGAGAAGAGCTCCGGCTCGTCGTAGACGTCGGTCGACAGCGCCGCCTCGACCTCCTCGCACTTCGCGTCGGCCGCGGCACGGACCGCCTCCTCGCCCGGGTACGCGCCCTCGAGGCCGAGGTCCACCACGCCGTACACCTGCGCGTCGTGGGGCTGGTCGCACGCGACCACCTTGACGTCGGCGACGGTGTCGCCGGTCTCGTCGAAGCGGAAGCAGTCGCCGTAGGCGAGGTCGTAGATCGACACGACCCGACCGGCGCCGGACGGAGCGTCGCTGCCGATCGTGGGAAGGGCCGACGCCAGCCCGCGCCAGGCCATCACCGCGACCGCGCCTACCGAGAGCACGGCGAGCAGCACGCCGGCGGCAATGGTCCAGCGCCTCGTCGAGGCCGGCCGCTCGCCCCACTGGGGGTGCTGCGGGATCATCGGGTAGCCGTCGGCGAACGGGTCGCCCTGCGACGGCGACGCGGGGGAGGGCGGTGCTCCCCACGGCTGTGCGCCCGGGGGCGGGGGCGGCAGCGCGCCGAGATCCCCGGTGCTCCCGGCGGCGGGCCGAGCCCAGCTGCCGTCCGCGCCCGCCTGCTCCTCGCCCGGCCGATCAGTCATGCGTCCCCCCCCCGTCCCGGCCCTCCTCGGCCGACGTCACGGATCCTCGCACGGCCCGGCCCGCAACCCGTTCGGGACACCGCCGGGCCCCACGGCACAATGGCCCGCGTGAGCGACACCGGCGCAGAGCCCGACGACCAGGCCTGGGACGCGGTCCGCGCCCGGGTGCGCTTCGACGACCGGGGCCTCGTGGCCGCCGTGGCCCAGCAGTGGGACACCGGCGAGGTGCTCATGGTCGCGTGGATGGACGCCGAGGCGCTGCGCCTCACCCTCGAGAGCGGCCGGGCCACGTACTGGTCACGGTCCCGTCAGTCGCTGTGGGTCAAGGGCGACACCTCCGGCCACGTGCAGCATGTCAAGGACGTCCGCCTCGACTGCGACGGCGACACCGTGCTCGTGAAGGTCGACCAGGTCGGGGCCGCCTGCCACACGGGCGACCGCACCTGCTTCGACGCCGACGTCCTGCCGGCGGTGGTCGCATGAGCGCGCCGGCCGCCTCCGCCCCCTACCCGCCCGGCTTCGCCGGGTCGGCCGCCCCCGACCTCGCCACCTTCCGCGAGCTCGCCCGCGACCGCCGCGTCATCCCCGTGGTCCGCCGCCTTCTGGCCGACGGCGAGACGCCGATCGGCCTCTACCGCAAGCTCGCAGGGGAGCGGGCCGGGACCTTCCTGCTCGAGTCCGCCGAGCACGGCCGCTCGTGGTCGCGCTACTCGTTCGTCGGAGTCCGCAGCGCCGCCATGCTCACCGAGGCCGGCGGCACCGCGCGCTGGTTCGGCAACGCCCCGGTAGGCCTGCCGACGGGCGGCAGCCCCGTCGAGGCCCTGCGCGACACCATCGCGGCGCTGCACACCGAGCGGCTGCCAGGCCTGCCCCCGCTGACCGGCGGCATGGTCGGCTACCTCTCCTACGACGTCGTCCGCCGGTGGGAGCGCCTGCCCGACGCCAACCCCGACGAGATCGGGGTGCCCGAGCTCGCGATGCTGCTCGCCACCGACCTCGCGGTCCTCGACCACCACGACGGCTCCGTGCTGCTGATCGCGAACGCGATCAACTACGACGCGACCGACGAGCGGGTCGACGACGCCTGGACCGACGCCGTCCGGCGCCTCGACGCCATGCAGGCCGATCTGTCGTCGCACGCGCCGGCGTCAGCAGTCACCTACGACACCTCGGCGGCCGTCGACGTCGTGAGCCGCACCGCTGCCGACGACTACATGGCCGGCGTGGAGGCGAGCAAGGAGTACATCCGGGCCGGCGACGCGTTCCAGATCGTGCTGTCGCAGCGGTTCAGCGCCCCCTGCCCTGCCTCCTCGCTCGACGTGTACCGCGTGCTGCGCGTGACCAACCCGAGCCCGTACATGTACCTGCTGCGCGTGCCCGTCGCGACCGACGACGGCTCGCTGTCCGACGACGTGGCCTTCGACATCGTCGGGTCGTCGCCCGAGGCGCTGGTCAAGGTCGAGAGCGGCCGCGCGCTGCTGCACCCGATCGCCGGCTCGCGGCCGCGCGGCGCCACGCCGGAGGAGGACAGCGCCCTCG
>Ga0102832_1002365_pt1 | contig 11666 bp, 8 predicted proteins | sample EBPBio282013_DNA_FD_88942 | JGI IMG/M metagenome (GOLD analysis project Ga0102832, IMG submission 88942) | Wastewater treatment Type I Accumulibacter community from EBPR Bioreactor in Madison, WI, USA - Reactor 2_5/28/2013_ DNA (Illumina Assembly) | ecosystem: Engineered > Bioreactor > EBPR >...
AGACAAACTTTGATGAAAAAGTTAGACTATAAGCTCTTCAATAGTACTAAGAATGCATTTTGAACTGCTGTTTAAGTTTAGTGACCATATCAGATTAGTTTTTTTATCTTGATAATGTCTACTATTGTGATGGAGTATAATTTTACGTGTAAATATTTTGATAATTCTTTTTATTAGTGTTTAGCTGTAATTAGTTGACATTTGATGTCCTTTTAGTATTTTGTTTCACAATATTTTTTACCCTTGTTTCGTAATATTCATCACATGGTACGATATTAAGGTTGTTAACAAGCAACAAATATCTTTGTGAGCTTGAGTTAGTCTTCTCACTGTTATTAAAACTGTTGTCTCTCTTAGTATTGTTGTTTCTATTTAAATTGATGTGGTTTTTTACCAACACTTTTTATTAGCTTTGACAATTAGCTGAGTATCGTTGTGTGAAATTTTTGTGATAAGGAAGTAAATTTTGTTGGTTTCTTGGGTTCATGATATGTTATTGTCTCGAAGACTGGATTGATAAGAAATTGTTGTCAATAAAGTTGTCGCCTTACTCATCATAATATTACTTTCCCTTATTCCTCATATTAAATTTATTGCCAACATTTTCACTACCTCTCCTCAGACCGATTAATTTATCTCTGGAGGATAGATTCGAACTCCTTCTACTGCTGGAATTAGAAAATCTTTAAAGAAACTCCTCCCTTTCCTTGATGAATTACTTTGTTTTGCTTGACCTCCTTTGTTATAAGCCATAGGATTATTCGTATTTTTTCAACTAACTTAATATTTCCTACTGGTTTATATGCTTGTTCTTCCTGTTATTGTTCAAATTGTGCTCTATTATCAAGTATTGCCTCCTTGAAGAATCAATACAGAGCTTCATTTACTTTTTCTGACTCAATGCCATGAGACTAATGTTGAATTATCCCAAGACCATGGATCCGCCCAATCCCATTCGATGGGAGAGTCTTAAAATAACCTCAATTTAAAATTATTTGTTACCATTTCATCGGTTATTGTAACTTATCCTCAAAATACTGTTCAGTAACATTGTCTTCTCTTATTTCATGTACTTTCCATTTACTACCTTTGAAATTATAAGGGCGCCCTATGACTTTGTATAAAATGACAACTCAAATTTTGATTACAGACTCTATGGTTATGGCCAGTTGATGATTTTGGACAGATTGATATCGATTTGTTTTTATTTGATCGTATTCATTTATTCCCAGCTGCTTAATTATTAAATTTAAATCACTTCTTATAAAATTAATCGCTTCTTATAAAATTAAAACTAAACCCAAATAACTTTAAAAACAAATTAGCAATGTTAAAGTTATTTTAAACAAGTCAGTAGCTTATATTAGGCAAACTATTTTATTAAATGTCTTTTTTAATAAAGGGTTTCTTTTACTTTGATATTTGGATTGACTTTAAATACTTATTTTTTATTAGAATCGATTAAGAAAATAAATAAATGAAACATATAAAAAGGAGTCTTTAAATGTATAAAAGTAATGAATAGATTATAGAATAGAAAAAAGTTTAGTTTAATTGGTAATCCGTTAAAGATAATATTTTAAGGTAAAGCAAAAAATAAAACTTTAGATCGACCGATTATCGTTTCTTTATTAATTCTTTTTCTTTTCTGTCAGACTGAAGAAATTTTAGCTCTCTCTAGCTTTTTTAAATCGTATTTTTTCATTTTTATTGGGCTAAGCTATTTTTTTAATGTAACTCTTATTTAAATGTTCGATTCATTCTATGATGAAGGATCAAAGACATTTTTGTTGATAAATGTGCTTAATGAATGTTTTTTATTTAGTATGATAGGGCGGATGTTAAAAATATTTTTTCAGTTTTTAAATGAGCAATTTTAATTTAAGGTTTTATAATAAAAAAATATCAAAATGGACATCGAAGGACAAAAGAAATTCTCATATCTTGATGAATACAAAATCATTAAGACACTCGGAGCTGGATATCATGCACAGTAAGATTCAATTCTAATTTTAGAGTCAAACTCGGACAAGATGAAGACGGTAATTATGTCGCCATCAAAAAATACAAAAAGTAAACTGCCAATCTCGCTGTTTTGCAACACGAGCTCAATATTATGAAAAATCTTGATCACGAAAACTTAGTACGTCTTGTTGACGTCAGAGAGAATGCCACCTACAAAAAGCAAAATGAAACGACTTACAAATGTTTTGCCATCGTTTTAGAATATGTCGGAGGAGGCGAACTCTTCGATTTTATCGCCGATACTGGAAAATTTTCTGAAATCGTAGCCAGAACTTATTTCCATCAAATGATGAATGGATTGTATTACATGCACACTAAAGGTTATGCTCACAGAGATATCAAACCTTAAAATATTCTTCTCTCTCATCAGTTTGTCCTCAAATTGGCTGATTTCGGATTCTCATGCCTTTTGAAGGGAAAAGATGGAACTGGAGTTCTTCATACAAAACTTGGAACTGAAGGCTATATGGCTCCTGAAATTCCAACTAAAAATTATGACGGTGCTAAGTGCGATATCTTTGCCTCAGGTGTTATTCTTTTCATCATGTATGCTGGAAATCCACCTTTTGAAAAGGCCGTACCAAACGATCCTTACTACAAACTTTTGAAAGATAAAAAATTTGATACTTTTTGGAAAGCCCACTCAAGAAGAAGACCAGTTAACTATTTTAGTGAATAATTTAAAGATCTTTTCGGCAGAATGGTTGCTTACAATCCTGCTGAAAGACCAAAAATTTAAGAAATCGCTTCACATCCTTGGGTTAAGGGTCCAGTATGTACTCACAGTGAAATAAAAGACGAATTCTGTTTAAGACAAAAGAAATTGGACGTTGTTCTTGATCAAAGAAGAAAATAACAAGAAATGCAAAAACAACAAAATATGACTGCCGCCACATCAGGAGGAGTCAGCAACAGAGGAGATGGAGATGCTGTCGAGACATAAATTGTTGAAGACATCAGGGCCGAACTTCATTTGAAGAGAGAACTTCCAACTTTCTCCGTCATTGTTAAGGATGACATCATTTTATAAGAAGGTGTGGCTTACACTGTGGCTTTGATTAAAGACACATTAAAGAACTTGAAAGTTCACGTTTAAGAATAAGATGAGTAAACAGTAGAAGTCGATGACTCCAATTTACTTAAAGTTAGCAAAATCACCGATAATGAATCAGACAAGGTACTTTTTACAATAATTTTAGATTTGCGTCGATTTTGAGTATATTTATGGAACTGAAGATGAAGAAATCACTGAAACAGTAAGCATTGCAATCAATCTCGGCCGAACAGAAAGCGGAAGACTTGTTTTACACACTGAACGTTAGAATGGAAACATTCTTTACTTCAAGAAGATCCTCAACCAATTAAGAAGCAACTTTTCATATGCCATCAAGAACTGAAAAATTAACATAAAAATAAGCTTAAATAATTGATCTGTTTGATTCATTTACTTTATTAATACATTGATTTATATGTTTTATTCTAATTAGAATTAAAATCAATATGAATAAATTCTTTAGCTTTAAAATATTTAAAGAATTTGAGACTTCACTAATAAGTATGAAAAAATTATTTGTTTATATTTATTTTTATGTTTAAAATTTTAAAGTATTATTATAAGTATTGCTTTACTTTAGTATTTTTATTAATCTAAATTAATATTATTGACTTAACAAAGATTCTTGTTTTGAGAATATAATGACTCATACTATATCTGGTTTGGTTAATGGCATTACACGCAAAGAAAATGCTTGCTAATGTAGTCTCAGTTTAGTCGATTTTTAGTGGCGATTTGCAGGTATTTTTGTAATAAACTTCATAGTATCATCTTTACATTCTTCATTACCAAAAAGTTCATCGACTTTCATCCAGTTAAAACTCGTACTTGAGGATCATTGTAAAAAAAGTATTTTTTCATTTATTAAGACCATAAGCTTATTGAACATATTTAAATGGATGTTTCAGAGTTCAAAAAGTTTTATAAAGAAATGGAAAGCATATTCAGCATGATATCGATTATGAAGTGATTTGGTTTGTAAAGACACAAAAGTTAATATCGGCTCATCCCAAAACTTTGAACCCTTCAGATAAAGCGCCTAATTTTCCATTGAATGCAAACAAGAATCTATTTTGATGAGTTATGGCTTTATTTTTAATGACAATTTTAGTACCCAATTTATAATATCACTCCTTGCATTTTAATAATTTTAATCGATAAATAATCTTTTATATTGATAAAAGAGTTAAGTCTTTAGAAAAGCTTCAATTTTTAAAAATTTGCTTCATATGCATGAATGAATAAAAAAATCAAAACTTTTTTTTAACTTTTCTTAATAAAGTTTAAAGATCTGATAAAAAATAAACACACTCTTTTTTTGTTTGATTGATATAAGAAAAGTAAAATAAAGCTTTATATTAAATTTCACAGCTAAATATATTGTCGCGCCCCATTCAAATGTCTCTGCCCGATATTAGTTACATCATCCCTATTTAATGGTAACGCTCCTTTATAAAAAAGGTATTAAAAAATCTTCGACGCCAATGCTGTTTTAAATACTGCCAGTGATGTTGTCATTCCTACTCTTGAACATTCATAAAACTACATGTACTTAATTGTAATCTATGGCTTAGTCAACCAATACTGTCTTAAGAAAAGTAGGCCTTTCTCAAACTTGTCGGGCAAAAAGTCAATCATTTACAAATTGACAATCTCGTTCTCAACCATAAATTAAAAACTTCCACCAAATGGAAAACTGTTTCTCGCTAAAATTATCAGCTTATCAAGAAAAAAATCTCTCCTCAAATTTCTTTACCAGTTTTCACTTTTATTGAGCCTGAATCTGTATTAAAAGGTGAAATCTAAATTGAATAACAGGCCCAATTCAAACTAATAAAATTACTTTTATGTTCATTTACACAAAATCATCTCTTTTATGGATATGTTGATAAACAAGTCAATACCAAATCATTCATACAATCCCTTTTAGATTTTTTTGAATACTTTAATACAGAAGATACCAAAGCTACCTTTCTTGAATCTAATTAATTTAGAAACTTCAAGTTTTAGGACAAAAATCTAAACTTCGAAACAAAAAACTAACTCATTATGATTCATGGTTTAGAAAGATACGACTAAAAAATTTATCATTAACCAGAAATCAAGTCTAAGTCCAAAGAATATTTTAAGATTCCTTTCGAAAGTCCTCGACCCACTCGTATTGAAAGAAACGGCGAGTAAATGACCATGGCTGACTAAGATTCTCGAACTATGTCCTAACACACAATGTCGACTGGAGCTGAAACGCCTTTTACTTTCGGTTTTGAGGATTAAGACTGGGATCTATTACGGCCTTACCATAAGAATGCATTATTTGGAGAGAAGCTTGAAGAAGAAATTTAAAACATGAAAGAATATGCTCGTTAAGCTATTTACACAAATATCATACAGATTCCAATGCAAGATTAAGAATCGATTATGAGTGTACTTGAAAAGTTAGCTTAGGATATTGAGGAGAATATTTAGAAGAAAAGATTGTACCAGAAATAAATCGTAAAAGATACAAAAGAATATTTGAAAGAAACTCATCATACGATTCATTTCAAAGACAGGGAAGTTTTTTCTAAAGAATTGATCTCTACCAAGGACATTTAGTGCGAACAAAAATCCAGATAAAACATAAGGCATATCGTTTACTTTTCATCCAGCAGCGAAAATAACTGAAATAGCCTTGAAAATAATTTTAAGTTATTAGAATATTTAGATAGTAAATGAATTTGCCTTAAATGAATAGTTTCCTAGAAAAGATTATAAGCCAAAAAGATATGATTATTTTTAATCTTTTTTATTGATCGTTTATTCAAAATCTAAAAAAAAATTAAAAAGATAAATATTCTATACTATCATCAACTAAGAGGATTAATGTACGTAAGACAAAGCAGTTTATTATTAATATCTGCTCCATCAGAAAAGGTTATTGTTTTTTCTTTTTGGATTTACTTTATGCATTGCATCAGAAAAGCTACTCCAGTTGCCACCAACATTTCCACTCCTGCAGCCGAGGGAAATTCCCCATCTGTCATGGTAAAATCGAGCAGGTTATGTGCTTACTAAAATATTATAAAGTCGGTTCCAGATTTAATATCCCTCATATCTTTACATGATTTAAAGCAGAATCTTATTACCGTCCTTATTTTTGTACATTTCGAGAATTAAATAAGGCTGGAAAACTTATTTCAGCACATTACTAACGTATTCTTTCTGATCAATCCAATATGAGTTTAAACACTTAAAGACTACGTTTGTGGAATATTTTGACAAAGAATATTGTGGTAGTTTCATTAAAATAGAATCCATTAACGCTGAAGTCAAAAAAGGTTCAAAAAGTTCGAAGTTAAACTGAACCACGTAGTTTCCATACATATCGCCAATTATAGCATCAAGATTAAAAAGAGTGGATTGAACAAAAAGTTTTTTGTATTATTGGACCAGCTTTATACACTCTTAATGTTCTGGGCTCTTATCGAAAGTCTTTTCAGAAATTTCTTTCAATTTTCTCAGCATGTATTTGACTACACACATGCCGTTTTTATCACAACTAAATTGATAAATGTTCTGTACACAGTAATAAAAGAATTAATTGAGCAGTGGCATTGGGAAAAATTTTATTATTTTTTGAATGAAATGAGTTGAGTTGTTATGAATGCAGAGCTCATAAAAGTTTTATCTTATTTTATTAAGGACCAATACATACTAAGGCTCAGAGGTAAAAAATGAAAGAAAGTCCTGAAAAGCGTGAGTTCCTTGTTTGTTCATGACAATGTCAGAAAGTTGAGGAATCAATATTTCCAAAATGTAAACCCTTCGTTAAAGATTACAAACTGAAAATAATTTTTGCATCATGTAATTTCCATATTCATGTTTCATCAATTCGGCAAATTCTTATTTCATATGTTAAATAATTATGTCTATTTCTTCATTATCTGCTTTTTACAAGAAAGATTGAAAGGAGCGGGATTGAGTGTTATGTTTGACGAAGCTTTTTAATCCATCAGTTTTTATTAGTTTGTCAAGGTTTACTTTTTAATAGTCAGCACTTTATGTCGACATTTGACTTTTTTTCATATCAATTTTTTTACTTTTTATTGACTAAAAACTCATGTTGCTCTGGCTTGTTTTTCTTGACGCTTAAGACTTTATTTAATCAAACTTTCCATCGAGTTACAAAAATTACAATACTTTGGATGAATTACACTCAATTATTTCATCATATTATTCCGATTATTCTTCTTTAAATATTTCAGGTAACTGAAACCATAGCTCCTCAATAACGATTAAAGGTATTTTATTGAATTCAGAACCATACTTGTAGTTCATTTTGTTTATAATATGTTCTTTTTCTTTGTCTGATTAATAAATTGAAATTTAGAATTGAATCTAATTGTTCCCAAAAATAATACTTTTGGAATCATTATTGACAACTTTTTTAAAATTTGTATACTTAGATATTTTTGTCCTCAAATCCTAACCAATTAAATGAATTCCAATCTCAATTTTCATATCCGTGAAAGGCAAAGCAATAATGTTTGGACTGTACTCATCTTATTGCTCAATTTCAGATAACTTAACTTGGATGTAATTTTTCTACTTCCCAGACTTAATCTTTTTCTGGATTTTACCAAATTTTATTTAGCTAAGTGGATGATAAAAAACTATTTCGAGGAGAAAGTCTTTTGATTACAAAGAAATATTTCTGCCTTGACCTTAAGAGATTAAGGAACTTTTAAAATTATTGCTTTTTAAAATAAATAAGTCATCTTACTCTTAATTGGCCAACCCCATTCCGAATGAAGAATTAGCAAGTAAACATTTATCGTGAAGCATGTATGTTTGACCATTCTTTATGTTACAAATGGTGAAAGCGTCATAGTTACCGACAAATTTCAAGCAAAGCGGACAAAAGGGATTAAAGATCGATGGATTCGATATGTAGGGTCCTTTATAAAGACATTTGGATATTGTAAGGGTAAAGTCTGTAAATGAGCTATCAAAGTTGAGGGCTCTTCTTTCGAAGGATTTAGTATTCGAATTGAAGGTTGAGTTTTAATTATGAGCGTTCTTTTTATAAGAAAGTTAATGACCAGTGAGTCTAAAATTGTCTTCCTCGCTTATAAACATCTATTAAATTAATTATTTATACAGATAGAATTTATTTCTTCTTATAAAATTATTATTTTTAGCTTTCAATATGTCTCAAATAATGGAAATTTTTCTAACTAAATTCTAAAAATTTATATCTTTTTTACTAAAATCATACTATTTTCAATCTCGAAACATTATTGAATGAAAAAAGAATTTGAAAAATTTCATTTTGCTTTACAATAAGAAATTAAAAATTAGTCTTCTCAGATATTAAAAAGGGGTTATAATTTCTCGAATTGAATAAGACTGGCCTGATGATTTATTGATTTTATCTAAAAGCAGAATCTTTTAAAACCAATTTTCAAGATAAAAACGTTTCTTAATTAATGGTTGAATAAAATTAATGAAAAAAAATACATTTGAAATCAGTTAATTTAAAATTAGAATCAAATATGATTCTTTAAATGTTTGTTCAGCAAAACTAATTGCTATTTTCCTAAAAAGGCTCCTTTTTTGAGAAGCATACCATTTTTCTATGCAAAATCAACGGGCCAGTACCTTCCACTTGATTTCTTTTCATCTAAAAGCCCTACACTCTTCAAAGCTTTTGCAACCAATTAAGAACAAAAGTATCCTCGATCTTTATTTTTCTACTTATTGATCTGATCCCAACTAACATCTGATTACAAAGCTACAAGTTTACTAAAATTGATTTCATAGTTTTTACCAAGATTCTTCTTTACAAAATTAAGTAACTATCTTTGAACGTCGGCTTTTTTAATGTATTACAATTTTCTTATGGTAATTTTTTGATAAAGATCGAAGTATTGAATGTATTGTTTCCATTCATAGATTGAAACTCCATACATCTGATTGGATTAGAAAATCATCAAATCGTTTTTTCTAAATTTGACGACCATAGCGACATGATCAAAATCACTGTTGGTAAAGAATCTCTGAAGTTGCGCTCCTGTATTTTTAGTATAAAACAAAAGAATATCTCCAGTTTATGCTGTTTGAATAAATTGTTTTTAAGAAATGGTATCTTTTGAGTCGTAAAGTGGCTTTAACATTGTTTTTATCATAACTTTATTTTATTTTGCTTGAAACTCAACAACTTTTTATAAATACGCTCTCCATTTTTTAAGGTCATTTTAATTTTAAGGCTTCAATATTATGTTCTAACACTCTCCAGAAAAATCCAAAACTAATTGGCCTTAGCTTTACTTTATTTTGGTTGGTAGTATTTTCAAATTTACACAAGCAGTTACATCAGCTTTACTTTGACTTGTGAAGAAATACAATTTTTATGAAGTTAAAACCAAATATCTTTTCTAAATAATGATAAATATGTACATGCCACTTGAAAAAGATTCCATCAGTCTTTTTATTCACGAAGCCCTCAATAAGGATGCTATTTTTATTATTCTCATTGATAGCTGGAAGTTTGATAGATTGATTATTTATACCTATGACTTTTTTGCTACTTAATAATGTTTTTTAGACTGGTTTTTTAAAGACATTTACTTTGAAAAAGTTTTATTTACTTTTCTAAATTTATTAATTGACTTTTTTAATCATTAGGTAATCGGCATTTTCATTTTTTTATAATGAAATCTATTTACTGCTCTCTAAATTAGAGCCCTCGCCTTCCCAGTCATCCTTATCAAAAATTGGAGTTGAATCATCGCCATCAAATACACATGTAATTTCTTCTTTAGAAACTTCGTCCATTTTTCTAAATTGATAATGATAATATTTAAAGATTTTAATAAATTGAACTGTTAACACAAACAAAATTATTCAATCAAGAGTATTACCGAAATAATTTTTATTTTTATTTTAATCTCAGAAAGTTAATTTTAGAATTTCTGTTGTACTTTTTTTCTTCCTTTGATTTTTATCAATTCATCAAGAGTCGAGAATCTTTTAAAAAAGAGACTTTGAAGCTTTAGAATGTTTGATTTCTTGATTTTAGAAGACATTTTAATTTTAGGTTAAATTAGATACATTAATTTTATGAATTTTGGTTCAAAAAATAAGAAAAATAAGACTAAAAGTAAAAAGGATTTTAATTAATGTCAATTTATTGACTGATGAATAGTTAAAAGAAAAGTAAATGAAGAGCATAGATACCAGATGATCATTCCATACAACTATCTTAAGTTGGGTGATTTCTATTCTCATGTAATTAAGATGTCTACAATTTTTTTTTAGTTTTAAGTAGATTCTAGAATATTTTAGTAGACAATAATGTCAGAGTAGAAAAATGCAAACTAGCCTGATACTTTAGAGTTGAAAAACTATAGTAAAGTGCTTAAAATTAAGCGGAAAAAGTGACGAAATAAAAATAGCTTTTACATATTTTTAATCAGTCAGATTTTTATTGTTTCGGTATAAATAATTCATGATTTGTTGTTTTAATTAATATATTTATTAATCTTTGATCAACAAATGACTCAAAAGAAAAACGACGCTTCAACTTTCGCCATCGAATTCTTGATGGGAGGTGTTTCAGCTGCTGTCTCAAAAACTTTGGCTGCCCCAATCGAGCTTGTCAAACTCAGACTCCAAAACATGGACGCCATGATTAAAAACGGAGCCCTCGAACATCCATACACTGGTATCGTTGACTGCACTCAAAGAGTCGTTAGAGAAGAAGGAGTTAAAGCTTTGTGGAAAGGAAACGGAACCAACGTTCTCAGATATTTCCCAACTCAAGCCTTGAACTTCTCACTCAAGGATTACTTCAAAAGATTGTTCGGAAAGAGCAAAGAAAAAGACGGATATTGGATCTGGTTCGCCGGTAACTTAGCCTCAGGAGGTGCTGCCGGTTCAGTCTCATTGGCTTTCGTTTACTCATTGGATTATGCCAGAACAAGACTTAGTAACGATCTTAAGAGCGCCAAGAAGGGAGGAAAGAAACAATATTCAGGTTTGATCGATGTCTATAAGCAAACTATGGCCACTGACGGTATTGCCGGTCTTTACAGAGGTTTCGTTATCTCATGTGTCGGTATCGTCATTTACAGAGGACTCTATTTCGGTATCTTCGATTCAATCAAGCCAATTCTTCCAAAGAACCTCAAGGACAGTCTCTTCGCTAACTTCCTCCTCGGTTGGGGTGTTACCGTCGGTGCTGGTTTGGCCTCATATCCAATTGATACCATCAGAAGAAGAATGATGATGACCTCAGGTGAAGGAGAAAAATATTCAGGATCAATTGACTGTGCTAGAAAGATCCTTGCCAACGAAGGATGGAAATCATTCTTCAAGGGAGCTGCTGCCAACATCTTGAGAGGTGTTGCAGGTGCCGGTGTCTTGGCTCTTTACGACAGACTCCAAGTCCTCGTTTTCGGAAGAAAGTTCGGTGCTGGATAATGATGATCTTACATATCAACATTAATTATTTATTTATTCCTTTAAACTAAACTTAAATTTATCAAATTTACAATTAAATCGGTATTCGATATTTTATTTTTATTTTTAAATCGATATCTAATTT
>Ga0102832_1000457_pt1 | contig 11659 bp, 12 predicted proteins | sample EBPBio282013_DNA_FD_88942 | JGI IMG/M metagenome (GOLD analysis project Ga0102832, IMG submission 88942) | Wastewater treatment Type I Accumulibacter community from EBPR Bioreactor in Madison, WI, USA - Reactor 2_5/28/2013_ DNA (Illumina Assembly) | ecosystem: Engineered > Bioreactor > EBPR >...
GCCGGTCGCACCGATCAGGTTGCACACCAGCGCGAACACGAACGGCTTGGACACGCTCATGATGGTGAACTCATGCTCGGCCTGGCCCACCGAAACGATGCCGCCAGTGGCATCGACCACGCAGATGCCGAACAGCGCCGGATCCACGCGCGCCAGCGCCGGATAGACCTAGGAGACCTGTCCTTGCTCCACGTTCGCGAAGCGATCGTGCGCGTCGGCTACCAGGGTTCGGACCTGCTCGACCGGGGGCAAGGCACCCGTCGACACATAGGCGTCGTTCGGACTGATCGGCGGGTCCAAGGGGCCCATGCCGGGCATCCTAGCTCAATCCGGGGGAGAGACAATATCCAAGCGAAGGGCAACCATCACCCCGGCCTGGCTGGCACGATCCTGACACCCTTGGGTCGGATACGCAGGACGGGGTATCGCAGAAAGGCGCAGAATGTGCGCGACCGGATCGATGCATGCCGCATCGCATTCGTAGGCTGACGACAATGGGGTCAGGGAAAATGCTGGCTAGCTTGCCCATGGCGGTGGCGATCGCGCTGTCGCCTTTCGCGATCATTCCCGCCATCGTGCTCCTGCTGACGCCACGCCCGCGTCCGACGGCTGGCGCCTTCCTGGTCGGCTGGGTGCTGGGCGTGGCTTTGGTCGTGATCCTGGCCGTGACCGTCCTGGATCTTCGCGATGCCTATGCCGCCACGCCACGCTGGGCCGCATGGGCGCGCCTGTTGCTGGGCGCCACCTTGCTCGTGCTGGCCATCGTGCGATGGGGTCGCCGCGGCGGCCCGGCGCCCGCCTGGCTGCAGAGCGTGCAGACGGCGACGCCATGGCACGCCCTTGGGTTGGGCCTGACCTTGTCCGTCGCCAATCCCAAAGTGATGTTGCTGGCGGTAGCCGGAGGTGGCGCCATCGCTTCAGCCATCCCGGCGCATATGCAGCAGGCGCTGGCCGTACTCGCCTTCACCGGGGTGTCTTCGCTCGGCGTGGCATTGCCATGGTTCGCCTTCCTGGCCGCGGAGGAGCAGGCGATGCCGTTGCTGGTGCGGCTGCGTACCTGGCTTGAGGCGAACGCCGACGCAGTGCTGGCGATCGTGCTGGGCGTCCTGGGCACACTGCTCGTGGTCGAGGGAATCCGTTTGCTCTAGCCGTCCTCAGAACTCGTAGCCGACCGAAGTGGTCAGCGACCAGTCGATCCGCCGGCTGTCGCCTCCCGGCGGCTTGTTGTCCTGGCTGCGCCGGTAGGCCAACTCGTAGTAGATGCCGTCTATCAGCTCGACACGCGCCTCCAGCGACCATTCGCTGCGCACGCGCCCGGATACGGACAGGCTCGGATACAACGTCATCAGCGCCGACACGTCGATCTCCGGGTAACCCTGTCGATACACGTCGAACCTTCCCTGCAGCATGCCTTCAAGCTGCTCGCGGCTGTGGTCGCCACGGTATCGCTCTCGGGTCACGACCAGGCCGACCAGGCCCGAAAACTCACGCTTCGCGTCGCGCAGCCAGTAGTGTCCGACGCCACCGCCCGCCTGGCGGCGCAGGCGCAGGTCCAATTGGTCGTTCGTGGATACGCGCACAGCGGCCGCCCAGAACCCACTTTCTCTGGAGAACGAGCGATACGTAAATTGAGCGTCCTGCCGCTGCACGTCCGGATTGTTCGCCGATTGTGTGCGCGCGCCCGAATAGCTGGCCTCCACGCTGCGTCTCTGGTCCCGGTAATCGACCTCGGCCGAAAGGGCGACCTGGCGATCCTCGTTGGCCGACGCCGCGCTCAGGCCCAGGCTGACGTTGCCATCGAGGCGGTATTCCCACGGGTCATCCGACAGTGGCGATATCCGCACCACGCGGGCCATTGCCAACTGCGAATCCACCCCGCCGCGGGAAGGCGCGATCTGCAGGCTTCCATCCTCGCCAGTGCCCACGACCTGCCCCAGGTAACGCTTGTGGGCGCTGTCCTCGATCTCCAGCAGTTGCTGTGTCTCGATCCGCCCGATCTTCGCCCACTCGATTTCCACGGTACCCAGCGCATCGGTCTTGAGCGTCAGCAGGCCGCGCTCCAATCCCTTGATTTCGCCGGTGATGCGGTCGCCATTGACCAGCACCACCACGTCCGTCCCGGGTGCCGCCGCCACGCTGCCGGTCAGGCACATGCCCAACATTCCCATAGCCACTCCAGCGATCCGGCGCCTGCGTGCAGGATTCGGTGCATCTGGTGCTGGGCGATGAGTGATCATGTCCGCTTCGTCGTGGCGAAACCCCCGTTGGGGCGAAAGACTAGAACGCGAATTCCAATCCGATGCCGGGCCCATGCATGTCGACGTCGAAGGCGAAACCATTCGAGGTCGAATAGTCGGCCTTGAGCCAGCGATAGCCCACGGACAACGCCGTGCGATCGCCGAAACGGTAGCCGGTCAGCAGCGTCACGTCCATCGACAGGTCCGACCCACCCGCGCCTCCCAGCAGCCAACCGCCGACGTAGGCGCCATTGGTGAAGTTGCGGCGTCCCTTGATGCCCACCTGCACGTCGACCCAGTTGCGCGACTGTGATCGGTCGTAGACCTGTGGGACCGGCGGCGGCGGAGGCACGGGGATCGCGTAGGCCAGGTCCGTGGTGGTCGACCAGTAGCGGACCCCCGCCACCGCGTCCAGTTGGCCGCGCTCCTCCCGGATCATGCGGTACTGGTAGGCAGCCAACACCGACGTCGTATTGCCGCCGAGGTCGACCGGCAGTCCGAAGCCGGTGGTGGGGATGGGCACCTCGACGGTACCCGACAGGCGCAGGGTGACCAGCTCGGCCAGCATGCCGTGCCGGCCGCGCTGCGCCTCGAACACCATCATCGCGGCGAAATCCAGATGGTTCCAGATGCCGCCGAAACCAGCGCTGGGATGCAAGGTGATCGGCAGGCCGGCGTGGGCCAGCCTGCCGTCGATGCCGGCTCCCCAGATGTAGGGAACGAGGCGGTACTGCCATCGGTCGTCCGCGATATCCGGCGCCGCCGAGGCAGGCGCGATGCCTGCCATGGCGAGCAGCAGGAAGAGGATGCCACACCTCATTGGAACCTCCTGATATACAACGATGCTTACTTCAGTTCCAGGTCACTAGCGTGCAGATACGTCACCCTTCGTGTAGTGACCCCAATGTGCGGCGCGGCATGATCAGGTCGCGATGGCTATGATCGTGACAATGCCGAGCGTCAGCAGCAGCAGGGCGGTAATGACTGTCATCGATGGCGGGAATTGATCGTCGGCATGGAGTAATCCCGCGGCGACCATGGCTTTGCGCTCCCTGCGCATCTGGAGCATGAACCGGAGGTGGTAGATGATGCCCATGGCGAGCACGGCGATGGCGATCACGATGAGCGCGCCGCCGAAGGAGCGTTCCGTCCCGTCTGAGGCCAACAGCCCCCTTTCTTTCAGCGACTCCGCAAGCTGGTGAATGGTGAAACCGAATGACATCAGCGAGATCGATGTCCTGATCACCGCCATCAGCGTCCGGTCCGCAGCGAGTCGGGTGCGCTGGAACGACATGCTGGTCCGACGCGAGGAAAGATCGGTCGAGAGGTCTTCGGATATCAGTTGCATCTGCATCTCCGCTTGTTGGCAAGGTTGGTCCACAGTTCACGGTCATGCTACTCACGGGAAGGGCGAGGGACGGCGGCACCCCGTCGGCGGGCGGCAGAAGCTGCCGCGCCGTCATCTTTCGTCCCCGGATAGTCTTGTAATCAGGCCGTCGCCGGGCGGATGACGCAGCGGAATCCCAGATGGCTCATGGCGCTGTCCAGCATCTGCGCGTGGCGGGCGGCCGGGCGATAGCGGCGGCAATAGTCTGGCGTGCACAGGTGCGATCCGCCCTTCAGCACTTTGCGGGGAATGCGGATGTCGGGCATCGTCGGGTCGTAGCTGCCTTCGATGGCCGCGCCGCGCGGGTTGGCGGGCACGCAGCAGCTCTTGCCGGCGGGCGGCCCTTCGTGGCGGGTGGAATACCAGTCGTCGGTCCACTCCCACACATTGCCGATCATGTCTTTCAGGCCGAACGCATTGGCCGGGAAGCTGCCCACCGGCGACGTGCGGGCAAAGCCGTCCTCCAGGCTGTTGAAGTGGGGGAAGCTGCCTTGGAAGGTGTTCGCCATGTGCACGCCGCCGGGCGCCAGCTCATCGCCCCAGGCAAATTCGTGGCCGGAATTTCCGCCCCAGCCGGCAAACTCCCACTCGGCCTCTGTCGGCAGGGATTTCCCTGCCCATTGGGCATAGGCGACGGCATCGTAGTGGGAAATGTGGACGACCGGGTGATCCAGCAGGCCTTCTAGATCGCTTTCGGGCCCCAGCGGATGCTTCCAGCTGGCGGCCGGAACCCAGGCCCACCACTGGCTCCAGTCGCCCAGGTGCACGGGCGCGGCGGGCGGCGTGAACACCAGGCTTGCGGCCACCAGCATTGTCGGGTCGGCGCCCGGATAGTCCTCGGCCCGGGGCGGCACTTCGGCGACCGTCTGGTAGCCGGTGGCCGCCACAAAGGCCTGGAACTGCCGGTTTGTAACGGGCGTCTCGTCCATCCAGAAGCCCGAAACCTCCACCTCATGGGCGGGGGCTTCCTCCGGGTAGTGCGCGTCGGACCCCATGCGGAAGCGACCGCCGGGGATCCAGGCCATGCCCTGCGTGTTTGCAGCCGGTGCGTTCACTCGTCTCTTTCCCCGCGACCTGTCAGCCGTTCACTCATTAGCAAGAGCTTGGTTGATCCACAATGCAGATCGTGCCGCATTGGCGGCTCGGTCGAGCGGAGGAGCCGCACCGACAGTGCGGATTCCCCGGCGCCGGCGCAGAGTTTCAGAGGGCAGTTCGCCAAACTGTTCGCGGTAGCGCGCTGCCAGCCGCCCAAGCTCGGTGATGCACCAGCGCATCGACACCACGGTTACGGTGCGTTCCTCCTCCTCCTCGCTGTGGACAAGCTCGCGGCGGATGCGGTTCAGCCGCAGATTCAGGATGAATTGCTGCGGCGTTTCGCCCATCACTTCCAGAAAGGCGCGGTGCAGCGTGCGCTTGGAGACGCAGGACGCCTTGCACAGTTCATCGAGCGAAATGGGGTGGCTTATGTGGGCGTCGATATAGTCGCGCGCGCATCCCACGATCCGGGCATAGCTGCGGCTGGTCTGCGCTTCATGGATTTCGCAATGTCGTGAAAACTGCGCGATGACCGAGGACAGCACCAGCTGCTCCATGCTGTAGCCAGGTGGCAGGGCCAGCTTCTGGCCCAGGTGCATCCGGGCAATGCCATGCCGGATTTGCGCCATGTGCATGGCGTCTGCCGCGCCATCCAGCACGACGTTCGAATCCAGTAACCGAGGCGGCGGGCAGAGGTCGTACCGGGCGAGTTCCGCCTCCAGCATGTCGCGGGAAATGTCGATCGTCAGGTAGCCGGGGTTCGCCCGGAATACGGCGTCGACGCTCTGTCGCGGCTGTACCAGCGCGAGCCCGCCATTCCCGATATCGGTTCGCCATATGCTGCTGGCCCCACCAATATCGACCGCCAGTGACAGCACGATGTTCGAGATCGAGACGACCCCCTCTATCTTATATCCGCCGACCGTCTGGGTGCTGGTTATTCGCACCTTTTTCCCGCCGAAGGCCAGCACCGAGCCATGCAACGGCTGCGCCGAAAGCGCTGCGCTTTCCCAGTCCATCGAAGGACGGCTGCGGCGAATGAGGCCCTGCAGTTCATCAACCGAAGCAAAGTGCATCGGTTTGCCAGCCACCGGCAAGACAGTGGGCGGCGTGGCGGGCGTCGCAGCCGATTCACCGATATTCATTCGCCACCTCTGCTCTGGCGGTTGGAACGCCCCCCCAACAGAATCCCCCGAAATTGGCAGGCTACTATGCAAATCGTGCCATTTATGCAGCGAGATGGAAGCCCCGGTTGCGAAGCGATTGGCAGGCAAGTAATCATGCGGGCATGGACATATTGCAGCTGTTCGAGGAAAACTTCCGTTTCTTCGCGTCGTTCGTGGCGCTGCTGATCGAAGGCTCGGTCGTGATGATCGCGACGATCGGCACCGTGCAGGCGCTGATCCGGGTGCCGGGGATATTTTCCGCACCGGAGCCACTGGTGGCCGCGAAGGCGCTGTGGCTGAGCTTCGCCGTCTGGATCCTGCTGGCGCTGGAGTTTGCCCTGGCGGCCGACATCATCCGCTCGGCCGTTTCCCCCACCTGGGACGAGATCGGCAAGCTGGCGGCCATTGCCGGCATCCGGACCGTGCTGAATTGGTTCCTCACCAAGGATCTTGAAGACTTCAGGCCGAAGAGCGAAGCGCGGGAACGGCACGAGGCCCGAAAGGCCGCCGAGCCCGAGTAGATTCGGCGGCCAGTTGCTTCAAGCCGGTGGCGCCGTCTGCTTCTGAACCAGCCGGACGAACGGCATCCCGATCACGGCGCTCACCAGGAAATAGACGAGCACCGCTCCGATCACCGGCATCGCCGCGCCGGCGAACAGCGCGGTTGCAAGCCCGATGGCAACACCGGGGTGCCGCGCGGATGTCGCCAGCGCCAGCGCACCACGATTGCCACGGTCCGGCCCGCCCAGCAGGTAGCCCACGACGAGTCCGAACACGGCGACCAGCACCATGATGGCAAGCGTGCCGCCGCCAAGGGTGGCGCCCATCGCCGGACCCAGCTTCCACAACAGGACGGGGGCGCCGGCCAGAAGGGCCACCAGCGCCACCCGGCTCACCGGCTTTTCCAGTTTGCGCGCAAGATCCGGCAGCAGGCGGTTGACGACGATGCCAAGGACCAACGGCGCAACCACGGTCATCAGCAAGGTGACGAGCATGGCCACCGGGCGAAAGGGAAAGGCGCGCCCGGCAATTCGCTCGAACACGAGTATCCACAAGGGCGCGATGGCCAGCGACAGAAAGGTCGCGGTCACCTGGATACCCAGCGCATAATCGAGGCCGGCGCCAGCCTTCCGTTCCTTGATGGGAAGGATCGGCGGCATTGGGGAAATGCTGAGCGCCAGCAGCGCTGCAAGCACGGCCGGCCGGATGGGGACGGCCAACGCCAGCCCCAGCACGAACAGCGGCATCGCCACGAACATCGCCAGCAGGGCGCGCGTGGCGGGGCGCGGGTCTTTCAGGAAACCCGTGATGGTGCCCGGCACGACTTCAAGTCCGATGGAAAACACCAGAAGCGCGATCGACAACACGATCGCCCCTTGCAGAAGAACAGCAGGATCCATGCCCGATCTCCCCTTCGCCACTCAAAACGACGTGGCCGGGCGGGTGCTACCCGCCCGGCCACGCTATTGGCGATTCATGCCGGACTTCGCCATCAGTCGCCGCCAGACGCCCCTCGGCTCATCTTCTCGAGCACGCCCTTGAGAACGAAGGAGGCCGCGGACTGCCTGGGCGGGAACTCCTTGAACGTCTCCAGGAACTCCCCGACCACCACCTGGGCGGGCACCATCAGATAGATGTGGTCGAAGATCCAGTCCCAGTAGCTGTTCGAGGTAATGTCCGCGTGCTCATAAGGGTCGGTGCGCAGATTGAAGATCTTCGGCACGCGCAGCGTTGTCAGCGGCTCGGACCAGATCATGCAGGTACCCTGGCAGCGCTGCTCCATGAACACGAACTTCCAGTTGTCGTAGCGCAGGCAGGCGATGTCTCCATCATCCGTCCAGTAGACGAAGCCGGCGCGGGCGCTGGGCGCCTTGCCGGTAATGTGCTCCAACTGGTTCATGCCGTCGATGTGGACCTTGTAGCTATGCCCGTCGACGGTGTGGCCCTTCAGGAACTTGCCCTTGATGTCGGGCTCGCCTGCGACGGCCGCCAAGGTCGGCAGCCAGTCCAGATGGGCGACGATGCCGTTGGAAATCGACCCCGGCTCGATGTGGCCCGGCCAGCGCACCAGGCAGGGCACGCGATAGGCACCTTCCCAGTTGGTGTTCTTTTCCGCGCGGAACGGCGTGGTGCCGGCATCCGGCCAGCTGTTGCAGTGGGGGCCGTTGTCAGTCGAGTACATCACGAAGGTGTTGTCGGTGATGCCCAGCTCGTCGAGCAGGTCCAGGAGCACGCCGATGGCCTTGTCGTGATCGATCATCACGTCGTGGTATTCCGACTGCCAGCGGCCCGACTGGCCGAGGCTCTCGGGCTTGACGCGGGTGCGGAAGTGCATGTGCGTGGTGTTGAACCACACGAAGAACGGCGTGCCGGCCGCGTTGGCCCGCTTGATGAAATCGATGGTCTTTTCCAGCACCTCATCGTCGATCGTCTCCATCCGCTTTTTCGTCAGCGGGCCGGTATCGACGATCGTCTGCCCGCCCTTGCCGTCGGCATGGCAGTGCAGCACGCCGCGCGGGCCAAATCTCTCGCGGAAATTCGGGAAATCCTTGGCCGGCGGATAGTCGCGCAGCTCGGGCTCATCCTCGGCGTTCAGGTGATAGAGGTTGCCGAAGAATTCATCGAAGCCATGCATCGTCGGCAGGAACTCGTCCTTGTCGCCCAGGTGGTTCTTGCCGAACTGGCCGGTGGCATAGCCCTGGCCCTTCATCACGCGGGCGATCGTCGGGTCTTCACCGCGCAGGCCGATATCCGCCCCCGGCAGCCCCACCTTGGTAAGGCCGGTCCGGAAGCCGCACTGGCCGGTGATGAACGAAGCGCGACCCGCGGTGCAGCTCTGCTCCGCGTAATAGTCGGTGAACAGCAAGCCTTCTTCGGCGATGCGGTCGATGTTCGGCGTACGATAACCCATCATGCCCTTGGTGAAGATCGACAGGTTCGATTGACCGATATCGTCTCCCCACATGACCAGAATATTTGGTTGGCCCTTTGCCATGTCGCGGATCTCCTAATGTTTGCGCTCAGACGAACGGCAACGCCAACAATTGACCCGCCGTAAGGAGATGCCTTGCCCCCGTGCCAGCGCCGGCAATTTCGCCACACGCGCCAACGCACCGTAAGGCCAGCGAACCCGGTAAACCGGGCGCCTCTTTTCGCATGGCACCTGCCTTGACCAATCTTCAACCTGGCCCGCCTGCGGCTCCTATGCAAATCGTGCCAGATTTGCGTGAATGGGCAGCGAAAACAGGACGCCCTTGCCGTCCAGCCCGGCTGCCGCCAGCCCGGATTTCTCGTGCGCCGTGACAAGGCACGGCGTCCCAGTGGGTGCGAACCCCACCTGGCAACTGTCGCTCCGGCCGGCAGCAATCGGAGCAGCCGCAGAAGGATGGGCGGCTGAAACCTTCGATGCAAGGGTCACAATGCGCTTGCGGTGGTGCGCGAAATGCACCGCCTGCTCAATACGGGTCATTGCGAAGTCGTTGACGCGGACCTGCAGGGCCTCCTTGGAGAGAAAGAAGCAGTACGCGCAATCGACGTTGCAGGTCGACCCGCTCGGCTTGGCGAGCAGATGAAAGCCCGGCGGGGAGTGGTCGGGATATCACGGCCGGACGTGCTTCAGCAGGCAAGATCTGGTTACGAACCCGTCGTCGATCTACTGTGCCTGCCCGGCGGCGTGCGCATCGAGCCAGGCGGTGGCCGCCGCCACGGCCTGATTGAGGCCTTCGCCCAGTTGCCGCGTGGCCACGAAAACGTTCTTCTCGCCAAGAACCTCGAGCATTCCGGTCTTGGCGAGCTGGTCGCGGACGACCGGGTCGACGCCCACCAGCATCAGCTTGCTTTCGTGCTTCTGCAGCGTCTCGCCGTAGCGCTGTAGCACGGTCATGAACGTGCTGCCGACTTCGCTCTTGCCGCGCAGGTTGATCGCAACTACGGCATGCGTGGCGTGGTCCACGCGCGGAAGCAGCTCTTCCATGCTCTTGGCCGCGGCAAAGAAAAGGCTGCCATAGACCTGGAGCAGTGTGAACTGGTGACCCGGCAACTGCGCCGGCGGCGGTTGCTCGATGGGAAAGCCTTGGGGTTGCAGCACCCATTGTGTGATGACGACTTTGTTCGATTGGCGAAACATCTGCAGCACGATGCTGAGCGCCACGCCGAACAGGACTGCGAATTGCAGAGGCACCGCCAAAGTGGCGAGAAAGGTCACGATCATCACGGCTCGCGAGATCCTGCCGGTCTTCCAGGCGATCACGGCCTGTGGAATGCGCAGGCTCTGAAAGCCTGCCACGATCAGCAAGGCGGCGAGCGCGGGCATGGGCACGCGTTCGACCAGCGACGCGGCCAGCAGCACGATCGCCACCACGAACAGCCCGACGAAGATATTGGCCCAGCGCGATTTGCCGCCGGCGCTGATGATCAGCGCGGTGCCGGAGACCGATCCTCCGGCCGCAATTCCGCCGGCCAGGCTGGTGGCGATGTTCGCCGCGCCCTGACCGAGAAAGTCGCGCGACACATCCGGATACCGCCCATCGGGGTTGGGGGTGCCTTGGCTCACGCCTGCGCCCTGGACCAACCCGATGATGGCCACGGAAAAGGCCGGCAACAAGAGCAACGGTACCAGTGACATCTGCGGAATGGAGAACCGCGGCAGCGAACGCGGAATGGATGCGATGTCGCCAACCGTTGGCACTGCGGCGAAGTGGGATGCCGAGGACAACGCAGGAATGTTCAGGACCGCCAGGAGCGCCGTTGCCGCAGCAATCGCGATGAAGAAGGCGAAACGCCGAAGCGACTTCACCCACAGCAATAGCACGATCAGCCCCAGCGTGAATGCGCCGATCGCGCTCACCTGCAAGTTGACCTGATTGATCCGCAGCAGAAGGTCCAGTGCCCGTCCGACCGGATTCGGGAAAGTGCTCCGATAGCCCGTCAGGTCGGCCAACTGGCCCAGGATGATCAGTACCGCCACGCCGTTGAGAAAGCCCGTCATCACCGAGTTGGAGACGAACCGCACCAGGAAGCCCAGCCGGAACAGGCCAGCCAGCAACTGGATCACGCCGACCAGCAGCACCAGCACGACCAGCGCCTCGGCCTTCTGGTCGGCCGGTACCTCCGCCAGGATGACCCCGATGGCCACCGACAGCGCAGCGGTGCTGGACACGTTCATCAGCACCGAGCTGCTGAAAATGGCGCCGATGGGCACAGCGACCATCAGCGTAAAAATACCCAGCACCGGATTGACCGTGGCCAACAGCGCATGGCCCATCGCTTGTGGCACGTTGACCACCGCGAAGGTGAATGCGGCGATCATGTCGGATGACAGCTGACCGCGCCTGTGTGCATCGGGCTTGCTGGGCATGGCGATCGTCATACCAAACTACGAACTATTTAGTGAACGGATCAGTAGAGGGACAGGACGCCAGCCCGGATTTCTCGTGCGCCGTGATAAGGCACGGTGTCGCAGTGGGTGCAAATCCCACCCGGCAACTATCGCTCCAGTCGCTAGCAATCGGAGCAGCCGAGAAGGATGGGTAGCTGGAGCCTTCGGCGCAATGGTCACCTTGGGTGACTTGATGAGTGTGCAGGCCGTTGCGAAGACACTGTAAAGGTTGCCGAACTCCATCCGCAGGTGCTGCGCAAGATCGCGGCGTGACGTTTGCCATCGTCGCCCGACGTCGCCGCCGCCACTTCCAGCGACGAGATATCTAGCTGCCGCACAACAGCCGCATCCGTCGTTCGGCGAGATCGAACTGCGCGTCGGTGGTTGCGTCGAGCAACTGCTGCGTTGCCACGTCACACGCGTCGGCCTCATCCACCGCACTCGACTGCGCGGCCGC
>Ga0102832_1002369_pt1 | contig 11646 bp, 14 predicted proteins | sample EBPBio282013_DNA_FD_88942 | JGI IMG/M metagenome (GOLD analysis project Ga0102832, IMG submission 88942) | Wastewater treatment Type I Accumulibacter community from EBPR Bioreactor in Madison, WI, USA - Reactor 2_5/28/2013_ DNA (Illumina Assembly) | ecosystem: Engineered > Bioreactor > EBPR >...
CGAGGTGTTGGGCGCGTCCGGCTTCGGATGCACCGAGTTCGAGCGACTGCCCGTAAACATGGATTTCGCGGATCATGGCGGCACCGGTGAGTTCATCGGTGATGGCGGGTTCGTTGGGCAGCGACAGGCGCAGGAAACCGGCAATATCACGGCTGGCAGTGATGAACTGCAAGAACACTTCATCGGAGCAGCCACCGTCATACCACATTTCGTCTAGGTGAAGGTCAACCGCATCAACGGCTTTGAAGCGCACTTCACGGGCGCGGATGTCACGGCTGCGTTCACCGGCTTTCGAGAGTTCATTTTCCACGATCTGGCGGAAGTTCGTCATCTGGTTGCCGACGACAATATCGGTCGAGGGGATGTCACGGATGACGCGGGTCAGGCGGCAGTATTCTGGCGTGAGGCGGAAACTTTCGGTCAGCACATGCAGCAGTTCGTCGTGGGTGTACGGCTTCCAACTGCCATCCTGATAGCGCTGCATGAGTTCAGCACTTTCGATCAGCGAGCAGGGATACACCTTCAGTTCGTCAGGGCGGAAGTCGGGGTCGTCAAACATCAGCTTATAGTCGGCGATGTCCGCTTCTGGCGATGAGCCGTACAAGTTGGGCATCCAGTGGGCGTGAATTTTGAAGCCGGCTTGACGCAGCAGCTTAACAGCACGGCGGGTGGCTGCGACTTTGTGACCACGTTTGTTGAGCTTCAGCACCTCGTCGTTGAGGCTTTGGAAGCCAATTTGGACTTTGGTGCAGCCGAGGCGGCGGACACGAAGGACTTCTTCGACACTGATATGATCGGGGCGGGTTTCGATGACCAAGCCGACACTGCGGCAGGGTGCGGTTTCATTTTCAAGGTGGGCAGCTTCGAGTTCTTCCCAAGTGGCAAATTCATCCACCGGCGAACGGGCGACTTCACCACGGCTGATGGCTTGGGCGAGGTCGGTTGAGCGCAGCATTTCGTCTTTATAGACCAACTGCACGACGGCGTTATAACGCTTTTCGATGTAACGACCGTCGATGGTGGCGGTGGTGGTGTTGCGGTCGGGGTGAAGCTGTGACTTTTCAAGCAGGGCATCTTCAACGGCTTGGCGACTATCGATGCCTTTGCCGAAGTCGTGCATGGCATCAAAAATACGCTTGATGAACCAGATCTGGTAGCTTTCGGGATAGAACGACCATGTGCCACCGAGGACGATAATCTCGATTTATCGGTGGGATGACCGGTGTTGTGGTAGCTTTGCAGGCGGGTATAAGTCTGCAAGTACGGGTCAAAGCTGTTCTGTTCGGCACGTTGGGCACCGGGTTCGTCGGAGAGGTAGCTTTTGGGCATCCGAACGTCGTTGGGACAGAAGATACATTCACCGGGGCAAGGGAACGGCTTGGTGAGGACCGTAACCGGCGTGACACCGGAACTGGTACGAACCGGTTTGCGGCGCAGGCGTTCGAGGACGGCCTGTTCATAAGGCGGCAGGGATTCACCGGCGAAAGTGCGGTAAGCCAAGATGAGATCATCACGGCTGTAAGTACCGTCGTGGCCTTTGGGATAGTCACGTAAGAGCTGGTCAAGCTGTTTGCGGGAAATATCCGGTTGGGTGACGACGGCGGTGAGGATTTTGAGCAGCGGTTCACGGTGCTGCTGTAGGTCAATGGTCTGTCGGTGACTCATGAGCTTCCAGTAAAGTAGTGGTCATTATCGGGCTGATTCTAGCAGAGATAGTGGTCAAAATGTAGCGTTGTGCCTGTTAAACAGGTGATAACAGGCAACATTAAGGGTGAGATTACAAATAAAGACATTTTGAACCGCAGAGACGCGGAGAACGCAGAGATAAAACAGAGGATAAAGAGCTTTTGGAGTGCGTTTATGGCGACAAAAGGCAGTGAAAGGCGTAAAAATAGGCGAAAATGGTTCGGAAAAACAAACCAAAAGGAAACGGGAAGTAAACGGGAAAGTCTTAAGACATACGCGCATCAGTTCGTATTGGCAACACCGGGCGGCAGTTTTATACTTGATATTTAGCTGGCAAATTAAATTGAGAGCGACATGAATAAATACGATGACTATATCGGCGTACTGCTGTACAACATAAGCAAAACTCAGCGAAACATGGCGCAGGCCGAATTCAACCAACTGGGCCTGCACGCCGGACAAGAACGGGTGCTGCTGTCCCTGACCGATGACGCAAGCAGGGTTCAATCCGAGCTGGTGAACGATTTGTGCGTCGAGCCGCCAACCGTCACCAAAATGCTGCAACGGATGGAGAAGGCGGGCTTGGTTGAACGGCATCAGGACGGCGAGGATGGACGGGCAACCCGCGTGAGCGCCACGGCGCAGGGCAAGGCGCTGCAAGAACCGATTCTTGAAATATGGAATGACCTCGAAAAGCGGATGGTCGCCAACATGAGCGTCACCGAGCAAACCCTACTGCGCCGCCTGCTCATGCAGGTGTTGACCAACCTCACTACCGAGCCGGGCGAGGCATAGTGTTATATTACCGATTTAGTTAGCCACCTAACTAAAAGTGTAGTATACAGCCAAGCTAGATTGTTCCAAAATTATTGGAGTTATTCCTGTCTATTTAGTTAGCCGACTAATAAAAAGCCCAGAAATAAAGGAGAGTACGTCATGATCGTCAATTGGTTGTTCAAACAGATGATGCGATTTCAGGTGTTCATGTACCGGCGCAGCGGTGGCAAGCGGATGGGGTCGCTTCGGGGAATGCCCCTCCTTCTGTTAACGACCACTGGACGCAAAACGGGTAAACAGCGCGTCACACCGGTGATGTATATCCGCGACGGCGAGAATTATGTGGTGACCGCCTCAAACGCGGGTCGCCAACAAGATCCGGCGTGGTTTGTGAACCTGAAGGCTAATCCGCAAACAACGATTGAGGTTGGTGAGCAGACTCTCAACGCGGCAGCACATCAAGCAAGTGCGGAGGAAAAAAACCGGTTGTGGCCGGAACTCGTCAGGCAAGCGCCGTTTTTTGCCGACTACCAGAAAAATACGGCGCGTGACATTCCGATGGTCATCCTTCAGCCGACGAACCGGTAAGTAGAACGATCCATGAGTAAAGGGGACGTGCCGGGCATATGCGGCTGTAGATACACGGCAGCGCATGACGGTTTAAAAGCTGCCGGTTTGAACTTCACCTGCGCGTACGTAGTTGGCAATAATGATGCCATTTGGGGAGATTTGGCTTTCGGTCACTTTGAACGCTGCCGGAATCGTGCCATCCGTAAACAACTTCTTCCCACTGCCGAGCGTCAGCGGATAAATCTTGAGCCAGAACTCATCGACCAGATCATGCTTCATAAGCGTCTGGACGAGGTTCGCGCTGCCGTAAACGTGCAAATTCGGCCCATCCCCTTGTTTGAGTTCAGCGACTTTCTTCGCAATATCGCCGCTTAAAAACACGGTCGGCTGCCAGTCGGTCGAAGTGCGCGTATTCGAGGCGACATACTTGGTGGCGGTCGCCGCACCCGGCCAGATGTCCGTATGTTTCGGCCAGTAGGGTTCCCAAATGTCAAAGGTTGTACGCCCTAGCAGCAGATCAAACGGCGGGGTCATCTGCTTAGTCATGACTTCCCCAAGTGTGTCATCCGAAATCGGCGCTTGCCACCCGCCATACTTGAAGCCGCCACTGGTATCTTCCTGCGGGCCGCCGCCCGCTTGAATGACCCCATCCAGCGACATGAATTCAAGTACAATCACTTTTCTCATGGTTGGCCTCTTTTATGTGTAGAAAATCCAGCTTAAAGATAGCACATATGTTCAACAAGTACAACTTGGTACAGTTCCAACATCGTTTACGGAATCAAAAAAGGCGTGCCGATGTCGCACGCCTTTTTTAGCTGCCCGGCCATTAACGGCTGACGCTGTGCTGGCCTTCGTATTCGTTGACCTTCGCCGCCGCCGGAGCGACGGTGACGACCAAGACGGTCACGACCAACAGCGCGAGGACGAACAGGTTACGGAGCTTCTTCATTTCTGATTGCCTTTCAACATGAACGATTAACTGGTCTCAGGTTACGACAAGTCAGCCGCGTCATCATCCGTATCCAGTTGGATTTTAGGCTGTGCAATTGGCGGATACGGGATCGGTAGAAAGGCTTAGAGCAGTTCTTTAACAACACTTCAGGAAATAAGGCGCGCAAACCCTTACACCCGCAGCACACCACGGAAGCCCCGCGCGGCGTAGTAGGACTCCGCGCCGTTGTGGTAGACGAACACGGTGTTGTAGCGGCGGTCGGCGAAGATCGACCCACCAAGTTTGCGAATGTCCTCCGGCGTTTGAATCCAACTTGAGGTTTTCAGGTCGAACTCGCCCAGCTTTTGCAACGCGCGGTAGTCGGCTTCGGTCAACAGTTCAATGCCCATCTCCGTCGCCATGTTGACCGCACTATTCTTGGGCTTATGTTCTTTGCGGGCATTCAGCGCGGCATGGTCGTAGCAAAAACTCCGGCGACCAACCGGACTTTCCGCCGAGCAATCGTAAAAGAGGTACTCGTCGGTCTTTTTGTCATAGCCGACGACATCCGGTTCGCCGCCCGTGTTTTCCATCTCGTTGAGCGACCAGAGTTTTGTAGGGTTTGCTTCCAGTTTTGCCCGTACCTTCGCCCATTTGATGCCGGGGTGGCGGGTCATATTTTTCTCGAACCGGATTTCCAAGAGTCCGAGCAAGGCTTCCTGTTGGTCGGCTGGCAGATTCATAATGGCTACCTTTCGCTAGAGCTAACCTATTCACCTTATCAGATCAAACTTACCTACCCCTCCCACACCAGCCTGCCACCGACGTAGGTTTGCTGAACGCGAACGGAGAGCAAATCCGCAGCGGGTGTGGTAAGCGGGTCGGCGCTCAGAACAGCGAGGTCTGCCCACTTGCCGGGAGTCAGGCTGCCGCGATTGTCCGCGTCGCCGCTGGCAATCGCCCCGCCCATCGTATAGCCGTAAAGCGCTTCTTCGGCGGTAATGGCCTGATCGAGCGCAATCGGTTCGCCGTTGGGGTCGCGGCGGTCGATGGCGGCCTTCATGCCGAGGATCGGGTTGTCGTCCGGCACAACCGGCGCATCCGAACTGAGCGCGACCGTCAGCCCTGCATCCAGCATCGAACGAATGGGGTAACAGTGGTCGAGGTAGTCATCCGGCAAATAGCGGCGGAAGCTGGTGCCAAGCGCGGCGAGAAACACGGTTTGCGGCGCGATGATAATGCCCAGCTTGGCGCAGCGCGCGTAATGGTCGGGGTTGGGCAGGCCAAGATGCTCGATGCGGTGGCGCAGGTCAGGGCGCGGCAGGCGGCGGTGGCATTCCTCGTAGGCGCTCAACACCTGCTCAATCGCCACATCACCGATGGCGTGGGTGCCGATGCGGAAGCCCGCGCGGTGCGCCTCGAACATCAACTCGGTCAGTTCAGCGAGATCGAAGCGCAGTACACCCGTCTCGTTGGTCACTTTATAAGGGCGGCTGACGGCAGCGGTCGCACCACTCAGACCGCCATCGGCGAAGAACTTGACGGTATCAATCCGCAGCCAATCGCTGACAAAGTGTTCTGGCAGGGGCAGCGTTTCCGTACCACCATCGGGACGGCGAATGGGCAAACCATTGACGCGCACAGCAAGCTCACCCGCCGCTTCTAACTGGCGGTAGACGCGCAGATGCAAAGGGGTGAGCAGCGGGTCGGTGGCGCTGGTGATGCCGAGACTGAGTTGGTGCTGGTTGGCGGCTTTGATCGCCTCCGCCATTTCGGCATCAGTCGGGTCGGGGATGACGCGGGTGATGAGACCCATCGCCGTTTCTTGCAGCAGGCCGGTCGCGTCGCCGTTCAGATCGCGGACGATCACACCACCGGGGGGATTAGGTGTGTCGCGGGTGATGCCCGCCAGTTGCAGCGCGAGGGTGTTGGCGACGATCATATGCCCGCAGGTGCGCGTCAGGGCAATCGGATGGTCAAGGCTCGCGCCGTCCATATCGTGGCGGGTGGGGTGGCGGCGTTCGGGTAGGTCGGCCTCGTTGTAACCGCGCCCGACGATCCACGTTCCCGCCGGCCAAATCTCGGCTTTGTCGCGGAAGCGCTCGATGATATTTTCGATGTCCGGCGCAACGAATTTGTTGGCGACCACCTGCCGCGTCAGCAGCAACCCCATCTTCCAGATGTGAACGTGGGCATCATTGAAACCGGGGATCAGCGTGCGCCCCGCGAGGTCGATGCGCTGCGTTCCGACGGCAGCGGCGGCTTCGGCATCCGCCAGCTTACCGGCGAAAAGGATGCGCCCGTCATCGCCGACGAGCAAGGTTTCAACGCGCGGTTGATTTGCGTCGATAGTATGGATAATGCCGTTATGAAAGAGGAGCATGGTTGACCTCAGGAATTGAGTAAAAAGTGACAGTCCTCATCGGGCTATTCCTTCTCGTTGATTTTTCTCGCTAAGATTATAGCCAGCTTATCCGGTTGCCGCCGCACCGAACGGATTCCACCATGCCCGCCTTCACCGTCACCCCTGCCCAATCGAGAGACTATAACCGCATCCTCAATTTGATCCAGCACGTCACGCTGCTAACCGAGGGCATCCTCGCGGCGGGAACCCGCTATTGGGTCGTGGAAACCGCAAGCGGCGAACTGGCAGCCTGCGCGGGATTGGAGTTCGGCAGCGATGCGGTGCTGTTCCGCAGCTTGGCGGTTTACGAAGCCTATCGTGGGGATGGGTTAGCGCGGCGGTTGATCGACCACGCGCTGAACGAGGCACAGGCGGAAGGCTACCATCACGCCTACTGCTTCAGCACACGCGCGGCGGATTACTTCTCACGCCTCGGCTTCCGCGAAGTGCCGGTCGCTCAACTCGCCGCTGCCCTGCCGGACGCGCCACAGGTCAAGCACTTCGCCATGATTGGCAAGCTGGCGGGCGAACGCGCGTGGTGGAAGGCACTGACTCAAGAAACCAATTGAGAAGGTTTGATAATACCGGACAGCCTGTCTGCTGTCCCTACGAAGATAGCATCTCGACTTGTGTAGGGACGCGAGACAGTGCGTCCGTTTACACAAAAGTCAGCTTCCTAACCAACCAAACAAAAAAGGATACGGTTTGTCACCATATCCTCTCTGTGCCTCTGTGTCATTGAGCCTTTGTGTTAAAAAGCTCGGCTTTATGGGTTACGTGTAAAACTCAGGGCGGCGGTCGGCGAGAACCGTCATCTTGTTCCGCACTTCGTCCACAAGATCGAGTTCGATCTCGGCGGTCAGGAGCTGCGGGGTTTCGCCGCCTTCCACCACGATCTTGCCCCACGGGTCAACAATCATCGAATGCCCACCGAACGTCGTATCACCCGTCAAACCGGCTGCGTTGCAGGTCACCATATAGCACTGGTTCTCGATGGCACGTGCCACCACCAGCGCCCGCCAGTGTTCGACGCGGGCAATCGGCCACTCGGCGGGGACGACGATGACCTTCGCGCCGTCAACCGCGTACTTGCGGAACAATTCAGGGAAGCGGATGTCGTAGCAAATCGCCATCGCCGTATTGCCCCACGGTAGGTCGAGCGACAGGCGCGACGACCCCGGTTGCAGCCACTTGTCCTCGTCCATCAGGCCGAACAGGTGGATTTTCCGGTAGATGCCGAGCATACGCCCGTTGGGAGCGAAGAAGGCCGCGCTGTTCGAGACTTCCAACCCGCGCTTTTCCAACACCGAACCCACGAGGCTGATCTTGTTCTGCGCCGCTGCCGCGCTCATCTCGTTAAACACGCCGGAGTTCAACGTACTGGAGAGTTCCTTTGCCTGATCCCACGCGCAGCCGGTCGAAAACAGTTCGGGGAACAGCACTAGATGCGAGCCACGCCGCGCGGCTTCGGCTGTCCACTTTTCCATCTGCGCGATATTTTTACGGGCATCGCCTAGCGCGATATTCATCTGCGCCAGACTAATGACTAATTTGGGCATTATGAAAACCTCATGTCACAAACTTGTTATTCTCTACTGACTTTAACACGGCTTGGCGCGTTATGTCTACCAGCCAAGCGCTCTACTTAGGCACGTTCACGGGCAAACCACTGGCAAACTGTTCCCATATCGCGACCACGCTGCTGATGGTTTCAACTTCGTTGAGGCTGGTGGTATCCAGCTCATGCACGCCCTCCACCTTCCGCACCGCCCACTCGCGCTTGAGATGCCCGATTGCCAGCGAGCGTTCGCTGGGGTTATGGTAACGCCCACCCAGCGAGAGATGCAGCCGCCGCAGCACCATGTCGAGGGTGACCACCAAGCAGACCATCACGCCGGTTTCGAGCAGGCGGGGCGCGGTTTCCGTCCGCAGCAGGGTTTGCCCGCTGACGCGGATGACCGCGCCGCGATAAAGCATCACATCCTGCATCACATCCGCTTCCAACATTTTGAGGCGCGTTTCGCCAAACCGCGCTTGCATATCCTCCACGTCCATATCACCGCGCGACTCCAGCAGCGTATCGACGTTGACATAGCGCATCTTAAGGCGGTCGGCGACCTGCTGCCCGATCAGCGGTTGACCGGGGCCAGTATAGCCTGTGAGGATAAGGTTACGATCAGGATAGGAAAATTGCATGTGTAATTAGAAAGGATAACTAGGATATGACTCAGGCAACCTGATAAATTGCGGGTTTATAACGCGGCTCAGGAATGGGCTGCCCTGCCTCAAGCATGGCTTCAATAATGGCCGCTTTAGCGACAAGTACTTCTTCCAATGCTTCCTGCGGCGTTGCGCCATGTGCTGAACACATCAAAAAATCAGGAATATCCGCAATATAGCTGGCATCTTCCTCACTATAAAAAATATTGATGTGATAGTCTCGCATGTTGGTATTAAGCAGCTTGATCGCGCCAACCGGGGAACCAGTTGTCGAGGATCGGCGGCAGTTCTTCTAAGCTGTTGATCGCCGCGTCCGGCACGATTAGCCCACTGAGCATCTGCGGCATGGGCGACGTGATGCGGAAGACCGCTTGCATCCCCACCGCCTGCGCCCCCGCAATATCCGCTACCGGATTATCGCCGACGAAGACCGCTTCTTCCGGCTGCACACCCAGCCGTTCCAGCGCCAGTTGGAAGATACCGGGATGCGGCTTCAGGACACCCGCATCTGCGGCGGATAAGCGGCAGTCGGGAAAGTATTGCAGCAGTTGGTGTTCTTCAATCTCAATGTCGCGCAGCGTCATCGGTTGGGCGGCGTTGGTCACAATCGCGGTTTTAATGCCGTGCTGCTTGATGGTCGCCATCACTTCCGGCACTTCTTTGAACAACTGCGTCCCCGGTACGGCGTGCCAGCCATACGCGCTGAGTAAGCCTTCAGGCGTGAAGCTGCCAAGTGGTGCGCCCTGCGCTTCCACCGCCTCGACCATCACCCTGCCGATGTGCGGGGCGATCAAACTGGTGCGCCCCAAGCGCCACGACTCGCGGATGCGCGTGTGGAACTCGTCGATAAACGCATCCAAATCGGGCAGCTTGCTTCCCTGCCCCGCGCAGTAATCAAACACGCCGGTCAGGAACTGGCATTCGAGGGCTTTCCAATCGCCCTGAAAACCGCTCCAGTCGAGCAGCGTGTCATCCAAATCAAACAAAATCGCTTTCAGCATATCGTCACAAATTTCCAATTCAAACCATTAATATGGGGCGACCTGTCATCGCCCCGCAGTGTACAAAATTAGGCCGTCGTCGGTTCAGCCGCACGCCATTGCAGCAGCGTCTGTTCCAAGCCGAGCTTGTAGTTCGGGTAGCGCGGTGTCCAGCCCAGCACCTGCTTGGCCTTGTCATTCTTCAACCGTGCCGAAGTCGTCAACAGCAGCCGCTGCATATCGCTGGTCGCGCGGTTCAGCGCAAACGCCGGTACGCTGCTGTTGCCGGGGGCGGTCATGCCCTGCGCGGTCGCCAAGTATCCGGCGAAGGTGTTGGCGCTCGTCGGCTCATCATCCACAACGGTGATGATCTCGCCGGTGGGCTGCTTCTCAGCCGCCAGCACAGCCGCGCTTGCCAAGTCAGCCTCGTAAATCCAGTTGTGGATGTTATGGCTGTCCACCAGGTACGGGCTGCGACCGCGCCGGATGCCCTCACCCAGCGAGCTAATGGCCGTCGTCTCACCACCGTACACAAACCCCGCCCGCAGGATGCACGACGGAACGCTGCTGGACTTGATCTGGTGTTCTGCCGCCAAGCCGGGGCGGAACGCGCGGCTGCCGTGACCACCGCCGTCTTCGGTCAGCCATTCGCCGTGCGAGTCGCCATACAGGAAGGCGTAGCTGGTGTACACGATGAACTTAACACCCGCGTCCTCGGCGGCTTCCGTCAGCGCGACGGCGCTTTGCACCATCTCGCGTTCATTCGCCTCGTAACCATCCTTCACGGGAAAACTGTTACCCGCCTGTGGCAGCAGGTGAATCACCACGTCAATACTCGACATCTTAAACAGGCTTTTCAGTTCGCCCGCGCGGGTCGGGTCGGAGTACGCGGGCAGCGCACCATCTTGGCGAGCTTTGGCCGCGCCGTCCGAACCGGTTGTCAGCACCGTCACCTTATGACCGCGTGCCACAGCCTGCCGCGTGGCTTCACGCGCTGCGCCGGACGCGCCACCCGTGATAAAAATATTCAGTGGAGAATTCGTTTCCATTATGGCTTCTCATCTTCTCTTTTTGGCTGGTTCAATTCCCCCATTATGCCATTTTATAGACCTCTCAGCAATAAAGAACCCGCCAGATTGGTGCAACCACAGCAGATAAAATTGGGTACAATCAGCATAACCTTGAATCATGAAAGTGTAATCCTGTGCGCCTGACCATCGACGGTATTCCGTACACCTTTATCCCGATCAAAGAATTTCGCGCTGCCCATAACCTGCCGTCGGCCTTCGGCATCAACCTGTTCGAGGACAAAGACTACACCGACTTGGGGCGCATTGATTCGGCTGGCAGTCATCTCAACAGCTTGCGTGACAATATCATGGAATCCCTACCCCAGCGCCTGCCGCCGATGCAGTGGTTAAGCGAAGTCACCACCGTCACGCGCCAGTTCCAAAAATACCTCTATTACATCAACGATCATGTGGGCTTGCGCGATGTCGAGGTGGAGTTCGCCGTCGCGGGGTTTAGTGACGTGCTGCAAGTCTACGCCTACGCGCTGGCACGGGCCGAGGCCGCCCACAGCCCACTGCCGGAATTCCGCGAGTTGTACGAGGAATGGTTATTCGGCACCACCAAAGTTTTTAAAGAGCGCCATGCCTATATGATTGACGACCAACCCTGCACCGTGCGCGTCGTTGCCCACGCCTACGGGCGCATCGGCTTGCTCATCCACGCGGCGCAAACCTACGCGGTGTATGATCCGGTTCTCGCCTGCCCCGCCGAGGGGTTCATGACGAGTTTCCTCGCCGAAATTACGAACCACATGCGCTTGGCGAGCCAATAAATGTTCCGGTTGGCCGTGGTCGGTGCGCTCGTCCTCGGCGGCATTACATCCGCCATGACAGCCGGTTCGCTGCTGATCGCAGGTGTTTTACCCTACCGCATTCTGAGTTATGTCAATTCCCCGTTCGCAACCGCTGTTCTGCTGGATGTTGACCGCCGCTTACCTATCGAGTTGATTGATGGCGTTTACAGCCCAACAGGGTCGCCCGATGGGCAGCAGCTTGCGTTTTATG
>Ga0102832_1002372_pt1 | contig 11630 bp, 16 predicted proteins | sample EBPBio282013_DNA_FD_88942 | JGI IMG/M metagenome (GOLD analysis project Ga0102832, IMG submission 88942) | Wastewater treatment Type I Accumulibacter community from EBPR Bioreactor in Madison, WI, USA - Reactor 2_5/28/2013_ DNA (Illumina Assembly) | ecosystem: Engineered > Bioreactor > EBPR >...
TGACAGGGCGGTAGCCTGCCCGAAAACGGCCACAACGGCCCGAAAGAGCAGATCAGAGGGGCCACCAGCAGCCTCATCGGCACCGGATCCGCCAACCCCGGCGCCGCACCCACGAGTTGGCCCATAGATCAGCGCTTCCCTAAGTCTCCCCAGGGTCCCGCTTTTCCGCAGCCGGGGACCCGAACCGGGCGATGTGGTGCCAGAGCTTCTTGAGGTCTTGTGGGTCGTGCCGTGCGGTTGCATGGGCGCGGTCGACGGCGGCGGCGGTGAGGATCCCGTCCCGCGCGAGGCGGCGACCCAGCTCGACGATGTGCGGGCCGCGAAAGTGGGGGTGACGGTCGAGTTCGGCGATCGTCAGGACACGTCCCTCGTGCCATTCCACCGAGATGCCGAGGTCACGTGCCTGAGTATCGATGCGCGTGCCGCGATGGCAGGGATCGAGCACCAGGGCTTCCACATCGCGGTCGAGGTGGACGATGCCGTGCACGGCTGATCGGTGGCGTCCGCGCGGTACGTTCGCGCCAAGAGAACGGGGGGGTTCGTGACTGATTCAGGCAGGGTTCCGGGCGATTGGGTGGTCGGCGAGCGCCCAGGGCTCGTCACGTGGAACCCACGCGACGGGAAGGTGGTCGACGGTCTGGAAACCGGTCATCCCGGCATCATCAGCTTCCCCAGGGTCGAGGACGTCGAGGTCGTGTGGCTCGGGCTGGAGGGCGCGGAGGTCACCACGTGTGGCTTCTATGACCCCGCGGACCTCTGGGCCCATCAGCCGTCGGAATGGTCAAGGATCGCGGTCGCCTGGGTCCGCCGTCGCTAGGCGATGGTCGCGGGCGGGCCGCGGCAAGTGCCCGTACGTCGGGAGCGGGTGGGCGCTGCATCCATGACGTCCGATCACTCTTTGGGGAAGGTTTGCCCCCGGCCCCGGTGGCTAACGCTCCCCAGAGGCCGTCGGGGCCTGGATGCTTGCCCGCTTCGTGGGCGTCCTCGAGACTGCGTGCGTGGACTTCTTCTGCTATCACCGCGATCGCCGCGGGTCCGGCGACCTACGCATGCAGATGCTCGAAGAACACTGGGCCTACATGGATCGCTACGCGGCGGCGATGATCGCCCGCGGTCCCACCTTCACGACGGACGGGACCCTGACCGGCAGCGTTCACATCCTGACGCTGGATGGACCCGACGCGTCTCGCGCCTTTGCGCTGGATGAACCCGGATATCAGGCCGGGATCTACCGCGACGTGCTCATTCGCCGCTGGCACAACACGCTCGGACGGACGATGTGGGACGTCGGGGTTGATCAGGGCGACCGCGAGTGCTACCTGGTGCTCGGCTTCACTCCCCCACTCGAGGTCGACCCCGCGTCGCCGGCGCCGGGCGGGTCGGTCATCGTCCAGGGGCCGCTGCTGTCAGACGACGGGTCCGCCGTGCTCGGCGCGGCCCTGCTCGTCGAGACCAGCGACCCCCGGCTGGCACGTGATCTGCTCGACGCGGCGACGTACGCGGACGTCGAGGTCCACCGTTGGCGGCCCGGTGGTCGTCCGCGTGGCGGGCGCCCCCACGGTACGCCGTGACGGCGTACGACCCGGACACCAATCTTTTGATCCCCACTTGTCGGTTCTAAAGCGCCCTCTCGCTGCGAGCTGAGTGGGCGAAGAGCCCATAGTGATTCAACTCACTTGGCATGAAATAGCTTCTGGCACACCGCCTTCCGCCATGCGCGCGGAGAGGCTAGGGAAATCGCGTGTGCGAGAAGCGGATAGACGACACCATCGCCATCAACGGCACTGGTCATTAGTATGTTCGATCACTAGAATCGTACACATGATCCCCACTGGTCACCGCACTCCCGATGCGGCGGACCCGGCGCCAGTCGCGCCGCCGGTCACGGCACACGATGTGCGCGTCCTGGTGGCTGGGCTGGCGGTGCTCGGCCACTCCAGCGGGGTTGAGGCGTCGGCCAGCCGAGACATCCGAGCGGACGTGGCGGCGTTGGATGTAATGGCGGCGCTGGAGGCGCTGAAGTCGGCGGCCTGCGCGGCGCAGGCGCGGCTGGCGGTTCACGTGGACCTGGTGCGGCGCCAGCACGAGGCCGCAATGGGCGTGCCCACCGACAAGCGTGGCCGCGGGGTCGCCGGCGAGATCGCGCTGGCCCGGCGGGAATCCCCGCACCGCGGGTCCCGGCTGTTGGGGCTGGCCAAGGCGCTGGTGAACGAGATGCCGCACACGATGGCCGCGATGACCCGCGGCGAACTCAACGAATGGCGAGCCACCCTGATGGTCCGCGAGACCGCCGTGCTCGAGCGCCAGGACCGAGCCGCGGTGGACACTGAACTCGCCGACGAGCTGCCCACTCTCTCCGACCGTCAGGTCGCCGCCCGCGCCAGGGCCATCGCCTATCGGATCGACCCCTCCAGCGCCCTCAAGAGGGGCCGACACGCCACCTCGGAACGGTACGTCGCGATCCGGCCGGCGCCGGACACGATGGCGATCGTCAGCGCCTATCTGCCGGTGCGCGACGGGGTGGCCTGCTACGCGGCGCTGCGCCGGCACGCCGAGACGCTCAAAGCCGGCGGTGCTGAACGGTCCCTGAGCCAGCTGATGGCCGACATCTTCATCGAACGCCTCACGGGGCGGACCCCAGCGGTCGGGCCCGACATCGAGATCGCCCTGATCATGACCGACCAGGCGCTCTTCGGGGCCGGCGAGTCGCCGACGAACCCCGCCACCGAGTCGACCGGCCCCACGCCGGATTCACCAGCATCCGCGCCTCCCACATCGACGCCACCAGCGTCGGCGCACCCCAAGCCCGCTCCCCCGCAACCTGCACCCCCGAAGCCCTCGTCCGAGCCGGCCATCCGGCCCACCATCGCCGACGCCCCTGAGCAAGAACCGGCATCGCTCGTTGGGTATGGCCCGATCCCCGCGGCCTTGGCCAGGGAGTTCATCCGCAGTGCGGAGGATGGCGACCGAGCCGCTGGAGCGACGGCGGCGGCGCGGGCCGCCAAGATCTGGATTCGGCGGCTTTACGCCGATCCCGTCACCGGGGTCCTCACCCGGATGGACACTCAACGCCGGCTGTTCAGCCCGGCGCAACGCAGATTCCTGGTCTACCGCGACCAGTACTGCCGCACGCCCTGGTGCGGCACCCCCATCCGCCACGCCGACCATGCCACGCCCCATGCCAATGGCGGCCCCACCAGCATCGACAACGGCCAAGGTCTTTGCGAACGCTGCAACCACACCAAGGAGGCCCCCGGATGGACCGCCCGAGCCGATACCGATCGAACCGTCTCAACCACGACGCCGAGCGGAGCCACCTATCGAAGCAGGCCGCCCGCCCTGACCCCATCGGGGGCGCGAGCCGAATCCGCCCCGGCCGATTGGCGCGACAGCGCCTGACCGTGCCTCACCCAGCAGCGGCCCCCGGCACGATCACGCTGACACCGAATCGACCGAAGTCACGGTCGAAGCTGGCCATCCCGGCTCCTCGAAGCAGCCCGGCGAAGATGGCCGCGTGCCGAGCCGTTGGGTCAACGATGGTTACCGAAGGATGGCTCAACCAGACATCGATCGAGGCCAATGCCTCGTCGAGGGTGAAGGGCGACGGGAAGACCCGCGGGTGCGTGGTGATGCGCACAAACGCCAGGATGGTCAGCCACGGCAACCCGAGGATCTCCGGGCCCGCCGACGCCTCCTCCAGCCATCGGCGCGTCGCTGCGTAGTGGACGCTTGTCGTGTCCGCCGCATGGATGAGCACATTGGCGTCGACGGCCACCATGTCCTCAGCGCCCGAGCGCCAGGTCTCGACGAATCCCCTCGTCGTCCAGGTCGCCCGCAAGCTGGTTCGCTTTGGTGAGGTCAACGAAGGCTGGACCGAGGTCCCGAGCAGGGGGTCGGAGCGGCAGTCGTCCCGCCCCACCCAGATGCTCGCGCAGTGCATCGTTGACTGCCGTCTTGAAGCCCCCTTTGCGAGCCTTCATATCGCGCTCCATCAAAGGGCCTCAGAAGCCCAGGCGGTGCAGCTGCTTGGGGTCGCGCTGCCAGTCCTTGGCCACCTTGACGTGCAGGTCCAGGTGCACCCGGTGCCCCACCAGCTCCTCGATCCCGGCCCGGGCGCGGGTGCCGACCTCCTTGAGCCGCGCGCCACCCCGACCGATGACGATGGCCTTCTGGCTGTCCCGCTCGACGAACACGTGCACCCGCACGTCGGTGAGCGGCTTGTCGGCCGGCCGTCCCTCCCGCGGTACGACTTCCTCGACGACGACCGCCAGGGAGTGCGGCAACTCGTCCCGCACTCCCTCCAGCGCAGCCTCGCGCACCAGCTCGGCGATCATCACGATCTGCGGCTCATCGGTCAGCACGTCATCCGGATACAACTTCGGCGACTCGGGCAGGCGCGCCGCCAGCTCCCGGCGTACGACGTCGACCTGGTCGCCCCGCGTCGCCGAGCACGGGATGATCGCGTCCCAGCTGCCCAATTGATCCACGGCGATCAGGTGCTCCGCGAGGCGGCCCCGGTCCACGAGGTCGGCCTTGGTCGCCAAGGCGAGCACGGGGGTACGCCGAGCCCGCTGCAGATCCGCCAGCTCTCGAGCGATGAACTGATCCCCCGGGCCCGGCTTCTGGTCGGCGGGCAGACAGAACCCGACCACGTCGACATCGAGCAGCGTGGCGCGAACCACGTCGTTGAGCCGCTCCCCCAGCAACGTGCGCGGCCGGTGCAACCCGGGGGTGTCCACCAGGATCAGCTGGCTGTCCGAGGTGGTCGAGATTCCCCTGATGGCATGCCGGGTCGTCTGCGGCTTGCTGGACGTGATCGCCACCTTGCTCCCGACCAGGGCGTTGGTCAGCGTCGACTTGCCGGCGTTGGGCCGACCGACCAGGCAGGCGAAGCCCGCCCGGAAATTCTCCGCCGGGACCTGGGTCATAGCTCGTCCTCCTGTGCGCCGGAATGGGTCGGAACCCGGTGAACGAGCACCGTGGCGATCCGGTGCCGTCGACCTGACATCCGCTCGGCCACCAGCGCCAGCCCGTGCGCCTCCCCCGCGGACCCGAGGATCGGCACCCGACCGATCGCCTTGGCGAGCAGACCGCCGACCGTGTCGACGTCCTCCTCCTCGAACTCCATGTCGAACAATTCGGCCAGGTCATCGACGTGCATGGTCGCATCGACCCGATAGCCGCCATCCGGCAGCTCCTCGAACTCCGGTGTCTCCCGGTCGTACTCGTCCGCGATGTCGCCGACGATCTCCTCCAGCAGATCCTCGATGGTGACCAGCCCCGCCGTACCCCCGTATTCGTCCACCACGATCGCCATGTGGGTCTGGTCGCGCTGCATCTCCCGCAGCAGGGCCGCCACCGGCTTGGAATCCGGCACGAACGCCGCCGGCCGCATCACCTCGGTGACGGCTTGCGTGACGGACTCCGGTACGTCGTAGGTGCGCTGCGCCACGTCCTTGAAATACAGCAGCCCGACCGGGTCGTCGGCGTCCTCCCCGATCACCGGCACCCGACTGAACCCCGAGCGCAGGAACAGCGAGGTCGCCGCCCGCAGCGTCCGCTCGGTCTCGATGGTCAGCATGTCGGTGCGCGGCACCATCACCTCGCGGACCAGGGTGTCCCCCAGCTCGAAGACGGAGTGGATCATCTCCCGCTCCTCGTCCTCGATGAGCTGGTTGTCCCCGGCGAGGTCGACGAGGTCGCGCAGCTCCGCCTCGTTCTCGAAGGGCCCGTCCCGATAGCCGCGGCCCGGCGTGACGGCGTTGCCGACCGTGACCATGAGCCGGGCGATCGGCCCGAGGATCCGGCGCAGCCACACGACGTACGACGCCGCCAGCAGCGAGACCGGGACCGCGTGCTGCCGTCCGAGCGTCCGCGGACTCACCCCGACCAGCGCGAACGACGCCACGCTCATGACGAGGATCGAGGTGCCGAGGATCTGCCACACCTCCTCGAAGATCTGGCCCATCGCCAGCGTCGCCAGCACCGCCGCCGTCGTCTCCACCGAGATGCGCACGAACGCCAGCGTGGACAGATAGCCGGCGCTGTCAGCCAGGATCGTCACCAGCCGGTCCGCGCCCCGCCGCCCCTCCTGGGCCAGGTCGCGGGCCGCGTGCAGACTGACCCGCCCCAGTGCCGCCTCCGCCGCCGCAAGCAGGAAGGTCAGGACGAGGCAGGTGAGGAAGGCGCCGATGAGCTGGGCGAGCATGACGGGGGCGGGGCCGGCCGGGTCAGTGATCTCGGCCGCGCCCGGCGAGATAGGTGAGCAGCAGCGTGCGCTGTAGCTCGAACATCTCCTTCTCGTCCTCCGGCTCGGCGTGGTCGTAGCCGAGCAGGTGCAGGATCCCGTGCGTGACGAGCAGCAGCAGCTCCTCCGCCGTCGTGTGCCCCGCGGTGGTGGCCTGGGCCGCGGCGACGTCCGGGCACAGCACGATGTCGCCGAGGATGCCCTCCGGTCCGACCTCGCCGTCCCGGCCGGGCCGCAGCTCGTCCATCGGAAAACTCATGACGTCGGTCGGGCCGGGCAGGTCCATCCATTGCACGTGCAGGTTGGTCATCGCGTCCTCGTCGACGCAGGTGATGCACAGCTCCGCCCGCGGGTTGACGTGCATGTTCCCCAGCACGTAGCGCGCCAGCTCGATCAACTCGTCCGCGTCGACCTTGTGGTCGGTCTCGTTGAGGACCTCGATGCTCATCGTCGCTCCCTGCCCGCATTCTGGGCCGCGTCCCAGCGCCCGTAGGCCTGCACGATCTCGCCGACGAGGCGATGCCGTACGACGTCCTGCGCGGTCAGCTCCGCGAAGTGGATGTCTTCGACGTCGGTGAGGATATCGCGCACCACCCGCAGCCCCGACTGGATGCCGCTCGGCAGATCGACCTGGGTGACGTCGCCGGTCACGACGATCTTGGAGCCGAACCCGAGCCGGGTCAGGAACATCTTCATCTGCTCCGGCGAGGTGTTCTGCGCCTCGTCGAGGATGATGAACGCGTCGTTCAGCGAACGCCCCCGCATGTAGGCCAGCGGGGCCACCTCGATCGTGCCCGCCGCCATCAGCCGCGGGATCGACTCGGGGTCGATCATGTCGTGCAGCGCGTCGTACAACGGCCGCAGATAGGGGTCGATCTTGTCGTTGAGCGTGCCCGGCAGGAATCCCAGCCGCTCCCCCGCCTCGACCGCCGGGCGGGTCAGGATGATCCGGTTGACGGCCTTGGCCTGCAGCGCCGCGACCGCCTTGGCCATCGCCAGATAGGTCTGCCGGTGCCGGCCGGGCCGATCCCGAAGACGATGGTGTGGGCCTCGATGGCGTCGACATACCGCTTCTGCCCCACCGTCTTCGGCCGGATCGTGCGGCCCCGGTTGGAGACGATGTTCATCGTCAACACGTCGGCCGGCCGCTCCCGCACGTGCTCGCGCAGCATCCGGATCGAGCGCTCCACGGCGTCCCGGTTGAGCTGCTGGCCAGTGGCGGCGATCGTGAGCAGCTCGTCGAGGAGCCGTTCGGCCAGGTCCAGCTCCAGCTCCGGCCCGAGCAGGTGAATCTGGTTGCCGCGCACGAAGATCTCGACGCTGGGCAGGTTCCGTTCCATCGTGGCCAGCAGCTGATCGTGCGGCCCGAGCAGGGCGACCATCGGCACCGATGGCGGCACCACCACGACGCGGCTGGGCTGGCCGGTCACCTCGGCCGGCGGGAGGGGCTCGACGGGGCGGGGGGCTGCGCCGTACGACGGGTCGGGCGCGCGGAACTGGTCGCTCATGAGGACCCCCAGTGTACGGGGGCGCAGAGCGGGCCGAGGACGGCGGCGATGGCCGCGACGTCGGCGTGCCGGCCGTCGGCGATGCGGCAGATGAGGTCGTACGCCTCGTCGTTGGTCGCCGTCAGCCGCACCCCGTTCACGCCGAGGAAAGCGATCAGGGCAGCGAGGCCCAGCCGCTTGTTGCCGTCGACCAGGGCATGGTTGGTCACTACCGAATGGACGAGCGCGGCGGCCTTCTCCAGCAGAGTCGGATAGGCCTCCCCATCGGCGAAACCTGCCGCAGGGCGAGCCGCGGCCGCAGCCAGCAGCCCCAGGTCCCGGACCTCCGGGGGCGCACCGAGGGCCCGGGTCGCCACGTAAAGCAACTCGTCGACAGTGAGGTAGATCATTTCCCGAGGCGCTCGAGCGCTTCCGCGTACCGGGGCAGCTCCGAGTGAAGGACGGAGTCCAAGAGAGTACGCCGAGAGGTCCGCTCGACGTACTGGCGAATGGCCCGGACCACGATCTGCTGCTGCGAGCAGCCCTCGAGCGCAGCCTGGCGCTCGAGGGCTGCCGAGTCCTCACCCGTCAAACGAAGCGTCATGGCCATGGTGCCGATGATACCAGTGGCGGTATCATCGGCACCATGACCAGCTGCGCCCGGTGCGTCCTTAGCCGGTCGGTGTGATGGGAAACCTCGACGTGGGGGTGAGCTGCGGTGGCCGTGTCGGACACGCCCCGAGCGTTCCCGGGGACACATTGAACACGCTGAACGTTTGGCCGCCATTTTCGTCCGCGGAGGGATTGCGTCTGGGTCCCCCTCCGGAGGTTTGAACGACGACGTTCGAGCCCAGAGTTGCGGCCGTCAGACGGTCGGCGATCTTGGCGACGGTGCCATTGGTCAGATCGAAGTAGAGCGTGGTTCCGTCCATCGTTGGCAGCACCATGCCATGAGCGGCCATGATGGGAAGGTTCTGAGCCTTGGTCTCGATGGGGCGTTGCCAGATCAGGGAGGGCGTGCCGTCATTGGGACCGAGATAGTAGATCTCGGTCCAGTCCTCGTCCAGATAAGCGACCCCACCGTCCCGACCGAACGCGACCCAACGCCTGTCCCGCAGGTCAGCTATTCGCTGGGGGACAACCAGCGGCTTCCCCTGCAAATCCACGTAATCACGCCACCCGTTCTCCCCGCTCACGAGCCGCGTCAGAGCGAGACCACCGTCGATGAAATGCGCCCCACTATAGGGGCCGCGCAACAGCACGCGGGTTTCCTTCGTCTTCAGATCGCTGATCATCACGTCGGTGCTCGTCCGGTCCTTACCCCGGATCCACCACGCGAGGCCATCCCGGAGGCCGAACGACTCCAGCGGCGTATTCGGCACCGGCCCTCCTGGCGGGGCCGGCGCATTACCGCCGACCGCCCAAGAGGCCCAGGAGGACAGGTCGTGAGCCCGCACCGAGAACTCCATGCGACGCTCGTCGCTAACCAGTTCCTTTTCAAGGACGTAACGCCCGTCGAAAGCGGAGTAGGACCACGACTCGTTCGTATAGGTGCTCAGTTGCTTCTGCTCACCCGTGCCGATATTCCAGACCGCCAGACCCGGGCGCGCGGCGCGCACCTTTGCGAACGGAATCCACCCGTCCGCGTTCATGCCACCGACCGGCGCCATGTAGTCCACACCCTGATCGGGGGACACGCGCAGCGTGTTGAGGACAATCCCAGAAGGAACGGCTACCTCACACGCGGGACGCTCCAGCCACCAGCCACGATCCCCAGCGACGGACGGTGACTGAGCGGATCCTGCGATGCTGACCTGGCCGGGGCTACCGTCGCTTCCGGTTCCAGAGCCAACCCCGCCCGAACACGCAACAGTGCTCGCGCCAACGAGCAACCCCAAGAGAGCCGGGCCGAGCCTTCTCATGGTCACCAGACATACCCGCGATCGCCGTTAAGCACTGTCAACGTGCCCGTGTTCACGCGAGAGTACCGGGGAACTTGCCAACCCCAGCTGACCACGCTGTTCGCCGCCGGATCAGTAACGAAGATGGTGTCATCGCGAGTGTCATAGCCATGAATCGTGTAGATGTGCTGTAGACCGCCCGGGCCGACTACCGACGGATGACCCGGCAGCCTCGGCGCCTGCCCTACGGCGTAGTCGACTTCAGCCACATTTCCCACCACTGCATAGCCCGCTGCCGTGTCGGACATGACTCGCGCCCTGAAGTTGCTGACATCTACTCCCGACGGCATGCCGGGAACGGTGACAGGGTAGTATCGTCCGGGACGTGCGTAAAGGTACATATACGAACCCATCACGTCCGCCAAAGGGTAGTAGGAACGTCCCACGTCTGGCGCATAGTAGTCCAGTGCGACTCCAGACCAAGCAGTTCCTGCAGTTGTTGTCTTCAGTCGGAATGCTGCCTCACTCTGCTGCCGATAGATCCCCATCAGAGCGAGGGCTTGAACAACCGACGCTGGGCCGCACCAGTATGTGGTTTGCTGTGGTTGTTGAGTCTGTCCCATGATAATCGACACGGGAAGACCGGGGCCGGGATCGACTGCGGCGGGTGCCAGCTCCCTGGTGTCGGCAATCCGCCCTTTTCCTGCGATCTGATGCTCCGCTAGGAACCGACGGTACTGGGCTTGCGCTTGGGCGTCCTTTTGGTTTGCCTTCTCCTGAATGTGTTGTGGGATCGGCACGTGCGGATCCGTGTCACGGAAGATCTTGCGTTGCGACGGCGGTGTCGGATCGCCATTGTCCCCAGCGAAAGCCGGCAAGGAAGTCGCCGGGGTGCACAACAGTGCAGCGACAACGCCCGTGAGAACCAATCTGCGCAAGCTTCTTGCCATGTCGACCTCCGAGACTGAGACGGACGGCTGACGGGACCGCCAGGTATTCCGATCATCCGCTCCCCCCCCCGCCACGTCATGATGGACCCGACCCAGTTTTGAGACCTCGGTCACCATCGCGCCGACCGGGTGCGTCGGCCAACTTACGCCCGGCGAGACGAGGTCACCGGATACGAGCGGCCCCGTGCGTCAGTGGGCGGCCGAGAGGCAGAACTCGTTGCCCTCGGGGTCGGCCATGACCGACCACTCCAGGCCCCATTCGGCGACGTCGCGGACGTGGGTGGCCCCGAGCGCCACGAGCCGGGCGACCTCGGCCGCACGATCGGCGCAGGCCAGGTCGAGGTACATCCGGTTCTTGGCCGTCTTCGGCTCGGGGACGGCGAGGAACAACCAGATCGGCCCGGCGCTCGCCGCAGGGTCCGTGCCCAGCGCCGGGTAGCCGATCGAGCGCATGTACAGGTTGTCGCCGGGGTCGACCTCGCGATCCAGCACCGCGGCCCAGAAGCCCGCGACCGTGGCCGGGTCGGTGCAGTCGAACGTGATGTTGCGCAGCGTGCTCATGGTTCCTCCTGGATGGGTGCTTCAGTGATGCGCTCGGCGCCGACTCGGACCGCCCGGTCCGCGACCGGCCAGCAGATCTCGGTGAGGTAGTCCGGCGGGTCGGCCTCGCCCGGCCCGACGAGATAGCGTTCCCGGACCGGACCGGGCGCGATGTCCGCGTGTCGGGCGGCCCACGCCCCGAGCAGCGCATACGCCCCGCCGATCTCGTCGTACGGTCCCCGGTGCGTCAGTGTCGCCACCGAGACCCCAGGCAGCTCGATGACCTGCGCCCCCGACCCGGCGGGGACGCTCACCGGCCCCTGGACCGGGACGGCCGCGGTGATGGGAGCCGGGCCGTCGAGGTACTCCGTCGGGTGGACCCCCGAGGGCGGCCCCACGACCGGCGCGCCGAGCCGCTCGGCCAGGGCGTAGAGCCGCGCGAAGGCGGCCCCGAAGAAGGCCGCGAAGTCGGCCGGCCCGACGTCTTGACGCACCGCGAGCGCGT
>Ga0102832_1002376_pt1 | contig 11614 bp, 10 predicted proteins | sample EBPBio282013_DNA_FD_88942 | JGI IMG/M metagenome (GOLD analysis project Ga0102832, IMG submission 88942) | Wastewater treatment Type I Accumulibacter community from EBPR Bioreactor in Madison, WI, USA - Reactor 2_5/28/2013_ DNA (Illumina Assembly) | ecosystem: Engineered > Bioreactor > EBPR >...
ACGGCGCGCTCACCGGCTCACCCGCCCACCTCGACCGGGCGCGGACCGCGCTGACCTCCATGAGCACGGTCGCGGCGAGCAGCCCGCGGTTCGCGGGGCGCGCCCTGGCGGTGGCCGAGGCGTTCGTGGCCGGCCCGCTCGAGGTCGCGATCGTCGCCGCGGACCCCAGCGCGCCGGACGCCGTCGACCTGCTCGCCGCGGCGCGCCGGAGCCTGTCGCCGGGTCTGGTTCTGGCGGTCGGCCAGCCTGACGAGCCGGGTTGGCCGCTCCTGGCGGACCGCCCGCTGGTCGGGGGCGTGGCCACGGCGTACGTGTGTCGCGGTTTCAGCTGCGACGCGCCCGTGACGGATCCCGCGGAGCTGGCGGACCGGCTGCGGGGCTAGGAACGCGGGGGGCGGTCCTTCGTGGGCAGGGTGGCCACGATCCGGTCGTAGGAGTCGTCGATGGCCTCCTCGATCTCCTCGGGCGGGATCGCGCCGTCGAGCCGCAGCACGTTCCAGCCATGCCGCCCGATGTACGGCGACACCGACGCCTCGGCCGGATAGCGCGCCAGCCACTCGTCGGCCTCGTCGCGACCCTTGCCGCACTTGACGGTCACGGAGTCGGCGCCGAGGAAACAGAAGATCTTGGCGCCCACCTTGGCGACGACGTCACCGTCCCAGGGTTCGTCAGGCCAGGCGCCGGGTTTGGCGAGGCAGTAGTCGAGCATCGGATTCGGCACGGCCGCATTCTCCCCTCACAGGCGGATGACCTGCCAGCCCTCGAGCCCTGCGACGCGGGACTCCAGCTCGGCCGGGCCGACGAACAGGGCCGTCGCCCAGACGTCGGCGGCCACGATGTCCGGTGCGACCACGCTGACCGAGCCCCGCCGGTGGAGCCGCTCGCCGGTCGCCGGGTCCACCAGGTGCGCGCCCCGGGCGGCACATCCCGACGTGGCCAGGCCGCCGTCGACCAGCTCCACCACCTGGGCGATCTCGCCCGCCACGTCGGGGTTCTCGATCGCGAGCCGCCAGGGCCGCTGGCCGCCCGGGGAGGCGTCCCGGCCGCCGACCGCGATGTCACCGCCGGCGTTGAGGCAGTAGGCGTGGCCGGCCAGCTCGGGCCGCTGCGCGGACCGGTCCAGCAGGGCCGCCGCGCGGGCGAGGGCCCAGCCCTTGACGAGCCCGGTCGGGTCGAGCAACCAGCGGCCGCTCGCCTCGTCGGGGAGGATGTGCGTGAACGCCCCTCCGGTGGCTTCCCGGTAGTGCTCGCACAGGTCGATGACCTGCGTCATTTCTGGGCAGCAGTCGTCCAGGGCGAGTTCGCCGCGGCGCAGCCGGGACAGCTCGCTGGCCGGCTTCCATGTGCTGAAGGTCGCATCGACCCAGGCCAGATCGGCGAATGCGGCCCGCACGGCGGCGCTGACCTGGTCCGAGCGCGCCTGCGGCCCGCGCACCTGGATGCTGATTGGCATCCCCATCAGATGCTCGACGTGCGCCACGACGTACGGCGAGGGCTCGGCCGCCACCTGGGCGACCTGCGCGACCTGGGCGACCTGCGCGACCGGAGCGAAGGTGGGCAGGTCAGCGGGACCGGCGGTCATGGGTCGCGACCTCACGCCCGGGCCTGGTCGAGGGCGGACTGCAGCGAACCGGTGTATCCCTGCCACGTGACGGTGGCGCCGGAGATCGCGTCGATCTGGGCGGACTGGGCCTGCACGACCTCGGCGTTGTACGTCGGGACCGCCCGCGAGTTGATCTGCACGTCGCGGTTGTTCTCCTGCGGATAGACCACGGCCTGGGAGCTGGTGATCTTGCCGCCGGAGACGACGATCCGCACCTGCACGGGGCCCCACCGCGTGCTCACCGACGTGCCGGTGTAGGTCCCGTCCTGCAGCGTGGCCACCGTCCCGGCCGAGGCGCCGCTCGACCCGGACCCGTTCGCGGCCGTGCCGGTGGAGCCTCGCGCGGCCGTGCCGGTCGCGCGGCCGCCGCTCGTCGAGGCCGTCGTGGAGCTGGTGGCCGTTGTCGCGGCGCTCTGCGCGTCGAGGCTGGTGTGGTAGCCCATCGCCAGCACGACGACGGACAGCGTGCTCATCCCGAGCAGGACGTTGCGGCGCAGGTGGCTCGGCTCGTCGGCCGCTGCGGGGTTCCAATGGGAGGGCTGCGGGGTGGTCACGGTGGTGCCTTTCTCGGCGATTCTCGGCGGTTCTCGGCGGTTCTCGGAGACAGGCGCGACGCTGCGCAACTCGGTGGTGTGCGACCCGGCGGAGCCTGGCCCGCGGATCAGTAGCTGAAGCGCTCGGCGTGGACGCGCTCGGCCGGTACGCCGCAGGCCAGGCTCGCGGCCTCGGCGGTGGCCATCCACGCGGCCCCGCCGCAGACGAACACGTCGTGGTCGGCCACGTCCGGCACCAGGTGCCGCAGCGCGGCCGCATCGGACAGGTGCGCCCAGGTGGCGGGCAGCCAGGACGGCCGGTCGGTGGGGCGGTGCCCGTCGAGCAGGACCAGGCGGGCTCCGCGGGCGGCGGCCGACGCCTCGACCTCGGCCAGCAGCGGCGCACTGTCCACGTCGGAGACGCGGTAGATGAGGGTGACGTCGCCGGGCCCGGCGTGCAACGACTCCAGCAACGCCTTCAGCGGGGCGACCCCGATGCCGGCGGCGAGCAGGAGCACCCGCTGCCGGGTGCGGACGCCCTCGTGCAGTCGGCCGTAGGGGCCCTCGATGAGCACCGGCGTGCCCGGGCGCATCGTCGCCAGGCGGCGGGTGCCGTCGCCGACGGCGGCGACGCTGATCTGCAGTCGGTGGCCATCGGGAGCGGCCGAGACGCTGTAGGGATGGGCGCGGGTCCAGCCCGGGCCGTCCAGGAAGCGCCACTGGAAGAACTGGCCCCCGGCGGCGGGCAACCGATGCAGGTCGCGTCCGGTGATGGTGACGGTGGTGACATTGCCGCCCGCGGGCGCGACGTCGGCGACGACCAGGCGGTGCCGACGGTTGCGCAGCAGCGGCAGACCCACGCGATAGGTCAGCACGGCGGCGACGGCGGCGCCCCATAGGGTCCACCAGTACGCCGTAGCGAGCGGGGAGCTCAGAAAGTCCTTGCCGGTCCAGAGCTGGTGCGGCAGGGCAAGGAAGCACCCGAGGTAGGCGTAGAGGTGCATCAGGTGCCAGGACTCGTAGCGCAGCTTCGCCCGGGCGGCCCGGACCGACGTCACGACCACGAGGAGCAGGAAGACGGTGCCCACCAGCGCAAGGATCATGGCCGGCATCGTCAGGACCATCTGCGTGGTGGTCGGCCACAGCGCCCCCAGCGTGGCTCCGGAGTAGCCGACGATGATCATCAGCACGTGCGCGAGCAACAGGGCGACGGAGCCGAACCCGACGGTGCGGTGCACGGCGGCCAGCTGATCCTGCCCGAAGGCCTTCTCCACGAAGGGGATGCGCGCCATCAGCAGCACCTGGATCAGGAGCAGGTCTGCCGCGAGGAGGCCGGTGAGGCGACCCAGGGAGGTCCACGCGTCGGCGATTCCGGTGACGTCGGTGACGCCGCCGTTCGTCAGCCACAGGCCGGCCACCACCAGCAGGCTGGCCCAGGTCAGCGCGCCGGCGGCCGCGGCCCACCAGTGCGGCACCGCCGGCGGGGGCAGCGCTGGTCCCAGGGGAAGCCCGGGCCGGGCCGCCGCGGTGCCGGTGTGGCGCGGCATCGTGGGCCCCGATCCTGGTGCGTCGATGGTCGTCGAGGTCATGTCCCTAGATTCGGCCACGACTCCGTCCGTCCCATCTGCGGCGGCTGTGGCCTTCCTGTGAGCCCGGATCCGGCACCATAGAGCCCATGTCGGCCGAGGACGTTGCAGCGCAGTTCGAAGCCCGATTCCGCCGGTGGTGGCCGGACGTGGTCAGCGGATTGCGGGAGGTGTACGACGAACCTGCTGCGGCGACGCTCGCCGTACGGTTGGAGGCCCTGGCCCGCGCCGCGCACGCCCGGCGGCCCCAGGAGTTGCGGGCCCTCGACTACGAGCGGCTGCTGCTCCCGGACCGGCTCGCCAACGAGTCGATGGTCGGTTATGCCGCCTATACCGAACGATTCGCCGGCACGCTCGCCGGCATTCACGACCGCCTCGACTATCTGGCCGAATTGGGCGTCACGTATCTGCACCTGATGCCCCTGTTGCGGCCGCGGGAGGGGGACAACGACGGCGGCTACGCCGTGGCCGACTACGGCTCGATCCGGCCCGATCTGGGCACGATGGACGATCTGTGCGAGGTCACCGCCGCGCTGCGCGGGCGCGGCATCAGCCTGGTCCTCGACTTGGTGCTCAACCACGTGGCGCGCGAGCACGACTGGGCGCAACGGGCCCGGGCGGGCGAGGCACGCTATCGGGCCTACTTCCACACCTACCCCGACCGGGAGCTGCCGGATGCCTACGAGGCCACCCTTCCCGAGGTGTTCCCCGACTTCGCTCCCGGGAATTTCACCTGGGATCCGGAGCTGGCGGCCTGGGTCTGGACCACGTTCAACACCTTTCAGTGGGACCTGAACTGGGCCAATCCGGATGTGCTGGTCGAGTTCGCGCAGATCATCCTCGACCTGGCCAACGCCGGTGTCGAGGTGTTGCGGCTGGACGCGATCGCCTTCTTGTGGAAGCGCATGGGAACCGACTGCCAGGGCCAGCCGGAGGTGCATTCGCTGACCCAGATCCTGCGGGGGGTCACCCGGATCGTCGCTCCTGCCACGGCGTTCAAGGCCGAGGCGATCGTGGCGCCGGAGAAGTTGATGGCCTATCTCGGGCAGGGCCGGTGGGCCGGCAAGGTCAGCGAGCTGGCCTACCACAACAGCCTCATGGTGCAGATCTGGTCGGCGCTCGCCACCAAGGACGCCCGGCTGGCCGCCCGCGCGCTCGGCCGGCTGCCGGCCCTGCCGAGCGCGACCGCCTGGATCACCTACCTGCGCTGCCATGACGACATCGGCTGGGCGATCTCGGACGAGGACTGCGCGGCGATCGGGTGGAACGGGGCGACCCACCGGCGGTTCCTGTCCGACTGGTACTCGGGGAACTTTCCGGCCTCCCGCGCGCGTGGCCTGGTGTTCCAGCACAATCCGGCGACCGACGACCGGCGCATCAGCGGCACGGCAGCGAGCCTCATCGGCCTGGAGAACGACGAGGTGTGGAACGACATCCCCGCCGCCGAGCTGGACATCAGGGCGCTGCGGCTGGCGCACGCGATCATCTTCGGCTGGGGCGGCATCCCGGTGATCTGGAGCGGCGACGAGCTGGCCACCCCCAACGATCCGCACTGGGCCGCCGAACCCGGTCACGCGGACGACAACCGCTGGGCGGGCCGGCCCCGCCTCGACGCCGACCGGCTGACGCGGCGGCACGATCGGTCCACCACCGAGGGGTGCGCCTTCACCGACCTGGTGCATCTCGCGGAAGTACGCCGGGGCCTGCCGCATCTGCATGCCGGCACCCCGGTCGTCGTGGACGAGGTGCACGACCCCGGCGTGTTGCCGGTGCGGCGCACGCACGAGTTGGGCACGATGCTGCAGCTCTACAACGTGACGCCGGACTGGCGGTTCCACTCGGGCGCCCGGCTGGCCACGCTCGGCCTGGACCCGGCGCTCGACGCGCTCACCGGCCAAGAGGTGCGGCCCGGTCCGGACGGACGGGTGTGGCTGCCGCCGTACGCCGCATGGTGGCTGGTCTCCCCCGAAGCTCTGCGCCCATAGCTCGACCGACGTCAGAGCAGCCCCACCTGGTGCAGCACGTCGTACCCGATCTTCACGATGAACGCCGAGACCACGACGATGAAGACCGCTCGGATGAAGCCGTGGCCACGGGAGACTGCGGTGCGGGCGCCGAGGTAGCCGCCCAGGGCGTTGGCCGCGCCCATCGGGATGCCGATCTTCCAGACCACCGCGCCCGCGCCGACGAAGACGACCAGCGCGGCCAGGTTGGTCGCCAGGTTGGCGAGCTTGGCCAGCGCCGTGCCCTGCAGGAACGCGAAACCCAGCACCCCGACGAGCAGGAACACGAAGAACGAACCGGTGCCGGGGCCCAGCGCCCCGTCCCAGATCCCGACGCCGAGCCCGATCAGCGCGGCCCAAGCGGTGTGCCGGCGGCCGGTGTGGCGCAGCATCTCGACCTGCCCGAGTGCGGGCCGCAGCAGGGCGTAGGCGCCCACGCCGATGAGGACCGCCAGGATCAACGGGTTGAACGCCTCCCGCGGGATGTGCGAGGCGAGGAATGCCCCGGCGGCCGACCCGACGAAGGCGCCGGCGACCAACGGCCACGCGGTGCGCAGGTCGGGTTTCACGCGGCGCAGATAGGTACCCGAGCTGACCGCGGTGCCGCAGACGGAGGCGAGCTTGTTGGTGGCGAGCAGCTGGACGGGGATGGCGTATGGGAAGGCCACCACGAACGCCGGCAGCTGGATGAGGCCTCCCCCGCCGACCACCGCGTCCACATAGCCGGCCAGGAAGGCCGCCCCGATCAGGATGATGACGGTGAGCAGCGAGACCTCGTCCACCGGCACACCCTAATGGCCGCGCCTGGCCCGGCCGGCGACGGTCCGGGCACGCCCCATCCCGACGGGACTTACAGACAACTACTGGCAACTTTGCCCATATTTACACAGACTCATTGAGCCGTCACCGTACCGAAAGGTAGAGTGGTGTCGATGCGGGCGAACCCACCCGCACTCCTCACTCACCGCCGAGGACGACATGACGACCAAGAACAAGCCTGATTATGACAACCTGGAGCGGATCTCCGCGGAGCTGCGCGAGTCGGTGATGGACATGCTGGCCGCCGCCGGGAGTGGGCACTCGGCCGGCCCACTGGGGATGGCCGAGATGCTGACGGCGCTCTACTTCAACTCCCTGAAGCATGACCCGAAGAACCCGGACTGGGACGAGCGGGACGTGGTCTTCCTGAGCCACGGCCACACCGCGCCGATCCTGTACGCCGCGCTCGCGCACGCCGGCTACTTCCCCAAGGAAGAGCTGCACACGCTGCGCAAATACGGCACCCGGCTGCAGGGCCACCCCGAGCGCAAGGCGCTGCCGGGCATCGAGTCCACCTCCGGGCCGCTCGGTGAGGGCCTGTCGCAGGGCGCCGGCTACGCCTACACCTTGAAATACCTGGACAACAACCCGCACCGGTTCGTCTACGTGCTGCAGGGCGACGGTGAGGTCAACGAGGGCAACGTCTGGGAAGCGGCCATGTTCGCCGCGAAATACAAGCTCGGCCAGCTGATCAGCATCATCGACCGCAACTTCATCCAGATCGACGGCGGCACCGAGGACGTCATGCCGCTGGGCGACCTGGCCGGCAAGTGGCGCACCTTCGGCTGGCACGTGCTGGAGGTCAACGGCCACTCGCTGCCCGCGCTGATCAACGCCTACGAAGAGGCCCGTTCGGTGGTGGACCGGCCCAGCATGATCATCGCCAACACCATTCCCGGCAAGGGCGTGGACTTCATGGAATACGACTTCGGCTGGCACGGCAAGCCGCCGTCGGTGCTGCAGAACCAGGAGTGGCTGGCCGGCCGTAGCGCTGCGGCCGCCGGATTCGACTACAAGGCCGCCGAGAAGGAGTCCCTGTCATGAGCACCGACGTCCAGGCTTCGCAGGGAACCTCCTTCCCGCTCAACCCCAAGCTGGGCAGCGCCGACATCGAGACCGAACCGATCCGGATGGGCTTCGGGCGCGGCCTGCTGGAGGCGGGCCGGCGCGACGAGCGCGTCATGGCGCTGTGCGCTGACTTGACCGACTCCACCCAGATGTCGCTGTTCAAGAAGGAGTTCGGGGACCGCTTCGTCGAGGTCGGCATCGCCGAGCAGAACCTGGCCACCGCGGCCGCAGGCATGGCGCGCAACGGTCGGATCCCGTTCACCTCCAGCTACGCCGCCTTCTCCCCCGGCCGCTGCTGGGAGCAGATCAAGACGACCAGCTGCCTCAACGAGATGCCGGTCAAGACGGTCGGCAGCCACGCCGGCCTGATCACCGGCCAGGACGGCGCCACCCACCAGATGCTGGAGGACATCGGCCTGATGCGGATCATGCCGGGCATGGTCGTCATCTGCCCCGGCGACGCCCTGGAGGCCGAGCGGGCCACCATCGCGATGGCCGCCCACCCCAGCGCGTGCTATCTGCGGCTGGCGCGCGACAAGACGCCGGTCTTCTCCACGCCCGACTCGCCGTTCGAGATCGGCACGGCGTACGTGCTGCGGGAGGGCACCGACGTGACCCTGATCGGCACCGGCACCATGACGTACGAGCTGCTCGTTGCCGCGGAGATTCTCGCCGACCAGGGCATCTCGGCCGAGATGGTGCACGTCCCGACGGTCAAGCCGCTGGATGAGGAGACGATCCTGGCCAGCGCCCGCAAGACCGGCTGCGTCGTCACCGCCGAAGAGGGTCAGATCGCCGGTGGCCTCGGCGGCGCCGTCGCCGAGTTGCTCGGCGAGAAGGCGCCGATGCCGGTCAAGCGACTCGGCGTCGAAGACCGGTACGGCGAGACCGGCAGCCCCCGCGAACTGCTGGAGGCCTTCGAGCTGACCGGGGAGCACCTGGCGCGCAAGGCCGCGGAGTTCCTGCGAGCCCGCTGAGCGGTTACCGAGTGTCGCCTCGACGCGGCACGCCCTGGGGGCGATCCTGATCGGGGATCGCCCCCGCGGCGTGCCCACCCTGACTTTGGTCCCTGGCGGGGCAGGGTAAACAACGGCCAAAGTTTGGGGAATAACTCATCCTGGAAGGCACACCATGAGCACAGTCGCTCAGCCCGCGCCAGTCGCCGGCTCCCAGGGCGTCCACCCCGTCGACGAGGTCCTGCCCGCCCCGAAACTGGCCATTTACGGCCTGCAACACGTCCTGGCCTTCTATGCCGGCGCCGTCATCGTCCCGATCCTGCTGGCCAGCGCCATCGGGCTGGACACCGAGACGCTGATCCACCTGATCAACGCCGACCTGCTGACCTGTGGCATCGCCTCGATCATCCAGTCGGTGGGCTTCTGGAAGGTCGGCGTGAAGCTGCCACTGCTGCAGGGCGTGACGTTCACGGCGGTCTCGCCGATGATCGCGATCGGCCTGTCGCAAGGCGGCGGCCGCGAGTCGCTGCCCTACATCTACGGTTCGGTCATCGTCGCCGGCTTGACGACCTTCTTCATCGCGCCGTACTTCGCCAAGATGATCCGCTTCTTCCCGCCGGTCGTCACCGGCAGCGTCATCACCATCATCGGTGTCGCGCTGCTGCCGGTCGCCGCGAACGACGCGATCATGGCCGCCCCGGACCCCAACCGGAACTTCGTGCAGATCGGCGTCCCCGCCGACCAGATCGCCGTCCGCAGCATCCTCTACGCCGTCGGCACGCTGTTCTTCATCGTCTTCCTGCAGCGCTTCTTCCGCGGCTTCCTCGGCACCATCGCGGTGCTGCTCGGCCTGGTCGGCGGCACCCTGGTGGCCTGGGCTCTCGGAGACGCCCACTTCGACTCGGTCGGCAGCGCGTCCTGGGTCGGCGTCACGACGCCGTTCTACTTCGGCGTGCCGAAGCTGGCCTTCGCCGCAGTCGTCTCGATGATCGTCGTCATGCTGATCACCGCGGTGGAGACCACCGGCGACGTCTTCGCCACCGGCGAGATCGTCGACAAGGAGATCGGGTCCGAGGACATCGCCCGCGCGCTGCGCGCCGACGGCCTGGCCACCACGCTCGGCGGCGTGCTCAACAGCTTCCCCTACACCTGCTTCGCCGAGAACGTCGGCCTGGTCCGGCTGACCCGCGTGAAGTCCCGCTGGGTCGTGGCCAGCGCCGGCGCCATCATGATCATCCTGGGCCTGCTGCCCAAGGCCGGCGCCATCGTCGCGGGCATCCCGCACCACGTCCTGGGCGGCGCGGCCCTGGCGATGTTCGCCACGGTCGCCGTGGTCGGCATCCAGACCCTGACCCGGGTCGACTTCAAGGACGATCGCAACATCGTTATCGTGGCGACGTCGCTGGCCCTGGCCCTGCTCGTGACGGTCCAGCCCAACATCGCCAAGGTCGTCCCAAGCTGGGCCGAGATCATCTTCGGCTCCGGCATCACCCTCGGCAGCCTCTGCGCGATCCTGCTCAACCTGGTCTTCCACCACACCGGCGGCCGGCAGCACACGAGCGAGGAAGCTATCGCCGACGCCACCGAGCGGTCCCGCGAGTCGGCCATCGGAGACTGATCGTGTCGATCTTCCGGGGCGCGCTCCTGGACACGCCGTGCGGCGAGTCCGGGGGCGCGTCCTTCGCCGTCCCCACCACCTTGCGCGTCGAGTCCGACGGCGCCCTGCTCGTACGCAACGGCGTCATCGCAGCCCGGGGGCCGGCCGCCGCCCTGCTCGCGGCACATCCCGGCGAGGAGGTGATCGACTGCCGCCCCGGACTGCTGTTGCCGGGGTTCATCGACACCCACGTGCACTACCCGCAGGTCCGCGTCATCGGCGGCCTGGGCCGCCCGCTGCTGGAGTGGCTGGACCAGTGCGCGCTCCCGGAGGAAGCGCGGCTCGCCGACCCGACGTACGCGCTCGGCGTCGCCACCGACTTCCTCGCCGGGCTCGCCCGGGCCGGCACGACCTCGGCCCTGGTTTTCGGCAGCCACTTCGCCGGGGCGATGACGGAGTTCTTCTCGGCCGCCGCCGGTTCCGGGCTCCGGATCACCGCCGGGCTGGTCGTCTCGGACCGCGCGCTGCGGCCCGACCTGCTCACGACGCCGGACCGGGCGCTGGCCGAGGGGGCCGAGTTGGCGCGGGCGTCGCACGGGGTGGGACGACTGCGGTACGCCGTGACGCCACGCTTCGCGTTCTCCTGCTCGGGTGAGCTGTTGGCGTCCTGCGCGGAGCTGGCCTCGTCGGTGCCCGGCGCCTTCGTGACCAGCCACGTCAACGAGAACGAGGCGGAGATCGCGGGGGTGGCCGCGGCCTTCCCCTCCTGCGCCGACTATGTCGGGGTCTACGCGGACCACGGCCTGCTCGGGGCCCGGACCGTGCTGGCGCACGACGTACATCCCCTGCCCCGCGAACTGGCCGCCCAGGCCGACGCGGGCTCCGCCGTCGCGCACTGCCCGACCAGCAACGCGGCGCTCGGCAGCGGTCTGTTCCCGTTCCTGGCCCACGAGGCGGCCGGGGTGCGGATCGCGCTCGGCTCGGACGTCGGCGGCGGGACGGGATTCTCCCTGGCCAAGGAGGGGTTGCAGGCGTACTTCGCGCAGCGCCTCACCCCCGCGGAGCGGCGCCGCGAGCTGACCGCGGCCGACCTGCTGCGGCTGGCCACGGCGGCGGGAGCCGACGCACTGGGACTGGCTGCGCGTACCGGCGACTTCGAGGTGGGGCGGGAGTTCGACGCCGTCTGGTGGCGGCCGCAGGAGGGATCGACCTTCGAGGTCGGGCTGCGGCACGCCGAGTCGGCCGAGGATGCGCTCGCCAAGCTGTTCGCGTTGGGCACCCCGGCCGACATTGCCGCGGTCTGGGTCGCCGGGGACCGTCTGGCGCTCTGACCCAGACCCGCGAGCAGGAGGTGGGGCTTGGTGGGGCCGGAGTAGGGGTGGCCGGGGTGGGGTGGCCAGGGTAGAGGTGGTGGGGTGTGGTGTGGGTTTTGGGGTGGGGTTGGGGGTT
>Ga0102832_1002379_pt1 | contig 11605 bp, 9 predicted proteins | sample EBPBio282013_DNA_FD_88942 | JGI IMG/M metagenome (GOLD analysis project Ga0102832, IMG submission 88942) | Wastewater treatment Type I Accumulibacter community from EBPR Bioreactor in Madison, WI, USA - Reactor 2_5/28/2013_ DNA (Illumina Assembly) | ecosystem: Engineered > Bioreactor > EBPR >...
TGTCGATGCCGGCCTTCTGGCAGGCCTGCTTGACGATCGCCTGCGTCTTCTGGCGCGGCTGGTTGATCGAGGTCTGGTAGACGAACTTCAGCTTCTTGCCGTCCTTGGCGCGGATGCCGTCCGGGCCCTTGGCCCAGCCGGCCTTGTCGAGGATGTCGTTCGCCTTGTCGACGTTGAACTCGTACTTCGTCGTCTTCGAGCGGAAGCGCTCGGGATTGTTGATGAAATTCGGCGTCGCCACGCCGGTGCGGCCGTAGATGTGCTTCTCGACCGAGTCCTTGTCGACCAGCAGCGCCAGCGCCTGGCGCACCGCCGGGTCGCTGAGCGTCGGGTGCTTGGTCTTGAGACTGGCGCGCTCGCCGTCGACCTCGGTCCACGGATCGGTGCTGTTGACCTGGATGTGCTCGATCGCGCCGCCCTTGTTCAGCACGACGCGGCCCTTGCCGCCCTTTTCCATGCGCAGCAGGATCTCGTCCTCGACCTGCAGGTTCCAGGCGAAGTCGAACTCGCCGGTCTGCAGCACCGCGCGCGCCGCCGACACCGCGTCACCGCCGCCCTTCATCTCGATGGCGTCGAAGTACGGCCGGTTGGGCAGGTGATAGTCGGTGTTGATCGTGCCGGCGACGAGGTCGCCGGGCTTGAACTCCTTGAACTTGTACGGGCCGGTGCCGACCGGCTTGAGGTTGGTCGGCGCCTCGCGGGACTTGGCGCCGACGTAGTCGGCGAACAGGTGCTTCGGGATGATCATGCCGGCCGGTCCGACGAAGGCGTCGGCCCAGAACGGCGTCGGCTGGGCGAACTTCACGATCACCGTGTAGGGGTCGACCTTCTCGACCGTGACGTCCTTGTACGAGCCGCTGGTCACCGCCGAGGTCTCGGGGTTGCGCGCGTACTCCCAGGTGAAGACGACGTCGTCGGCCGTGAACGGCTTGCCGTCGTGCCACCTCACGCCCTGCTTCAGCTTCCAGGTCACCGACTTGCCGTCGGCCGCCAGCGTGCCGTCCTCGCGGCCCGGGATCGAGGCGGCCAGCACCGGCCGCAGGTTGCCCTCGCCGTCCCAGCCGGCCAGCGGCTCGTAGAAGATGCGGCTGCCGTCCTGGTCCTTGGTGCCGACCGCGAAGTGCGGGTTCAGGAGCGTCGGGCCCTGCCACCACAGCACCTTCAGCAGCCCGCCGCCGCCACGCTTGGTCGGCTTGTAGGGCGGCGAGATCGACTGCGCCTGCGCGACGCCCGACAGCGCCAGCAGCTGGTTGGCGAACGGGGCGGTCAGCCCCACCGCCGTCATGCGCCTCAAGAAGGACCGGCGGGACAGGCGCCCCGTCCGGACCCGGTCGATCAGACCCCTGAGATCCCGTTCGTCCATGATGCCCTCCTGCCCTGACGCTCCCGCTATCCTGCAAGATGCGTGCAAGCCGGCATCGGATCAGGCCCGTCCGGCAGCGTCAACGACGCCCGTTCTCCTTCCACGCCTTGATTTCACGAATTGGCTCCGTCATACCGCCCTGCCCTCGCCCTCCACCGGCGGGGTGCGCGGAGGTCCAAACCCCGCGCCAATCCACGACGAGCGGAGTCCACATCCCATGTCTGACGTCACGACCGCGGCCGCCAACCCGCATCTCGCGCAATACCAAGCGCGCGGCCTCAAGGGCCGGATCCTGTCCGGCGTGCAGCCGACCGGCAACCTCCACCTCGGCAACTACCTCGGCGCGATCCGCAACTTTGCCCGCCTGCAGGACGACTACGAGTGCCTGTACTGCGTGGTCGACCAGCACGCGATCACGGTGCCGCAGGATCCGAAGCTGCTGGCCGCCCAGACGCGCGAGATCGCCTCGGCGTTCCTCGCCGCCGGCGTCGACGGCAAGAAGCAGATCATCTTCAACCAGTCGATGGTGCCGGCGCACGCCCAGCTCGCCTGGGTGTTCAACTGCGTGGCGCGCATGGGCTGGATGAGCCGCATGACCCAGTTCAAGGAGAAGGCCGGCAAGGACCGCGAGAACGTCTCGCTGGGCCTGTTCGCCTATCCCGCGCTGATGGCCGCCGACATCCTGATCTACAAGGCGACCCACGTGCCGGTCGGCGAGGACCAGAAGCAGCACCTCGAGCTGACGCGCGACATCGCGATCAAGTTCAACAACGACTTCGCCGCGCCCGACTTCTTCCCGGTCACCGAGCCGCTGATCTTCGGCGAGGCGACGCGCGTCATGAGCCTGCGCGACGGCACCAAGAAGATGAGCAAGTCCGACCCGTCGGACCAGTCGCGCATCAACCTGACCGACGACGCCGACGCGATCGCCATGAAGATCCGCCGCGCCAAGACCGACCCGCTGCCGATGCCGGAGACCGTCGAGGACGCCGAGAAGCGGCCCGACGCCGACAACCTGCTCGGCATCTTCGCGGCGCTGGCCGATCGCGAGAAGGCGGATGTCGTGCGCGAATTCGCCGGCCAGCAGTTCTCGGCCTTCAAGGCGGCGCTGACCGAGGTCGCGGTGGCCAAGCTCGGCCCGGTGGGCGCCGAGATGCAGCGGCTGATGAAGGACCCGGCGCATGTCGACGGCATCCTGCGCGACGGCGCGGCGCGCGCCCGCGCCATCGCCGACCCGATCCTGGCCGATGTCTACAGGACGGTGGGCTTCCTGAAGCCGTAAGGCGGCTTCGGGGTCAGCCCTCCATCCGGGTCAGCGCCCACTTGACGCTGGCGCCCTCGGCCGGGACCTGGCCGACCAGCACGATCTGCTCGGTGCGGCGCAGCCTTCCTTCCTCGCCGAGGTAGATGCTCTCGGCGAGGCCGATGCCGGCGCCCGAGGCGCGCAGCCGCCAGCCGCGGCCGCTCGGCAGCCGCATCAGCACCGCCTGGCCGCTCTGGGCCAGCGTCGCCTTGACCGCGGGATGCAGGTGGAAGCGCACGATGAAGCGCTTGTCCGGCACCGCAACCAGCTTGCCTTCCGGCCCGACGAAGGTGTCCTCGCCGCGCAGGTCGCCGCCGTCGGGCGACAGCCAGAGGCGGCGGCGATGGACGATGCCGTACAGCGACTTGTAGCCGTCGTGCATCATGTCGAGCCACTGCGCGCCGTCGTTGTCGGCGCGGTCGACCAGCACGTTGCCGGCGCGGTACTCGAGCGATCCGTGCTCGGTGATCTCGGTCGAGTTGGTGTCGTCGATCACCGCGGTCGAATGCGCCGCCGTGTAGCGCATGAAGCGCTGCCAGTCGCGCGGCGCGCCGGGATAGCAGCCGCAGTTGACGATCAGCCGCTCGTGCGCGGCGCTCATCTCGAACGACAGCGTGCCGGCATGGGCGATCGCGTCCATGCCGCGGCCCGGCGGGCTGCCGGCATCGGCGATCACCAGCGAGGTGCCGGCGGCCATCCGCTGGAAGCCGCTGACCAGCGCCATCTGCGGCGCCGGCTCGGCCGAACCGGAGCGCGCCAGCACGAGGTCGATGGCGGTGCGGTCGCCTTCCCACGAGCCGTTGAACAGGGCCAGCCCGCCGTCGCCATGGCGGAACAGGCGCAGCATCGGCGCCAGGCGGTCGATCGCGCCGGCGATCTCCGGCGGAGTCTTGCGCTCGGCCGAGGCCAGCGCCGAGCGCACGTCGATCAGGTGGCGCAGCACCGAGACCTGGAGGTGCGGCGCGCGCTCGGCGACGATGCCGTCGTGCATCACGTAGCGCTTCACGAACTTCGACAGGCGCGCCAGGTTCTGCTCGAGGCTCTTCTCGTAGCGCTTGCCGTCGCGCAGGAAGGCGAGGTCGGCGAACACCATCGCCTTGAGCACGCCAACCGCTTCCTGGCCGTGCAGGCCGGTGCGCAGCGTGCGGCGCAGGTGGGTGCGCTGGCGGGCCAGCGAGAACACCAGGCGGGCGGGGAACTCGGGATCGGCCGCGGTCGACAGCCAGTCGTAGTGCCGGATCCAGGCGACCATGCGCTCGGCCAGCACCTCGCGCTTCCAGGTGACCGGCGACCAGCGCCACTCGCGCTCCGACCAGTCGTCGACCAGGCGGACGGCCAGCGCCGCCGTGCCGGGCTCGCCGCAGTCGCGCAGGTCGCGCAGCCAGGAGAAGCCGTTGAGGGCGTCGAGCCACTGCGCCGAGGCGCCGGCGCGCCGCCACGGCGCGTCGCTCGACCCGGGGACGACGCTGCCGACGCCGTTGCGCGTCACCAGTTCGCCGCCGATCAGGCGCTGGCCCAGCGCCGGGTCGCCCGGCCAGGTATCGGGCGCGACGGCGAAGAACGAGCGCGGCGAGACGTAGCCCAGGGTCAGGGAATAGAGACCCGACTGCAGGAACCGCAGGGACAGCGGCGGGCGTTGGGGCGCCGCGGGCTTGGCGGCGCGGGCGGGGGTCGAACGGGTCGGGCGGGAACCGGCCACCAGGGGCTCACCCGAACGCCGCGCGTCAGAGGCAACCAGCGTCATTAGCTTCTGTTGTTTGGCCCGCCGGTCGTTGCCACCGGGCAGTTGAGGGGTTGGAGACAGTCTACCCGACCCGGACGGCTCTGGCGATGGCCCCTTGAACCGCCCCGGCCAGCCCCCAGATTCTGGTCACGGGAAGGCCTCAGGGATTCCCGGACCGTCGCTCCCCGGAGGAAGGTTCATGAGCAGGATACCGATGTTCAACTCGCCGCTGCTGCTGGGTTTCGACCAGCTCGAGCGCACCCTCGACCGCCTCGCCAAGAATGCCGAGGGGTACCCGCCCTACAACATCGAGCGGATCGGCGAGAACGGCCTGCGCATCACCCTCGCGGTCGCCGGCTTCACCACCGAGGACCTCGCCATCGAGCTGGTCGAGAACCAGCTGACCGTGCGCGGCCGGCAGGCCGACGACGCCGACCGGGTCTACCTGCACCGCGGCATCGCCGCCCGGCAGTTCCAGCGCGCCTTCATGCTGGCCGACGGCATCGAGATCACCGGCGCGCGCCTGTCCAACGGCCTGCTCGCCATCGACCTCGTGCGGCCCGTGCAGGAGCCCCGCATCCGCCGCATCAAGATCGACGCCGGCGAGGGCCGCGAAGACGCCGACCCGGCCGGCAACACGATCGACATCGCCGCGCGGCGCACCTCGCGCTGACGCTCCTGGAGGACGACATGGAAACCGGACAGACGACCTACACGCCGCTGGCGGACGAGGCCTTCCTGGGCCTCGGTGCCGAGCACATCGCCTACGTGCGCCCGATCGACCTGGAGGACGGCAAGCATGCCGTCGGGATCTTCTCGGCCGACGGCAAGCCGATGGCCGCCGCCGCCTCGATCGAACTGGCCCAGGCCCTGGTCCGCCAGCACGATCTTGAGCCGGCCCTCGTCCACTGAGAGAGGGCGCGGCTACGCGGCGCTCTGTGCCTGGACCGATTCGGTGAGCAGGGCGTAGAGCGCTTCCGCGCTCTCGGTGGCGCGCAGCTTCTCGACCAGGCCGCGATCGCGCAGCAGGCGCGACACCCGGGCCAGCGCCTTGAGATGGTCGGCGCCGGCGCCCTCGGGCGCCACCAGCAGGAAAACCAGGTCGACCGGGCGGTCGTCGATGGCGTCGAAATCGACCGGGTGGCCGAGCCGGGCGAACAGGCCGCGCGGCTGGGTCGCCGTCGACAGGCGGGCATGCGGAATGGCGATGCCGCCGCCGATGCCGGTCGAGCCGAGCCGCTCGCGCTCGAGCAGGCGGTCGAACAGGCGCCGCTCGTCGGTGCCCAGCAGGGGCGCGCCGCGCGACGCCAGTTCGGCCAGCAAGGCTTTCTTGCCGGACGCTTTCACGCTCGGGAGGACGGCATCCGGGCTCGCCAGCAAATCGGCAATTTCCACAATGACACCAATAGGTTAACGGACGAACGCCCGATCGTTTCGCGGCCCGACGGCGCCCCTATAAGCGCCCCGTCCGGCCGGGTCAAGCCGCACTTGCCGTGACCGTGCAAGGGTCGACCGGCCCATCTCGATCCGCCTCAGTCGGCCGTGCCGCCCAAGGCCTGGCTCGCCAGCGCACCGCCCTGCACCGCCACCGGCGGCGCGCTGCGCGACAGGCCGAGCCGGCCCAGCCGGCGGCGCTCGGCCGACGACGGGATGCGCATGGCCTCGCGGTACTTGGCGACGGTGCGGCGCGCGATCTCGATGCCCTCGCCCTTCAGCAGGTCGACGATGCGATCGTCGGACAGCGGGGCATGGGCGCTCTCGCCGCCGACCAGGTGGCGGATGCGCGAGCGCACCGACTCGGACGACACGACGACGCCCGGCGTGCGCGCCGGCAGCGCCGAGGTGAAGAAGTACTTGAGCTCGAAGATGCCGCGCGGCGTCGAGATGTACTTGTTCGAGGTGACGCGGCTCACCGTGCTCTCGTGCAGCTCGGTGGCGATGGCGATGTCGCGCAGCACCAGCGGCTTCAGCGCGCTGACGCCGTGGCGGAAGAAGCCGTCCTGCTGGCGCACGATCTCGCGCGCGACCTTGAGGATCGTCGTGGCGCGCTGCTCCAGCGTCTTGACCAGCCAGTTGGCCGACTGGAAGCGCTCGGCGACGAAGTCACGGTCGGGCTTGGCGCGCGCGCCCTTCATCAGGGTCGCGTGGTAGTTGCGATCGACCAGCACCTTCGGCAGCGCATCGGTGTTGAGCTCGATGTGCCAGCCTTCCTCGCCGGACTCCGGGTCCTTGGCGACGCGCAGGTAGAGATCGGGCTGCACCGGCTGGATCGGCTCGAAGTCGAAGGCCTGGCCCGGCCGCGGGTCGAGCGTGCGCAGCTCGGTCAGCATGTCGCGCAGGTCCTCGTCGTCGACGCCGCAGCGGCGGCGCAGCTGGCCGAGTTCTCCGGCCGCCACGAGGTTGAGGTTGTCGAGCAGCGCCTGCATCGCGGGATCGAGGCGGTCGCGCTCGGCGAGCTGGGCGGCGAGGCACTCAGAGACGCTGCGGGCGAACAGGCCGGCCGGCTCCATCTGGCGCAGGCGGGCCCACACCTTCTCGACCAGCGCGACGTCGACGGCGGCGCCCTCGGCGACGGCCGGCGCCTCGAGGCGGCAGTAGCCCGCCTCGTCGAGGCCTTCGGCCAGCTTCAGGGCGATGCGGCGGTCGGCCGGGTCGGTGAACATCAGCTCGATCTGCTCGAGCACGTGGACGGCCAGCGAGCGCGGCCGCTCGGCAGCGAAATCGAGGGCGGTCGGCGCATCCTCGCGCTGGCCGCTGGCGGAACCGGGGGCGCTCGCCGCGGCGTCGCCGCCGCGGTCGGCGTACTCGCGCGTCCAGCGGTCGTCGGCCTCGGCCAGCGCCGGGGCGGCCGCAGCCAGGGTGTCGGCGGTGTCGTTCGGGGCGTCGGCGATCGGCGCCTCGGGCTCGTTGGTCGGGCCGTCGTCGGACGGGCCTTCCGCGAGCAGCGGGTTCTTCTCCAGCTCCTGCTGGATGTAGGCGGCCAACTCGAGATGCGAGAACTGCAGCAGCTTGATCGCCTGCTGAAGCTGCGGCGTCATTGCCAGGGTTTGGCGTCCCGCCAGGATCAGACTCGGACCGATACGCATGTGCCCCCCTGAGGTCGAACGACCTCCCCGTAACATGGGCTCATGCAATCGCCGTGCCAAGTCCCGGCGCAAAATTTGCTTGGGGCCTGTTAATCCCCCGGGCGCGTGCCTACGGGCGACCGGCCAGTAGGCGACCCAGTGGGCGAACTAGTGGGCGAAGATGTCGACCTCGGGCCACCCGGCGATGTCGAGCCGAGCCCGGCTGGGCAGGAAGCCGAATGCCGCCTGGGCCAGCTCGGTGCGACCCTCGCGCTCCAGCAGGACGTCGAGCTTTGCCTTCAGGGCATGCAGGTGCAGCACGTCCGAGGCGGCATAGGCCAGCTGCTCGTCGCTCAGCCGGTCGGCGCCCCAGTCGGAGGTCTGCTGCTGCTTGGAAATCTCGACCCCCAGCAGCTCCTTGCAGAGGTCCTTGAGGCCCCAGCGGTCGGTGAAGGTGCGGACCAGCTTGGCGGCGATCTTGGTGCAGTAGACCGGCTCGCAGCGCACGCCCAGCGCGTGCTCCAGCACGGCGATGTCGAAGCGGCCGAAGTGAAACAGCTTCAGCACCGCCGGGTCGGCCATCAGCGCGGCCAGCCGCGGCGCCTTCACCGGGCCACGCGGGATCTGGACGAGGTGCGCGTCGCCGTCGCCGGCCGACAGCTGGACCAGGCAAAGCCGGTCGCGGTGGGGGTTGAGGCCCATCGTCTCGGTGTCGACGGCCACCGACGGGCCGAAGGACAGGTCCGCGGGGAGATCGCCGCGGTGCAGGGTGATGGCCATCTAGGGATTGCCTCGCGAGCCGCGCATGGTGCCCAGGAGAAGACTCGAACTTCCACGCCTCGCGGCGCTAGTACCTGAAACTAGTGCGTCTACCAATTCCGCCACCTGGGCACGGCATGCGGCTCGTGAGGGCGGTGAGTTAGGGCCAGCGGGCTCCATTGTCAACGCCGCTGCGTGAATTGCGTTCTGCAATCGCACGCCGCGGTCCCGCGCCGGGGCGGATTTGCAGCCTGCAACGGGCCAGCGACCCCACGGCCCCTTGCGCGGCGTCGGCATTGGGCTATAGCCAAGCCCCATGGATATCAAGCAGGTCACCGTTTTCGGCGGGTCGGGCTTCGTCGGCCGGGCCATCGTGCGCGCCCTCGCCCCGCAGGGCTACCAGATCCGGGTGGCGTGCCGCCGCGTCGAGCTGGCCGAGCCGATCCGCACCGCCGGCGACGTCGGCCAGGTCGTGGCGATGCGCACCAACCTGCGCATGCCGCAGTCGGTGGCCGCCGCCGTCGCCGGCAGCCAGGCCGTCATCAACGCCGCCGGCATCCCGTTCCAGCGCGGCCGCCAGCGCTACCAGGCCGTCCATGTCGAGGGCGCGCGGGCGATCGCCGAGGCGGCGCGCGCCGCCGGCGTGGCGCGGCTGGTCCACGTCTCGGGCCTCGGCGCCGACGACCGCTCGAGCCGCAACCCGTTCATCCGGTCCAAGGTCGACGCCGAGGACGCGATCATCGCGGGCTTCCCGGACGCCACGATCCTGCGTCCCAGCGTGGTGTTCGGCCCGGGCGACGCGGTGTTCAACCGGATGGCCAAGATCGCCGCCATGGCGCCGTTCCTGCCGGTGATCGGCAGCGGCACGGCCAAGGTGCAGCCGGTCTATGCCGGCGACGTCGGCGCCGCCGCCGCGGCCGTGCTGGCCCGCCCCGACACCGCCCGCAGCGTGTTCGAGCTGGGCGGTCCGCGCGTCTACAGCTACCGCGAGCTGGCCGCCCTGGTGCTGCACGAGATCGACCGCGACAAGCGGGTGATCGGCGTCCCGGCCGGCCTGATGAAGCTGGCCGGCTGGTTCGCCGAGTTCGCGCCCGTGCCGCCGTTCAGCCGCGACCAGGTCGACCTGCTGCTGGCCGACAACGTGGTGCGCGGCGGGGCGAAGACCCTGGCCGACCTCGGCATCGTGCCCACCGCCGCCGAGTCGATCCTGCCGACCTACCTCGACCGCTTCCGGGTCGGCGGCCGCTACAACCAGCACGCCCCGGCCTGATTTTCCCAAAGAAACGTCGATTCTCCCGGCGCCATCGCATGCCTGGGGCATATGGTCCTATATCGGTACTAATACTGATCGTATACTAGTCCTGGGTGGGCGATAACGGGCTTCGGAGAACCCCGTTCCGAAAAATAGGTCAATCGTATTGACTTAAATCTGGAGGGATGCTCTAACGCGCTGCCCGCCGCAGCTTTTGCGCGGTCGGCTTGCTTCTTGCGTAAGAAAATTTCCCGACCCCGCCGCCGAGCAGGACCGCCATGGCCGAGAGGATGCTGAAGTTCGTCGCCACGCCGCAGGCGCTGCCCGACAAGCGGGCCGCGGCCGAGCGGCGGCGCGATTTCGACGAGATTTACGCCAGCTATGCCCGCGACAAGGCGGCCGAGCAGGCCTCGCGCTGCTCGCAGTGCGGCGTGCCGTTCTGCCAGATCCACTGCCCGCTCCATAACAACATCCCGGACTGGCTGAAGCTGACCGCCGAGGGCCGCCTCGAGGAGGCCTACGAGCTGTCGTCGGCGACCAACAACTTCCCCGAGATCTGCGGCCGCATCTGCCCGCAGGACCGGCTGTGCGAGGGCAACTGCGTCATCGAGAAGGGCTTCGAGTCGGTGACCATCGGCTCGGTCGAGAAGTTCATCACCGACACGGCGTGGCGCCAGGGCTGGGTGCGGCCGATCACGCCGCGCCGCGAGCGGCCCGAGAGCATCGGCATCGTCGGCGCCGGCCCGGCCGGCCTCGCCGCCGCCGAGCAGCTGCGGCGCAAGGGCTACCAGGTCACCGTCTACGATCGCTACGACCGGGTCGGCGGCCTGCTGATCTACGGCATCCCGAACTTCAAGCTCGAGAAGGAGATCGTGCAGCGGCGCGAGACGCTGCTGCGCGAGTCGAAGGTGACGTTCGTGCTGAACTGCGAGGTCGGCCGCGACGTCACGCTGGCCGAGCTGCGGCAGCGCCATGCCGCGGTACTGATCGCGACCGGCGTCTACAAGGCGCGCGACATCGCCGCGCCCGGCGTCGGCCTGCCCGGCATCGCGCCGGCGCTCGACTACCTGACCGCCTCCAACCGGCACGGCCTGGGCGACAGCGTCGCCGCCTTCGAGTCGGGCGAGCTGGATGCCAAGGGCAAGAACGTCGTGGTGATCGGCGGCGGCGACACGGCAATGGATTGCGTGCGCACCGCGGTGCGCCAGGGCGCGGCCTCCGTCACCTGCCTCTATCGCCGCGACAAGGCGAACATGCCGGGTTCGATGCGCGAGGTGAAGAACGCCGAGGAAGAAGGCGTCACCTTCGAATGGCTCGCCGCCCCCGAGGCCTTCTTCGGCGACGACAGGGTGGAGGGCGTGCGCGCCCAGCGCATGCATCTCGGCCTGCCGGACGCGACCGGCCGCCAGCAGGTGGAACCGATCCCCGGGGCGCATTTCAACCTGCGCGCCGACCTGGTCATCAAGGCGCTCGGCTTCGACCCCGAGGATTTGCCGGCGGCGTTCAACGAGCCGGCGCTCGGCGTGACGTACTGGCCCCGGGCAAGTTTCAGAGACCTGGCAAAGCAGTTCTTCGCAACCGGCGCCTGGCGCGCAGTGCTGACGAAGCGGCACCCGCGCGAGACCCCGTGGCGCTTCTATGCGCCGGGCACCCTGGTGCTCGCGCTCGCGCTGAGCATCCTGCAGCGCGCGGTGTGCGGGTGGGCGATCGTCAAAGCGTCCAGCCGCGTCCGCAAGGATTTTCCTTATCGCGCGGGGAATCCTCGAAGAGGGCACATGCGGCGCGAGGAGCGCTTCCGCGAGTTCTGACAAACCGAGATCTGTATCGGTCAAACGAACGGCGTGACGCGGCAGCCCTGCCGATCGCAATAGGGCACTGAGCCATTTGCCGTCCCATGAGGGGGCGCTTGCGAAGACCTCATGCCCCTGGAGCGCTGTCACCAGCCTGTTTGCTACGTGTTCGGTCGTGGCGCCGTGTTGCAACAATTCCTCCCGAGAGATGCCATGTATCGCCTGTGCTGTTGGGTCCCAATCCGTCCATTTATCGATCGGTCTGATCAGAAATGCCTCGGCGGCACCGTCCTCGAAGACCCAGGCGACCTCGATAGGATAGCCGTGCCGGCCGAGCGAGGAGGCCTCGA
>Ga0102832_1002383_pt1:5000-11587 | contig 11587 bp, 4 predicted proteins | sample EBPBio282013_DNA_FD_88942 | JGI IMG/M metagenome (GOLD analysis project Ga0102832, IMG submission 88942) | Wastewater treatment Type I Accumulibacter community from EBPR Bioreactor in Madison, WI, USA - Reactor 2_5/28/2013_ DNA (Illumina Assembly) | ecosystem: Engineered > Bioreactor >...
CGAAGACCTGATGATTTGCGACGGCGAATCGACGCCGATGTGCATCGGTGGTGTATTCGGTGGCGCCGATAGCGGCGTGTCGGATGGCACTACGGCGATCTTTCTGGAAAGTGCCTATTTCCACCCCAAAACCATCCGCCGCTCCATGCTGCGCCACAACCTGCGCACCGATGCGGCCTGGACCTTTGAAAAAGGCGTAGACCCCAATGGCTCGCTGCGCGCCCTGGCACGCGCTGCCCAACTCGTCGTCGAACTGGCCGGCGGGAAAATTGATTCCGGCGTTACCGACATTTACCCGACGCCTATTCAGCCTGCGCATGTGGAAGTAGAATACGAGCGCATCCACCGCCTCATCGGCGAAAGGCTGCCCGCAGAAAAAATCAAAAATATCCTGAATGCGCTCGAAATCGGTATCGAAAACGAGACACCGCAAGGATTCACGGCCATCATTCCGACCAACAAACCCGACGTGACCCGAGAAGCCGATGTGGTGGAAGAAATCCTGCGCGTACACGGACTCGATTCGGTGCCCATCCCGACACAGATTCGCAGCAGCATGGAAATTCAGGCACGCCCGAACCCGGATACCGTGCGCAACCAGGCCGCCGATTTTCTGGCTTCCAACGGTTTTAATGAAGGCATGAGCCTCGCGCTCACCAATTCTGCCTACCACGTAGGCCCGGAAGCCGTGCTACCTGTTGACAATGAACAACTTGTCTACATCCATAACTCTGCCAACCAGGGCCTGGATTGTATGCGCCCCACCATGTTGTTCAGCGCGCTGGAAGCCGTACAACGCAACCAGAACCGCCAGAATCCCGACCTGCGGCTGTTCGAATTTGGCAAAACATACAGCCGTTCCGGTGAAAAACTTTCCGAAGTAGCCCGCCTTTCCGTTTGTATGACCGGCGTACACGACGCAGAGAGTTGGCATCCGGCAGCCAAAAAAACGGTCGATTTTTATACCCTGAAATACTATGTGCGCAACCTGCTCGCCCGATTGGGTGTGAGCGGTTTTCAGGAAACTGTACTCCAGGAAACGCCTTACCAGTACGCCTTGCAATACCACCGCGGACCGCAGGAACTCGTTCGTTTCGGCGCCGTACAGCCTGCTATTTTGAAAAAAATGGACATCAAAAACCCGGTGTTTTTTGCCGATTTCCATTTTGACAATATCCTCAAAGCAGTGGGCAACAACAAGATTCAGTTCAGCGAAATCAGCCGCTTCCCGACGGTGCGCCGCGACCTGGCGCTGGTGCTGAACCAGAACGTACCTTTCAGCGACATTGTAGCCCTGGCCAACAAAACGGCCAAAAAAATACTCAAGGAAGTGAACCTGTTCGACGTGTTCGAAGACACCACCAAACTTGGCGAAGGCAAAAAATCCTATGCCGTAAGTTTCGTTTTTGAAGACGCTGAAAAAACACTTCAGGACAAGGAAATCGACGCACTGACGCAACAACTCCAGCAGGCTTTCGAAAGCAAACTGGGGGCCGTTATCAGAAAATAAGCCGGCGCTTTTTCTCAAAACCTGTACGGTTTTTAAAACCTTACAGGTTTGCCGTAATCGAAAAGCGCTTTCTATTCATAACTCACACACAAAATGCTCAAAAAATGGAAATCATATCGATATTAATAGGACTTGCGATAGGAGGCGTAGTAGCCTGGCTGATAGCATCCTCCACCATAAAACAAGGAAACCAGAAATCGATTGAAGAACAAAACAGACAGGCCGATCTTATCATTCAGGAAGCCCGCCTGACCGCAAAACGCCTCGAAGACGAGGCCGCAGTAAAAGCCGAAAAAGTAGTATCCAAAGCAGAGGCCGAAAACGAACGCATCAAGCAGCAGAAAATACAGGAAGCCAAAGAGCGATACGCCGCCATGCGCCAGGAAGTGGAAACGGAAAAAGCCCGCCGTCAACTGGAACTCAAGGAACTGGAAATTGAAATCGCTGCCCAGCAGAAAGACCTCAAGGTAGAAACCGACGCCATCAACGCCCGCTTTACCGAACTCGAAACCCGCAAAGGCGAACTCGATACGCGCGAACTCGATCTGGAAGCCATGCGCGAAAACCTGGATAAACAACTCAAAATCGTCCAGAAGAAAAAAGAAGAACTCGATGCCGCCAATGAAGAGCGCATCAAGGCACTGGAAAACATCGCCAAACTGAACCAGCAGGAGGCCAAAGACCAGTTGCTCGAAGCCGTACGTGCCAAATGCGAAACGGAAGCCACGGTCATCATCCGCGACTCCGTCAACCAGGCCAAACTCAACGCCAGCAAGGAAGCCAAGAAAATCGTCATCCAGACGATCCAGCGCATGGCTGCCGAGTTTACCATTGAAAATACCGTGTCGGTTTTCAACCTCGAAAACGACGATATGAAAGGCCAGATCATCGGCCGTGAAGGCCGCAATATCCGCGCCCTCGAAGCCGCTACCGGCGTAGAAGTGATCGTCGACGACACGCCGGAATCCGTCGTGCTCTCCGGCTTCGACCCCGTCCGCCGCGAGATCGGGCGCATCGCCCTCACCAAGCTGCTCGCCGACGGGCGCATCCATCCGGCCCGCATCGAGGAGGTGGTCGAGAAGGTGCGGCAGGAGATGGAGGAGGAGCTCGTCGAGACGGGCGAGAAGACGGCGGTGGAGCTCAACCTCGCCAACCTGCACCCGGACGTGATCCGCATGATCGGGCGGATGAAGTACCGCACGAGCTACGGCCAAAACCTGCTGGCGCACTCCGTCGAAACGGCCCGCCTCGCCTCGCTGATGGCCGCCGAACTGGGCCTCGACGCCACGCGGGCGCGCCGCGCCGGGCTGCTGCACGACATCGGCAAGGTGGTGGAAGAGGAACTCGAACAGCCGCACGCCATCGTCGGGATGGAGCTGCTCGCCCGCTACAAAGAGCACCCCGACGTGCTCAACGCGGTCGGCGCACACCACGACGAGATCGAGATGAACAACATCATTTCGCCGATCGTACAGGCTTGCGACGCTATTTCCGGCGCACGCCCCGGCGCTCGTCGCGAAATTCTGGAAAACTACCTCAAACGCATCGGCGAACTGGAAGAAATTGCCATGAGCCACGAAGGCGTGTCCAAGGCCTTTGCCATGCAGGCAGGCCGCGAACTGCGCGTGATCGTGGAAGCCGACAAGGTGACCGACCAGTACGCCGACGACCTGTCGTTCCTGATTTCACAAAAAATCCAGGACGAAATGCAGTACCCCGGCCAGATCAAGGTGACGGTAATCCGGGAAAAACGGGCGGTGGCATACGCCAGGTAGCGAGGTTATCAGTTATTAGTTATTGGTTATCAGGGTGGTAACGCTTGGGGGAATTTGAACCGGGCGTTACCATTTTTTATGGAATAAAATTAAACACATTTAACTATGTACTCTGGTAAAATCATCGTATTCATCTGTACATTATTATTTATTAAAGTTTCCCTGGTAGCACAAAACACATCCGCCGGGGATAATACCTTTCTTATTCCGGAGATCGGCATGGAAGTGCAATTCCCCTCACAGCCCAGATTCAGTAAAGGAATGGATAAAGGGTATCTTGGATACTTTTCAACGTGTCACTCTTACGAGGGCGCCAATGATTATTATCTGGACACCATTGCCTTTGCCTTAAGAGTGGGTGTATACTACAATGAGAATACTTCCGATACAATCGGTGTGCATACGAAAGGTCTGAAGGCGCTTCGGAATATGGTGCAATTCGATAAAACACTCAAGATCATTCTGGATGAAGCGACGCAATTCCATGGGCTGCCCGCGCGTCGGTTTAAAGTTCTCATTGGCGATGAAAACCCACTTGTCTTATCGATGATTACATTCGCCATGGGGCCGTACTTTATTGAATTGCAGATATATGACCCCAGCATTCCCGGTATGGAAGAAAAGGTATGGAAAAATCGTCCGTTTTTTCAGAGCATTTCCTTTACCCATCCTATGCCTGTAAGACTGCTTAGGGAAAGTCGTGCGGATAGCGATAGTTGCGAATTATTTCCTTGTTATTTAGAAGAACAACAAATGGTCGCCTATTTTCCGGCAGCACCCCTGATTATCCGGGGAAAACTTAATTCGGAAACCCAAGTGACGAAATACCTCTTGGCGCCGTTCGAGCAGGAGCAAGTACTGGTATACGGGCTGGAATTTTATGAAGGTAAACAACCACTTGGTACCCTTACCGACTCAGCCTACATCTCGATGTTCCTGAAATCCAGCAGTGCTTTACTTAAAGTTAGTGAAGAAGAAAAATTGATTTCCTCACGCCCAATCAAATTTCAGGGCAAACCTGCTATGGATTTGCACACGTCTACGACGCTCCCTCCTAATCCGGACGGTATTCAGGAAATCGATATTCACTCCAGGATATTTATACATCAGGGCAGGGTCGTGCGTATGTTTACTTACAGAAAAGCAGGAATGCTGGAGAATTATCCGGCGATTTGCTTTTTTGACTGGATGGTGTTTTTGTAACTTAGTGGTGGCATGGGGATAAAACTGGAAGAGGTTTTTTTCGCGTAGCGAAAAAAACCTCTTCCAGTTTTATCCCCATGCCACCACTAAGCATCCGTCTGGTTTGTCAATCGGTAAACTACTACCTGCCATGTACTTCACCAATCACCCTATTGTCACCGATTTTAACCGCTTCGTCGATTACATCTGTGATACCGAAAAAATAGAACTGACCAAAACCACTGCCAACTTACGAGCGGTAGAGTTGCTGGCCCTCAACGAGCGGATGCAACAACCCCTCCTTGATACCAAAAACAAGCCTACCCACAAGGACTTTGTTTTGTTGACGACCTTTTTCTACATCGGATTGGCGGCCGACTTATGGCGAAAAAAACGCAATGTCAAAGGAGCGTACTTTCTAACCGCGGAATCTTCCAGAATTGCCTTGTATGACCAAATGACTGACGATGAGCGCTACGGGTTCCTGCTTCAGGCGTACTGGTGTTATTTTGATGTCGAATCTGCCTTTGATGACAGAGGATATTACTTTATGGACAATTTACTGGAAGGAATTAGTCAGTTGGAAGCAGGCAAAACATACACGAACCTGGGATCTATCGGCAATTACAGAAGGCCAAAACACCTGATGGTTGTGCTGGCTGCGTTCGGCGTGTTGGAATATACAGTAACTCCGGAAAAAGGACCTGATACCTACATCCACCTGAGTTCTTTAACCATTTCAGAAACAGGTAAAAAAATATTATCAGTGCTTGGCACAGAAAATATGATGATACAATGGCGTGACTTGAATCCTAATATGACCTCGCAACTTTGGGAAAAACTGTACGGTAAACCGGAGGGAGAAATACCGGAACTTTCTGATTTTTTTGAAAAATTCAAAACGGTTTTCCCGGACTGGAAAGTAAAAAAACGCCTGTTCCCGATAGGGAAACCGGCGGTTATGGGTGTTTTTAAATTAAAAATCGCTTTGAGTGCTAAGTGTTATCGGGTCATCGAAATGCATTCCAGTATGTCTTTTGTGCAATTGCACCTTGCTATACAGGATATCTTCGATTTTGATAATGATCACTTATACGCCTTTTACCTGAACGGTAGAGCCCATCACAAACCAGGCAATGTCATTGGCGACCCGAGGGGGGGCTACATGGATGGCGACTATCCTGCCGATTTGATTCTGTTGGGCGAGGTGGATTTGTATGCCGGACAATCGCTTTTGTATGTTTTTGACTTTGGCGATAGTTGGGAGTTTTCCGTCGAAATCATGGATTTTTCCGTTTCTGATGATAAAATTCACGGCAATTATAAACTAATTCAGTCGGTGGGCGATTCACCGGATCAATACAATTATTAGTGTAACGTAGTGGTGGCATTGGGGTAAAATAAAAACGTGTTGTTTTCTCGCAAGGCGAGAAAACAACACGTTTTTATTTTACCCCAATGCCACCACTAAGGACTCACATCAACTCAATCACCTGCACCGACATGGCCGGCACTGCTATTTTCTTCAAGTCATTCAGCGTCGTATCATCCAGCACATTTTTTCCTTTAGTAAAACCGTACAGTCGCTCCGAGAAGCGTTTGGTATCCAGCGTTTTCGCTTCGTCGCTCTGGTTTAAAATCACCATGACCGACTGCGTATCGGTATGCCGGAAATAGACGTACATACCATCCTGCGGCAGGAACTGCGTGAGTTGGCCGCTTTGCAGGGCAGGGCTTTTTTTGCGGTATTGAGCCAGTTTTTTTACAAAATTAAAGGCTTCATTTTCTTTTGCCGTGCGGCCGGCAGCAGTGAATTTATTTTCCTTGTCGCCAGGCCAGCCCCCCGGAAAATCGCGCCGCACCTCGGCATCTGAGGGGTTTTTGAAGTTTTTCATCAAAACTTCCGTACCGTAGTACAATTGTGGCACCCCGCGCTGGGTGAGCAGTATGGCGATGCCCTGTTTGTATTTGTTCATGTCTTCGCCGACAACGGAAAAGAAACGATTCTGGTCGTGGTTGTCCAGAAAGGTCATGTTCAGGTTGGGATTTTCATAAATCATATCCTGACCAAACATGATACACAGGCGGTTGAAACCTTTATCCCAGTCCAGTTTTTCATT
>Ga0102832_1002384_pt1 | contig 11582 bp, 3 predicted proteins | sample EBPBio282013_DNA_FD_88942 | JGI IMG/M metagenome (GOLD analysis project Ga0102832, IMG submission 88942) | Wastewater treatment Type I Accumulibacter community from EBPR Bioreactor in Madison, WI, USA - Reactor 2_5/28/2013_ DNA (Illumina Assembly) | ecosystem: Engineered > Bioreactor > EBPR >...
AGAAAAAAGTAAACATAAATTAGAATAAGTTGACCTCAAGATCAATCAATTATAAGCACAACAAAAGTAAATTCTTGCCAAATATCAAAAGGATATCTAAATCATGCAAAGCTACTAGGAAAAGTTAAAACAAAAAATCATCGCCTTAAAAATTAATGGATCAATTAACTGTTCCGACTAAAAAATCAACACCTAAATTTATATAAAAAATTAACAATAAACTCTCAATATTGATTAATTAATCGCACATTATGCCCAATCAATGTTCTGGCTCATCAACTCATATTTCCTCTCTTTTAGAATCATTAATACATAAATGTTTAAACAAGATAAATCCGTATGGTAATCCCAAACAAGTTCAATTTTAAAAAACGTAAAAAAAGTCATTAGTCTTTTTACCAAAGTATAAATTATTAAAACTGGTGTCTAAATTGTATCTTACTTAATTGGAATCTATCTTGAAGAAGAATAGTAAATGTTTAATCAAAAGATCTACCAGTTTATAACTGAAAACTTTTTCAATGAAAAAGATATTAATGAAGCAATTAGTCAAGCTATAATTTTGTTGATTGAGTAAAAATACATATTGAGGTCTATAATAAAAGACCAAGAAAATTTTTAACTTTAAAAAAATAATAAAGGGAAAGTAATGATAAATAAGGCAAAATAATGGTATTAAAATAAAAAAGCCAAGATACTTAAAAATATTTCTGGATTGAAACAAGAAGCAAGACAAAACAGTAAATATCGACTTGATATTATTGTCATGGACGAGTTAGCAAAAGTATTCGCTTTTATCGCAATAAATAAAATTTCTTAAATGAAAGTTAATAAGAAAAGATAAAAAATTCAAGAATCCATTTTGTCAAAAATCTTTTACTAAGCACTTATTAATGATAAAATGAATGAATTCTTAGTTGAGAAATGCAACAAGTAAAAAAAGTAATAAGATCAAAAAGACAATAAAAAGAAATTGGACTAAAATCAAAAATAAAAATGTCATATCTACTGACAATCATTCCTTAGGGATAAACATAAGTTCTAATCAATCTATTCTTAGATTAAATGAAAAATATTTATATTTAAATGAACTTTAAAAGACTACCACACTTATTTTTCTTTTTGTAATAAATCCTTTATAGTAGGTTTTTATCAATTAAGAAGTCTTTTGAATAAATTTATACAATTTAACAAAATATAATTTAAAGCTAAATAATTTTATTCATGTCGTCTCAGGTTGACGGAGCTATCAATATTCCAGCAAGCTACAAGGCTCAAAGATAGCTTTTAACGAATTATCGAGCAAAATCCATTGAACCAAATGGTCTTTCTTCATGGACATCTTAACAAATGTACAAATCCTCATATGCCCAATTCCATTCAAAGGTATTGCAAATCATCATAGTGATAGGATTCTGTTCAACCAAAAACAGGCTCTATTCCTGGATATCAAGGGTTTATACCACAAGTCAGATCATAAAGTCTTTATGGAAAACGAATGAGTACTTTAAGCAAAGAAATTCTTGGTGGATCAAATTATGGAAAGACATTAAACGGATTGTCAACCAACGGTTTCAATGCAAAGAGAGAAGACTTCGTTGATCAATCAAAAACAGGTTCTACTTCTAAATATGGAAGAAGTTCATGGCTAAAGGCTCATCCTTCATGGCAGGTAAATCATATCATTAATATAAGGGTAATCAATGGCAAACAACTACAAAATAAACTTATCTTGACCCAAAATCTCAAGTAAATCCTACTTTTAGAGAACAACAAAATAATTCTGAAGAATTTAAAAAGCCAGCTGCCATGAGCAGTGGATACTCAACCAACAGAGCTTATTGGGATGGTACAGGATGGAAGCCAGAAAGAATTTTAAAAGCCTAAAATATCAGTACATAGTACAGAAACATTTTCAATCCCTAAAAGTTGGTTCATAGAGATCCTAATATCTCTTTACCTCGTAGATTAGACAAGAAATAACAAGTTTATCAGTACAATTATTGATTCTCTTTGTTTTTTAATAAACTTTATTTTTCATTAAATTTTAGAATTATGAGATTAACTTTTATTTTGACAAAGGTCGATTGATTCAAACTATAAAATCAAATAAAAGATGATTAAGTTCAAAATAGATTGATATTGGATGTACAATAATCATTGTTTTAAGTTCAATATTCGTAGGTGGGATCAGTGTTAGCTTTCTTGAAACCTGGTCTTCCGCATTCGAAGAGCTTTTCTCTGAATGGAACACAGACTTCTGGCTTTGATGAATTTTTTTATAAGCATGAAACGAATTCTTCGAATTCTGGTGGGCATTCTCTTTTGACGATTCTCATTCTGGGGGCGTTAAGATCTTCTCTTGGGAATCTTGCATTAAAATAATTATTACTCAATACCCTTTGATTCAAGCAATGTGCTTCTTTTTCTGGCAGTTGAGAAGTTGTATGATCTGCTTTACATTTGACTGCTTAATAAAAAAAACAAAAATATTATCAATTCATTTAATAAATCAACTCTTAAATAATTTTTTATCATATTTTTATTAAATCATCAGCAGAATTATTAGATTGAAAAATATAAAAAACATAAACAACCTGAATTTTATAAAAACTCAATGTCAAACTTTGTTTGATTGACCCAGCTAACTGTCGGATTTTTACGTTTTCATTTCTTGGACTGGTAATTATACATCTTATTGCTAAATTTTTTCGAGGTAGTTTCTAACACTTCGCAAAGTTTCTTACAAATTTAATACTCGCCTTTATAAAAACTATATTTTTGCATTCTGTTGCTGAATAATAAGTGGGTTAAAGTGATAACCATTTTCATGGATTTATTACCCCTCTATAAGGTTTAAATTTTAAAATTTTTGTTAAGGTTTGAAAACTTAAGGTAAAGAGAATTCGGGAATCATGTTTCTGATATTTCTCGCATGTTTACCCTTTTTCTGTCTTTTATTCATCAAAGCTTAAGAAAGAGCTTTACTTACGCCATCACATTATTTTAATTCCTCCTTTATTTTTGACCTCTCGTCGATTGATCTTTTTTGCTGAAGAAGTTAGTCTCTTTTTTATTTAAGTTTTGAAGGAAATTTAAATACGTGTCCTTGTAAAAAGTCACATCCGAGCAATCCCTTTCCTCCCCAATCTCTTCTGAGGAGGACTGGTTTGATATTGACTTAATCTTCAACCATATCATAAAGTGCCAGATTGACTCTTTTATCTGAAACTTATTTGTCAAAAAATCTATCGTAGAGTCCCTCGATAAACTTGTCCAAGGAGTTATATTGAAATTCAAGACAACCTAATAAATACTCAGCATTCTTTACACCCGCTAACTGAATTGGTGAATTAATCTTAATATCGCTAACTGGAAAGTAAGTATCAAAAACTTCATCATATCTTTATTTTCGTGTAGTGATACCAATCAAATCTTTTTTGCCATTCCAATTCCGATTTGGTGTGACCATTATTGAACGTACATTTCTTAATTTAGTCGATACAATTTTTATCTCCAATTTACGATCTTCATTAACCTCAATTATTTCATTAAAACTGCGTGTTCTTTTACTCTTATTGGCCTATGATCCTTAAGCCAACTTATCGAGAATTTATTTAGCTGATGGCTGAGGCTATAATTCAATAACGTCAATAATAAAGTCAAAGAATGGTTCTACTTTACCATCAAATGGACTATTCAACTTTATTGACAGAATTCTTAGACCTTAACCTTTTTGAAGAAATGATTTTGAATCGTTGCTATTACCCATTATTATTAAAGAAACTTTATTTAAAGGTTTATTTTATATACAAAAAATCTTTATTTCATTCATTTTTATCAAGTCTTAAAAACTTCTAAATAAAATTACTCTATGCTAAAATTACTATGAATGAGTCGAAAGAAACAATATTTGTGATACTTTTTTGTTTATTTTTACATTAAATAATAAAAATTTTGAACAATGAAATAGATTTTTAATTTCAAAATTTCAAAAATCCTGACGTACAATTGATTAGGTGCTTCTAAAAATGAGCGGTCAGGATGATAAATCAATATATTGACTTTTTTAGGCATTAAGTTAATAAGATAATTTCGGATTTGAAATTTCGTATCTTCTAAAAGTGTTTATAATTAATTTAAGATGAGCATATTGGAACCTAGCAAGCTTTTTTTGCAACAAAATCCCGAAGAATCTCCAAAGTGTCCAAGTGCTCCAAAGCTAAAGTAAATTTTTTATAATTAAGACCTTTTTCATCAAAATCAACTCTCGATTAAGAAGATGACATTTCGACATGTCACGATTCTTAAGAATTGTAGATAAGGCTAAATGTTTTGGAGGATAAAAAGAAAGAGAAGAGCAGAAAAAACAAGAAGTCGATGCTCGAATTTCTCAAAGAGAAGATTCAGATGAAAAATATCAAAAGGCATTAATGATTTTTATTTATTACTTCCCTTTCCTAATAAAGTCAATGATAATAAAGCATTTTAATAACGTTGGATAAACGTAATTAATTTTTGATAAAAATAAAAGATTCGATGTTAATAAATAGCCCAGAATTAAATTTTTACCTTCACTTTTAATATTTTTGGCAGGTTACTTGTCAGATAATTCTGGTAGGTAGTTTACTTCAATTACGAAACCATAAAATCAATCTTAAAATTAAATATGAACCAATAGAATATCATTTTTCTTTTTGTTTCTATTACTTTGATGGAATAATCATAAATGGAACAAGTCTCGAAACTTGTTGTTGATACTTTGTGTATGATGGGTATTTTTAAATCGAAATCATTTCTGTAAGTGGGGTTGAACCGAGGAACAACAAGTTAAGAAGTAACGCTCCAACAAATGAATAGTTCCATCCAATACTGCTGACACTAAACAAATAAACTGCCCACCAAATTGAAATCTCACAGAAAAAGTTGGGATGTCTTGAAATGCTGAATAATCCAGTTTTAAGGAAACCTTATCTGTATTAGGCTGGAAGATTTTAAAGTTTTTGAGTCTTCAAAAGTTCATATTTCTTTGTTTGGAATTTCCATTGTTGTTAATCAGCCACAACTTCACCGATCCAAAGAATCAACCACAAACCAATGCATGCAATGTCCAAAACAGTGAATTATTTGGTGTAGGCATACTTGATTGGTGCTGAGAACAAATAGATTAAGAAGACTTGATAATAAGCAGTGAAGAAAAAGTTCAAAAATTCAACCAAAATTCTTGGATAGTTTTTACGAATATAAGCCCATCTGTAGTCTTAGCCACCTTTTTTGTATCCGCCCTTTCGCCAGAAATTGTATGTAAGTCTTAAGCCCCATAATAAAGTTAATCCGAACATGATCCATTGTCTCAATGAAACGGGAATATTATCACATTGCTGTTGATACAATAGAATATGAGCTTGGAAAATAATTGGTAACAATGACCAAACTCTATCGATCCAAGAATACTCGGTTGTTATTACAGACAAAATGTAAACAAAAGTACCCAAGGCTAAAATGAATACGATGGCATTTCCCCATGAACCTGATTAGCAATAATCAGTAACTGTGAAGTTGTTGACTTAGCCCAAGACAGACCATACTCCTTTCTCGATATGCTACATCTTCCTTATCTTTCTTTTATTTTTATATCTTTTTCAAAGATTTAATTTTTGTTATTATATCAACAGAAAAAAAACCGAAAAATTTATGAAAATGAATCTAAGTAAATTTAAAGGCAAGAATGATTACGTGATTTTATTAGTAAAAATATTTAGATAATAAATTTATTCAACATAAAAAACCCATATTTTGAACACTATAATTGAAAAAAAAATCAAGAACTATCCTTATTCAATTTTTTTTATTGGACTCTTTCTGTTTTTTTTGCATAAAAAAGCTAAGGAAGATTTTTTTATAACTTAAAAACTCTTGATTAGAAATTTCATAAAAGTTTATTTATAGGAGATTGGATACTCCATAGTTTAGTAACTTTTGAACTACAAAATGAATCCTGTGTTGAGCTATAACAATCTATAACTCCTCGACTTAAAATATTTGTATTTCTTTGACGAAGATTGTGAGAAATTATTTTCTTAGGCTTAAGTACCATCTCTTATTCTTGAAGTGACAGTGTTTTTATGTTACAAGTGGGAACTGTACACTTAAAAAAATCAAACTTTGATCCTTTAGGACTCTAGTCTAATGAATCTTTCCTTATGCTCCTTTGTTTATAGACGTTTGAGCCTTGTTTTGTTCTTGGACTTACTAATGATAAGCCTCGCCTTGTAGTAGCAATAGATGTATCAAGGCTGAGCTATTTTTTTAATCTATATGAAGCTCCAGAAGTAGAATAGATGGCTTGACTAATTGCGAACAAACTCATAGGTTTTATTTCGAGTATAAATTATTTTAATTTTTTAATAAACAAAGCAAGATTGTATTTTGATTGCAACTATTAAACCCAATCTTCAAAATGAAACTTAGATTCTATACTTTTCTATAAGAATTCAAAGCAAATGAAAATAATATTTAAAGCATAATTACACTCCTAATTTTGATAAATATTTCTCTCTGACGGTTTTTTTTGTTGAATAAAGAGTTTTCCAAACTCTTTATAGTTTCAATGTTTTCAAAGCTATTGTCTTTATTCCAAAAAATTATAGAAAATGAAAAAACAAAGTTAGTTTTTACTTATATCATTAAAATTCAGAAAGATTTAAATAGGTTATGGAAAAATCATAGGAATAAAAAAATAAAGTTAATTTATTATTTTAAATAAAAAGTCATAAAAATAATGATAGATTTAGAAATGAAATCAATATTTTTTATGTATACTAAGTTATAATTTAAGACACTGGAATCCTAATTATTTTAACGACAATATAAAAAAAAACCAGTTAAATATCTTAGTTTTAAAAGGTTTGATTCGCAAAAAATGACAAGCACACGCTGTAGTAACATTTCTAAAAGTCCAAACAAGTCGTCCGATGTCTGGGTCGTTCCATAAGACAAGCTTAAGATTTTGATTAGAATAAGGCCTGTCCTCAACGAATAATAATAAACTTAGTTTGTTTAGCTGTAAAATCAAAACTCTTTATTGATAAAGAGACCAGGTAACCATACATATATGAAATTCAATAACATTTTACCTTACTATTCTACACAAAAAGATGTTTTTAATCAGTTATAATAAAGCGTGTCCCAATTTTTGACTGGCACTAACATAACAATATTTGCCTATGGTCAGACCGGGGCAGGCAAGACTTACTCAATCATTGGAAACTACTCATCGTCACCAAACTGTAGCACTTCGATATCATAAGGAGATAAAGAAAATATTTATCATTTGTTGTCAAGTGAGGAAAGAGGAATATTATCCAGATCATTGGAGATGATTATGGAAGCCGTTGAGGGTAAAAACGGTCAAAGAGTATGGATGTCATTCTATGAAATTTACAACTAAAAAATTTATGATCTTTACAATAAAGAAGGAGCAGGTGCTTTGGATATTAGGTAATCAAAACATGGAGAAATTTCAATCCCTAACTTAATTACTATCGAAATCACACGAATCGAATAAGCTATTCATTATCTTATGATTGGACTTAAAAATCGTTCGATCGGTTCAACACATGCAAATGCAAAGAGTTCTCGTTCACATTCAATTTTCCAGATTTGTTTATAAAGTTAAGGAAAAACATCTTCTTTGAGAATCGTTGATTTGGCAGGGTCATAAAAGTTCAAAATTCCTTCAGATTTAACAGCTTTAGAAAAATAAATAAGAATTCAATAATTGACAAGTATTAATGGTAGTTTATCATGCCTTGGACATTGTATTTCAGCATTGATTGAAAAGTCTCGTACACATATTCCATTCAGAAATTCAAAACTTACTCGTATTTTAAGTGATTCTTTACTTGGTCAAGGAAAAATGAGATTTATCATTTGCATTAGTCCATCTATTTCAGCATCAGCTTAAACTTTTTCTACACTACAATTCGCAAATAGAGCGAAGCGTGCAATCTTTGACAGATCATAAATGAGGACACCTCAAATGAGTAAGAAGAAATCATAAAGTGAATAGATGGTTAATTTAAGAAAATAACTTGAAAAGTAACGATAACTCCGACATACTTATGAATAAGAGCTTTCAGTAGTAAAAAAGTAAAATCTTATTCTTAAAATCTAAAATGAAAAGTTGAAAAATAGAATTAATCAGATTTCAAGTAAAGCCGGTGAAATGTCAAAATCAATCATCAATTAAAAAAAAAGTACTTTCAGATCATCCTCAAGAAATACTTAAAATTTCTAACAATAAAATTATGAGCCTTAATCAAAGGAAAATGACTCTCATGAAGAAATGTTAAATTTGCCAATCTTTCAGAAAAATAGACAACTAATTCCTAATCCAAGTTCTTCATCATGTTCAGCAAGTAGAAATAAACCAATTAATGTGAAAAAGGCTGAGTTTGAAAAGAAAATAAGGAAGTTTATCGAACAAAGTTCACCTTAAAATAAGTAGAAAAATAGTCGAATAAGTCCATTTGGAAAAAGTCAAATAAGCATCCCAACAAGAAACGAGGACCAATCCAGAATGAATAATGTAATGAAGCCTATCTCACAAAATTAAAGTATGTAGAGATTACGTTAAATGGCAAAACAATAAAAGAAAAAATAGCCGACCAAATAAATACGTTTTTCTATGAACGAAGCTAAAAAGATACAATAGCAGAGATAAAACATAAATGTGTACGAATAAAATGAATAGTAACTTGACTCATTGTGGCAATATCATTAAGAAGAAACTCAGTAATTTTTTGAGAAAGCTTGTGAAAAAATGAACATGAAATAATATTAAGACTTAAAACAGGAGATGTAAAAGGCCAAAAGTTAATTACTGAGATTCAAACTTATGGATAATCAAATATAAAAGAAAAAAATCTCTGTTGTGAGATGAAAGAATCTTTAGATGAAAGTTAAAAATTAACCAAAATTTTCATTGATATTTTAAATTTTATAGTCATCTATAAAATTTGTCTTTAATCTGATCCCGACATTTATTATTATTGATCAAAAATTAAATCAAATTTTTATCAATCAGCTATTTTTATCCATTTTCTCATACGTCATTGTTATAATTTAATCACTTTTTTAACTAAGATGCCTTTGAAAACTGCCACCTGCTTCGATAAAATGAAACCTTTCCTTAAGGAACAAGGTGCCGATGTTGTCAAAAAAGTCGGATTCGTTTATCATTTCGAAATCGCTGAATCAAAGGGTAAATAACCAGTCTCATGGACTGTTGATCTTAAAAACGGATCAGGATCCATTCAAGAAGGTAAACAAGGAAAAGCTGATGCCACTTTTGCCTTAGTTGATCAAGATGCTTTCGATTTGTTCGAAGGAAAGCTTAACCCACAAAATGCTTTCATGCAAGGAAAAATGAAAATTAAAGGCAACATGCAAGCTGCCATGAAGTTCACTCCAGATCTCTTCCCAAAGCCAAAACTTTGAATGATCTCAATCAAGCATTTAAATTTATAGTATCCTTTTTCAATTGACTATCCTTATTTTTAAATCATAGATATTTTGATCCATAAATGTAAATATCTAAACAAATTATTTGATTCATACACAAAATATTTTGAAATCATCAAATTTCATTAGATGAATTCAGTATGAGTGTCTAAAACTTATGGTAAGAAACTTTAATATCCCATCAAATAGTAATTGCATAAAAGGATTTTTTCTAGAATAAAGAACTGACTCAAAAATCTTTAAAAATTGTAACTTCATAGAGTAAAAAATCTTTATAAAATAAAATTAGATCAATCCTATTTATTAATGGTTTCTTTTGAATAGGTTTGTTGGTAGATATCATCTGTAATTTACTGTTTTTTCATCATTTTTCTTTATATTTTTTCTTCTTAATCTTTCTTTTTCAAAGGAGGTCTTTTAATTCTACTGGGAGCCTTTTGTAAATTTTTTAAGTCTTTTTTAATCTGTGAAAGTTATTGAAGCAACTTCTAATTATTGTATTAATTTTTGACTCCCTAATTATGTCCAGTTTGATTCTCAATAACCTTGTCAATTTTTTAGTTAGCCTTGGTAACTTTCCTGTGAAGATAATACCTTTCAAATAGGAAAAGAGCTAATATAGCGAGACCGATCCATAGTAGATTAGTCCATAACCATCTGATACTTTTGTATTGTTTTTCAAAAAAGTTGGTTTTTGACAATGCCAAATAAGTAGCTTCGGTAGCGAATTCTTCAATGTAATCTTATACGGTCATACTTTTTTATTGGTAAAAATAAAAATATAAAAATAAAATTAAAACCCAATTAAAATATGTTTTAAATATCTCAAAGAGTTATGTTTAAGATATTTTTCTCCAAGAAAATAATGCAAAATTAAAATCAGTAAACGATAATTTATATTTTAAAGGTCTTAGAAACAACACAAAAAATAAATAAGCCATACATCAAGAATTTGGTAAATCAACAGTCTTTATCTCTTCTAGATTGGATTTTAGCATATTCTGGAGTTGAAGATGAGTAATTATTTTTAAACATGGACAAAGTACTGTCCTTGATTTATTGAGTTGGTTTTTAGTTTTTGTTGGTTTTTGTAGATTTAGAATTCTTAGTGGCTAACTTAAGGTTTTTTATTTGTTTTTTAATTTCTGTGATTTACGATTGGATTTTTGACTGGTCAATTTGTGCATGAACTTATTAGAAATATTTAGGTTGAGTGGTAATATGTTCTTCAAGCTTTTTGTTCTTGTTGTTCAGCCTTATGTGAAGAATGACTCGGTCAATTATCAATCCCAACACTATGACGGTAATAATCCATCCTGACTTGTTCATAATTGACTGGTATATCTCAAACCAATACAGATACTATTTGACGTCTGCTACTCTATTACCAACTGAATCTGCCAATCCGCTTAAAAAACTTTGAATCCCCATCCTTTATATCTCTCAGATATCTAATTAGCTAACTAAAATTAATAAAATTATTTTATCCTTATTTATTTTTAGACTTATAATTTTTATTTCAAGAATCAGATCGAATTCTTTTTAGTAATAAGTATAGCTTTAAATATTTTCTATTTTACTTTATCAAAAATTTACATAGAGTTATTAAAATATTATTGTTGCAGTCAAAAAATATAAACTCAAAGATATTTGGTTTTGGGTTGTTTTAATTAACTCGTTATTTTAAGTCGTTTATTTATTTTTGAAATTATTTAAGCAAGGTAAGGAATTTTTAGTTATAAGAGTTTTTAAAATATATTATTTTAGTGTATTTCAATTCTTTTCAGCAATATGGGTTTCATTGAGATTTTTTTCGATCTTTATTTTTACATTTTAGACCTGATCTTTACAATAAATTTTTATATTCAAGATTTAAGTATCTAAAAGTGAAAAAGTGAAAGTAAAGTTTTCAATAAAAAATAAACAAACTATTCATTCAAGAAATTATAAAAAGATTATTATAAAAAGCATAAAATTGCCAATTTATAATTCTTAAATTAACCTCTTTCAATAAAAAATGCTTCAGAAAAAAAGAGACGAATTTAGAAAAGAAATCA
>Ga0102832_1002386_pt1 | contig 11578 bp, 10 predicted proteins | sample EBPBio282013_DNA_FD_88942 | JGI IMG/M metagenome (GOLD analysis project Ga0102832, IMG submission 88942) | Wastewater treatment Type I Accumulibacter community from EBPR Bioreactor in Madison, WI, USA - Reactor 2_5/28/2013_ DNA (Illumina Assembly) | ecosystem: Engineered > Bioreactor > EBPR >...
AACCGGGAATGAGGTTATTTGTCCGCTGGAAGCCGGTAGGGCGAATCCTTGGGAGCCGCCCCACCCGTTTGCCAGGCCGGCTTGGGCGACATGGGGTCCCGGCGCATCCCGGTGGAACAATTCGAGGCCGCCCGGCAGGCGCTTTCAGCCGTTCCCCGTGCGGTGTTCTTGAGTAGCTGGCCCATTTCGTCACTTGAGCAACTGGCCAGCGCCAGACTCAAAACGGCCGCGCTTATGATTTTGATCATGTGCAATCCCACCCCGAAGGAGCGGTCAGTCTCACCTTCTTTAAGGCATTGATAGGGCAATGTTTAAATGATAACGATTATTAATTGCAATTATGGAGATGACGATGCTGCGCCGTGTCCGTTTCCTTGTGGCCCTGGCCGTGGGCCTGGCCTCAGCGTCCTCCGCCTTGGCAAAGGACGGTATTTTGCTTCTGGCGCATGGGAATCACGGTAGCGGCGGGCATGGCGCCGGCGGGCACGATACGAGCGGGCATGAGGGCCGCGCGGCGCCGAATCCCTGGAACACGAATGTCGGGGCCGTGGTGGAAACGCTGGACGCAAGGTACCCGACGGAGGTCGCGTTCGGCATGGCCGAAGCGCCCTCGATCCAGGCGGCGGTCGAGCGCTTGGAGAAGCGGGGCGTGACTCATATCGCCGCCGTTCCCCTCTTCGTCTCTTCGCACAGCCCCATCATCGGCAATACGCGCTACATCCTCGGGCTGTCGGATTCGATGGCAAAATACACCAGTCTCAAGACACTGCCGCGCACCGAGATGACGGCGAAGGTCGCGATGTCGGCGGCGCTGGATGCGCATGCGCTCGTGAGTGAGATTCTGCTCGACCGCGCGCGTACACATACAGGCAACGTGAAAGAAACGGCGGTGGTGCTGATCGCGCACGGGCCGAATGCGGAAGAAGAGAACAAACTCTGGCTGAAGGAAATGGCCGCGCATGCCGCCTTCCTAAAAGATAAGGGCGGTTATGACGCGGTGGAATTGCTGACCCACCGCAATGACGCCTCGACCGAAATCAAAAACAAGGCGCGAGACGAATTCCGCGCCCGCGTATCGCAAAACGGGCAGACGCGCAAAGTCGTGGTGGTTCCGCTGTTGATGTCGGCCGGCGGGATCGAGGGCGAGGTCGAAGACGATCTTGAAGGCATTCCACACACCTTCGCTGCGCCGCTGCTGCCGCATCCCAATATTGCGCGGTGGGTCGAGTCTCAGGCGCAAGAGCTGTGGCGGGGGATGAGGTAGGCGTTCAGCCCTTTATGTTCAGCTTTTCCAGCACACGACGGCGGGCCGCGCCGCGGTCGAAATCCGAGACGTAAACCAAACCGGCGACACGACGGATCATCGCGTCTTCGTAGGCGTCGAGAACGCCGTCGGCATAAGCGACCTCCCACAGCATCTCGATGACCTGAATACGCTCCACCTCATCGAGTTCTTTGACTACCTTGTTGGTGAATCCAAATAGCTGACCGGATTGAGCGCTGGCCTCCTCGGCGACATCGAACAGCTCTTGCGTGTCTTGCGGCGAAAGATCGAAGCGTTCAGCAAGCAAACGCTTGATGGCACCCTGTTCGTCGGCGTTAAACACATCGTCGCGCCGTGCGGCTTCGACAAGTAAAGCGCCGACGGCAACTTGCAGGCCGCTCGGCGCGCGTGTGTCGTGCTTCGCAGCCTTCACGTCACCTTTCAGGAGAGAAAAAATCCGGTCGATCATCGCGGGATGCCCTTAGCCCAGCCAGTAGCGTAAGACAGCCGTCGTCGCGTGCGGCCGCTCGAGCGGCGGAAGGTGCCCGCAATCCTCGATGAATACCAGTCGCGCGTTCGTGAGGCGCGCGGCCATCTCCTCCTGCACCTTGGGCGGGCAGAGCAAGTCCTGACGCCCGGCAAGGATCAGGGTCGGGATGCGGATAGCCTCGAGATCGCTGCGGCCATCCTTCCGTGCCATGATGGCCCGCTGCTGTCGCACGAACGCCTCCTGCCCCACCCGTTCGGCCATCTCCATGACCACCCCGGCGACGCTTGGGTCATTCAGACGGTCGGGGTGGACGAAGCTGGGCAAAAGCCGCGGGGTCACCCCTTTAAACTTGCCGATGTCGGCCAGTTTGATGAGAGAGGTGCGGTTTTTCTGCTGTTCCTCGTTATCGGCCCGGGCGTTGGTGGCCACGAGCGCCAGCCGTTCGACCCGTTCGGGGGCCTGGCGCATGATTTCCTGGGCCACGTAACCGCCCAGGGACAGGCCGGCCAGGGCAAAACTGGGCGGCGCATCGGCCAGGATTCGCTCGGCCATGGCCGGAATGGCGTCGTCCTTGGTGACGTCGGCCACCGTGACCTGGACCGTGTCCTTCAGGTAGGCCGTCTGGTGGCGCCACAGAGCCTCGTCAAGAAGGAGGCCTGGGATCAGAATCAGGTGCTGGGGCCGGGACATAGGGTTCTTTTAAAGGCTTTTACGGGGCTCCCCGCAAGGCTCTCCGGTGGGTTGCAGGGCATGAATTCCCCTGCATTTACGGGGTTTTACATTGACAGTGTCAAACGAATACATATGATGCCGCCGCAAGAACCGGCCGCGTGCTGCCCTCGTTCAGACCCGCTTGGTTGACGACGAGAAAAAGCAGCCCATGTATGAACGCGGCGGATACAATTTTCCGAAGCAATGGAATTTGCAGACCTCGGCCTTTCGCCGGACACTCTTAAAGCCGTCTCAGACGCCGGATACCTGAACCCGACACCGATCCAGGAGCAGGCCATCCCCGTGATTCTCATGGGGCGTGATGTGCTGGGCGTTGCGCAGACGGGCACGGGTAAGACCGCCGCCTTCACGATGCCGATGATCGATATCCTGTCGGGCGGACGGGCGAAGGCGCGCATGCCGCGCTCGCTGATCATCGCGCCGACGCGGGAGCTGGCCGCCCAGATCTCCGAGAATTTCATCAAGTACGGAAAGTACCATCCACTCGCCATGGCCCTGCTCATCGGCGGCGAATCCTTCACCGACCAGGAGAAGGCCCTGGACCGCGGCGTGGACGTGCTGATCGCAACGCCGGGGCGCCTGCTCGACCTTTATGAGCGCGGCCGCATCCTGCTCAACGACGTGAAACTCCTCGTCATCGACGAAGCCGATCGCATGCTGGACATGGGGTTCATCCCCGATGTCGAGCGCATCGTCTCGCTGCTGCCGAAAATCCGCCAGACCCTGTTCTTCTCCGCCACGATGGACAAGGAGATCAGGAAGCTGGCCGACAAATTCCTGATGAACCCGAAGGAAGTCGCGGTGAGCCGTCCGGCCCAGGCAGCGACGACCATCGAACAAGGCATCGTCACCGTCCGCTTCGATGACAAGCGCGAAGCCTTGCGCCGCATCCTACGCGCCAAGGACATCCACAACGCCTTCATCTTCTGCAACCGCAAGAAGGACGTGGACATCCTGTACAAATCGCTGACCAAACACGGCTTCAACGCCGTGGCCATGCACGGTGACATGCCGCAGTCCAAGCGCAACGAGATGCTGGCGAAGTTCAAAGCGAACGAAGCGGAGCTGCTCGTCTGCTCCGACGTCGCCGCGCGCGGGCTCGACATTTCGGCGGTGGGTTTTGTCGTCAACTTCGACGTTCCCGTGAACGCCGAAGACTATGTCCATCGTATCGGCCGCACCGGCCGCGCGGGCTTATCCGGGCACGCTTACACAATCGCGACCAATTCTGATTCGAAGCAGGTCGCCGCAATCCAGAAGATGTTGAACCAGACCATACCTCCGCTCGTCATCGACGAGCTCAATGAGCTGACCGGCGCCGCCGCGAATGGCGACGACAGCGAAGAAAATTCCCGTGGCCGCCGTGGCGAACGTGACCGCGGCCGAGGCGGCCGAAGCCGCCGCGGCGGACGCAGCGACCGCAAGGAACGCGGCCGAGAAGATCGCGCGCCACAGGCCGCAGCGGAAGAAAATGTGAACGCCGCCGCCGAAGCCGTAACTGAATCCATGGTTGAACCGGCCGCCGTCGCCGAAGCGACGACCGAGAGCGCGCCGGATACCGCGAACAGCGCCACCACCGCACCACCGCAGGATCAGGCTCGCCAGAGCCGCCGTGAGCGTGAGCGTTCCTGGCGCCGCGACCGCAACGACTACAACCGCGACGCCCGCGCGCCGGAAGAACGCGCCCGCAAGACGCGCCGCAATCCGCACGGCATCGCGGAAATGGACCACGGCGACAACGTGGTCGCCTTCGGCGGCTTCACGCCGGCGTTCCTGCTGGTCGAACCGTATGTGGCCAAACCGTCCGCGCGCGCGGATAAAGCCGACGACGCCGTTGACGACCAGGTCGACGACGATGCGGGAGCGCCGGAAGAGCTCGAAAAGAGCGCGTAGGCGTTACGCGCGCATGACCGCCCTGCCCGCAGAATTCGTTGTAATCCTGCATGGAATGGGCGGCGCGAGCTGGACCATGTTTCCGCTGGAGCTGTATCTGCGCCGACGGAGCTTCCAAACAATCAACATCACCTATCCGTCGCGGCGCGGCGATCTACGCGCCCAGGCCGAACTCGTGCACAGCCGCCTCAAGATCGCGGACGTCTGGAACAGGTCCGCCAAGGTGCATTTCGTGGGACATTCGATGGGCGGCCTTGTGGCACGCACCTATCTCGACAAGTACAAGGCCCAGATCCCACAAGAAAAGATGGGCCGTGTCGTGCTAGCCGCGCCGCCAAATGGCGGCAGCGAAATCGCCGATCTCCTTGCGCACCTTGTCCCTTATCAATTGTATTTCGGACCGGCAGGCCAGGAACTGACGACGACATCTCAAGCCCAAAGCCCGACGCCGTATTATGAACTGGGAATTATCGCTGGCACCGTCGGCTGGCCCTATCCGGTGGCGAGTTTTTTCTTTGACGGCGCGCATGATGGCCGCGTTGCCGTGGAGCGCACGAAACTGCCGGGTATGAAGGACCACATCGCGCTGAAGGCGACACATAGCCTGATCGCGTGGAAGCGTGACGTGCTCAAGCAGATCGCCGCATTTATCAGGGATGGCGCGTTCGAGCGGTCCCCTCCAACGTCCTTTGTGTGATACGCGTCCTTACGCCGTCTTCTCCGCCCACTTGCCCGCCTCGTCCTGTTGCCAATAGTGCAACTCGTGTCCGGCGGCTTTGGCAACTTTCCAGCGTTCGCGCGCCGCTTCCAACAGAGGCTGAACGTTGCCGTCGAAGATATCGAGGCAACGGTCGTATTCACCCATCCGCGATGACGACATTCCGTCCGTCAGCACCAAGAACTTTGCGCCGTTGGGGTTCTCTTCGGTGTCGGTGAGCCACACCGGCTGCTTATCCGCGAAGCCGTCTTTAATCGTGCCGTGCGGCAGCCAGCTGTTGGGGTTGTAGGTCCACAGCATATTGGATAGCGCCTCGAGCCGATCCTGCGAGGCGGCCATCACCACCGCGCGTTCACCGGTCTTCAGGATCCGCTCCAGAAGCTGGGGCAGCGTCCGTTCGACCGGTGAGGAGGACAGGTGATAGAAGTCGACGCGCATGGAACCAGGTGCGTGGCGGGTCTTAACCCGCCACCTTCACCGGCACGTAGCGGATGGCGCCCGCGCTGACGACACGCAAGAGCACGACGTTGCGCGATTCCTTTTTGGCGCTTTCGAGGGCCTTGTCCGCATCCGCCATGGACGCGACGTTAGCCTGCTGGATACCGTCGATGACGTCGCCAGGTCGTACCCCTTTCAGGGCGGCATCGCTGGTTTCGTCGACCTCGACCACCACGAGACCCTTCACGTTGGCCGGCAGACTGTACTTCTCGCGCGCGGCGTCAGTGATTTCCACGACGGTGACGCCCAGCGGCTTGATCTCGCTACGCGCGAACTCCTTGGCACCGTCAGACTTTGACGGTTCCGCCGAAGCGACCGCCGCAGCGTCGTCGGGAAGCTCGCCGACCTTCAGTTTGAGGGTCATCTGCTTGCCGTTGCGCCACACCTGCACATCGACGGTCTTATCGATGGAAGTCCCGGCAACAACGCGCGGTAGTTCGTTCATTTTATCGATTGCGCGGCCGTCGAAGGTCAGGATCACATCCTGGCTTTCGATGCCCGAACCGATCGCCGGGCCTTCCGGCGTCACGTCGGACACCAAGGCGCCGCGCGCCTTGCCGAGGCCGAGGGTCTGAGCGATCTCGTCGGTCACGCCCTGGATGCGCACGCCGATCCAGCCGCGGCGGACGCGGCCGTATTTGCGCAAGTCCTCGATCACCGGACGGATGAGGTTGGAGGAGTTGGCGAAGCCCACGCCGACGCTGCCGCCGGACGGGGAAAAGATCGCGGTGTTCACGCCGATGACCTGACCCGCCATGTTGAACAGCGGACCACCCGAATTGCCGCGATTGATGGCGGCATCGGTCTGAATGAAGTCGTCGTAGTTGCCCGCTTGGATGTTACGGGCACGGGCCGAGATGATCCCGGCGGTGACGGTTCCCGACAAACCGAACGGATTGCCAATGGCCATGACCCAATCGCCGACGCGCGCGCCGTCCGAGTTGCCCCAGCCGACGGAAGGGAGCGGCGATTTCGGTTCGACCTTGAGAAGCGCGATGTCGACCTTGTCGTCGCGGCCGACGACCTTCGCTTCAAGAACGGTGTCATCCTCGAGGATCACCGAGATCTGATCGGCGTCTTCGACGACATGGTTGTTGGTGACGATAAAGCCGGCCTTATCGATGATGAAGCCGGATCCGAGCGAAGCCTGGCGCTGGCGCGGGCGCTGCGGCTGACCGCCCTCTCCGCCTTCCTGGCCGCCCTGGCCGCGGCGGTTGAAGAACTCGCGAAACTCTTCCAGGGGATCGCGCGGACCGTCTTTCCGTTCGGCGAAAGTGGTCGTGGAGATATTCACCACCGCCGGGCTGAGTTTCGCGGTGAGGTCGGCGAAGCTCTCCGGCGCGCTGCGCGCAAAAACCTGCGGCGCGCCGCCGGCAACAAAAAGGCCGATGGCCGCCAGAGTGGCCGCCGAATGCAAAATCGATCTCAAGGCCGAAACTCCCAAACCGTTACGCGTGAAAGAGGATGATACCCAGGTTTATAACCCGCGGGGCCATAAAAAGGCTCACCCGGCAGGAGAATTTCTCCGAGCCGGGTGCGCCTAGATTACATAGCTTTTGAGCCAAAACCGCTGAAATGGCTGTGAGTTACGCACTCACGGGCGCGGCGGCGCATTGAAGTAACGGAAGAACTCGGAATCCGGGCTGAGGACCATGGTGGTGCCATCACCCAGAGCGCCCTTGTAGGCCTCCATCGCACGGAAGAAACCGTAGAACTGCGGGTCCTTGCCTTGCGCGGCGTTCAGGATCTTACGGCTTTCCGCTTCGCCTTCCCCACGCAGGGTCTGCGACTGCTTTTCCGCCTCGGCGAGGATGATCGTGCGCTCACGATCCGCATCGGCTTCGATGCGCGACTTCTGTTCCTGGCCGCGTCCGCGGAAATCCGCCGCTTCGGCCATACGGTCGGAGCGCATGCGGTTGAACGTCGCCTGGGTGGTGTCGGCGGTGAGATCGGCACGGCCGATGCGGACCTCGACGACCTCGATGCCGAACTCCGGCGCACGGCGGCGCACGGCCTCGGTGATCTCATGCATCACGGCGCCACGTTTCGCGCCGAGCACATCGGCGAGATCGGCGCGGCCGACGGCGTCACGCACCGAACCGTTCAGGATATTGCCGAAGCGGTCGCGGAACGAAGCTTCGGTGCCGACCGCCTGATAGAAACGAAGCGGATCGACGATGCGGTAACGTGCGAAGGCGTCGACGTTGATGCGGCGCTGATCGATGAGGGACATATCCTGCCCCTGCGGGTCGAGATCCAAAATGCGCTTGTCATAATAGAAGACGCGCTGCGCGAGCGGGATCTTGAATTTAAGGCCCGGTTCCGCGATCACGCGGCTTGGGTTACCAAACGTCAGAACCAACGCCTGCTGGGTCTGCTGCACGGTGAAAGCTGTGCCGGTGAGCAGGATGAGAATAACGACGCTGACGGCGACGCCGAGAACGAGACGTGGGTTCATTGCGGGGCACTCGCTTGACCTTGGGACCGCCGCTGGATTTCAGGCAGCGGGAGATAAGGCACGACGCCGGGGCCGCCCTTATTGTCCATGATGATCTTCTCGGACTTCGACAGCACTTCCTGCATGGCTTCGAGATACATGCGGCGGGCCGTGATGTCCTTATTGGCGACATAGGTCTGATAGAAAGCGGTGAAGCGCGCCGCCTGACCTTCGGCTTCCTTCACGAGACGCTCTTTCTCGGCGGTGGCGTTCTGTACGAGGCGCGCCGCTTCACCCTTCGCACGCGGGATGATGTCGTTGCGGTAGGCCAGCGCTTCGTTCTCAAGACGCTCGGCGTCCTGTTTGGCGCGCTGGACGTCGTTGAACGCGTCGATGACTTCCTTCGGCGGGTCGGCCTTCTGGATGCGCAGATCGAGGATGGTCACGCCGGCCTTGTAACCGTCCATGATGCCTTGCAAGAGCTCGCGCGCCTGCTGCGCGAGCTGGTCGCGCTGATTGGTGATGACGGCGGTGAGCGGATTGCTGCCCACCACTTCACGCAGCGCGCTTTCGGCGGCGATCTTCACCGTCGCTTCGGGGTCACGCATATTAAACAGATAGTCGCCGGCATTGCTGATGCGCCACTGCACGACGAACTGAATATCGACGATGTTCTGGTCGCCGGACAGGATGTGACTTTCTTGCGGAACCTCACGGATGTTGCCGGGCGAACCGCGGAAACCGATGGTGAGCTGATTGGTCTGCGTGACCTTCGGCTTCAGGACGGTCCCAACTGGCGCCGGAAACCAAAAATTCGGGCCGGGTTGGGTGGTGCGGACATAGCGGCCGAACATGAGTTCGACGCCCTGCTCATCGGGCTGCACGACATAGACGCCGGAAAGGCCCCAGAAAAAAAGAATGACCGCGCCAAGGATATAAAGACTGCGCGGGCTGCCGAAGCCGCCGGGCATGATGCGGCGCAGACGTTCCTGCGAACGGCGCAGCAGTTCTTCCAGATCGGGGGGCGGATTGCCACCGCCGCTGCCGCCGCGACTGGACCACGGGTTTCCGCCGCCGCTGCCGCCGCTACCGCCGCCGCTTCCCCAGGGACCGCCGCCACCGCCGCCGCCCCACGGGCCACCGCCTTGTTGTTTATAAAACAATGGAATAATCCTTCGTCAGCAAGACCATGAACGCCGGTCCAGGCATGTTGGGGTTATAGGACAACCCCGCCCCCCTCGCAATGTAGGGACGGGTTTCGCGGGGCGCACTATTGTAACGCTAAAAATCGGAGTATCGCCTTGTCCAGCCTTACGGAAACCCTTGTGATCGACACCCTGAAATCGGTCGATTCAGGCACCGCGGGGCTCGATATTGTGGCCCGGGGATGGGTCAAAAATGTGCACATCAAGGACGGACGCGTCATCTTCGCGCTCGAAGTCCCGGCAAGCATGGGGCCCAAGTTGGAGCCGGTCCGGCTGGCGGCGGAAAATGCCATCAAGCAACTGAGCGGTGTCACGGCGGTAACAGCCGTGCTGACGGCCGAAGCGCGCCGTGCGCCGACCGCGCCTCAACCGGGCCCTGCCTCGGGCGTTCCGGCGCCCCGGGAGCGCCTCGCGCTGCCGACCGTGAAGCACATCGTCGCCGTCGCCTCGGGGAAAGGCGGCGTCGGCAAATCGACCACCGCGGTGAACCTTGCGGTGGCGCTCGCGCGGCTCGGCAAGAAGGTTGCGCTGTTCGATGCCGATATTTATGGCCCTTCGGTCCCGCGCCTGACCGGCCTCGCGGGTCAGAAACCAATGTCTGACGGAAAACGCGTTACGCCCCTGGAAGCCCACGGCATCAAGGTGATGTCCATCGGCTTCATGATGGCGGAAGACACACCGGTGGTGTGGCGCGGGCCGATGGTGATGGGTGCGCTGGAACAGATGCTGCGCGACGTGGACTGGGGCGATCTCGATGTCATGGTTGTCGATATGCCGCCGGGCACCGGCGATACGCAGCTCACGATGTCGCAGCGCGTGCCGCTGGCGGGCGCGGTCATCGTCTCGACCCCGCAGGACATCGCCCTGATCGACGCGCGCAAGGGACTCGGCATGTTCCGCAAGGTGGAAGTGCCGATCCTCGGGCTCATCGAAAATATGAGTTATTACATCTGCCCGAACTGTAATCACCGCGACGAGATTTTCTCGCACGGCGGCGCGCACAGGACGGCCGATCAGCTCGGCGTCGATTTCCTCGGCGAAATCCCGCTCGACATTAAAATCCGCATGACATCCGACGCCGGAACTCCCGTAGCAGTAAGCGAACCGGACGGTCCACACGCGGGGGCATACATTGAAATCGCCAAGCGTCTGTGGGACAAACTGAGCAGCGGCAGACGGAAAGCTCCTGAAATTTCCGTCCGCGGATCTCTCGAGGAAAAATAGCTGCGCGGCTTATTTACGCGCCCGCCATGACGTGGCGTGCGGGTTCGGATAGAATGCGCGAAGTTGGCTTGGGCTTAGGGTTTGCGTTTCCCGTGAATGGATAACGCCAGCGCCGGGGTTTCCTTTGGTCCACCGTTCGTTCCTTCTCTCCGACCGCGATCATACGCTCGCCGCCGCGGGCACCGCCGCCTTCCTTGTGTTTTCCATCGCCGCCGGCGCTGCCGAGCCGCGAAGCCCGCGCCTGCCGGACCTGGCCGCCTACGGCTGCGCCAAAATCGCCGCGACGACACCGGCGGAGGTCGTTCACAAAGGTCAGGTGATCGGCGGAAAATACCATGAGTGGCACGAACTCTATCTCGACGCCAAGGGCGTGCGCCAACTCGCATGCATCAGTCTCATCGCGCCGCGCGCTGAACAATTGTCGGCCGCGGCGGCGAAAGATTTCCTGAACGCCTCGCTCGGCCTCGGCGCGCCCTCAACGGCAAGAGCCCGCGCGCAGGGCGACGACGTCCAGCAAATCGACGAGCCGGACAATGTGCGCCCGGAACCGCTGCGCCGCGCGTTGCCGGATGACGCGGCCAAGAGCGCCCCCGAACACGGCGCTGAGGCCGCGCCGGAGGCGCCGCCGCTGCCCGCGTCGAAGGAGGCCGATCCTGCGGGAATTACACCGATCACGCGCGAGCGTCCCAGCATCTTACGGCCCGCGTTCGACATGGAAGCGCCCGCCACCATCGGCGTCGATGACCGACAGCGCATCGCGGACACGAGGACCGCGCCGTGGAACACCATCGGCTATCTTTCCGTCACATACCCGAACGGGCAGAGCTTCCGCTGCACCGCCACCCTCATCAGCCCTTACGTCGTGCTGACGGCAGGACACTGCGTGCACAACAAGAATCGCGGCGGTTACGCCTCGCAGGTGCGCTTTTATCCGGCGCAGTATCAGAACCAGGTCGGCGACAACCAACCGATCCGCCCCTACGGAAAATCGGACTTCGCCTTCATCCGCGTCACGGAAGCCTGGACCCAAATGTCCGACCAGGACACCTATCCGATCACGGATTATCGCCATGATTTCGCGGCCGTGCAGTTCCAGACGCCCTTCACCTTCACCGAT
>Ga0102832_1002387_pt1 | contig 11575 bp, 5 predicted proteins | sample EBPBio282013_DNA_FD_88942 | JGI IMG/M metagenome (GOLD analysis project Ga0102832, IMG submission 88942) | Wastewater treatment Type I Accumulibacter community from EBPR Bioreactor in Madison, WI, USA - Reactor 2_5/28/2013_ DNA (Illumina Assembly) | ecosystem: Engineered > Bioreactor > EBPR >...
CATACACTGTTTTCAAAGGATTCTTTAATTCTGAGAACAAGCCTTCTTTTGTATTCACGGTTTCTCTTTTTCATCTCATCGGAGTAATGCAAAGAAAAAATGAGTTGAGTGTTGGTGATTTCTTTGAACTTGAAGGTTGTTTGTTCAGATGGGTTGGCTGACTGGTTGTTTTCTTATTTTTTCATTTTTGCTAATTTATTTTTATAAAATAGTCTTTTGCTAAATTGCTTAAATAAGGAAAATTTCGCTCTAAAGCCCGCAAACAGATTTTAGGCATGATATTTGGATGTGCTAAAATGATTGTCCATATTAAAGAAGGTCATTTGTCAATTTTTACACCTTATTAATTGGCTATTCGAGTTTATGGAATATAGTTTCTAGACATATTGAGAAATACTAACGTTAATTTTGTTTCGTTTGATTTTGTTTAGAAAGACTTTTTTTGACAAAGTAATGGTCATACACAGTTTTATACATGATATGAGATGAAAATTTAGACACAAAAATGATGATTGATATGTATTTATCGAGGGAGTATATGATGAAAGTGTTAAATCATAAAAAAGTGACTTTAAAGATTTACAATTAAATGAGGGACATAAAAGGATCTTTTAAAAGTTCCCTCATCACAAATTATGCGTACTCGAGCAAAGACTGAATCAAAAAACATATCTAGTGAACTTTTCATGACTGTTTAAACAAAAAAATCTCAATAAATACTCTAAAATACAAAGGATTAGATAAGGGCGCCAACGAATAGACAAAGAATCTTCACAACGATTGAAAATGGAAAAAAGATTATGAAAATTTAAAGAAAAAATTGAATTCGAATTAATAACTACATTTGATTTAACCTAACAACTTATTAAAAAAAGGCTCACTAAAGTTTAATCAAATTTTTAATTTTTTACTTGCTTAATTTTGGATTATAAAAATATTCAAAAATATTTAAATTCCATTTTGGTTTTTTATTTATATCTTTTTATAGATTTAAGTTAGAATATTTTATTTAAAAGGCGGAAGATTTTCGTTAATAAATGACAAGAATACCCTTTAATAAATGCTAGCTTGATGTAATCTCTCAAATATGTCACGTTGAATGAAATCATAGACTTTTCTAAACACTTTTTTCATATTAAAAATTTCGATTTCTTCGCTTCTTGTTGATGTATTTAAATTTTAAGCTTCGGATACTATTGAAAAACCAATTTTTTGTTACAGATTCTATTCTTTCAATCAAAATGACAACTTCGACAAAAAAATATCATAAATTTTTATATGATACAATGAATTAATTTAAAGTAAGGGTAAAGGTTAAGTGAATTTGATGACAGGCGATATTATTAATTTGAAAATAATTGAATTTTATAAATTATTACACTTAGTCATTCATTTTCTATTGCTCTCTATGGATTACGAAGATATCATTAAGCTTGAAGAATAGTCGCCTGCCTATTCTACTGGAAACAACTCCCCCGTCCTAAAACAATATCTGGCCTCATTTTATGACAATGATTCAGAGCTCTTTAAGAGAGATTTTTGTGAGCAATTTCACGTCTCTCAGTTCATATCTTTTGAGCAAGTAATTTTTTTCATTTATCCCAGGCGATTGATTATATCCAAAACTATGTCGATATCATTGATACTCCTCTTGACGATATCCTTCTTTGTTTCGAAAGACTACAATTTGGCCAGGATCTTGATCAAAAGATTCTCAGAAAAAAAATTCTTAAAAGAAAATATCTCCTCAAAAGGTATAGAGCTAAAAATAGACAACCTAAATTACAATTTTCTTATTAACAATTCCCTGAACTGAACGTTCAAAATGTACTGGAAACTGAGGCAGAAATAAAGAAAAAAAGAAATAGAGTCTCTGCACAAATATCAAGAGATCGTAAGAAGCAATATTTTAAAGAACTAGAGATGAAAAACCTAAAACTCTAAGAAGAAATCATCCGTACTCGACTGTAGAATGAAAAACTTAAAAAAGAAATGGATGACACTGAAAAGTGTAAAAAATCCAAGATACATTCTGAAACTTTTAACAACAAACTTACAAGGCTACTTATATTTTTGGGTATTGTATACTTGCTCGGTATGCTTAAATAGACATTCGCATCTACATCTGAAAGCTGGTCAAAATTCAAGACTGTTCAAAAAATAGAGTAAATGACCCAATTTTCATCCGTTGATCATAGAAAAATGGTTGAAGAAGGACAACGTAAAGTCGTTGAATTCCTCTAAGACTAATAGGTTGGAAAAATGCTAATCAGTAGTTAATAAAAACGACATGAACGTGGATGCTAATTTCCTTTACCTTAAGGAAACATTGAAAAACGGCAAATTTTTGACGGTCTTATTGACAAATTGTCAGAAATTAAGACCGGAATTGAAAAGAATTTCAATTGATTTATTTATGCGATTTATTATTTCGAAAAGATTATTATTGGTAGTGTAAAAATTAGTTACTTATCAACAGGTCACACATCGGGTGTCTTCGACAATGATTTTGCTTGCCTTTTATTTTCCTTCATCGAGAATTTATTGGAGATGCCGTGTACTTGCGATATTATCGAAGCGATGTTAAAAGTTTGAAAAATCGAACTTTTTATCAAGTTTTTACTTTAGATTTCTACTATGAATTTCAATTTATTTTTATGCATATTTGTTGCCCCATTAAAACGCCTTAACTCGTTCTACTTCGGGCAAGGCATTAATATGTGACAATTTCGATGATGACGCATTTATAGAATTATAAACTTTTTGATACTATTAGCGAATTTCTTTCAATATCTACTTTTCTTGTTGTTCATATTAATCATGTACATTACTTTTTTGCTATAGAAATTTTTTTATTGTCTAATCTAAACCATACAATTATTCGAATGATATTTTGTGCATGGCTTCAGCCATAGCTATTGACCCTGGCTACTTCTATTCAATACGAGCTTTTGTTTATTAAAAAGATTTTTTTGACAATTTTTCATATTAGTTGATTTCGTTGAGTTTTCTATTTTTCAATCGTTTAATATTTCCGCTTGTGGTTTTATAAACGTCGGGAATGTATTTTTCTAAGTAGATTTGACTATTTTTAGCTATGATGTATTCTTTGACATTATCATGCCCGTCGAGTCCGATTGCACGATCAGCAGAGCTAGAGCCACAGCCCATTTTTCACAAATAAAAATAAAAAATCTATTATGACTGTTTAATCGAAATTTATAACTTTTTCAGCCTTTTATTTTAATTAATTTCTAATGTAAAATGGTTGCAAAATAAATTCAATAAAAAACTTAATGAAATAAAAATAGTCTATCAATTTATTAATTTCTCTTTTTAATCTTAAAAAATTTTTAATATTTAACCAAAGTTAAAATAAAGATCTTTTTATTTCGTTGAATTTTATAAAAATATAAAGAATGTAGAAACAAAAATCAACAAACCTTCATGATTTTGATCATGAATTATTTTTAGGTTTTATCGGCGAATAACCATTAAAGAAAACAGAAATCGACATATCATACATTGGAGGACAACCCTTATGGCTTTATTAACCAAAAGAGAAATTATTTTTGTGTAATGACTGCTCATCAGAAGGTGAGACATTGACATTCTTGGGTCAAATATTTTGTCCATTGAACGCTAAGCATTGTTACAATAGAATTATGTACTTGTTTTACTGTGAGGTATTGATTTTTATTAACATGTTAAGAAATGTCGTCGTACATTCAAATGTATAAAGCAACAAACAGATTAAAACTGGTAGCCTTTAACATAATAAAAAAAGTCATAGAAAAAGTACAAATCAATCAGTCAGTAATCCTTTGAGATTGAAAGCGACGCTATCGAAAGAAAGTAGCTCTTGAAGATAATGAACCGTTCAAAAATCTAAGTTGAGGAATAAATCATTCTATAAGAGTAAGGTGAAAATGACGAAGACGAGTAAGAAGGATAATAAGTCGTTACAGTGGAAAAGATGACAGGATAAGAGATGATGAATAAACTTGCTGAAATCGAAAAGGCAAAAAAGAACAGAGAGTATACTGAGAAATAAATTTAAGAGATTAATAGAAAATTCTAAGCATTAAAAATGTAAGAAAAGTAAGAGAAGTAAGAAATGGCAAGCAAATAAATTGCAGGTAATAAAAAGGATCATGTCTTCTAACAGTATGTAAGGACTATTAAAGCTTTGAACAATCCTGTTATGATTTACTCGAATGTTGCAGTTCCTTACAATAAGTCACCATTAAACCCAAAACATACTTGCAAGTTTTGTAACAGCAAGTTAGAGTTGGAAATCCAGTTGACAGAAAAGATTCTGTTGTGCAGTAAAAGTTTGGCAATCTTGGACTGGGGCAGTATTTTCATTTATGCCTGCACAGCAAGTTGTCAGTAAAGTGAGGAAGAATGTGTAGTCTCACAATATGAGTTTGATGCCGTCTCATAAGAATAAATCACAAAACTTAAAAAGACAAAAAAGAACAGAAAGAAAAATAAGAATAAATCCTTATCAAAAGAAAAGAGAAGGCAATAGAAATAAGGAGAGATGAAGGAAATTGAGCCTAAAATTATTTCAAGTAAAAAAGAATAAAACTAAAATAAAAATGCATCAGAGTAAGAAGGTGATTGGGACTGATTGATATTTTAAAATGAAAATGAAGAGATTGATGTTTTATCATTTTTAATTTGTTTTAATATATTTTCCAAATTTTTATAAGGGGAAAAAGTTCCTATAATTTTCTTTATCCACTAAAATTGTATTAAACCTAAAAACATAATATAACTTCTTTTAAATCAATAAGGTAAATAAAAAAGAAATAATCATAAATCTAAAAAAATGCCACCAAAACCAGCACAAAAACCAACCCCCGCACAACAAGGTCCTGTATTATCAAGTATTTTCTTATTATAAACAAAGAGCTTTAACAACAGGGTGTGGATGCAGCACAAAAAATTAAGGACACTGAGTCATAATAATATCGTCTTAACCTCCGTAAATAGCTTCGTTAGCTTGATAAATCATTTAAAGAGTAACAAAAACTTCTTGCTTATTTTAAGTAATAACGTTAACGATTGAACTATAATTGGATCATAGCTAAGAAATCTTTAGAAGATAAAAAGAGCGAGTTGATCAATAAAGAAAGAGAAATTTAAGATCTTAAGTAAAATCATGTTATGACACTGAATTTGTACAAACAAAAGTAACTTTTTTTCTTATAAAATTAGGATCAAACATATTTTATTGATCAATCAAGATCAGCAAAGTGAATTGAGAAAAGATGTTGAGGTGACATTGAAACAATTGTAAGATTAGCACAGAATAAAAGAGCGAGCACTGAAAACTGATGTTAGGGCGTTGCATGTTACTTTAAAAGAGCAATAAGTTTCTCAAGAAAATTATACATTCGCACTTAAAGCAGAAAATGATAAGCGTCAGACTTAATTGAGACAATAATTTGAGAGAAGGGCAACAGATTTGAAGAAAAAGTATGACTTAAAAATGCAAAAAGTACGTTCATAAATGGAAAATTATCGTAAACAAGTCATCAAACAATTGTAAGATAAAAAAGATGATAAAATCAAGAAACTCACAACTTAACATACAAAAAAATACTCAGACATTAAGGCGTATTACACAGAAATCACAGCAACAAATCTGGATTTGATAAAACAATTAAGAAACGAAATCGCTTAATTACACAAAAAATAAGACGAAAATAAAAGATTGCTCAATCAGATTGAAAGGGAAAGAAAGTCCCTTATCGAGCCATATAAGCAATTATAGCAGGAGATAAAGAAATACCAATAAGATTTAAGAACTCAATAAAAAATAATCGCAGAGAAGAAAAAGATCAAAGCCTAAATTGACAAAGAGTAGACAAAATTAAAAGATTTGTAATATCAATTCGAAGTAAAAATGCAGTCATACAAATACAAGTTACAATAAAGAGACAGATTGTTTGAAATATTTAACAATGCTGTGTACTCGATTCATCAAAGAGAAGGATTGAACAATTTGATATTGTAGAAGAAAATTGGTGCTGTTAGTGAAGAGTTGGAGATTAAAAACTTGCAGTTGAATGAAGTGTTGAGTGCTGCACATATCGATGGTAGGGCGATTGGGGCCATAACGAAGTCTGTTGAGGAGATTGAGAATGGAAAGAATTAAGTCATCGGTGACTTACAGAACCAATTGCAGCAAATCAGGAGGGCTCATATCAATATGGTTAAAGCTTATGAAGCTAAACTGGCTGAGTTTGTAATCCCAGTCGAAGAACTTGGATTTGATCCTCTTGTACCTACAAATGTAGAGTGACATATAACATCATTTGATCATTTCTTTTGATTTTTTATAAATATTTCTAATTTTTTTTCCTTTTAAAAATGAAACAAATTGACATTTATTTTTATGATTTTGACTTGAAATGACAAATTAAAACTTGATGAATGTTATTGGAGAACTGCTAAAACGATAAATTATTTTTTCATACTCAGATTTTATAACTTTTGACCACATTTAAAACTACTGTCAAAAAAATGTTTTTTCTCAGTAATAATAAATTTGATAAAGCCAAAAACATGATAATAAAATTTCAAAATTATAAAATCATCAAATCAAACATTAGTTAAATCAAAAAAGTAAAACAAAAAAGAAATGAGAAATTCAAACAGTCGATGTAATTTATTTGTTATGAGAAAGAAAAGCCATCAACATCATCATATTCACAACAGCAACAAAGCAACAACCGATTAATGAAAACGCAATTACCACCAAAAGGTAGTAACAAATAATCTTTGAATTCGACATAATACAAACTGCCACCAAACACAGGATCAATAAAGCGAATATAATCAACAAAAAGTAACAGTTCATCTTCTGGCAATCCAATACCACAACAAAGAATAAATTATGATATAGAAAGTAATATGACATAGAGTAAAATAATTACAGCTAAGGAAAGTTTACAATTATTAAAGAAAAAGATGAATCGTACAGGTATGAGTCGATAAAAACCATCATCTGGCTCTAACCAAAATATTCCTTTACAACAAAAAACTAGTTACAATGCAGATTCTATGAAGAAAATCAAGGCTGATTCGAGTAAAAATATTTAAAATTATTAACCTCCTATGTCAACGAAGTATTCTTCTCAATCGTCAAAAAGTTATTAGCAATAGCAACAATCTTATAATGCCAAAGACTCTTATGAGCCACAAAGTTACAAGGCCCCAGTAAAAAAGCCTGTACAACAACAAAAGCAATAACAAATTTAAAAACCACAAATGAAAAAGACAACTTCGATTACGCAAGATTATCGCAATGAGGTTTAATAAATCCCAATATCGACAAAAAAATAAAGTTTCTAAGCTATGCTTTAAAGATAATTGAGAAAATAGCAACAAATGAGTAAAGGATTGCCTAACAATACCAGTAATAATTATCAAAAAAACCAACAGAAATTTTAGCTTAGTGAGTATCCAGATGATGATGGAGGGGAACTTTTCGAATGTAGCAAAGGTTGTGGAAGGCAGTTTAATGCAAATGTTATAGCAAAGCATTAAAAAGTTTGTTAAAAAGTCTTCCAGTCTAAAAGAAAAGTGTTCAATACTGCTGCGCAAAGACAGGTTTAGAATTAAGGAGGGTTCCAAAAGCCTCCTGAACCTGCTAATAAATTTAACCAAACTAAAAAACCTTCTTAAAAGAAAACTAATAAAATCCCCAAATGGAAACTTTAAAGTGCACAGTTAAGGGCTGGACTTAAAGCTATCAGTAACTAACCATTAACAAAATAATAAGAGGCATTGACAAAAATGCAATCTGATAACTTAGTTCCATGTAATCATTGTGGTCGAAGATTTAATTAAACTGCAGCTCAAAGACATATTCCTGTATGTGCTAACAAAGCTAAACAGGTTAATCGTGCGCCTGTTGGAAGAAAAAAATGAAATAAAATTCTAAGATTCTTTTTTAAATTTTTATTATTTTTTATTGTTAGCTTTTAAGATAACATTTACTAATCCTTATTTAAAAAGGAAATTTAATAAAGCAGTTAATTTGAATGCAATAATTTAAAATGAGTTGAAGGCAATTTCTCATTTTAAATTGAAATCTAGTTTGTTTAAGATTAATAATAAAAAAAGTGAAATGTTAGCGGGAAATCAAAATTAAATTTTTTCCGAAAATTTCATCAATCCTGAGGCCAGATCCAATGATTTCTGTTTTACTATTGAGGGAAACATTGGTTGTGGAAAATCAACTTTCCTCGAACTTTTGAGACAAAGAATTCCTTAAGCTAAATGGATTTAAGAACCAGTTCTTGAGTGGCAAAATCTTGGTGGAAAGCAAATCAATATGCTTTAAAAATACTACACTGAGCCTAAAAGATGGGGATTCACCTTCCAAATATATGCCATCTTCACAAGAATTAAAAAGCTTCAATAAGCTATGGATAGATATCCAGACAAACTTAAAATCTCTGAAAGAAGCATCTTAGCCGATAAATATGTCTTTTCTGAACTTATGAAGGACAACGGCTATATGGATGAAAGTGAACATGAAGTTTTCAAGTCACTTTATTCAAGTTTTGAGTCAATGACATCTGAGGAAAGAACTAAGATTATTTATCTTAGATGTACACCAGAAAAGTGTCATTAAAGAACTAAAATTAGACAAAGAGCTGAGGAAAATGAAATCCCACTTGAATATCTTGAAAAAATCCATATCAAGCATGAGAATTGGTTCAAAACTCACGATTCTAAAAAAGTTCTCATCATTGATACAACTGAAGATTTCAAAAATGATGAAGTTAAAATTGCCAATATGATCACACAACTTAGAGATTTTATCAATAATTGATCTAATTAATTTTTTATTATGCCAAATATTCTACTTTTTTCAAGAAATTGCGCCTATAAAATAAAAATAAGTAACAAAAAATACATGTATTTTCTAAATCATTTTGCTTGTTCGATGGCTGATTTGATTGACGAAGCGAGATATTTGTAATTTTTTTCGTTGATACCTGCCATTGAGATTCTGCCACTTTTTAACAAGTAAATATGATATTTTTAGATCAAGATTTCACATTGTTTAGTGTTCAAGCCAGTAAATGAGAACATACCTATTTGGTTAGTAATGTGATCCCATGTTCCTGGTGTTTTAATTCTTTCAAGTTCTTCTCTCAATAATTTTCTCATTTTAATGATTCTATTGGCGACATCATCTCTCAATTCTTTTTGCCATTAATCGAAGTTTTGCTTGTTGTTTAAGATTTTAGATACGATAAGAGCTCCGTGAAGTGGTGGATTAGAGTACATTTTTCTAGCGATGATTCTTTAATAGAAAAAAAAAATACTTAATTTGAGAAAGGACTTTTTCTTTAGTATCTTTGCATGAAGCGACGACGTGAAGGGCTCCAATTCTTTCTCCATAAAGTCCAGTGTTTTTGGCAAACGATTGAGCGACAATCATTTGGAATCCTTGTGAGATGAAATATCTGATTGGCCAGGCATCTTTTTCGAGATCTCCAGTAGCGAAACCTTGATAAGCAGAATCAAAGAATGGAATGAGAGAATTCTTTTTCATAACTTCACAAATTTTTTTCCATTGTTATTGAGTTGGATCAACTCCAGTTGGGTTGTGAGCACAAGCGTGCAACAAAATAATTGATCCAGAAACTGCGTTTTCAAGGCTCTTGACCATAGCTTCGAAATTGAATCCTTTAGTCTTGGGATCAAAGTAAGGATATTCAACCCATTTAAGTCCAGTGTGTTCGATGATATTTTTATGATTAAGCCAAGTAGGATTGGAGACGTAGATCCATCTTGGAAGATATTCACTCAGGAAAGTGAATCCAAGACTTAAAGCGCCAGTACCTGAAATAGATTGACAAGTGGCGATTCTTTCCTCCTTAATAGCTGGACTGTCAGCACCGAATAAAAGGTTTCTAGCTCCAGTGTTAAAATCAGCAAGACCATCGATTGGTAAGTATTCCTAAGTTATCACTTTTTATATTTACCTTGTTAGAGGTTTTTAAGATTTCCTATTCGACCTTTTTGACGATTTTGAAGATGTAAGGTTTTCCATTTTCGTCTCTGTATGCTCCGATACCGAGGTTTACCTTGTCAGCATTTTTGTCGTTATTGAAGGCGATAGCAGTACCTAAGATAGGATCTGGTGGGGCCATAGTGACATGTGAGAAGAGATTGCCATTGATTTGGCATGATGTAAGATCAAGGTTGAGTTTCTGTAATCTTTCCATTTTTTAGGTATTACGTCAATAAGGAATTATAAAAAGACAAATCTAACATTTTCCATTTAAAATCTTCATTTGTAAAATTAAAATTATCTTAGAAAAGATATATCTTAAATAAAAAATTTTTATTAACTGAATTATTTTCATTATTGATATGTTTCTTTTTATATTCAAATCCTATACTTTAAAAGATATATTTTAAAATGAAGTATGAAAAAAAATGAATAATCACAATTAAATAAGAAATTTAGGACTTAGACAGTCATTTTTTCTGAAGCTTATTAAGAATAGCTTTGACGCTTTGATCATCAGTGAGTTCTTTGACCATTCTCGAGCTTTTGCTAACTTTCTTGAGCAACCTTTGCAATAAAGTAACAGTTTCTTAGGGACTGAGCAACTATGGACAGAATGCGTTAGGATCTTAAAAAAACGATCCCATCGTAACTGTACTAGAATGTATAGAATTATTAGTCTTAATAATTTCTTTTTGTTATTTAAGTTTATTTTATTTGAATAATTAAAAAGATAGTTTCATTTTAGTCTTTTTTTTTTATTATTTTTTAAAGGCACTAAAAACTCAAGGGTTTACATTTATGAACTAAAGTTGAATTATAATTTTCATAAAGATGAGGAGGATGACTTTTTGCTTAAAGAAATAAAAGAGATTACGCCACATTGTAAAGTTGTCAGTATGATCAAGGCGAATGAGGAATATTTTGTTACAGTGCCTGAAACTGACGATTAATGCTTTATCAGTTTATGGTCAGCTAAAACACAAAACTTTCTCGTATGTCTTTAAGGTCACAAATCCCAAGTATCATCAGTGGTTTTCATGCAGAACAAGAATTATGTTGTATCAGCATCATGGGATGCTACGATAAGAATTTGGGATTTGTAGAAACTGTAAACATTAAAACCAGTTAAAACATACAAAGGAAATTACCCAATTTTAGTTATCAAGTAATTTAATGACGAGGTTCTGATATTGGGTGGTGATGATTGTTATTTAGTTTTTTGGAATTGGAAGCGTGGCTAGGTCATAAAGAAGGAATTCGGCCATGCAGGATCTGTCACATACATTGACATAATGAGCGATTTCGTCTTCACAAGCGGTGGCGACAACAAATTCAGATTTTGGTAGGTACTTGTTTCATAATCAACATAAACTTCCATCAAATCACAATCAATCGATTTTAAATAAAAATACAAAATAAAGAAAGTCGCTGAAGTAAAAGAATAATACGACCCCATTGTGTTCGGTACATGTTATGACAATTATTTGATTGTTATTGATCGAATGGGGGATTTGTTCCTATTCA
>Ga0102832_1002388_pt1 | contig 11566 bp, 6 predicted proteins | sample EBPBio282013_DNA_FD_88942 | JGI IMG/M metagenome (GOLD analysis project Ga0102832, IMG submission 88942) | Wastewater treatment Type I Accumulibacter community from EBPR Bioreactor in Madison, WI, USA - Reactor 2_5/28/2013_ DNA (Illumina Assembly) | ecosystem: Engineered > Bioreactor > EBPR >...
TCAGCGCCTGGTCTTGCGCATCGATTCGCCCTTGAGCTGGAACTTGTGGCTGCTGTGGATGAGCCGGTCGAGGATGGCATCGGCGAGTGCCGGATCGTTGATGAATGCGTGCCACTGCTTGATCGGCATCTGCCCGAGCACCGCGGTCGAGCCGGTGCCGACACGATCGTCGAGGGTTTCAAGCAGGTCGGCACGACCACGCGCAGTCAGCGCTGTCAACCCGAAGTCGTCCAGAATCAGGAACTGCAAACGTGCGAGCTGGTTGCGCAGCTTCGGCAGGGAACCGTCCGCACGCGCGATATCGATCTCTTCGAGCAGGCGACTGACGCGCCGATAGCCGATCGTCATGCCTTGGCGCGCCGCCTGTACCGCGAACGCGCAGGCCAGCCAAGTCTTTCCTGTGCCCGTTGGCCCGGTGATGATCAGGTTCTGCTTGCGTGCGATCCAGCCACAGGTCAGCAGGTCGGCCATGACGCTGCGATCCAGACCCCGGCTACCGCCGTAGTCGATCGCTTCGGGTTCGGCCTGGACTTTCAACTTGGCATTGCGCATCAGCCGCTTGAACCGCTGACTGTCGCGGTGACTGCGTTCGGCATCGACCAGATGCGCCAGCCGCTGCTCGAACGGCAAGCCGGTGTAAGCGCTGCTGGCCAACTGCTGCTCCAGACCGGCGAGCATGCCGGAGAGCTTCAACTGGTGCAGGTGTTCCATAGTGAGCTGCAGGGACATGGGATTCTCCTCGGGAATGTCAGGTGTAGTAGTCGGCGCCGCGGACGTTGTCGTGCCCAGGTCCGGGCGTGTCGTCATTGGCCGCTTGATCGGCGGATTCAGGCAGGCGGTCCAGGCCGCGCTCAAGCTGCGAGCGCAGGCTGGTGATGCTGATCAGGTTCAGGGTGATGGCACGCGCGCAGGCTGCCTGCACGCGATCGATTCCGTATTGCCGCACGATGGCCTGCAACCGCTGGCACATCTGCACCGTCAGCATCGGGCTGCGACGGCGTTCGGTGTCGGTCAACACGAAGGCGTGCAAGGCGCCGCCCATGCGTTCGGCCCAGGCCAGTACCTCGGCCGGTTGCGATTCTGCGAAGGCCTGATGGTTGTGCGGACGGTGCTCCGGCAACGTGCTGCAGCCGCCCGGCGCCACCACCTTCGGATGCACGGCGACCCGCCGGTCGGCGTGGTACACCTCGATGGCCGCCTGCGTGATCTTGAGGTTCGTCGTCCTGCCCACCAGCGTGTGCGGCACCGAGTAGTAGCGGCCGTCGCAGGCCACGTGGTAGTCCTGCCCGACGCGGACATTGAGCTTCCACTCGCCGTAGACATACGGTTCGACCGGCAACGGTTTCATGGCAGGGCGATCGAGTTCCTCAAACAGCTGGTCCCGCGTCTTGCCACCGACGCCGCGCATGGGTTTTGCATTGAGGATCGCCATGGCCTCGGCGATGCCGGCGTTCAGTTCCTCCAGCGAGTAGAACACCCGGTTACGTAGCCGGCCCAGGACGTAGCGCTGGGCGATCCGGACCGCGATCTCCACGGTGGCCTTGTCATCAGGGCGTCGCGGGCGGGCCGGCCGGATTGCCGTGTCGTAGTGCAGCGCGAAGTCCAAGTAAGTCGGGTTGAGCAACACCGTACCGTTGCGCGCGCGTTTGGTCACCGCCGCCTTGAGGTTGTCCGGCACCACGGATTCAGGCGCGCATCCGAACGACTCCAGCGCCTGCACGTTGGCGTGGATCCAGTCGGGGATTTGCTGCGTGTACGTGGCCAGCGCGAACGTCTTGCGACTGGCGCCCATCGCGGCGACGAACAACTCGACCGGGGTCTGCACGCCGGTCTCGCGATCGGTCACGACGGGGCGCTTGCCGGAGTAGTCGACATACAGCGCTTCACCGGGAACGCGCTCCATGCGCATGACCAAGCCTCGCGTACGACGATAGGCGTCGTATCGGCGCCGAAACTCGGTCTCCGACATGCCACCTTCGGACAATCCCTCCATGTACTCTTCATGGAGCATCCGCAGCGTGACGCCAACGCGCTGCATCTCGACGTAGAGATGCGCCCAGTCGGGTTCGACAAAGGACTTCTTGCCCCGGTGCCGGCCATCGTTGAGGCGACGTTGCAACGTCTGCTCGTCCCAGCCTTCGATGGCTTTGGCGTCCAGCCCTTCCTCGATCAGTCGCATGCGGTAGCGGCCGACCGTGGTTCCGGAGATCCCGAAGTCCGTGCCGAGCGCACGGTTGCTACGCGTCGTCGCGAGGATCTCGCGACACAGCCGTTTCAGTTTCAAGGTCTGCTCCCATTGCAGGCAAGCCAACCCCATCGGCGCATCGTGGCGCCGCGCGTCGGGCAATGGCTAGCCGTGGCCGACGACAGCGCGCCGGTCCGTGCTTGACGTTCCAGGGATCAACGCACTAGAGTGCAGACACAGCAATGTGTTCTGCCCCTATTCGAAGCCCCCGGACGCGCCAACGTCGGGGGCTTCGTGCATTGGAGGCCCCAGCCAGAATGGTTGTGTGGAGGGGCTACGGCATGTCGTCCCTCCCTGGCTCGGGGGCGACAAGCGCAGCATCCGCATGGGTGGATTCCGGCCACAGCGCTTCTGCCGGCAAATCGAGCTTGGCTGCAATTGCCGCCTTGATCCTGCGTGAGCGTCGGTGCCCCTGGCAGACGGCGGTGACCGTCGTCTTGGCCACGCCCAATTCGCGCGCAACCTCCGCCAGCGAGCTCCCGCTCAGGCGCAGCTGCATCTTGATCCACTCGTGTTGACGACGCGACGGCGACATGCAACGCTCGGTGCACTAGTGAGCCACAAAGTAGCACATATGAGTAAGTTGGCAAGCCCGAAAGTCAATGTCCCAATCGGGCGGCGGCTTGCGGGGGTTCGCGAACACAACCGCCTGAGCCAGACCGAGTTTGCCGAGCGCATAGGACTGTCGCCACGCGCCTATCAGAACTACGAGCGCGGGGAGCGGGAAATTCCGGCAATCGTGCTCAGGACGCTGTACGAAGTGTTCGGCGTCGATCCGCTTTGGGTGCTGACGGGCCCGGGATGGGTGCCGGCCGATGTACCGCTGCAACCGAATCTCGAATCCCTTGAGGCGGTGGTCATTGCCGTGGAGAAGCACCTGGCCAGGTCGCGACGCAGGCTGGTCCCTGCAAAGAAGGCGCGCCTGATCAAGATGCTGTACCTGCATTACCGTGATCGCTCAGGCATCGACGACGATCACGTCGGAGAGATGATCCAACTCGCTGCATGAGGACCCCATGGACGAGACGCCAGACAATGTTGACGACACCTCGGTCACGCCACTGTTTCGTGGAGATGCCAAGCTTCCACGACATCGACTCCAGGAGGAGATCGGACGCCTTCTGGATGAAGCCGATCCAGACGTCCCCGAGATCGATCGCCCTGCCATCAAGGCCATCATCCAGGAGATCATCACCGATGGAATCGATGATGCGATCTGGCTGAAGATCCGCAGGGAAGACCGCGAAGCCATCCTTGATGAGAAGGCGTTCCGTCGTCGATTTGGCTTTGTCGTCAATCAGGACAGGCGTCAGAAGGTCATGACGCTCAAGTACGAAGCGGACCTGACGGATCGGGAGATCCGTTTGCTCTGGTGGACATCGAACCTGGACCTCAACCACGACAAAGCGCGCATCACGTCCTCCCGTTTTCTCCAGTGCTGGGGTTACACGCAGGTGGGTGTGCTGTGCCTGCTGATGCTGGTGGGTGTCCTCGCCGCCACGAACCAGGATGCCCGCGGCTCGTTGTCGGCGTTGATGACGATTGTCGCGGTTGAAGCGGCGTTGGTGGCGCTGCTGGGCGGCGTGGATCGCCTGTACATTCGTCCCAACCAGATCAGGTTGCGTACGCTGCGCTAGCCTCTGAACATCTGCCCAGGCAACAACCGGCTGCCCGGGTTGGCAGCGTGTCTGATGGCCCCTGTTTGACTTGACACCGTCACCTGCCAGGCGTAACTAGGCCTCATCGGCGCGCTGCCTGGATTGCGCGTCCGGATGCCGGGGGCATCCGCCTGCACAGGAAGTTGCAGGGAACCCTGACTGTCAGGTGCAACGGAGCCCGCGGCATGACCGCGGCATATGCAAACCGGGGAACAACATGGAACAGACCGAGGCACGGATGTCGAGGACAGCGGCGGCGCTGTTGCTCATTGTCCTGGCGATGTTGCTGGCCCCGATGGGGATCGTGGTCACGCAGGTTATCGCCCAGGTGACCGCTTTCTCGCGACCTGGTGTACTGCTGGTCGCCCCAGACCCGATTTCGGATGCGGTGGCGGCCACGCCCGCGGAGTTTCGTGTCGACGAGTCCGGAGCGGCCACATACTCCGTTCCCTTGTTTGCCGTGCCCGGCACGGCGGGCGTGGCCCCTCAACTGTCGTTGAACTACTCCAGCCAGGGCGGGTATGGCCCGATGGGGCGCGGCTGGTCGGTGGGTGGCCTGTCGGCGATTTCGCGCTGCCGGGCCACGCGCGAGGCCGGCGATTTTCTCGCGGCGGCGACGCCCGACGGCGATCCGCGCCCGATCAATTTCACCGGTACTGACCGCTATTGTCTTGACGGCCAACGGTTGGTGCCAAGCACGGCCGCCACGTGTCCTGCCGTATCAGGACTGACGGCACACGAGCTGCGTACCGAGATCGACTCCTTCCAGCGCGTGTGCGCCTACCACCATGCCACCAACGGACCGGCGTTTTTCACCGTCGAGCGCAAGGACGGCTCCACGAGTTGGTATGGCGACCGGGATACCAACAGCGGTGCCAACCGCCCGGACGGCTATTTCGAGAGCACTGCAAACGGCCAGACCACGAAGGCCATGTCCTGGGCGCAGACGCGCTTCCAGGATTCGACCGGCAACACCATCGACTACCACTACCTCAAGAATCCAGCAGGCGCCGGCACGGGCGAGCACCTGATCAGCGAGGTGCGCTACACCGGCAAAGTGGCGTTGGCAGGCCAAGCGGCCCCGGCCTCCGACCCGTTCGCAAAGGTCGTCTTCAACTATGCAGCTCGCCCCGCCACGGCCCAAGGCAAGGGTTATGCCTCCGGTGGCCTGCTGACACAAAGCCGCAGGCTCGACAGCATCACATCCTGCGCCACGATCGATTGCCTGGTGGGGTACCAGGTTCGCCATTACCTGCTGACCTACCAACCCAGCCCCTCGGGTAACGAGCAGGACACCCTCATCGGTTTGCAGGAGTGTCGGGATACCCGCGCGGACGTCTGCGCATCGCCAACGGTGTTCGAGTGGAGTACGGCGACGCACGATTTTTCGACCAGCGAGTCGGTCGGCACCCTCGTCACGGGTGGCGTCACGATCACCAGCGACCACTACCGGGGGCACAAGCTTGGCGACATCAATGGTGATGGTCGCCCGGATCTGATGATTCAGTACCTGGCCGGCCACGGCTGCGTTGGAGGCACCTGGATCGTCTCGGCACTCGGCACGCTCAATGGCGCAGGCCAGCCCACGTTCGGCAACGTCGTCTTCAATTGCGTCACGGCGAACATCACCAGTCGCGGTGACGGTGCCTGGCACCTGTTCGACTACAACGGCGATGGACTGGACGACCTGTTCGTCTCCAGCGCGACCAATGCCGGCTGGCGCGTGCACCCCTCCAACGGCACGCACTTCGACATGTCGACGAACCTGATTGCCGGTCTGTCGCCCGCGATTCCGTCCGTCGATTCGGACAAGTCCCAGGTGCAACTGGCCGACCTCAATGGCGACGGGCTGACCGACATCGTCTATCCGCGCAGCGGCGGCATGAAGACGCGGTTGATGGAGCGATTGTCCGGTGCCTTTGCATGGGGCGCGGAACGCAGTGTCGTAGTCGACGAATCGACCCTGGTGCCACCCGCACTCGGATGCGACGACCCGTTCAACCAGGATGTCCGCAACTGCCAGACCAGCATCTCGGGCATGCCGACCACCAAGACCGGTTTCATGCAGATGACCGATCTCAATGGTGATGCCGCTTCGGACCTGCTGATCCGTATCACGACGCAGGCGGATGTCTGGACGAACTACCCCGGATGCATCCGTGAGATTTTTCCGGAAGCCCTCCGCGCATCTGGATCCGGCTACATCGACCGCTACGAAGACCCTGATGAACCCACGGGCGATCTGCCCAGGGCGCCCCCCGGAGACCCATGCTGGAGTCAGGAGCGCTCCGACCTGCTGTATGGCTTGGGTGTCGACGAGCAGGATACGGGAGCGCTCATCCTCAACAATCTCGTCCCGCTGTCATCGGGCGATCCTTATGCCATCGTGTTCGCCGACACCAACGGTGACGGCTTGTCCGATCCGATCGTTCGCGGAACCAGCTCAAGCGATTGGGTTCATCGCGTCAACAACGGCCTGATCTCAAGCGGAGGTGGCGTCCTGCCACTGGCAAACTATCGTGATCAGTCCCGATTTGTCGATGTCACTGGCGACGGCCGCGCCGATCTCGTGCATCTTGTCAATTACGGCAGCTACAAGGCCTACGCGGTACAGAAGGCACTGCCATCAGGCGGCTTCGCAGCGTCCGTCCCCCTCTTGGGCGGCAACGCCCGCATCTGTACCGGCAGCGGTTGCAACGAGCAGTTGCGTATTCCGATCTTCGCCGACTTCGACGGCGATGGGCAGCTCGACTTCCTGTCCATGGACATCGGCGCTGCCAATATCGGCCTGTATGTCTCGCGCAGCCACCAACGCGCCGTGCCGCGCGATGTGATCGTGCGCATCACCAATGGGTTGGGTGCCAAGACGGAGCTGGCCTACGCGCCGATGACCAACACGGCGATCTATCGTCGTGTGTCCGGATCGCGCAACGGCCTCGACTGGGGCCGTGGTTCGCCCGTCATGGATTTCCTGGCACCGATGTACGTGGTGGCGCGTGCCTCCAGCAGCGCACCGGTGGCCGGCAACCCCAATGCCATGGCATCGGTCCACTACCGCTATGCCAATGCCCGCACGCAGGCCGGTGGCCGTGGGTTCCTGGGCTTCGCGACCATCGAGACCATCGATCCGAACCAGACCGGCGGTCACGTGGTCACCACGACCAGCTACGGCCAGAACTTCCCCTTCGTGGGCATGCCGCTGCGGACGATCAAGAGCGCAGTCGCCGGCGTCTACACCGTGCCTGCGTGCCTGACCGGTGCGATCACCAATGCCTGCTTCGCAGGTCCCGGGACAACACACCCCAGTCTCGGCGGCGCCTGGTTCTCCGACAGTCAGCAGGTCTGGCAGGTCGCGCCGGACAGTCTCGCCACGCTGACGCCGCTCCACGTGCGCACGCTGGGCACCGAAGAAACCCTGCGAGATCCGTTCACTCAGGCGCTGACGAGCAAGGTCGCCACCGCCTTCAGCTATGGCGCCAATGGCAACGTCAGCCAGACGATCGTCGACACCTACACCGGATCGGCCACGATGCCGACCGCAACCGTCATCACCGACAATCTCTACAGTGACGACACAACCAGATGGCGCCTCGGGCGCCTGACGTCCAGCACCGTGACCCACCGCCGGCCCGGCCAAACGGATGTCGAGCGAACGACGGGTTTCAGCTACCAGATGAGTGGCGCCACGACCGGCCTGTTGACGGAGGAGCGGCTCCAGCCCGGCGGTGCGGCCCACCTGGCCTCCGCCAAGGCGTATCAGCTCGATGACTACGGCAACCGGCTGCAGACGACGACCTGCGCTGGTCCCTCAACGCCTTGCAGTACCAGTGGCATGCAGTTCCAGCCAACCACCGCGACGCACGTCCGACGCTATGCGCGCGTGGAGTACGACGCACAAGGCCGGTTCCCGGTGGCGACCTACGAGCCGTTCTGGAGCGAGACCGGCGGCATCGAGGCGCGCACCAGCTATGTGGTCAATCGCAACGTGTTCGGCGATCCCATTGAACTGCTGGACGTCAACAACGTGCGCAGCTACGCCGTGAAGGGCGGGCTGGGCCGCGACTACTACGCCTGGCAGCAGACCACCTTCCAGGGAAGCATCGGCAGCAGCGGCGTCCGGTCACTGACCACCTATCGCACCTGTTCGCAGGTCGACTGTCCGGCCGGTGCGGCGTTCCGTCAGCAGGTCGAGGTCACCGCTGGACCGCGCAAGTGGACCTGGTTCGATGTGCTCGGACGCCCGGTGATGCAAGCCGGCGAGACCTTCAACGTCGGCGTGTCCGGCAAGGATGTCTCCGCCGCCTGTACCGATTACGACGGGGTCGGTCGGCCTTCGCGTGTGTCAACCCGTTCTTCCTCGCCGGGACCGCGGATGTCAGTGGCCCGACGGGGCTGGCAGGCGTCTGCAGCGCCGGTGCGCGGCAATGGACGGTCACCAGCTACGACGTGCTCGGCCGGCCGGTGCTGGTGCAGGCCCCGGATGCCAGCCAGGCCAGCGTCGGCTATGCCGGGTTGACCACGACCAAGACGGATCCGCGCGGCAAGGCCACGACCGAGACCCGTAACGGCCTGGGCGAAATGGTCGTGGTGACCGATGCCGGCGGCCTGGCGGTGGGCTACAACTACTTCGCCGACGGTACTGTGGGCAGTGTCATGCGCAATGCCGGCGCTGGCATGATCACCAACTATTTCAGCTACGACGTCCTGGGACGCAAGACCGGGCAACTCGATCCTGATACCGGATGGACCTCATTCGAGTACAACGCGCTGGGTGAACTGACCGCCCAGGTCGATGCGTTGGGCAACCGCACCGAACACCGGATCGACGCGCGGGGTCGCATCTGGCGCACGACAGTCAAGGACTTCAACGGCCTGACCGAGACCGAGTCGACCTTCACCTTCGACACCGCGCCCATGAGCAGCCAGCACCTGGGCCAGTTGGCCCGGGAGACGATCACGGGCACCTATGCCGGTTGGTCGGGGCAGCCGAACACGGCGTTGTCCTTCGACCGCGAACACTACGTCGATGTCATGGGGCGTCCTGCAGGCAATACGGTGCAGATGGACGGCCAGGTGTTCGGCGCGGTGATCCAGTACGACGCGCTGGGCAGGCCACTGCGGGCCATGGATGCCAGCCAGCAAGCAGTCAAGACCGAGTACGGGCCGCGGGGGCATGCGTTGGCGCTGTGTGCGACCGACATCATGTTCGACACGACGATCACGTGCGCAGGCGTGGATACCTACCAGCGCACCCTCGAAACGGATGCCTGGGGCAACGTCGCCCGTGAGCGTCGCGGTGACAATGCCGCACTGGAGGTGGCGCGCACCGTCTGGGCCGACACCGGACGCGTGGCCTCGATCTGCGCGGGTAACGGCAGCTGCAATCTGGTCAACGAGCAGTACGGCTGGGATGCCGCGGGCAATCTCAGCTCGCACCTGAAGGAGCAGCGCTACCTCGAGACCTTCACCTACGACGACCTCAATCGCCTGTCCACCGGCACGCTGATGATGCGCGATGGCGTGACGGTGAACCAGGCTACCGTGTCGATGGGCTTTGATGCGCTGGGCAACATCTGCAGCCGGAATGGCACAGGCTACAGCTATGGGGCTGCCGCCGGCTGCTCGGGCAGCAGCGGCATGGCGGCCATGCCGGTCGCGGTCGCCGCCGCGCAACCATCCCGCACGAAGTCGTTGCAGGCGATGCCTGCCGCATCGGAACCCCGGGAACAGCGGGCTCAACCGCGCGCCAGTCGCAACCTGGTGGCCTGGCAGGTGCCTGCCGTCTGGCGTGACCGGTTCGTACAGCACGCACCGGAGCGCAGCCGTAGCAGTGATCGCGACCGCGCCTCGTTCATGGACGATGACGAGGACTGGGGGCTGGCACACGGAACCGTCTCTGAGAGCAGTACCAGCGTCGTCAGTCGCAGCGGGAGCAACACGGCCTCTACAGGCGGCGCTGCAGGCGCGTCAGTGATCGGCGCGTTCATGGTCTCCCCGATGTCGGCAGGCAGTGGCGGCCCGCATGCGGCAAGCCAGACCGTCAGCGGCGGCAACGCCACCACCTACACCTATGACCATCGCGGCAACCAGGTCGGACGCGATGCGCCGGGCACGGCCGACGATCGGACCATTGCCTACTCGGTGGACGACAAGGCCCACGAGATCACGATGGGGAGCGGCCAGCGGGTGCGGTTCTGGTACGGCCCGGACGGGCAGCGCTACAAGCGCGAGGAGGCGGGCAAGGTCACCTACTACGTCGGCGGCGTGGAAGTGGTCATCCAGGCTGGGATCACCACCATGAAGCGGTACGTGGGCGGCATCGCGCTGCAGACGATCGTCAGTGGTGTCGTCCAGAGCACGAAGTACCTGTTCCATGACCAGCTCGGCAGCCTGGTGCGGATCGCCAATGCCGACGGCAGCCTGGCCGAGCGACTGGATTACCAGGCGTTCGGCGGACGCAGGAACCCGAGTGATCCGCATGCGGCCGGCACGGCCTCACCGAACACGCCGCGTGGCTATACCGGCCATGAGTACGTGGACGGCACCGGCGTGATCCACATGAACGGGCGCATCTACGACAGCGAACTGGGCCGGTTCCTGCAGGCCGACCCGGTGATCCAGGCGCCGAACAACACGCAGAGCTGGAACGCCTATACCTACGTGTTCAACAACCCCTTCGCCTATACCGATCCGACGGGGATGATTTCGTTCCGGCAGATTTTTGCCGTGGTGTTTGCGGCCGTCTATGCATACTTCACATGGGATTTGACAGGCGCGTCAGCGATCTACGCGGCCATGATCGGCGGAGCGATCACGGGCGGAATCGCAACCGGGACGTGGCGAGGGGCGCTCACGGGGGCATTTACAGGTGCAGTAACGGCAGGTATCGGATGGGCGGCTCAGACCTATGAATGGGGGAATACGGTTCGTATCGCAGCGCAAGCGGCATCCGGCGGAGTAATGGAAGTTTTGCAGGGCGGCAACTTCGGGAATGGATTCGTTGCGGCGGGTTTGACGGCGGCGATGATGCCGCAGATCGGCAAGATCGGAAATGATGTGGGACGAACAATTACGGGTGCCATTGTTGGCGGCACCATCTCCGAAGCCACCGGCGGCAAGTTCGCAAATGGTGCGATCTCCGGGGCCATTCAGGCAGCAATGAGTGGTCAGCCTGACGAAGCAGCAGCAGGAGTCTCGTCCGAAGGGGCAGGTGAAATCTCTGATCAGACTGGCGCATCGCCGGAAATAATGAAGATGCTGAGCGATCCACAAACCGCACAAGCAGGTCTTCGTGCAATGGCAGCACGTGAGCACGTGTACATTCCTGACGAGCAGATTCTCTACGAAGACGTCCCATACTTCAGAGTTCGAGGACGCCGAGCAGCTGCCAAGATTGATTCAAAGACTAGGATCGTAACTTTTAGTCGCGCAGCGATCATACGTAAAGACTACTGGATAACGTTGTCATACATGCAGCACGAGTACGGACATTGGATGGATTACACGTTCGGGTTAGGTTATCCGGAAGTCGACGAGATCAGAGCCTATGAGTTCCAAATGAGAGACAGCAACTTCAAACGAACGGCTCCTTGGTTCCAAAAAGGCACAATGCAAATGCTTGACTCAGAGAGGGCGTTGTTCAGATGCAAGGAGAATGCAACAT